>Ga0326728_10001284_pt1 | contig 89829 bp, 77 predicted proteins | sample MB3enrmetagenome_FD_207602 | JGI IMG/M metagenome (GOLD analysis project Ga0326728, IMG submission 207602) | Lab enriched peat soil microbial communities from McLean, Ithaca, NY, United States - MB31MN | ecosystem: Environmental > Terrestrial > Soil > Wetlands > Peat | place: USA: New York... | reverse complement strand
CTGCCTCCGGAGACACTGCTGGGACTGCACGAGAGGCTAGTAGCGAAGATCACCATTGAGGCAAGCGCATGACAGACTCCCCCAAACCCCCTCACTCAAGAAAGGGAAATAATATCTGGACTCTACACTTCGGCCGACGCTACGCAAGGATTATGCGCGAATCTACCGCCACCGTACCCTTGCCTCTCGCAAGCATCAGGAGAGGGTTGATATCGAGCTCCTTCACCAGGTCCTGCTCCATCGAAAGCTGGGAGAGACGGAGCATCGCATCCTTCAGGGCCGCGATATCGCTGGGCTCCTGGCCCCTCAGACCCTGCAAGATGGCTGAGGCCCTTATTGACGCGATCAGCCGGTCTGCGGACTTTGGGGTAAGGGGAGCCGGGCGGAAATCAACGTCATTGAAAGCCTCTACGAATATCCCTCCTATCCCGAAGAGTATCACCGGGCCGAAGTCCGGGTCGCGCTTCATACCCAGTATCACCTCAGGTCCACCGATCATCTCCTTCTCCACGACAAAGCCATCGATCTTTGCTGCCGGAGCCACGGACTTGACCTTCCTCTGCATCGTGCGCAGGGCCTCTGCGAGCGTCTGGTCACTGTCCAGATGCAACATCACTCCCCCGACATCGCTCTTGTGAAGGATGTCCTGGGAAGAGACCTTCAGGACAACAGGATATCCCAGCTCTGCCGCTGCAGCAACTGCCTCTTCCTCCGTGTGCACCAATTGAGAGGCGGGGAATGTGAATCCGTATGCCTTGAGAAGCTCCCTGGCCATGTGATCGGGAAGGGTCGGCATGTGGCCTCTCCGAGCATCGGCGAAGATCCTCTGGGTGGTCTTCGTGTCCACCTTGAACCGGACGGCTTCCTCCTGTGGTCTGTTCTTCATTCCCGCGTAGCGGGAAAGGCTGGCAAAGGCGCTCGCCGCCTCTTCTGGGAATGTGAAACACGGGATCCCGTGAGCTTCGAGCAGAGCGACCTCCTGGGAGAGGTCTGCGAGCCCAAAGAGGCAGGCTACTATCGGTTTTTCATTCCCGTGGCGGGCTTCGATCAGCGCCTCGGCCACTGCCCTCCCAGTGGTATCCCTGGTCGGTGTAGCAATGACCATGACCCCGTTGATCGTTTCCTCGGAAAGCAGGCCTTTGAGACCTTCCCCATAGGCCGTCGGGCTCGCGTCCCCCGTCATGTCCACCGGGTTCCTCAGAGATGAGTTGCGCGGAAGCGCATGCGAGAAATCCTCCCGCAGGTGTTGCGGCAAACTGGGGAGGTAAAGGCCGGCTCGCGAGGCAGTGTCGGCGGCCAGGATGCCTGGGCCCCCCGAGTTCGTGAGGATGGCGAGGTTTGGTCCCCTTGGAAGGGGGCACGAGGCGAACACCTTGGCCATGCAGAACAGCTCGGCCAGGCTCCCTGCCCTGATGACTCCCGCCTCGTCGAATACCGCATCGAAGAGCTTGTCCGAGTGGGCATGGGCAAGGGTTCCGGTATGGCTCTTCACCGCCTCCTCTCCCAGAGATGTACGCCCTGACTTGATGATGAGGATAGGCTTCTTCCTGGTGACCTCAGTGGCCACCTTGAGGAACCTCCTGCCCTCTGCCAGAGATTCCAGATAGAGGAGTATGACCTTCGTCTTCTCGTCACGTCCCAGGGTCTCGAGAAGATCAGCCTCGTTGACATCCGCACGATTCCCGAACGATACGAACTTTGTGAACCCAATACCCTGCGCCTTAGCGTGCAGGAGGATGCCCACGCCCAGGGCGCCGCTCTGCGAGGCAAAGGCGATGTTCCCAGCCGGAGGGAGAACATCAGAGAAAGTGGCGTTCATGCGGACCTCCGGGTCCGTGTTGAAGACGCCAAAGCAGTTTGGTCCCACGATGCTCATTCCGCGGCGGTTTGCCACGCGGACCACCTCCTCCTCTCTCCAGGCTCCTTCTCCTCCAACCTCCTTGAATCCTGACGAGATGATGATGGCCCCTCTCGTCCCGCGCTCAGCAAGCTCCTGTATGGTGTGAGGAACATCCCCTGCAGGAACGATGACCACAGCCAGGTCTGGGGTCTCGGGAAGATCGCGTATCCCGGGGTAGCAACGGACTCCGCCCACGCTTGGCCAGTGCGGATTTACCGGATAGACGACCCCGGTGAACCCTCCGGATAGCATGTTCTGGAAGAGCTTGTGTCCCACCGTGCCCTCCTTCCTTGATGCTCCTACGATTGCAATCGACTTCGGAGAGAATATCTCACTTAGCGAACGCATGTGGACCGACATGTCAAATCCCCTACCTTGACTTTGGTTATATAGGCTTATTGGATTGATATCTGCAAGTGAATAAAATGGCTGGTGGAGTTCTATCGCGCCTGCCGCGCAAGAACATGGGAAACATAATCGCTGTGGGGAGTGGCAAGGGCGGCGTTGGCAAATCGACTGTCACCGCACTCGTGGCGAGCGAGCTTGTCCGCGAGGGAAAGGTCGTTGGGATACTGGACGCGGACATCACCGGGCCATCCATCCCGAAGCTGTTTGGGGTCTCGGGCCAGCTCGTTGACGGTGGTCAGGGGATAGAGCCGATGCTGGTGGGACCGGACATTCGCATGGTCTCCAGCCAGCTGCTGATAGAGGACGAGTCAAGGCCCATCATCTGGCGGGGACCGCTCGTGACGAGGCTCATCACGCAGTTCTTCGGGGAGGTCAACTGGGGATCGCTCGACTACCTCCTTATCGACATGCCTCCTGGCACATCTGATGTTCCGCTCACTGTCTTCCAGACCATACCGATAGACGGGATGGTCTTCGTCTCCACCCCACAGGACCTGTCGTCGTTGATAGTTCAGAAGGCCGTGAACATGGCGAAGGAGCTCCACATGAACCTGATCGGGGTCGTGGAGAACATGGCTGTGGCCAAGTGCCCCTCCTGCGGACACACCTTCGAACTATACGGGAAGAGCCACACGATGACAATGGTGGAGAAACACGACATTCCTTTCCTGGGACAGCTCCCGGTTGACGTGAAGTTGAGCGAGCTTGGGGACGAAGGGAACATCGACCAGTACTCCAGCCCGCTGGTCCACTCGATCGTGGAGAAGCTCAACGAGAGCCTGAAGGAATCGAAATCACGCGAGCTGCGTGTGGTGTGAGTCCAAGCTAGCGACGCTACTCTTCGTCCAGGACGACCCGCATCAGCGGGTATTTCAGGTCCTCACGAAAACTGAGCAGAGCCTTTACCCTGGCCCCTCCTACCTCGACCACGATCTCGGCCAGCAACATGGGGGCGGTGAGATACCTGTAACCGTGCCGACCGCTTCCGACAGGACCGCCCCTCTCGGGGTCGATCTCGATGTGGACTTCCTTCACGTAGGGCTGCAGGCTCACAGCCTCCTCGATCGCCTTCTCCAGGCTCCCTGCGGTCGTCCCAGATACCGGGACCCCGACGAACTGGTGGAACAGGCCGCCAAGCTTGATCCCGACCTCGAAAAGGGCCTGTTCCCTGTCCGATGGCAGACGCGTTGGCTCCATGGGCCGGGTGCCAGCCTTTCCCTCAGGACGCTTTCCCTTTTTCTGTTTCATTCCACACCATCAGCGGTCCGAGCACGTAGAGAGCCAGCAGGAGGATAAATCCTCCCACGGCCAGGAAGAGGGCAATGTAGTAGGGGAGGCTGTCCACCGCCGGCCGGAAGTTCGGGATCGCGACTGCGAACAGCGTGAACATGCTCATGGCCGTGGCCAGCCATCTCACCGCGCTCTTTCTCCGGACCTTCGGATATCGCACCGGGATGACCATCCATGGTGCGAAGAGAAGTACGCCTAGCAGGAAGAAGGGGGGAGAGTTCTGAATGTATCCGGGTATCTCCAGCAGGAGGACCAGGAAGACCACTGCAAGGGCATTCTGCGGGGTCGAGACCCCCACGAAGTACGGGTAGCTGTGCGCCCTGATCGTGTAGTAGAGAAGACGGGCGATCCCGATCCCGGCAATGATCATGGCCGCCACGTATGCGACGTTCTGATACTGCGACCACAGGGCAGTGGGATAGTTGTCGTATGCGACAAGGACGGCGGGTGCGATGCAGAAGGTGACCGTGTCTGCGACCGAGTCGGCCACGCGCCCGTAGAGCATCTCGGGCAGGCCTGACCGCCTGGCGGCATAACCGTCAAGCCCGTCCCACCCAATGGCAATGAAGATGAGTGCGAGGGCGAAGAGCTTGTTCCCCAACAGGACGTATGCGATGGCTCCGACACCGCACAGCGCGTTCCCCGTCGTCGACCCGTCAGCGAGTATTCTCCAGAGGATAGGGTGTTTCACCATGGAAGAGGCTCCGCGATCGCCGTGCTGTTGGCGCGAACGCCATCCCCAACATGAACGAGCACCTTGACCTTGTCAGCGGGCAGGACCACGTCAACCCTGGAGCCGAAGAGGACCATTCCCATTCTTTCCCCTCTCGAGAGAGTGCTGCCGGCGTGCTTGTACGCCACGCATCTTCTCGCGATGAGGCCCGTGATCTGGACGACCTCCACGACGCCTATCGGTGTCCCACAGAGATAGCGTTTCTGGGCGTTGCCCGAGGCCTTCGGCGAGAAAGCCGGGCGCTTCTTTCCCTGCCTGTCATCCACCCTGACTAGATATCCGGGATACGGGACCCGATTGACGTGCACGTTGGTCACGTTCATGAACGTGCCCACGCGGATGTTCTTTCCCTCCCTCTCGATGAGCAGGATCTTCCCGTCGGCGGCGGCCACTATGCCCTTGGCTGGTGCCCTCTCCGGGTCCCTGAAGAACTGCAGGAAGAGGACGAACAGCGCCGAGAGGGCGACCACACCGACAAGGATGACAGGGATGCGGTAGAAGTAGTAGGCTTCCGCCACGACTGCGTCAGCTACACCAACTGTGAGGAGGAAGGGCCGGCCAGCTCGTGCCAGCATCTCTACGTCTTGAGTACGATCTCGATGTTGACCCCGTCAGGGACCTGGATCCTCATGATCTGGCGGAGGGCGCGCTCATCCGCGTCTATGTCAATCAAACGCTTGTGGATACGCATTTCCCAGTGGTCGATGGTGCTTGAGCCTCCTCCATCGGGCCCCTTTCTTACCGGAACACGTAGGTGCTTAGTGGGCAGAGGGATCGGCCCAGCCATCTCAATCCCAGTGCGGCTCGTGATCTCCTTGATCTGAGTGCACACTGAATCGACCCTCTTCGGGTCCGTTCCGCTCAGGGATATGCGCGCCTTAGGTGAGACCATTCTAATCAGTGCGCTTCTTGACGTCAATCACGATGCCAGCGGCAACCGTCTGGCCCATGTCACGGATGGCAAAGCGTCCCATCTGTGGAAGTTCCTTGTATTTCTCTATGACGAGCGGGCGGCTCGGAGTGATCTTCACTATCGCCGCGTCTCCCGTCTGGAGGGTGATGAGCTTGTCGTCGGTCCTCGACTCGAGTGGCTGACCGGTCTTGGGGTCCAGCTTCTTCTGGATCTCAGTGAAGCTGCACGCGACGTGAGCTGTGTGGCAGTGGAAGACCGGCGTGTAGCCTTCGGTGATGACTGACGGGTGGTTCAGGACCTGGATCTGCGCTATGAAGCTCTCGACCACGGTGGGCGGAGCCGATGCGGGTCCAGCGACCTCACCGCGCTTCACATCGTTCTTGTCGATGCCACGGACGTTGAACCCGACGTTGTCACCGGGCTCGGCCGTTTGCATCTGCTCGTGGTGCATCTCGATGCTCTTCACCTCTCCGGTCTTCCCGGAGGGCATGAAGGTGATCTTGTCACCGACCTTGAGCCGGCCAGTCTCGATCCTTCCGACCGGGACCGTGCCAATACCTGTGATCGTGTAGATGTCTTGGACCGGGAGCCTCAGTGGCTTGTCGACGGGCTTCTCCGGGACCTTGAGCGAATCCAGGGCCTGCATGAGGGTCGGGCCCTTGAACCAGGTCATGTTGGGTGAGGCCTTGTTGATGTTGTCGTCCTTGAACGCAGATATGGGTAGGAAGGTGACGTCTTCAGGGATCTTGAACCCGATCCCCTTCAGGAGCTTGGTCAGGTCCTCCTTCACCTGGTTGTACTTCGCCTCGGAGTAGTTGACCTCCTGCCTGTCCATCTTGTTGAGCACGGCGATGACCTGCCTGATCCCCAGGGTCCTCGCGAGGAAGATGTGCTCCCGTGTCTGCTCCTGCACGCCTTCTGCGGCGGAACAGACCAGGACTGCCGCGTCTGCCTGGCTGGCTCCGGTGATCATGTTCTTGACGAAGTCACGGTGGCCGGGCGCATCGATGATCGTGAAGTAGAACTTCTGCGTGTCGAAGCGTCGGTGAGCGATATCGATGGTGACACCGCGCTCCCGTTCCTCCTTGAGGTCATCCATGACCCAGGCAAATTCGAAGGTGGCCTTTCCCTTGGCCTCCGCCTCTGCCCGGTACTTGTCAATTTCCTCCTGTCGAATGATACCGGCATCGAGCAGTATCCTTCCTACAGTGGTGGACTTCCCATGGTCGACGTGTCCGATGAACACTAGATTCAGGTGTGGTTTTTCTGCCATTGTCTCAGTTGCCTTCCAGCCCCCCCCGAGTAAACGACCACTATATGATGTTGACGTCCGCCCATGACCGCGTTCCATGAATTCGCAGCAAGGTCCCTAGCTTCCCGACGTTGTTCGGCGTAGCCGGCTCTGCGCGCAGGAGCTCTCTCTCCCCTTCACGGAGAGAGAATCTCTGAGTTCAGCTGTAGCTGTACTTGAAACTGTGAGGGATGGCCCGGTGATCCAGCGGACTTCCGAAGCCATGGATTGGGCAGAAGCTCACTCCAAGCACCTCGTTGTGACTGGCTTCTGTGCGGCAGTATCTACAGACCAGTATCTCGGATTTCGATATCGTCGGCTCCCTTACGGATGGTCGGCAAACGGCTCCGTTCTTGAATGCTCCTCTCATTTTCCCTCGCGTAGATATTCCATAGCCTTGCGCTCAGACGCCTTGCGTACCGCACGCCTCTCATGGGCAGCTCTCGCCACCTGCCTGCTCTGCTCGCCCCTCGCTGCGTACTCCTGGGAGAGCACGCTCAGGCCCCTGTCGACAGTTCGGGCGAGGGCATCGTTCAGAGAGTTCGCCCAACCATCCTCGACCATTTCCTCGAGGTTGGTCAGGAGCGTTGGTGGCAGTTCCAGGGTCTCTTGGCCCGGCGAAGGGAATTCCCTTCCGCGTCGGATCAGCTCCCTCAGGACCTCGGAACGGTTGCTGAGTCCCCACAAAATTGCGAGGCGGTCGAGGAGGAAGCGTTCGTCCTCCGAGAGTCGTACCCCGACAAGATTTCTGGTATCCATCGCGGTTATACAGAGCGTTGTACAGTTATTTAAAGATTTGTTATATGGGGCTCAGTGACGCACTCGTGGCACGGGTCGGGAAAGGGGACGCGTGCCAGAGGAGACGCAACGCAGCGGGTGCTGGATGGGAACTTGGCCCGGGATGCCTACCGTATGCGTTGCCTTTTTAACTCGCCCTCTCTGCCGTACTAGTTGAGAGGATTGAAGATGGCATGGACTCAAGCAGAAGTTAGGGAACTCAAGGAAGGAAGATACATGTTGGTCGACAACGAACCTTGTAAGATACTTTCCATTCAGACCTCCAAACCAGGTAAGCATGGTGAAGCGAAGGCTCGGATAGACGCCGTCGGTATCTTCGATGGAAGCAAGCGATCGGTCGTCTACCCTGTGAAGCACAAGGTCCAGGTACCCATCATCAACAAGCGTTCGGCCCAGATCCTCTCTCTCACCGAAGGCGAGGTCCAGCTCATGGACATGGAGAACTACGAGACGTTCTCGCTCCCGATAGGAGACAGCCTGAGAGAGAAACTCAAGACGGGACAGGAAGTTCCATACATCTCCACTATGGGAAAAAGACAAATCCACATGGATTGAGAACTTTGGCCGCGGGTTCGGGTTCTCTCTTACCCTTAAGAGAAGGTGCTATAGATTGTGACGGCTGAGGGTGGGTTCGGAGCGTCGCGCCCAAAACTCAACGTCCGAAGTATAGAGGAGATAAGGGCCCGAAGGGCGGCATACGAGGCCGCAAGGAAGAAGGCGGATGAGATGATCGCCCTCGCCCGCTCGGTCGGCTTCGAAGAGGCCAAGCTAGCCGAGAGGGTTGAGGCCATCAACAAGGCCGCTCACCGTCTGGCCTGGGAGGACGCTGCAAAGCTCAGCACCGCGCTCGCCGAAGAGATCGGCACGATGGTCAAGAAGGAGCTGGACGAGCGGAACACATCCATCGCCGAACGGATCGCCGCGCTGGCGCGGTTCGGGTTCCCCGTTGACGAGGAGATCACCAAGGTGGCGGAGAGCATTGCAGGCATCCTTTCTGAAGGGAAGCTCGAGGAAGTGTCGAAGCAGATGGACGCGCTCAGGACCAAGCTCTCCGGCGTTGAGGAGTCCAGCTTCAAGGCCATCAGAGAGCGGGTCGACAACACGCTCAACTGGGCACTCACAGACGCTCCATCTGAGGAAGTGAGGCTCGCCCTCGCTCCATGCATGGAACTGCTCGACAAGAAGGAGAACGCGAAGGCGGCAGAATGTCTTGAGAAGGCCCTGACCGAGAAGGTCCCGGAGATAAAGGCCAAGCTCGAGATCATCACGGAGACGTTCGAGGACACGCTCTCGCTTGCCAAGGGGATGAACCTGGAGGACCCCGAGGGTGAGAAGCTGGTAGCCAAGGCTGCTGAGGTGAACTCCCTCAGCGCGTATTCAGTCGGGAAGCTTATCGAGGAGGAGAAGACCCTCATCGAGATCCGCATCCGCAAGGAGATGCAGAAGAAGATCGACCGCCTGAAGACCGTGCTGGAGAAGGCACGACAGCACGGAGTAGAGGTGAGCGACGCATCTCACGAGCTCGAGGGCATGGTCCAGGAGCTGCACAACATCTCTCCGAGGCAGGGTCTTTCCCGCATATCTCACGCCGAGAGCATGGTGGAGGAACCGGTGCTCCGCGTGGTGCTCGAGCACATCGAGGAGGTCCGTTCCTACCTTGTTGAGGCGAAGGAGCTGGGCAGGAACGTTGATGAGGTGATGAAGGGGATGAACCAGGCCCGGACTGCCCTCCGGGACAAGGACTACGAGGGTGCGCTCGATGGTTCTAGGGATGTCCTGGAGAAGGCGAGGGGGCTCCTCGAGGATGTCGAGGTCACGAAGAGCGAGCTCACCGAGTTCAAGGGGCTTCTCGCCCGTCTGGAGTACGGCGGTTTCGAGATCAAGGACTTCCAGAGTTACGTAACGAGAGCCGAGGACGCGATACTGAAGCGCGACTTCTCAGGCGCGAACACGATCCTTCGCGAGGGTGCCCGGGTCGCGGGGCGCCAGAGCATCCAGTTCTTCGGGGAGCAGGTAGAGAACATCGAGAAGCTGCTCGGAGGGATGGAGGCGCGGCACTGGGATTACCCCGAGGAGTTCAACTCGAAGATTGAGGAGGCGCACCTCGTCCTCTCCTCGTCGCAGATACCTGAGGCAGCAGAGATCATCGCCGACCTGAACAACCGGCTTGATGCCGACCTGAAGGGCCATGTGAGCGAGAGGGTCGAGGAACTGAAGGGCTCGCTAGAGGGGTTGCTCGACGAGCAGGCGAGAAGCTACGCCCAGAGCCTGATCAATGACGTGAAGAATGCCCTCGACCAGAAGGGCGCTCCACACGAAGCGCTTGACGCATTGCAGAAGGCCGAGGCCGAGATCAATGTCACACTGGCCTCTGAGATCAGCAGGACGATAATCGACATAGAGGAGTCGCTGAAGAACCTGGAGAAGATGGGGGTCCTCACCGAGGACTTCGTGAGAGGGGCGGCCCAGGTCCGCGAGATATTTGACGTGGGTGATTTCGTGAGGGCCGTGCGCTCGGCGCAGGACCTCTCCGTGAGCATCGGCCAGCGGGCCGCGTCTCGGGTCGAGGAGGTCCTTTCAGAGGCGAAGCTTGCTCTCGTGGAAGTTTCCAGGACGGTGTCCGAACCCCAGTCGGTCAAGGACTTGCTGGAGGAGGCAAGGGCAGCGCTACAGAACGGCAGCTACCTCAAGGCCTTCGAGGCGGCCCAGAAGAGCAAGGACACGGCCTTCCAGATCCGGACGACTGCCCAGAAGATAGTCGATAAGATCAGCCACATCGTGAACCAGCTCTCAGTGCTGCGAAAGAAGGGTGCCTCGGTGGAGGACCTGCGACTGCTCACTTCCAAGATAGCAGACGTGAGGGCGGCATACCAGACGCTGGCCTTCGAGGCCGCAGAATCGGTGATAGTCGAGATACAGAAGCTCATGGATGGCTTCTCCGTCAAGATAGACGGGAAAGCGCTCGGCGAGAAGATCCGGGGGATGCTGGAGGGCACTTTCTCGGTGGATCTTCCCAACGGCGAATGGACCGAGAGGCTGGATCGGCTGACCAAGGAACTCGACGGGGACAACCCGCAAGGCGCGGCGACCTTCATGGACCAGCTTGCCAAGGAGGTCATGCAGAAGATGCGCCCAGTGCTCGAAGAGGAGCTGAAGAAACTGGGGGAAGAGGTACGAGCCGCACGTCAGGAAGGGCTCGACACGAAGGAGGTCGCCTGGCTCCTGAGCGAGGCGAATACGAAGATGAAGGAGGAGTTCCCGGTCGGAGTTCCTCAGGCGATAGTTCAGATCCGCAAGCAGTTCTTCCAGAGCCGTGGGTTCCAGGAGACGGCACAGAAGGCCCTGGAGCTTGCCAAGGAGTCGATCAGCCAGGCAGAGATGATGACCCTTGACATGACCAGCGTCAAGGAGCGCATCGGGGATATGGAGAAGGCGTTCGCCGCCTCCGATTTCGGCGGAGCCCTGGAGCTCGCCCAGAAGGCAAGGGACGAGGCGGGAGAGGCGGTGAGGAACCACCTGAACAACGTTCTCTCGAGCCTCCAGGGGGTCATAGTGCGCGCGAAGCGCGAGGGGACGCTCACGATGGTGGCGGAGAACTACCTCGTGAAGGCACGAAGCCTGGTCGGTCAGTCCAACCCGATGGAGGTGCTCCAGCTGGTGAGCCAGGCAGAGAACGAACTGGAGAAGGTGGAGCTTCAGCACTCGATCGCTCAGAGTTCCGTTGCCGTCCTGCAGGAAAGGGCCACCAACTCGGAGGCGGACGGGGTCGTTTGCCTCGAGGGCATGGACGCGCTGAAGGATGCCAAGGCGGCCTTCGATCGTGGAGACTATGCCCAGGTGCTCGATATCGTGCTCCGGGCGAACGACGTCTTCTCGGTGGCAGAGAACCTGCATCACAAGGCAAAGGAATCATGCCTGAAGGTAGTCCCCATGATCGAGTCGCTGAAGGCGCTCAACATAGAGTCGAGCGGTCCAGAAGCGAGGTTGAAGTCGGCACAGGACGACCTGGCTGCGGGGAAGTATCCCGAGAGCGATGCTGCCGCCAGGGTACTGTGGGAAGAGGCGCGCACGGCCATAGTGGAGGCCTTGACGAAGAGGTTCGAGGAGGTTGGCGCGGTGGCCGAGCTGTTCCCTCCAGGAGACCAGCTCGGGGAAGAGCTGAAGAAGGTCCTCGAGACGACCCATGCGGCCAGGGCCAAGGAGGACTGGAAGGTCGTGGTCGAGGGGACCAACGATGCCATAGCGAAGTCCAAGGCTGCCCTCACTGAGCTCAAGACGCGCCAGAAGGATCGTCTCAAGCCTGTCCTCAAGCCCCTCACGGACGACGAGAGGTCCGGGCTCGACGACCTTGATCTCAAGATAGATGGATTCGTCGTGGCGGGTTCGCTCCCCGACGCCGCGAAGACCTGGACCAGCCTGAGGGAGCGTGTGGACAGCGTCCTCTCGACCCACCTCGATAGCGACATGGCCCGGCTTGGGAAGGATGCCATGATCGCAGAGCGCCTGGGGGCTGACGGGTCGCCGGTCATAGAGAAGATCAGCGAGGCAAGAGCCCTGCAGCAGGCAGTGAAGGTCGATACCGCAACGTCCAGGATCGTGGACGCCGCCAGGATACTTGACCAGCTCATCACGAGCCGGTTGCCGGAGAGGCTCGCGGAGCTGCGGAAGAACATCATGTGGGCGAAAGACCGCTACAACGTGGCAGTGAGCAGCCTGGAGATCAGCCTGCGCACCGTCGAGACGCTCCAGAGCAACAACGATGCGGTTGGAGCGGCTCACAGCCTCATTGAGGCCGACGAGGAACTGGGACGCAGGAAGGGCTGGCAGAAGGAGCTGGTGAACCTGCACTATCTAATAGATACACTCATAGATAGGGCGGTGGACCTGAAGAGGAGCACGTCACACGCATCTGAGCTGCTAGAGGAATCCATCCGGGAGAAGGCCTCGGGACAGTACGAGAAGGCCCTCGCGGCCGCGAGCTCGGCCGTGGCTGAGCTGAAGCAAGCGATCGAAGAGGCCGAGAAGGAGTCTACCAAGGCGAGGATGGACAAGGACGCCGCCATGACGGAAACCGCGGCTGAACCCCCGAAGGCAGAGAGCGAGAAGGAGCCACCCAAGGCGGAGACAGAGAAGGAGGCTCCCAAGGTTGACGTTCCGAAAGATGCTCCCAAGGCAGACAGCGGGAACGAGGCCCCCAAGACGGACGGGGAGAAGGAAGCCGCCAGGTCAGATGGCCAGCCGGGAGCCCCTGGTGGTGACGTTCAGAAGAAGGATGCTGGCCAGCCGACGGAGAACTCGGACCAGCCTAAGGTGGCCTGACGTCGCCGGTGCCCCCCTGGGGCGGGCTCTCGGGCGCACCCTCTTGAGGTGACTCCGCTGGTTCTGGTTCCGATGGTCCTGGCGTTGGAACATCCTTGATCCCCAGGCCGGTCTTGATGAATTTCTTGAGCTTCTCCTTGTCAGTCGTCTCGAATCCGAAATACTCGGCAAACTTGCTGGTGGTGGAGAGCTCGAGCGTGTTGGCCTTCTCCGACGCGCGGATGAAGCCGAGCTCCCTCAGCCTTGGAATGTCCTGGTAGACCCTGTCCCCCACCATCTTCACGAGCCGGCTCTGCCTGACCGGCTGGTGGTAGGCGATGAGAGCGAGCGTCTTCAGCTCGCCCCTGGAGATGTCCGTAGAGGCAACGCTGTAGGCCGTGGGAAGGTACTCCTTCCTGACCTGGATCGCCCAGCCATCCCCCGCCTTCCTCAGCTCCAGGGCCGTGAGCCTCGAGGTGTAGTTGTGGTGGAGCTTCTTCAGCCCCTTCATGACAAGCGCCCAATCGTTCGTGCCGAGGGACGCGGCTATGTCGTGGACCGTGAGCGGCTTACCAGCGGCAAAAAGCAGGGCCTCTATCCTCAAGACGAGGTCGGTCTCCTCACTCCCCTGAACTTCAGCCATGTTCACGAGTTGGCGGCCGCGGGAGCAGGTGTGACCGGCTTCCCGATCAGCATGCGGGAGGAATCACGCTTCTCTTCGACCCTCACCACGAATATCTCTCCCTTGCCTACGGTCTGCTGGTGAAGCTCGATGCCACCTTCCCATACCAGGAAGAGGAGCGAGAGGAAGAGGGATATGATCCGTTCCCTCGACTCCACCTTCTCGAAGACCTCCTCGAAGGGGAACCTCTCTCCAATTGGGTGACGCAGGGCGACCTCCCAGGCCTTGTCCAGGTCTCCGATGGGGACCTCCTCGCCGTGGACCAGGACCTCCTTCACGGCCGCCTGCTCCTCGCGCAGGCGCTTCCTCATCCGGTCGGCCTCCAGCGCGAGCCTCGCCTCCCTTTCGGCCTCCTGGAAGGCATTTGTGAGTTCCATCAGGCTAACAGGGCGGTTCTCTGCATGCCTCACCATCGCATCGAATGGCGGCTCGGGCGAAGTGAGGATGGCAGTGGTCGCATCCAGCTCCTCGGGAGAGCCCATCTCCCCAAGGTACCCATCATCCATGATGGGCGTGGCAGAGGCGTCCGTTGGCACCTCCGGCTCCTTGCGAATGTTGAGGATCGCCTGGGATTGCAGGAGAAGTATGTTCCATGCCATGTAGATCAGACGACCGGCGACTGGGAAGTCCATTCCCGTTACCTTGATCCTTTCCATGTAGAGCTGGGTGAAGCGGACGAGGTCGATGGCCCACGGGTTGAACTCCTCTGAGAGCACGAGCTCGAAGAGGAGAGCGGTCGCCCTCTCGTAGGGGTCCTGTATCACCACGTGAACCCCTTCCTTCATGCTGTGGACGAGGTCCATGTAGTTCTCGAGCCTGTCCGTGGCCTCAAGGTTCTCCCCGATCAGGGACTTGTTCCACAGGAGGTACTCCAGCACATGCTGGGCCGCCTCCTTCGAGACCGGGGGTGCGTTTATGGACAGTTCCTTAGCATCCTGTTCTGATAGCGTCATTTTCCCTCACCTGTTGCTCTGGCCGTGGCACTCTCGCGCGTGGCTACCGTGTTCATCTCCTTGTCGTCGACATCGACTATGTCGTCCAGGCGGAGGCCTACCACCTGGGAGATCCCATCCCCCCTCATTGTGACGCCGAAGAGATGCTCTGCCCACTTTAGCGTTACCTTACGCAGCGAGATGACTATGAACTGGGCCTTTGTGGAGTTCCTCCGCAGCATCCGGCCGATGTTCTCGGCGTTGATGCCGTCCAGGCTCATGTCCACCTCGTCGAGCGTGTAGAGGGGTGAAGGGTCGTACCTCTGCAGTGCGAATATGAATGCGAGCGATGCCAGAGACTTCTCTCCGCCGGAGAGCTGCTCCAGCCGCTGGGCCTTCTTGCCCGCCGGCCGGGCCTTGATGAGGAGACCACCGTTGAGAGGATCGTTGGGGTCCTCCATGAGCAGCTCGCCTTCGCCGCCTCCAGACAGCTCGGTGTAGATCTGCCGGTAGTTCTCGTCCACTCCCTGGATGACCTCCTTGAGGCGGGAGCGCTTCTTCTGCTCGAGGTCCCTCGTCAGCTTCATGAGGCCGCTCCTTTCCTGCTTGAGCCTGTCGACCTCTCCCTGGAATTCGTCGAGCCTCTTCTTCTCAGAATCGTACTGCTCGATCGCCTGAGCGTTGACCATCCCAAGGGCGGTTATGGCCTGAGTAACTTCATCGCAGGCGCTCTTCAGCTCCTCTGGGGTCTTGTCCTTGTACTCGGGGCTGAGCTCAGGGACGTCCTTGACAGCCGCTTCCTCCTCGTCAAGTGTTCTCTTCGAGGTGTCGCGGCGTATCTGCCACTCGCTCAACACTCCTTGCTGTGTCTGGAGCTTGGTGGCGGCCGTCGCCTCGTCGGAGGAGAGGCGCGTGAGCTCGGTCGATAGTCCGTCCCTCTTGGCCGCCAGCGCCTTGCTTGCCTGCGTCTGGTTCTCCGCTACCTTCTCGATCGCGGAAAGCTTCTCGCGGGCCTCTGCCAGCGACTTCTGTATCCCCTTTATCTCGATTGCCTTTGCTGAAAGGTTCTCCTTCAGCTTCGCGAGCGCCTCCTGCCTCGTCTTCAGGGTTTCTGAGGCAGTAGCGGCCGCTGCCTTTGCGGCCTCGAGGTCGCGGTGGAGCTTCACGCGCTCATCATTCAAGCTCACGCTCGCTTCCTGGAGCTTCTTCATGCGAGCGGATTGCGCGGCTGGGAGCGAGTCGAGATACTGCCTCTGCAGCTCGTCACGAGTTTCCTTCAATTTGGTAAGCTCTTCCTGAAGGCTCTTGGCGGCAGCCTCGAGCGTCTCGCAGTCTTTGGAGACCTTCGCAAGTTTTTCTGTGGCAACCTTGACTCTGTCCTCGGCTTCCGTCAGCTTCTCCCTGCAGCGAGGGAGCTCCTTTTGCAGGTCCTCCAATGCTGAGGCACTGCCAGTGACCTCGCCGGAATGCTTCGCCAGTTGCTCGCTGAGCTCCTTGACCTTCTGGGAGACGATCTTGAGTTCAGCGTTTACGCTCGCCTCCTCGCTGGTCTTCGCTCCTAGGTCTTCGGAGAGGCGCTGCAGCGTGGCCGCGTTCTCGGTCCCCCTTGCCTTAGCCTGCTGTCCAAGATACCCGCCAGTCATCGCACCGGTGGATTCTATCAGCTCGCCGCGGAGAGTGACCAGGCGGACACCTCCCATTATCTTCCTCGCGCTGTCTAGCGTGTCCATGACGAGCGTCTCGCCAAATACGAACCAGAGAGCGCTCTCCAGCGATGGGTCGAACTTGACTATGTCAAGGGCGAATCCCCGGCACCCTGGAGACTTCTGGACGACGAGTGCCTTCCCTTTCGGTCGCCCGGGGGTCATCTTGTTGAGCGGAAGCAGTGTTACCCGGCCCTTCTTCTCCTTGTTCAGGAGCTCGATGCACTGCGCGGCTATCTCGTCGTTCTCAACGACGAGGGATTGGAACCTATTTCCGCCAGCCACCGATATCGCGGTGGCATATTCCGGGTCCACTGTGACCAGGTCCTCCACCTTGCCGCGAATGCCGTGAATGCGACCGAGATTGTTCTGCGTGAGCAGGAAGTCCGTTGCCATGACCAGTGAGCCACCGCTCGCGCCACGCTCCTTGAGCTTCGCCTCCAGGGCCGCATACCCCCGGTTGAGCTCCAGGAGCTCCAACTTGAGTTTTTCTGCCCGGGAGGTCAGGTTCTTTTCCTTCGCCCGCAGCTGGTGAAGCTCCTCGGTCACCGACTGCACGGAGCGTTCCCCTCCCTTGCGGGAAGTTGTCAGGTCCTTGAGCCTGAATTCAACGTCACGGACCTCGGCCTGTCGTCCGGTCAGGTCCTCCTCGGCCAGGGCTTTCTCGTGCTCCAGGGCAGCAGCCTCGGCCTTCGCCGTCTCTATACCCTTGAATGCCTTCTGCCATGCCTCGTCCTTTGCGGTCTTTTCGCGCTCGTTCTGCAATATTGCCCGGCGAAGCTCTACGAGCTTGGGTGAGAGGTCCTTGGAAGCGTTGACGCTCTCTATCTCCTTCGAGTGGCCAGTTACCTTCTCCTCGATCTCCTCCACTTGGGAGGTGAGGGACTTGACTTTGTCATTCAGCTCATCGAGCTCCTTCTTGCGCTGAACCAATTCCTTCTCGATGCCTGCCTTCTCGGCGGCCATGCTTGTCTGATTCTCCTTGGCCTTCTCGAGTGCCATTTCAAAGCGGCCTACCTCGAGCGTGCGCTGGTCCTTCTCCTCCTTGGTCTTGACGGCTTCCTCGCCTCCACGGCGAGCGATCTCGTCATCCACCTCGTTAATGCCCTTCTGAGCAGCATCCTTGCTCGCGCGAAGTTCAGCAAGGCGGGACGTAAGGCTCTCAATATTCTTGGAGATATCGACCAGATGCCTCTCTGAACTGGCATATTCTTCCCTGAGCCGGGTAAGGTTCGTGAGCGCAAGGGCAGCCTCTATTCCCTTCTTCTGGTTGTTGAGGTCCCTGTAGCGGATGGCCTGTGTCCGCTGACCATCGAGCTCGGACAGGTGCCTGTCAACCTCGCCAAGGAGGGTTGCAAGCTGGCCCAGATTCCCTTCCAGTTCCTCTTTCTTGACCGCAGCCTTCTGGAGCTCATCGTCGTACTGAGCGATGCCTGCCAGGTGCTCAACAAGGAGTCTCCTGTCGAGCGGGGACATGGCCACGATCCGGTTGACCTCCCCTTGCTTCACTATGTTGTAGCCCTCAGCAGATAGGCGAGCTCTCGACAGTATGGCATCAATCTCGCCCTGAGTGCTTCTGTGGCCGTTCACGTAGAAGTAGGAATAGTAACCTTCAGGGTCGCCCGGGGCGACCTTCACGTACCGTGTTATCTCCACTTCGTCGGTGTCAAGGGACATCATCCTGTCGGTGTTATCGAAGACCAGCGAGACCTCGCACTCTGTCGCCGGCTTGCCGGACTTGCCCCCGTCGAAGAAGAGGCTGGTCAGCTTGTCTGCCCTCAAGGCCTTCGAACTCGATGGCCCAAGGACGAAGAGTATCGCATCGGCGATATTCGACTTGCCCATCCCGTTGGGGCCAGCCACACCGGTCAGTCCGGGAGCGAATGGGATCTCCGTGGTTCCGGCGAACGACTTGAAGTTGTGAAGATGCAACTTCTTCAGGTACATGTTACCCTCTAGCCCACGCGTCCGACACTATTAGCCTTATTGTCATCATTGTGTCTGACATTCGTCTGCTGTTTAAATAAAGACCGGCATGCCCTATTTAATCGTTTGCCTCGACTGGAAGGGTGGGTATACCGTGCAGGGGCCAGTCCACTCGGCGAGAGCAAGGATCGAACAGCACTTGAAGTGCGCGGAAGGGCAAGATCCTGATGGCACTGCCATGCGAACTCTAGGTACGCCATGGACGCTTTGTTTGAGGCAGCCTGGGCCCGGATGCCCGGTCGGAGCCTGATCTCGGTCCCCCCTCAATAATGTTTAATACCGGTGACATTACAACGGGCTGAGAGCATGTCAATCGAGGATGAACTCAGCGGGAACACGCTGAAAGTGTACAAGTCGATGAAGGAGATGGGACTCACCACAGAAGAGAAGATGAGCACGGCCGAGCGCATAACCCAGGCCGCCAAGCTTCCGAAGAACATGGTCCTCAACGCGCTTCAAGACCTCCAGAACAAGGGCTACGCCCGAAGGAAGGTCCGCGAGAAGGCGGCGGGGTACTACCTGCTGAAGTGAGCTAGGCGCAATCGTTTTGGCCACGGCAACTCTATTCATAGGGTATGTGCCGTCTATTCGGACTGCTGTCGCCTGACGACAGGCCGGCCAAACCGTGGCTTCTGGACTCCGAGCTGTCGCTCCTAACCCAATCGAACGTTGACCCGAAGCATCCCCAGGGGGATGGCTGGGGGATCTCCTGGCGAAAGGGATCGAAGATAGTCCTTACGAAGGGCATCTCCGGTGCTCACACGCCGACGGAGCGGCCCAACTTCATCAAGGCGGCAGAGGCGGCAAAGGGGCCCATGGTCATAGCCCACTTGAGGAAGGCCAGCAACCCGATGAAACTCCCTCAGGAGAAGCTCTGGAGCCTCGAGAACAGTCAGCCTTTCCTGGAAGGAAAGATCATCTTCGCGCACAACGGTGCGATCCCTCTTCCCATGGAAACTCGGGAACGGCTGGGCCATTACGCATCAAGCCCCAAGGGAGTGAACGATTCCGAGGTCTACTTCTATCTACTACTGAGATGCCTTGAGGACGAGAAGGATCCTCCGCGCGCCTATGTGATGGCGATGAAAGAGCTCAAAGAGGTCTGGGAGAAGACCGGAAGACCCGGCGAGAAGCCGCACAGCGGTCTCAACATCATATTCTCGACCACGCCAAACGAACTCTGGGCGTTCTGCCATTACACCGGGGACTATGGCGTTAGCCTGAGCGGCATCGCGAGACCCTACTACGAGATGTGCTACAGGGAAGAGAACGGTGCCGCGGTGGTGGCCAGCGAGCCGATGGACAGGAATGAGAGCTCGTGGAAACCCATCGCATCTGGGAGGTACCTGCGCGCAACGCTAAAAGACGGGCGCGTAGAGACGGAATGCCGCGACCTGCCCGAGATGTAACGCTTTTCATCTCCGAATGCATATATTTATCATGGCTCATGCACCCAGAGAAGCCCGTCGCGGACAATTGCGCATCTATCGATTGATCCTGTGGACAGTCCTTGCGACCATGGTGGCCTCCTCTTGCGCCGCGGTAGTCACAACCGCTCACTCCGCGAGCACTGCGAGTCCGGCCCAATCAAGGAACATCGAGACACATGGGCCGGAGAAGAAAACGGAGAAGCCGGCGAACAGCGACCCCTTTGGCCTTGCGGTCGGGGACCAGGTTCAGGTTATCGCTACTTCGCTGAATTGCCGGGCTACACCTTCCACTAGTGGGACGATCGTCTCGACCGAGAGCAGCGGGCAACTGGGCCAGATAACGAACGGAAGCGTCTCCTCTGGCGGCTACATCTGGTGGTACATCGCCTACACGGATGGTCACACCGGATGGTCCGCAGAGGGTACCGGATCCACAGCATGGCTCCAGAACGTCACCTCTGGTTCTGTCGCCTACAACCGCACTGCCGCCGTGCTCTATGCGGAAGACTACTGGAACAAGGTGACGAGTGACGGTTACTTCTGGTACAGTACTGGCAGCTACGAGCGCTTGGCTAAGGGAACGAGCGTGATTGGACTCTCCGGGGACGACTGTGCGCACTTTGTGAGCCAGGTCGTAGGCAACCAGGCAAACCAATCGGGAGGTGGGCTCAACATCCCATCCCGCGTCCCTCCCACATACGGGGAACCCGCCGCGGGAGCGCTCGGTGACCTGTTGATAAACAATGGCTGGGCAACGACCGTCTCTAGCGTTTCGCAGCTGTTGGCAGGCGACGCGATCAACTACGAATGGGCATCTACCGATGGAGGTTGGGACCACATTGCGGTCTACCTTGGGAATTACACCGTGGCTGCCCACACGACATCTCACTTCGGAGCGAACTGGACCCTGGGGGGTGCCTATGCCTACCGCTTCATCCACATCCTGAATTCCTCCACGGTGGGAGGTTTCAGCATATCCTCTTTCGGTGCCTCTCCCAACCCCATCACGGTTGGCCACACGACGTTCCTGAACACATCCGCGATCGGCGGAACGATGCCATACACCTACTCGTACACCGCCCTGCCGCCAGGATGCACATCCAGCAGTATCGCCTCATTGACATGCGCTTCATCAGCCTCAGGAAAGTTCACTATCCACGTCTTCGTCAACGACTCGGCAAAGCACTCTGCCACCACGACCACCACGCTCACCGTCACCGCTACGACCACCACCCTTTCCTCGATCACGTTGAGCCCAACGAACCCCACAATAACTGAAGGTGGCACGCAGACCTTCTCGGCCACTCCAACGTGTAGCGCCACCTGTCCCACCTCGGGCATTTCATACACATGGACCCTCACTAGCAGCGCCATGGGTTCCCTCACGGGTTCTGGCGTGTCGATGATCTTTACCGCCGGGAGCGCCGCAGTTACCGGTGGCATATTCGTCAACGCAACGCTCAGCGGGACCACCAAGGGAAGTTCCACGGTCATCACCGTCGCGGCTCCCGTCACCCTTACCTCAGTGTCCGTGAGCCCGACAGCACCCACGGTTACTTTGGGTGGCAAGCAGTTCTTCACGGCCACTCCAAAATGCAGTTCCACCTGCTCCGGCACGATCACGTACGCTTGGGCACTCACGAGTTCTACGGTGGGCACTATCAGCCCGTCCAGCGGCATGACCACGACATTCACTGCGGGAACCGCTACAGGAACCGTTGGTCTCTACGTCAATGCCACTCTCGGTGCAAACACCGTGTCGGCATCCACAGTTATCACTGTTACCGCAGCAGCCGTTACTCTCAGGTCGGTGTCGGTGGCCCCAGCATCGCCATCGATACCATCCAGCAGCACGCAAGGTTTCACGGCCACTCCAACGTGCAGCGCCACCTGCCCTGCCACTGGGATCACGTACTCTTGGGCTCTCACGAACACCGCGCTGGGCTCCCTCATCGGCAACGGCTCTTCCGTGAACTTCACCGCGGGAACCACAGCCATTACCGGTGGCATCTTCGTCAATGCCACTCTCGACAGCACTACACAGGGAACATACACGGTGATCACCGTCACGGTCACTCCCACCAACACCCTGAACTCGGTGTCGGTGAGCCCGATTGCACCCACTGTGGCTCAAGGTGGTACACAAGCGTTCACTGCCACCCCATCGTGCAGTTCTACCTGCCCTTCAGGGATCACTTACGCGTGGGCCCTCACAAGCGGCACCCTGGGCTCGGTCAGTCCTTCCAGTGGCGCGACAACGACCTTCACTGCTGGGAGCGCAGCAGGGACCGTCGGCCTCTACGTCAACGCAACACTGAATGGGATTTCGAAAGAGAGCTCTGCCGAGATTACCGTCTCGCAGACTTCCATACCTGTCCTGAAATCGATCTCAGTCTCTCCACTGAACGTCACTCTCTCACCCGATTCGACGCAGGTATTCTCCGTTTCACCGACATGCTCAGTCGGGAGCTGCCCCAACACGGTTGCCTACTCCTGGTCGCTTAGCAACTCCTTGGGGGCACTGTCACAGGTCACAGGAGCCTCCACCACATTTGCTGCCGGTAACGCAACTGGTCAGGTGACCCTGACCGTGACAGCCAACCTGAACGGGGTCTACGTTTCGGCGATGTCCTTCATCACGATATCTCAACCGGCTCACAACGGAGGGTTCCTGACATTCTCCCTGTCCAGCTGGTCTACCTGGCTCATTATCGGATGTGCGGTGGTAGTGGTAGGCGCAGTCGCAGCGGCCGTGATCGCAAGAAGGCACAAAGGCCGTGCCTCTGAACTTTACGGCTCGGCACAGGGACTTGGTGGAAGCGCTCCCGGGCAATCAGATCTTCCAGACTTCCCAGTGGACCTGCCGCGTTCCTAGGGATAAGCCCTACTTCGAACGATCGACCTGGCTCTTGAAGTCGCGGATACGATCCCTGATCCTGGCTGCCTCCTCGAAGTCGAGCCGTTCAGCGGCTAGGAGCATCTCCTCTTCCATGTTCGCGATGATGAGCGGCAAGCGATCCTTCCAGTACTTTCCCAGGCCGGATGTCGAGAGGTCCCCGGATGGCGCAGAGGTCTCGGGAGCCAGTAGGCTCCGCACCTGCTTCACAACGGTCTCGGGCACGATCCCATTGGCCTCGTTGAAGGCGATCTGTCTCGCCCTGCGCCGACCGGTCTCTTTCATCGCCCGCGCCATGGAGCCGGTCACCTTGTCGGCGTAAAGGATCACCAGACCGTTCAGGTTCCGCGAGGCCCGGCCGGCGGTCTGTATGATCGAGGTCTCCGAGCGAAGGTATCCCTCCTTGTCGGCATCGAGTATGGCCACGAGGCTCACCTCCGGCAGGTCGAGGCCTTCCCTCAGCAGGTTCACTCCGACCAGCACGTCGAACTTCCCGAGCCTCAAGTCCCGGATTATCTCGACCCTCTTCAGGGTCTCCACGTCTGAGTGAAGGTAACGCACCTTGAGGTTGAGCGAAGCTAGGTGGTCCGACAGGTCTTCGGCTGTGGCCTTGGTGAGGGTGGTCACCAGGGCACGTTCCTTCTTCTCGGCCCGTTCCTGGAGCTCCTTCACCAGGTCCTTGATGTGGCCTTTCAATGGACGAACCTCGATCGGCGGATCGACCAGACCTGTGGGACGGATCACCTGTTCTACTACAGCCTTGCTCATGCTGAGCTCCAGTGGTCCAGGCGTGGCTGAGACGAAGATCGCCTGCGGGACGCGGGCCAGGAACTCGGTCCAGCGTAGTGGACGATTGTCCCTGCACGATGGCAACCGCCATCCGAAATCGATGAGGTTCTTCTTCCGGGACTTGTCCCCCTCGTACATCCCCCTGAGCTGGGGGGCGGTCACGTGCGACTCGTCCATGAAGATCAGCCGGTCCTCAGGGAAGAAGTCCATGAGAGTGTATGGTGGTTCACCGGGAGCCCGTCGGGAAAAGTAGCTCGAGTAGTTCTCGATGCCCGTGCAGTATCCCGTCTCCTTGATCATGTCCAGGTCGTATTCTGTGCGGCCCTTGATCCGGCTCGCCTCTACGACCTTGCCCATGCGTTCGAACTCTGCTACCCGTTCACGAAGCTCCTTCCAGATGCCCTCTGCCGCTTCCTCAAGTCTCTCAACTGGCGTTATGAAATGAGTCGCTGGGAAAAGGGCGACCTGCTGGTACTCGTCACCCGTCTCACCCGTCAGCGGTTCCAGTGCCGCTATGCTTTCGATTCGGTCTCCATCGAAGACAAAACGGAAGGATAGCTGAGCCGTGTCAGTCAGATCGATTATGGCGCCGCGAACGCGGAAGCCTCCGCGCTTCAGTTCCATGTCATTGCGTTCGTAGCGCATAGACACGAGCTTGGCGAGGAATGCCTTCCTCGGCATCGTGTCCCCTGCCTTCAGCTGGAAAACGCTTGAGCGATAATCCTCAGGTGATCCGAGTCCATAGATACAGCTCACCGAGGCTACGATGATGACATCGCGTCGGGTCAGGAGCGCCTGGGTCGCTCTGTGCCTCAGCCGGTCGATCTCCTCGTTTATCGAAGCATCCTTCTCGATGTAGAGGTCCATCGAAGGAACGTATGCTTCCGGCTGGTAGTAGTCGTAGTAGCTCACGAAGTATTCAACGGCGTTCCTGGGGAAGAACTCTCTGAACTCGCTCGTTAGCTGCGCCGCGAGCGTCTTGTTGGGGGAGATCACGAGTGTCGGGCGCTTGACCGCGGCCACGACCTCAGCCATCGTGAAGGTCTTCCCGGATCCAGTGACACCTAGGAGGGTCTGGTACTTCTTGCCCCCCTGAAGTCCCTTGACCAACTGCTTGATCGCCTCGGGTTGGTCTCCCCTCGGGGACATATCTGTGACCAGTTCGAAGTCGCCCACGATTGCTATCTCCCGAATGCGTATATAGAGCATTTGACCTAATCCTGGACATGAAGAAACTGGGCAACAAGGACTTCTCCGGACAGAAGCTCGAGGCGCAGGGAGACTGGGCGGTTTGCTTCGGTGCGGATTGGTGCCCCTTCTGCAGGGCCTTCAGGGGCCAGTACGAGAAGCTTGACGGCAAGGTCGCGTTCAACCTGGGATGGGGTGACGTGACGGACATGGATACCCCGCTCTGGGAATCTTTCAACCTGGACATCGTACCCACGCTGGTCGCTTACAGGGACGGCAATATCCTCTGGAGAAAGGACGGGGCCCCTGGAAGAGGGCTTGACGAGAAGGCCATCATTGAACTAAAGAAAGCATTCAAATAGGACACCAAACCCGGGGAAAGATTTAAGCCAATACTACTGTCCCCCGGTTCAGGGTAGATTGTATGGATATCTCTCAGCCAATCGTAGAGCTACTGGTTTTTCTAGCGTCGATGTTGGCCCTGGGCTTCGCAGGGTTCCAGACATACCGAGTATTCCGGGAGAGCGATGGCACGGACCGGATGAGGGAGATATCCAAGGCCATCCGAGAGGGCGCCGAGGCCTTCCTCGCCCGCGAATACAAGACAGTGGCCATGGTCGGAGCGATCCTGACCGTGTTGATCGCCGTAGGCCTCTACAACACCGCCGACTACGCGTTCAGCCTTCATCTCGCGCTCGGTTTCGTCGTGGGAGTTCTCGGCAGTGCTCTTGCCGGCTATGTCGGAATGTACGTTAGCGTTCGCGCTAACGTAAGAACGGCAGCAGTTGCAAGGGGTGGCAAGCTCGACCCAGCCATGCGCTTCGCCTTCAGGGGCGGCTCGGTCACCGGTCTCTGCGTTGCCGGGTTTGCGCTTCTCGGTCTGGTCGCGTTCTACGTTGGTTTCAATGGGAACGTGCTTGAGATGGTTGGATTCATCTTCGGCGCATCGCTCATGAGCCTCTTCGCGAGGGTCGGCGGTGGTATCTACACCAAGGGCGCAGACGTCGGAGCAGACCTCGTGGGCAAGGTCGAGGCCGGGATCCCAGAGGACGACCCGCGCAACCCTGCGGTCATAGCAGACAACGTGGGGGACAATGTCGGGGACTGCGCCGGAATGGCTGCGGACCTCTTTGAGACCTACGTCGTGACGGCAGTATCCACGATGCTTCTCGCCTACCTCTTCACCCAGAATTACGCGGGATTCGCGAGCCAGATCCCCAACGCTATCATCTTCCCGCTGGTCATATCCGCGTGGTCGATCGTGGCAACGCTGGTCGCATTCCCGTTCGTGAGAATGTCGGAAGGCGGCTCGATAATGGGGGCTCTCTACAAGGGTCTCTACGTGACCGTGATCGTGGGAATCATAGGTCTCGGTGTGCTGTCTTACATCTTCATGCCGGCCTCAGCCTGGGTCGGCGTGTTCATAGCCAGCGCGGTCGGGCTTGTCGTGATGATCGTCATAGTCTTCTCCACCGACTACTACACCGGTACTGGCAGGCGCCCGGTTACATCGATATCGGAGGCTGCCCAGCGCGGAGCCGGTCCCGTTGTGATCGAAGGAATGAGCGTAGGTCTGGAGGCCGTGCTCATACCCGCTATAGCGATAGTAGGCGGCATAGTCACCTCCTACAGTGTGATGTACCTGTACACTCCAAGCGGCGTGCCGGCTGGTGACTTTGGACTTTACGGAATCGGTCTGGCCGCCGCATCGATGCTTTCAGTGACCGGGATGATCATCTCGATCGATGCCTTTGGTCCGATAACTGACAATGCCGGCGGGATAGCCGAGATGGCGAATCTGCCACCCGAGGCCAGGGAAGTCACCGACCCGCTGGACGCTGTCGGGAACACCACGAAGGCCGTCACTAAGGGATACGCAGTAGGATCTGCTGCCCTTGCCGCGCTAGTTCTGTTCGCCGCATACTACCAGGCGGCATGGCCCGGCGCAGCAGCTTCTCAACTTCAGGCGCTTGCCGTGAACCAGCCACTCGTCATAGTGGGGCTCATCATAGGCGCCACACTCCCGTTCTTCTTCACAGCGTTCCTGATGCGCGCAGTAGGAACCGCTGCCCAAGCAATAGTTGAGGAGGTCCGGCGCCAGTTCCGGACCATAAAGGGCATAATGGAAGGGACGACTCGACCTGAGTATGGCCCCTGTGTGGACATTGTTACCAAGACAGCGATCAACGAGCTCGCAGTACCCGCGCTCATTGCTGTGGTGACCCCGCTCGCAGTGGGATTCCTGCTCGGCCCGGTTGCAGTCAGCGGCCTGCTCTTTGGAGTCATACTCTCCGGCCTGCCACTCGCCATATTCATGACGGTCGGTGGAGGGGCCTGGGACAACGGGAAGAAGTTCATCGAATCCGGGCACTTCGGGGGCAAGGGCTCCGATGCCCACAAGGCAGCAGTCGTGGGTGACACGGTTGGAGACGCCACCAAGGACACGGCTGGACCGGCGATCAATCCGCTGATCAAGGTCGTCAACACCATCAGCATACTCTTCGTCAGTCTCGTGATAAGCCACAACCTCTTCTCCTACCTCGCGGGGTTGGGCTGGCACCTATAGTCAGGAACTGAGGGAGCCGCCCGCCGCACGAGCCCCTAGTGATAGCTCTCGGGCCGTCGCCGTTATAACTCCCACAGTCCTTCTAAGAACCCGTGGAGCTAACGAGGGAAGAGGAGTCGATACTCAAGGGCGAGAAGGGTCCCCGGCTGGCGGAGCTCATGCAGATCCTCGTCACGCTCGGAGACCTCAACGACGCCCCCCGGCTGATACCGATATGGTCGGCCCACCTGTCCGGAGTCTCCTTCAAGACGATGGGTCTCTCCGGGACGGAGTTCCTTGAGGACGCCGCCAAGGAGGTCCACTTCTCGGTCCGAACGACCATAAACCCCGCAGGTTACGACGTCGGCGGCACTGGCATAGTCAAGGCAGACGACGATTTCAGATGGAAGCAGGAACGCCTGGTCCGGTCGCTGCTTGCGATGGGCGCGCTGCCCACGTTCACGTGCACACCGTACTCTATCGAATATGCCCCTCCCCCGGGCACTCATCTTGCCTGGGCTGAGAGCTCGGCAGTCATATACGTCAACAGCATCACCGGTGCATTCTCGAACCGGGAGGGTGCCCCGACCGCGCTTGCGAGCGCGGCCGTAGGAAAGACTCCCGACTATGGACTTCACAGGGCAGAGGGCCGCCACCCGCAGATGCTGGTGGAAGTTGACGCTTCCAAGGGACCCATTCGCTACACGGTCCTCGGCGCCTATCTCGGGAAGTTGCTCGGCAGCAAGATCCCGTATCTGAGAGGGGTGAAACCCGGGATAGATTCCATGAAGGAGATGGGGGCGGCGATGAGCGCGTGGGGCTCGGTCCCGATGTTCCACGTCGAGGGGGTCACCCATGAGGCCGGAGCCCAGGATGTAAGCCGGTTGGACCGGATCAGTGTCGGTGCAAAGCAGCTGGCAGAGTTCGAGAACACGCTCGGAGGCGGAGAGGAACCCAACCTCGTGGCGATAGGTTGTCCCCACTGCAATGTGAACGAGCTGACGATCCTGGCCGAGGCGATCAAGAAGAGGGGAGGAAAGGTGAAGCTAGGAAGAGCGGTCTGGGCCTTTACCAGCCGTAGCGTCATCGCCGCGAATCCTGAACTCGTGGATGGTCTCAGGAAGGCTGGTGTGAAGATCGTGCAGGACACGTGCATGGTAGTCGCTCCGATCGGTTCCGAGTATCCGGTGATCGCGGTAAACTCGGCCAAGGCTGCGTTCTACGCCTCGAGGAAGTCCTTCAGCGGCCAGAAGGTCGTCTTTGGGACTACCGAGGAACTGGTCCAGAAGTACGTTTGACCAGGGGGAGCGGTCTCCAGGGGAATCCACGAATCCTGATGGTCAAGAGCCTGGTGTCCGGTAGATTAATGCATACCTGAAGCAATACTTGTCCCAGATGTGGCACCGTACCCCGGCCAAGAAGAAGACGGTGTTCCCGACGCCTATCAAGGAATGGCAGGCTTCTGCACCGAAAGAGGAGCCCATCCCTGCCCCCGTTCCTGCCGCGGCTCCTGCACCCCGCCCCGCCCCTCGTGCTCCGGAACCCGAGGTCACGACTCCTGGTGATTACACTTTATTTCGCGGAGCGCTCACCGTCATTGCCATCTGCACTGTAGCCGTTGCAGGGCTTACGTTCATACAACACGGCAACCTGTTGTACGTCCTGGTCGGGCTGGCGGCTGGCGTGATTCTCTATGCCCTTACCGAATGGTTGACTCCGTTAGAGAATGCCACCCGCAATGCGGAGGATCTGAAGGATTCTCATAAGCCCAATAAGAGTAATTACGAAGAGGGGTAAGGTCGCGAAGCCTATCGAAGTCATGCCCAGGAGGTTCTTCCCCCTCCTTGCTCGCACCTCTATCCCCAGCGCCACCAGCACCAGGAAGAGACCTGTCGGCACCAGGATCGCCGCTACCTGGAAGAAGGGCGCGAGAGCTATCGCGCCGAGAGTCCCAACGATAGCCACGCGGGTAAACGCCTCCCGGTCAAGGGCCCGTTCCTGAAGCAAGTACCCTGCAAGAAGAATGGAGCTCATGAGGCACGAAGCCGTCAGCATCCCATAGAGCGCAAGAGTCGTGTTGGAGCTGACAAAGGGGATGAGGTAGGTGTATACCACCGATGGATAGAAAACCGCCAGGATCGACAGGGTGGCGGTGAAGATGAAGAGCACTAACGGGAGAGTGGGTATCATGTTCACTGCGCAGGGCTCTGTGCAGTACCCTTTCTCCAGCAACTCTTCTCCGTAAACGCACTCCTCGCAATCCTCCCTCCGGTATGGGAGGCCCTTCAGGGCCGACCGCCAAAGGAAGATGGAGAATATCCCCGCAATGGAGGCTGAGGTAAGCACTGGAAGAGCGACCAGCCAGAGATTGCCCCAATCGATTACGATCGTGGCACCCATGGTTGTCTAATACCCACTCCTGAACATATAGCCTTCGTTCACCCTGTGCAGATACCGCATGCCGCTGCTGTGGACCTGCACCGGTGAGCGACACCGTGCGCTCCCCTCAGGCAGCCGTCACTTCTGTTGGAGCATGCTGAGCGTCTCAACAAACTGATCGAAATCGTTGAGCACCTTGTCGATGTCGACGCGAGCCTTGCCAGTCCGCTGCGAGGTCTGGATGGCGTTCTTGAGAAGCCGGCTGTAGACCAGCAATTCCTCCTCACTTCCTGGAACGGCGGGGAGCTTGGAACTCGACGAAATCATCTCGTCGGAGATTGTGTCCAGGTCCGACGCTGAGAAGTAGCTCTTGAGAAAGCCTCTATAAAGCGAAAGTACCCACGGTAGTCCAGAGGGCAAGGAGCCTGCGCTTGCAAGGGGATGCAGGATGGCATCAAGGGTCGAGCTCGCCTCATCCTCGTTGGCGGGCTTGGCAGCCGGCTCAACTGCCGGGGCAGGTGGGGTCGGAACCGGTTCGACAACCGCCTTTGGGGGTTGTTTGGACCTGGCCCGCAAGGTGGTCTGCAATCTGCTCACGTAATCCATGATCGATTCGCCCACACCCCTCGGTATGCCGACTATACGTCCCAGCTTGTTCACGCGGCCTCCCACTCTCTGTCCAAGCTCATCCATGTCTTCCTCGGACAGAGTCCTGAGCGCTTCCACGAGATCATCCATGACACTCTCGACCAGCGCCGCGTCGGTGATGGCTGTCGCGTGAGCCTGGTATGCGGCCCTTGCCCTGTTGACGTAGGACAGGGCACCTTCATTCGATTGCCTCGGGATCCCAGTGCTCGTAGCAGTGTTGAAGGCCTTGACCTCATCCTCTACTACCCCCTCACTGGTTTCTCCGGACTGTTGCGAGATAGGTATTGAAGTGACCGAAAGAGGTGTGGTGGGTGTTAGTCCGATTGGTGGAGGCCTGACTGGCAGTGGAGTGATCGGTGGCTGTTCGACTGGTGGAGGCGTGTTGGGCGACGGTGCGACTGGCTCTGGTTCGGCTTGCAGTGGTGGGAGTGGAGGTTGCTCGGCTGGTGGAGGCCTGACGGGTGAAGGTGTCACTATTGGTTGCACGACTGGAGGAGCCGTGTCTGGCAGTCTCGTGACTGGCGGCGGTGAGACTGGCGGAGGAGCCACTCTTGGACGTGTGACTGGTGGAGGGGTGATTGGGGGAGGGGTGACTGGCGGTGGCGTTTCTTCGGGTGGTGAAAGTGGTGAGATATCTGACACAACTGGAAGGGAGGACCATTCCTCATGCCTTGTCTCCTTGTACCTGGTCTCCTCGTGTCGCGTTTCCTCGGGTTGGGTCTCTTGGCGTTGTGTCGAGGATGCGACCGTATTCATGTGGTGCAACCACTTGTCCTCTACCTGACCCAACGTGTCCAGGTACTCCTTGAGCTCGTCCAGAGAGAGGCGTTCCGTGCGCGCCTCCTCCTCATCTGGAGTGAGCGCGCGATCAGGTCCTCCCATGTATTCCGGGAAGACGTAAAGAACGGTGACAATGAGCACCTCGGCACCCAACGCGAGACTGAAGAGGGCGGGAGGATAGTCGTAATTGCCAATCAGAATCATGTAGAGCGCCCAGGACAGGGAGCCAACACCTACGAGCAGGAGACCGGCAATAAAGCCCCTCCTGTGAAGGTCGCTCCCCTTCTCTACCACGTTGTCCAGTAGTCTCCGCTATTCAATTAGTTTTGCGTTACCACCAAGGTTATCGTATCTATCTGGACTACCGCATAGCCCCCCGTGACCAGGTTCCTATAATCCAAATAGAGGTCCATCACTATGGTTGCGGTACCTGTTGTAGTAAGCGTGTTCCTTGTCCGGGAGCCGTAGTTATTTCCATTGGCAAGATTGATGGTGCTGGTTGTGAGCGGTGGGACAGTAGCGCTCGTGATCACCATCGTTGTGGAACTGCAGCCAGCCCCGAGCACCGAGATACACACTCTTACGGTGCTTCCAGTGCCGACGATGGCCCCCGTCCATGTGTTCGAGACCAAGGAAAGCTCGGATGCAATATTGTTCGCCGCAGTCAGGTAGACGGCTGCATTGTTGAACGTGATACCCACACCCCTGCAGCCAGCCGGTCGAACTATGGTTATGGTGCCCATAGTTGCGGCTGCGTTGATGGTACCAGTAGCCGTAGATGTGCCGCACCCGTTCACAACATTGACGGTTTGAGCGACCAATGGGTCAGGGGAGGCGACGCTCGCCGCGCTGGGAATGCCACGGTGCATCAGTACCACATTGGCAGAAGCGTTGGGGAGTGCTTCAGGCATAAACAAGAGGAATACAACTACCGCAAGGATGGAAATCCTGCGCAGAAGACGTCTTCTGCGCGTCATATCACTTTCTTCCCCCTGCATAGTCCTCCTCAAACCATCGCGATCCGTCAATATACTCATCGTCACAGAGGGTAATTACTGTGTTGGGTCGGTTCACATGACCAACTTTCTCCATCAATTAGGTGTATCACTTTCTACTGAACGAAATGTTTGGGCCGGCAAGGAAGCAACTCCCTGCCGGCTTGCCGTCAGCCGCTCGTCTTTCTCTTGTCCACCCTAGGCGGTGGCCGACATCTCGAGGCCGGCTCCGGCACCAGTGAACGTATTGACCTCAGAGAAGACCAGATAGCTGACATCTAGTCCTGTGACCGGTACCAATCCCGCCCCAGCGTTGGTAGCGGTGTACGTGCAGGAGATCGAACCGCCAACCTCGCTGGCGATGTTCCCGTTGGTCAGGTCGTATGCGGTGATTGCCAGAGTCGCTGTTGACCCAAGACAGCCCGTATATGCTGTAGGGGAGCCACCGGAGTTGACTGTGACCGTGCACGTGCCTGCGCTGTAGGATGGCGATGCTACGATGTTAGCGGCGGTGACCGTGAAGTCGGAAACGACAATGTATGCGCATCCGGCTGTGTCCACAAGGCCAGGGCTGATGCCTCCGGCCGGCGTGAAGGTCGATGGTGTCACTGTCCATGAACCAGAAACCGCGCTTACCACATTAAAGTTGTAAATGTTGATTGCCAGTGTCGGGACATACTGTACCCCGTTCATGGTAGAACTCAGTTGGTAACAACTTCCTGATAACGGATTCTGTACGGGTACAAGGCAAGTGCCTGTGGCAATGCCAACTCCCGAGGCAGCAACGTAGTTCCCACCCTTAACCCAAGCAAACGGGCTGGTAGTGTTGCCTATAGTGGTACTCAAGCTGTAGTTCAAGATCACATCGGCAAGCACGGTACCACTGACCAAAACGATACCTGTTGCCACCAAGATCGAGAACCACCTAATTCGGCCGTTGCGTCTTACGCGCTTTAGAGATACTCCCCCTTCTGACATCACGTGGTAATACGTGCCGCACGAATATAATGCTTGTCCCGAACTAGACAGTTCGGTCGATATTTCAATAAGAAGAAGTCCGAAACTTTGCGCGGTTTTCTATTGCCAGCTAGACGAAGGTACAGTCCAAAACCGTGATAGAGGCCGTTGGAGCCCATCTCGGGACGACTTTGAATCATTCTGCCTAGGAATGCCCTGTTCCGCCGAGGCCTACGTCTCTGGATGCTGGGGAGGCTCAATTTCTTCTATTGGAGGTTCTTGGGGTTGGCGACCGTCACGTAATTTCTTCTGTAGCTTACGAACGCCCCAAGGAACCACCATCGGTAGGACGATGATAAGCGCAATACACAGGGCCAGGTAGTCCCAGGATGCCTGTGGAACACACTGCCCTTCGGGTTGTCCCTGTGGCCCCCCATAACAATTGGTTTCACCGCTGATCCAAAGTTTGAGGGCACCAAACCACGGCAACATCCCCCTAGCCACCCCTACCACCCACGATGGCTCAACTATGCAACTGATTATGCAATTCCCATTCTGGTCATAGTTCCCAACGCCCGGGATCTGGAAATTATTGTCTCCCATTGTTATGAACCCCGAATAATGGTTGCTAGGATTGCTAGCCAACTGATCTAGGCTGATTGTCACCACTGCCGATTGCCAACCGATGTGGTAGAGATCGATATTCCCCTGGATCTGGGCATTGGGTGATGAGGGGCAGACAGGGTTCGAGGGGCTACCTCCAGTTGGGAAGGTGACGTAGTCTCCTCGCTGGCTGCACTTGAGGGAAAATAACGAGGGGGCGGAGTAACTGCTTGAGGCCGGATTCCAATCAAGCCAGAGGATTGCCCTGTGGATGACCGGGACCGAGGTCGAATCACCGTTTGCATGGTACACGATCACATCTCCCAGTTCGCCGTAAGTGGAATAACCTGTAGGCTCGGAACTCACGTAGGTATTGACACCTGATGGGACGTCTACTGACTTGACCAGGACAATGTCCCCCGTGTTGATGATTCCCAGGACATCACCGGAACCATGTTGCATGCTGTTCGACTCGACAACCACCATGGGTGGCCAGTTGCCTGAGTACGCATACAACGATGCAACTACTATCAGGATGGCCAATAAAGTGGCGATAAGATCGAAGTAGGGCAAGTGTACCAGGCGCCGAAGAAACTCGCGAATAGACTTCTTTCGAGAATCCGTCATATGGCTCCTGAACTGCCCAAACCAACCCGACAATCGATGACCGCGGAGAGTGAACTGTTAATGAGATGGCTGTCCCTCAGCACAGCGCGGGAGAACATGTCGAGATGCATAAGGTTTGTAGGTGAGTCATCGGAGATTGCATTCGAAGGTGGGCTTGCTCGTCAGGCCGTTGCTACGATACTTCGCGAATCCTTCGCTGGCGTGCAGTATCTTGGAATCACCCGAACGTGGTAGGGGATAGGATTATAACCCCATGTTCCATTATAACATCTACTGAGGTTAGAAGCTGTGAACGTAGGAAAATCGGTCAAGAATGTCTTTGGAAAGGCCTTTAAGAGCCGGAAGACAAGGTTCGGGATCCTGGGAGTGGTTGCGGTATTTATTGTCGTTGCGATGATTGCGACCGGGATAGCTAACGTTGTCTTGACTTACGTCGTATTCAACAACGTTGCGGCCAATGCAACTTCACAATATGACTTTGTGAATGGTGGGAACTATGGCACGGCAAACGGCCTCGGCCTTATCACGAACGCGATCACCGCGCCAGCGAACCAATTGACAACTACACTGTCAGGGGTCGAGTACGTTACCGCTGAGATCTATGATGTTGCGCGGTTCGATACTTCTGCCGTTACTACGACAACTTCACACGTGTCCGCAGTGACAGTGGTGAATTCTGTGGTTGTCGCCCCCGCCAATGTCGTCTGCGCATATGCCTTCGTGATGGATGCAGTTCCTGGCGTTGGAACTGTTGCGGTCGCTGGAGCCCCCGCCGGTTGCGGAGCAGTCACTCCCACCATAGGCGCCACCGCGAGCGCTTGCACTGCTGGAGGGACAACCACGGCTGTCGCGACCATAAACCTCTTGGCCGGAACTGTGGTCGGCACTCCTGGAACCTGCAACATACCCACAGCGGCGGCCGCAGGCCTGATCATAGAGTACATTTGCTTCGCCATCTACACGAACGGTGTAGTAGGTGCAGCCGCGTTGAACACCATCGGAGTGACTGTAGGCGCTCCGTAGAGTAGTTGTGGCGGAGGAGAAGAAAGGAGGGGGAGGAATGACTTCCACCCCTTCCCGAAGCTCTGGCAAGTCCTGGGTGAAGAGGATGCGTGCCACGCTGGGTAAGCATCGCTGGGTCTCAGTCGTCATCATCGCCGGGCTCATTATTGCCCTCGTAGGGACCGTCCTGGGCAACGTGATCTTGACCTACAACATCTTCAACAACGTTGCTGCCAATGCAAACTCTCACTACGAATTCGTCAATGGGGCGAATTACGCAGCCGCGAGTGCCCTGGGAGTATACACGGACGTCATACCTGCCGTTCCGACTCAAGTAACCACTACATTGGCGGGAATTCAGTATGCCAACGTGGAGGTATACGACGTTCTTGCATTTGAGGTGGAACTGGCTACTACTACTACGAGCCACGTCACTGCAGTCACCGTCGTCAATCCCGCAGTGATAGCGGTCCCGGGAGTCGTCTGCGCGTATGCCTTTGTCTCCGACGCGCTTCCCTCGGCAGGAACCGTGGCAGTGGCTGGTGAACCGGTCGGGTGCCTTGCAGTTACACCAACACTTGGCGCTATTGGAACAGCATGCACTGCCGGTGGTTCCGCCACGGGAGTTGCGACCATCAACCTCCTGTCCGACGTAGTCACGGGAACCCCTGGAACCTGCAACGTCCCAACCGCGGATGCTGCCGGGAATGTCCTGGAGTACGTGTCCTTCGCGATCTATGTCAACGCTGCCGTGGCAGCAGCGGGACTGAACACCATCGGGATCAACGTTGGCGCTCCATAGAGGCGGGTAGGCCGGTTGGTTAGGGTAAGTTCCCGACGATTACGCCCACGCGTAGTGGATGACCAGTGTACACCAGCTCAGGTGTCACTTGCTCTTGGCCCGTTGCTGGCACTCCTTCTTGGTGTATTCCTTGTCGCCGATCTTTACCCGCTCGCCAAACCCTAGGGACTTGGCCAGGCAGTCCCAGGCCAGCGGGTGGTCCGGGTCCACCTCAATCGCCTTCATATAACACTCGCGCGAAGTGTAATCCCTATCGTTGACCTTCACCTTCTCCTTGGGTCCCAACAGTGTCCCAAGGCTAGACCAGGCGAGCGCATCCTTTGCGTCCACTTCCAGCGCCTTGGCAAAACACTCCCTCTTCGTATACTCCTCTTCTCCCACCTTGGCCTTCGACTTGGGGTCGAGAGAGGCGCCCAGGTTCGACCAGGCCATAACGTTCTTTGGGTCGACCTCCAGGGCCTTTCCGTAGCAGTCCATCTCGGAGTAGTCAGCGCCTCCTACCTTGACCGTCTCCCCAGGTGAGAGAGTGGCACCAAGGTTCGACCAGGTCTGGCTGCTCTTCGGGTCTATCTCCAGGGCCTGGGCATAGCAATCCTTCTTGGCATACTCCTTTCCATCGACCTTGACGGTGTCCTTTGGTCCCAAGGTATATCCAAGCGCCAGCCAGGCAGAGGTATCGTGGCGGTCGACCTCGACCGCCCTGACATGGCACTCGCGCTTCGAGTAATCCTTGTCCCCGATTTTCACCTTCTCCCCTTGCTTGAGAGTGATACCCAGGTTGGACCACGCGATCTTGTTCTGCGGGTCAACCCCTAGCGCCTTCACGTAACAGTCCTGCTTCGAGAATTCCGCCCCACTAAGACTCACCTTCTGGTCACGGGCAAGAATCGCCCCCAGGTTGGACCATGTCGCTCCATCGGACGGGTCGGCCTCGAGGACCTTGACGTAACAATCCTGCTTGGTGTAGTCCTGCTTCCCTATCCTTACCTTCTCGTCCTGCTTGAGCACGTATCCCAGCCTGTGCCAGATGCTCATGTCCTTCGGCTCGAACTTCAGGGCTTCGACCAGGCAGTCGCGCTTGGTGTACTCACCCTTGCCAATCCTTACCTTCTCGCCGCGCACCAGAATGGCACCCAGGTTGGACCACGCCTGCCATTGGGTCGGGTCCGCCTCTATGGACTTCACGTAACACTCTCTCGCCTCGTAATCCTGGCTCCCGATGCGAGCGGTCTCACCATGCTCCAGCATTCCGGCCACTTTCATCCAGGCGGAACCATCATTCGGTTCCAATTCCAACACCTTGACGTAACACTGCCTCTTCGAAAAGTCCTGGGAGCTGATGTTGACGGTCTCCCCGACCTCGAGCATTTCTCCGATCTCCAGCCAAGCCGTTGCCAGTTCCTGGTTCGCTTCCAACGCCTTCACGAAGCATTCCCGCTTGTTGTATCCGCGGTCCCGGACCTTGATCCTTTCACCTACGCGGACGGTCTTGCCAAGGCTCATCCAGGCGGCACCGTTGAGCGGGTCGACCTCCAGTGCCTTGACGAAACACTCTCCCGCGGTGTACTCCAGCAAGCCGACCTTCACTCGCTCGTCAGGCTTGAGAATGGAACCGAGGTTGAACCATGCCATCCAGGCACGAGGATCGATCTCCAGCGCCTTCACGTAGCACTCCCGCTTCGTGTAGGCGATTCCCCCAATCGTGACCTTCTCTCTTGGTCCCATCAGGTCCCCGACCTTGGGCCATCCCCACTTGTTCCCCTTGTCCTCCTCTATGACCTTGATGTAGCAGTCCATCTTGCTGTAGTTGGTGCCGTCGACCTCTTCCATCTCCCCTGCCCCCAGCAAGTCTCCAAGACTGAGCCAGGCGGCCCAAGAGTGCTTGTCCGCCTCGAGCGCCATTGCGTAGCATCCGCGCTTCGTGTACTCGGTATCTCCCACCTTCACCTTCTCGAAGGGGGTCATCGTGTCCCCGAGGTTGAGCCAGGGGGACCACGCCTTCGGGTCAATCTCGAGCGCCATTGCAAAGCACTCCCGGACAGAGTAGCTCTTGTCGCCGACCTTCACTCGCTCGTTCTGACCCAGGGTGTACCCCAGCTCGAGCCAGGCCGATGCCTCTGTAGTACCAACTTGAACAGCCTTTACGTAACAGTCTCTCTTCGAGTAGCTCTGATCTGAGAGTATGATTCGCTCGTTGGGGTTCAGCGTGGATGCCACGTTGGCCCACGCCGACCCATCAAGCGCATTGATCTCGAGGGCCTTGAGGAAACACTCCTTGGCGTTATACTCCATGTCTCCGACCTTCACCTTGTCGCCAGGATTCAAGGTGAGCCCTAACTTGTTCCAGGCCTTTCCGTCCTTTTCGTTGACAGAGAGAGCCTTCAAGAAAGGTTCGCGACCCCCGTCCTTTCCGCTCTCTTGCACAGCTAATGAATAGTGAGGTAGTATTTTTGCTTGATGTATCTGGAATTTGAGCCTCTGTAACGATGCCTTTCGGTAGAATTCTCCCACTTGCCCCCTAATCATAGCTCGGAAATGGTTAATCTCTCAGCATACTCCCCCGGAGCATGGCGGCGAAGGAGAGCGGATATTACCAGCTCCTCCGCAACCGTCGCTTCCTGTTCCTCTGGTCCTCAGGTTCGGTGGGGGACGCGGGATATGCGGTATACTCGATCTCCATCCTGTGGCTCTCGTATCAGCTGTCCGGTAGCCTGCTGATATCCGGCCTCGTACTGTTCGTGGAATTCGGGATCTATGCCTTGTCCTTCATAGCTGGGCCTTTCGTCGACCGTGTAGCGGACCTGCGGACCGTCCTCCTCGTCGGGTATCCCCTGCAGGGGGTCACAGCTGCGGCGATAGGATGGGCGACGCTCTCCGGACACCTGACAGTACCTCTCCTCCTCATACTAGTGGTCACTATCTCCTTCGTCTGGGATTTCACTTGGACGGCAAGCCAGGCCGCCTTGCCTAGAATAGTGGCGAAAGACCAGCTCTTCCGAGCGAACGGGCTAACCAGCGCATTGAGCGGGGGAAACCAGATCGCAGGTTTTGCCGTTGGGGGCGTGCTGATTCTCGTCACGGGACCAGGAGGCGGGGCCATGCTCATGGCGGCGCTCATGGGCGTCTCCGCGATACTGTCGATACCGATCTCCGCGCCAGCCCCAAAGCAGGCTCGGGACCAACCCATTTTCCAGGATTTCACCGACGGTTGGAAGCACCTGATGGCCGAGCCAAGACGCCCATTGATGCAGCTGGCCGTCTTCTCCGCACTCCAGGCGTTCTTCTCGGGCGCACCTGCCCTGATCATCACATTGGCCTCGTCCACGATCTTCACGAACTCGAGCACAGCGTATGCGATACTGTTCACGGCCTTCATGGCTGGAGGACTGGTCGGCGGACTGGCCCTCGGCCAGCTCAACCCCAGGCGCCACCTGACACCACTACTGGTGGGGGCACTCCTTGCAGAAGCGGGGCTCATAGTCCTGACCCTCCGCCTCTCGCCGAATCTGATCGAGAGCGCCGTAGGTTGGTTCACCGTCGGGATGTTCGATGTTGCCTTCTACACGGGCTACATCGCGTATCTGCAGGCAAAGACTCCTGACGGATTGCTCGGCAGAACTACTAGCAACATGTACCTCTTCAGAGGGATGTCGAGGGCTACCGGAGCCCTGCTGGTAGGAGCCATGGCGTTCCTCGGGGCGGTCACTCTGGGAACAATGGTCGCACTGGTCTTCGTTGCGGTTGCCGTTGCTAGCCCGTTGGTCCTTCCTGCAGTCCGTCACCTTGAATTCTGACACGTGGGGACAATAGCCGGACAGCCGGAACTGCAGTGAGAATCAGACGAGGTCGCGAATCACTTGGACGCGCTTACGATCCCGCGGTTTCCTACTCCAAGGCTCAGGAGGCCGGTGGATTCTGGGTGATTGCGGACCTTCTGGATCGCGAGGGCATAGTTGAACTTGTCAGCCCCCTGGTCCACCTGGAGGCCGAGGATCACGTCGGCTATGGTCTCCAGCGTACCTGTGACCTTCATGTCGTGGATGGCGGGGTTCATCGTCATGAGGACCAGCCCTCCTGCCCTCTGGGCACGGTACCTCATCTGCCTCACCATCGAGATCACGTTGTCGGTCTCGGCCTGTTCAAGGAAGAAATCCAGCGAGTCCACAACGAGCCTGAAGGGCTTGTCCAGCGTGGCGAGATCGCATATCATCCGCGTCACGAAGTTGACCTTCGGGGCTACCATGCCCTTCATGGTGAACTGGGCGACCTCCTCTGGAGAAATGCCCATTTCCCTGTAGCGGCTGATCTCCATGTCCCTCGCTAGGACCCGGTCGTAGTAGTCCTCGAGGATGTTCACGAGGTTGATGTCCTCGCGCCAGCCGAAATTGCGCATCGCCGCGAGGAAATCCTCGGTGCGCTCCATCGTGGTGTAGTAGTATACTGGAGTGTCATCGTCAGCGAACCTTGCGAACTGCTTGGCAAGGAGCTCGATCCCACTACCGGGATCGCCAGAAAGGATCCCTACCCAACCCTTTGGCAGAACTCCGCCCAGCCGCTGGTCCAGCTCGGGGATCCCAAAGAGGACGGGCCTTGCCGGTGGTGCGCTCACTGCCCTGACCCTCCGGCGGAAGAGAAGACGACGCTCTGGTCGCAGACCAGGGAAAGCAGGTTGTCCATCTCCGGCTTTGTCTCCTCTGCCACTGCCAAGAGAATGGTGATGGCACCGGTGGACTTGAGCGTGTTCACGAGTATGTGAAGAAACTCTGACAGTATCGCGTTGTTGTTGTGAATGGCGAGCGAGCCTATCGAGTCGATCACAACGATCTTCTTGGAGGTCTTGACCTTCTGGAGAAGGTACTCGACCCTCAGCATGATGGTCTCGAGCATGGTCGGGCTCTCGACATAGCTCGTGTTCGGGTTCCGCTTTCCGTGGGCGACCATCATGTAGCTCGTCACATCCACGAAGAAACAATCCTCAGTGGGAATGTCCATCGAGGTCAGAAGATCGATGAGGAGTGAGGCCGGGTTCGTGACCGAAACGTAGATTGCATAGCCATGGCTCTCCATCACGTAATCTCGAAGTATTGTTGCAAGGGCAGCGAAGTAGTTGTCCGCATAGTTGGCGCCACCCATCTTCAGCACTATCGCCGTGCCGTTGCTCAGGGACCTCAAGATCTCAGCGAGCTCTTCTGGTGACTTGGATACCGGCATCTTCCCCTCACTCCTTCTTGCCACCCTTCAGGAAGGGGGCCAAGAATATCCCTATGGGCGTTATCTCGATCACATACTGGGCCCGAGAGTGCGCCGCACCCCGTATCTTGATGGCCTGAAGCGTCCGGAGGAGGTCTCCCTCTCTCTGGACGTTGCCCAGCAGGATCACACCGTCGGCGATCGCTTCCTCCACACCATAGAGGGAGTAGCGGTCGGCCTGCGGACCTATCTCGCTGATGAGAAGGGTCGTGCAATTGATGTCGGAGAGGGATTTTCCCAGCTTCAGGATGAAGTCACGGATCTTCTCCTCGTGCCTGATCCTGAAACATACGGAGGTCACCGAGTCGAGCACCAGGCGCTGGACCTTCAGCGAGGCGGCCAGGTGGACGATCGCGGTGATGAACAGGTCGATGTCCTCGGGCGTGAGCTCCTGCTTCGAGAGTCCCAGCTTCTCGTAGAGGATGGGCACGTCGATGAAGATGAGGCGCTTGTCTTCCAGTATCTTCTTGTCAAAGAACTCGAAGGTCGAAAGGTTCTCGATTATCTTCTCGGAAGCCTCGGTGACAGAGAGAAACAGGCAGCGCTCCCCAACCAGTGCCCCTCGAACCAGATACTCCAGGCCAAGAGTGGTCTTTCCGGTGCCGCAACTCCCGGTCAGAAGCACCGTGCTGCCACGAGGAAAGCCACCTCCCAGTATGTTGTCTAGGCCTTCGATGCCAGTAGGGCACCTGTCCAAAAGAGCAGGCATTACAGACTGGGACACGCCTACTCCTAAAAGGGGGAACCTTAAAAGATTATTTGCCACAAAAGTGGCTTTCTTGTAGGGGAACCATCCTTCTCGACACATTCCAGATGGCCAAGCACTATCTTATGGCGAGGAAAGATCAGACCTCAACCAGATTTCCCTGCCCTTGGCAAGCCTCTCCGGAAGCCATGGCGGTGGGAATGTCGCTTGCAAACCTTCTCTTGTGAGCACCCACGATCTCTCCCCATTCACTTTCTCGGCTCGCACCAACGCCCCTTGCCCTTTCAACAAGGAGCCGAGCCTGCGCAACGCGAGCTTGTCCCCAGAGACCATCTTCTCGATACGCCTCAACGATACGACAAAAGGCTCCCCTTCGGGATGCTCGAACGACCCTGCAAGCAATGCCGATAGCAGGTCGTCCATGTCACTGCACTCCACTCCGCCACTTCGTGGAATCCCTTTTTCGGCCACTGCCTCCCGGGGTCTCTCGGGCAACGTCAGCTCGGCCCGATTCTGCAGTGTTCCCCCGTCGACTGCTGGTGGGGAAGCAGACTTCCCATCCTCACCGGCCCAGAACCCCCTGGAGTTGGCGATGACATGGTCCATGGCCTTGCTCTTTCGTTCCTCCAGGTCCGTTGTGGAAAGCGGAGTCCAAGAGACGTTGACTGCCGTCACGGAACTTGCCTTGCCGAGGAATGCTCTTGCCCTTCCTCGCGGGAGAGCCATCAGGTCTCCCTCTCCGGGAAGACCAAGATGGTCCGACGCCAGCTTGGCATCGGAAGGAGACCCTCGGAACAGTATGAGGTCCCTGGAATTGGTCAGCAGCGAATCCCTCAGGTCGGGAGAGAGACCTGACAGCGATTGCGTGGCTGCCCAGACGTGGAGGTTGTAACGGCGGCCAAGTCTCAGCATCTCCGCAAGCGAATCGTTTGCATACTCCTGTACCTCGTCCAGAACTAGGACCACCTTGTTACCGTGGCTTCCCCTTGCGACCAGGTGGGACCAGACAAGTGATAGCAGGATGGAGCCCAGGTACGATGCAGCCCTGGCCCCTGTCTCGGCCCTCTCCATTGAGAACAGTGTGACGTTCCCCGGTTCCAGCGCCATGGAGAGGTCCCAGCGTGGTGACCGGCAGGAGAGCATTCTGGAGAGAGAAGTGGAGAGTGTTACCTCGCTCACCACCCGGCGCGCTCCCTCCATTTCCTCCGTCCTCTCGCGCTGCAAAGCCTCGAGAAGCTCGTGCATCCGCTTCGCCTTCTCAGGCTCGCTCTCGAACGGCAGGTGCGCACCCCTTGGGTCGGTCAGAATCTCGTGCGCATCCTTCAACGTGGCCTCAGGCCAGTAGCTCAGGAAGAGGAACACCCGGGTCAGCAGATCCTCTATGCGCGGTCCCCAGTAGAGGGTCTCCCCATATCGCTCAGCACGGACCCTTCGAAACGCTGTGACAAGTTCTCCGACCAGCCGTTCTCGCCCGACGCTCGCCTTGTCCGGTCCCAATCCCTTGGGTGGTGCAAGCGCATTCAGGCCAACAGGGGAGAGGTGAGGCGAGACCCAGATGCTCTGTTCCAAGCTCTTTTGCGAAAGCCCGAGCAGAAGGTCCTGAGCCGTCTCGCCAAGGGGATCGAACACTATGAGCGAGGTCCGCCCATCCAGTGCTTGCTTGGCAAGCTCAACAAGGAGAGTGCTCTTCCCCATTCCCGTCTCCCCCGCAGCGAGCAGGTGATGTCCCTCCTTCTGTGACCAAGGGAGCCTGACCGGAGTCCCAAGTGGGTCATGTCCGATCAGGAGTGAAGGTCCCGCCGCAACGGTGGACAACAGCCACGGATCACGCATGGTGACAGACGGAAGCCACGCTCCGACCTCCGATGGCGCAAGATATGCTCCCATGGAGAGAAACCTGCTGCCGCGGGCTAGCCCGAGCGAAGACAGATTGGACGAGACCAGTCTCTTTCGTCCCCATCTGGTCCTTGCCCACTTCAGAGTGAAGCCATGTCCTCCCGGGCAGGCGGAGAGAGCCTCCACCAACCGGGTCAGCAACCGTGGTGACCACTCCTGTGGTACGCTTTTCGTGGAGACAGTGGATGGCAGGAATTGGGTCCATTGGGACCAGCGTTGACCCGGGTCGCCAAGTTCGACACCCTCGTCAGGCCAGAGCAGAAGAACACCGCTCGTCTCCCAGCACATGTCGACGGCCCTCTCGGTCCGTTGGTCCAGGAGGCGCCGACCAAGGGCATGAGGTGGTGATCTTGCTTCGGAATCATCAGCAAATGGAAGGAAATGGGTCGTGGATGGCCCCGAAGGAGAGAATTGCATGCGCATCCACGCGTTCCAGCCCTTCTGTGGAGGGAGTCGAAGCAAGCCGTCCCAGGGAGACCACTTCAGTACCTCCCTGGAGCTCACCCTGGGGTAGGGCCCCTCAGCGTGCCAAGCAACTGGCCTTACCTCTGCGACCATTCCCTTTCTCCAAGCAGCGACGGGCGGTGCGTGGAATCTCTCCGTCCACGACCATCCCCTGTAGAGCGGAAAGAGGAACCTCTGGAGCAGGGGCAACCCCCTGCGCGGCACTGTCACCGAGAGGGAACGCCCTCCCATGGAGGTTATGTCCACGTCAACGGCGATGGGTAGTTCCAGGGCGTGCAATCCCCGGAGTGCCCCCTCCATTCCCCCCTTCTCATCCTCCTGGTCGGTCGATTGCACATGTGGTGAGGTCGGGGGAATGATGCGCAATGTAACTGGGACGTCGCTGTTCGACATGTGTTCCGCGTCCCCGCTGCTGGATAAAAAGACCATGTGGACTCTGTTTGCGAACGAAGCATGACATCCAACTTCACTCCGCAGAACTAAAGAGTCGTCCAGTTCCTCCCTCCGGGCGCACTATGGGATCCATCGAGGACCAGATCACCGAGCTAGAGGACGAGATCCGTCGGACTCAGCACAACAAGGCCACAGAGGGACACATAGGACATCTGAGGGCGAAGATAGCTGCCCTCAAGATAGAGCGCGAGAAAAGGGCAAAGGGCAGCGGGGGAGGGGTAGGCTATGCCGTGCGCAAGAGCGGGCACGCCACAGTCGCACTCGTTGGCTATCCGTCAGTGGGAAAGTCCACTCTTCTCACTCGTTTGACCGGTGCAGCGAGCGAAGCCGCCGCCTACGAGTTCACCACAACCACGATCATCCCAGGAATGCTTTCCTGGCGCGGCGCCAATATTCAGATCCTGGACATGCCCGGTCTCGTAAAGGGAGCGTCCCAGGGAAGAGGTCGGGGACGGGTAGTGCTGTCCGTAGCGAGGGCCTCTGACCTCATCCTCTTCATTCTTGACGGCGATCACATAGAGTTCAGGAGCCTTCTCAAGGAGTTGGAGAATGCCAACATCAGGGTGAACGCAAGACCGCCCAACATCTCTGTGACCAAGCTGGAAAAGGGTGGCATCCAGGTGGAATCAACGGTGCGTTTGACCAGGATGAACCCCGAGCTCGCTTCCAGCATCACTCGAGAGTTTGGGATCCATAATGCCCTCATCATCTTCCGGGAGGATGCAAGCGTGGACCAACTGATAGATGTACTCGCGGGCAACAGGGTCTACATCCCGGCGATATACGTTCTCAACAAGGCGGACCTGATCGACAAGGCGCAGAAGAAGGTCGTGCAGGAGAAGCTGACCGCCTGCAAGCCGTTGTTCGTCTCAGCATCCAAGGGAGAAGGGATCGAACCGGTGAAGGATGCGATAGGAGAGGCTCTTGCCTTCATCCGCATATACATGAAACCTCAGGGTAAAGGCGCTGACATGTCTGAGCCACTGATATTGAGGAGAGGATCATGTGTGAGAGACATGCTGAAGCGCCTGCCTGTAGACCTTTCCGGCGCGTTCAAGGCTGCGCAGGTTTGGGGACGCAGTGCCAAGTTCCCTGGTCAGAGGGTAGGCAAGGACCATATCCTGGAAGACCAGGATGTGGTGACGGTGCTCCTCCAGAGGGGCTGAGCCGGCGCGATCTCAGTCGAGCGAGATCGGCTTTATCTCAGGACAGAGGTCGAGCTCACGAAGTATGGGCCCTTTCTGCGGTCTCGTGAACACTCTTCCCGGGAACACATCGATCATGACCTCGGCCGCGACGTGCACAGTTGCGTGGAAGAGGTGACCTCCAACCACATTGTGGTCCCTTCCGGCCAGCGCTGCGTGAACGTGGAAGTGGGGCTTGCCATCGACCGTGGCGATGCTCCCCCCTAGCGAGACAAGCTCGTGGGGTTCCTCGTAGGTCTTCTGCTCGTACCGGTCGCCATGAAAGTACCCGACCCTGGCGCCCCTCAGCATTCCTATCCCAGAGACCACAAACCCGGCATGAACGCTCTCTTCTACGGAGACGAGAGAGAGCGTCCCGAAGAGATCCTCGTCATGGTCTATCCTGATGGCCAGCTTGTCGCCATCACGAAGCTTCTGGGTCATCTTACCTTACCCCAAGATACTTTGCGCTTATGAAGGAATGCTTGCGGTAGAAAGGCTCCAGAGGTAGCACTTCGTTCACTTGAAAATGTGACTTCAGGGTCGCGACGACATCGTCCAGATGCTCCTTGCTCGTCTTGTCGCGTGCCATGCTCGACAGTTTCAGAGCGAAGAGCAGCGTTCCACCCTCCGAGAGGAAAAGGGCTGCGTTGTCCACAACTATTGAGACCTGGTCCACTTGCGGTATGTCGGCATAGATGGTATCCACCATCGGCACCAGGCCGACATAGCTCTGTGGTGTCCTGGCGTCCCTGAGAAGGGGAGCGACGTTAGGCCACCTTCCGGCCATCGCGACCAGGCGCTGGAAGGCCCTCGGGCTCTTCTCCACAGCATACACAATCCCTTTCGGGCCTACCAGGTCGGCCACATGACTCACAGTGGTTCCGGTGGCCGCCCCAAGGTAGAGAACGTTCATGCGTTGGGAGAGCGGAAGATCTTTCAGGCCGCGGCATAGCGCCGCGGCAAGCTTCGACCTCAGCGGGTCCATCATCCGCCAGGCTTGGTCCTCTTGCCACCGGATCCTCTCTCCATAGACGGAGGGAGGATCTCCCAGAGCCCTCGTTAGGAAAGTTGGCCTCTCCGGAGGAGGGTCGACTCTGAGTGCCCCATTCTCAGAAGGAGAGCGCAAAGGCCGCGGGGCCTCCCTGTGCGTGGAAAAACCTCCGGACCCGTGTGGCATCACATGAGTGGTATCCTGCCTGTGGTACCTTCTCCGTTCCGGGTCTCCCCGTAAGCCCCGCGCTTGAGTCCTGTGCGCGGGAGGGTAATTGTCGTCTCCGCTCATCCGCTTTGCCGTACCCACCGGCGAGATATTAGCTTGCCCTCGAGCATGTCTGGAAGGTCAGGAGGGCCGGTTCCAGATACCACGGTTCTCAATGAACCATCTTTGCGCATCGAGCCCCTTGCCCTGCGCTGGGGATCTCTTCTGGTAACTTCCATCCGGGCCCATGATCCGTGCCTTCACGTTGTCGCCAAGGTGCGTGTTCAGGATGAGATCGCGCAGGGCCCGCTGGCATCGAGGGTCCTGTATCGGGATCAATGCCTCTATCCTCTTGTCCAGGTTTCTCGGCATGAGGTCTGAGCTGCCTATCAGGATCTCCTCCTTCCCACCGTTGTGGAAGTAGTAGATGCGCGAGTGTTCCAGGAACCGCCCCACGAGAGACGTCTGGGTGATGTTCTCGCTAACCCCCGGGACCCCAGCGCGGAGACACGAGATTCCCCTTACCTGGAGGTCGACCCGCACACCTGCCTGGGAGGCCAGATACAGAGCGCGGATGCACCTGTTGTCGACGAGCGCGTTCATCTTCATCGCGATATGACCATCGCCGCCTTTCTGGTGGCATCTCACCTCTCTTTCTATCCGCGAGAGTATTCCGTCCCGGATGGTGAAGGGGGAGACCAGGAGATGGTGGAAGTCGGTCTTCTTCGAGTAGCCTGTCAGGAGGTTGAACAGTTCTGATACCTCCTCCCCAACCGCAGGAACGCTTGTGAAATAGTCAAGGTCCGCGTAGATGCGTGCCGTGGTGTGATTGTAGTTCCCGGTGCCCACGTGCACGTATCTCTTGATGCCATTCCACTCGCGGCGAACCACCAGGCATAGTTTTGCATGGGTCTTCAGTCCAGGCACGCCGTAGGCTATGTGCACTCCCGCTTCCTCCAGCGAACGGGCCCACTCGACGTTGGTCTCCTCGTCGAAGCGTGCCTTGAGCTCGACGAGCACTGCGACCTGCTTGCCGCTCTCGCTGGCCTCTATCAGGGCATCGATGATCGGCGACCGCGCACCGATGCGATAAAGGGTCATTTTTATCGCCACGACGGCGGGGTCCCGCGCAGCCTCCTTGATGAAATCGATCACGTGCGAGAATGATTCGTACGGATGATAGAGCAGCAGGTCCCCTTTCTGCAGCACTGCGAACAGGGAACGCTCCTTGGCCAGTGCCTCCGGAACAGATGGCGTGAACGGCGCCTCCTTGAGGTCGGGCCTGTCCAGCTTCTGCAGTTCCATGAGCTTTGAGAGACCGATCGGACACCTGACAGAATACACTTCCTCCGGGCGAACCCCCAGGTTCGACTTCAGCACGTGAGACACGTCGTCTGGCATCTTGGAGCAGATCTCGAGCCTCACCGGAGAGCCGAACCGTCTCTGTCCAACACCCTCCTCGATGGCGAGCATATGGTCAGGCTCTTCGTCCTGGGCCATGCCAAGTTCCGAGTCCCGGGTCACGCGGAACGGATAGGACCCAACTATCCTCATCTGCGGGAAGAGCAGGTCCAGGTTCGCGGACACGACATCCTCCAACCAGACAAGGTCGAGTGGGCTCTCATCGCGCTTGGGAACCTTCTCGCTGAGGTTCTTTCCATCGAGGGGAATGAGCCGGGGAAAGACGTCAGGTACCTTCACTCTCGCCAGTCTCGGCCCGTTGGACGGGCCTTCAAGAGTTACTGCAAGGTTCAGGCTCAGGTTCGAGATATGGGGGAATGGCCTGCTCAAGTCTATTGCAAGAGGGGTCAAGGCCGGGAAGATATCCCTCTGGAATTGGTCCCGCAGGGCTTGCAGCTCTTCACCACGGACCTCTGAGAGATTGCGAATGCTTATGCCCGCCTCTTTCAGGCTGGGAACCAGCGTCTTGGTCCAGCACGTTTCACTGCGTTTCAAGAGAGGAAGCACCTCTGAACGGATGGCCGAGAGCTGCTCTGCAGGAGTCATCTCGCCAGGAGGCAGTTTCGGTGATCCGCCATTGAGCTGTCTAAGCAGTCCGGAGACCCGGACCATGAAGAACTCGTCCAGGTTGCCGGAGACTATTGCCAGGAAATTCACTCTCTCGAGCAGTGGGTTCGTTGTGTCCTCCGCTTCCTCCATCACGCGGGCGTTGAATCGGATGGCGCTCAGTTCCCGGTTTATGTAGAGCTTCGGATCGTCGAGGTCGACCGGGTGGGGCAGGTCCTTCTCCGGTGACGCTTTGCTCGACATTGGCCTGAGCCGGTCAGTTCCTCGCTGACCCCGCGTTTCCCCTTTGCCTACCCTTGACCGGCCTGGAGAGCTCCGCGATCCTCGCCTCCTTCCTCTTGACCAGGCTTGCCGTGATGTCGTTATGCGTCATGAGATCGGCCTTCAGTGCGACCGTGGCGAGCGAGGCCAGAGTTCTGGCCAGGGCTCCCCTCCTCGAAGGTGGTACCCGGTCCATGCCTTCGGCAAGGTAGATGAGCCCGTATCGGGGTCCGTGACCTGCAGATCTCCTCCTTGCCCCGACCAGCTGGATGCGAGAGGCGGAGATGCGGCTTAGAAGCTGGATCGAGGGATAGGAGACGAGCAGGCGGGCGGCTGTCCTCGTGCCCAGCAGCTTGGCAGTGTTGGGAAGCAGCTTTGCCACCTCGGCCGAAAGGTGCTTCACTGCCAGGCCGAACCTCTTCTGCATCGCTTCGGTGGCGAGGTTAGCCTCTCCGAGATAGCGCTCGATAGGGGTGCCAGGAACGGACGAGAGCTCCAGGTATCCTGTGAGCTCTTCTTCCCTGCGCAGTAGACGCTCCAGCCTGTCACACTCCCGGCTCAGAGCCATCACCTGCTCCTCGCTCGATGAGAGGGTCTCGCGCAGGTCGATCGTTGCCACAGTGATCAGCGTGTCAGGAGAGAGCGAAGAGAAAGAAGAAGTTCTGATGCGACGGATGAGATCGATCCCAGGTTCGTGCTCCTGTATCCCCACCTTCCGCAGCAACCCCTTCGAGATGGGATCGATAACGGCTATGGTCGTCTTCTGCGGTGCCCCGGTCCCTCGTCCCCCCCGGACTGCGAAGGGCAGTTTCCGGGCCCAATCCACCATCTGCTGGGAGAACACTCCACTGACCGTCTTGCTCAGCTCCGTGTCGTCCCTGGGGAGCGGCAAGCTCGCGAGCTCCTTTCCCTCGGGCGAGAACAGGGCAAGGCGGGAGCCCAGGTGAACGAGCAGTGGGAATCGCTCATCCGATCTCACGGTCATGGGCATAACCTGGACGAGGCCGGGCCAGATCGCCCCGGTGTTCCGAGAGCATCTGGCATCATGGGCATGTGTCCGCAGGTTCCGGCCGATATCACTCGAGTATCTCTTTGAGGCATTTGGTCACGGACGCGCGAAACTCCTGGAGGGTCCCCTCGTTGACCAGCATGTGATCGGCCAATGCAAAAGCGTTCCCGATACCGAACTTGAGTTCCCGCCGGTCCCTCTCATAGAACGCCTCCATGGTCATGTTGTCGTCGCTCCTCCCGCGACGTCTCAGCCGCTCGAAGCGAGTCTCTGGTGAAGCGTACACGCCGATGACGGTCAGGTCCCCGAAGTTGTGCCTGAACAGGGCGAGCTCGTCATCCCCGCGGCAACCATCGATGAGCGTCTTGGTCTCGGTCACCAAAGGAACCACTCTCTTGGCCCACACGGCAGTGCCGTGCTTTTCCCGCTCTTCGTTGGCCACCCGGCCCACGTTCGGGTCTGTGAGGGCAAACCCCCTTCGCCGGGCCTCTTCCCGGACGAGGTCACCCATCTTTATCGCATGGAAACCCATGCCCTTGGCAATGCCTACGATCTCGTCCTTGCCAGAGCCAGGCATGCCGACGGTGACTACGATCTTCATCGCCTGACCGCTGTGGCGTCGGCGGCTGTCGCCTGTGCAAGCCTGTCCGCCCGGGAGCCCAGGTTGTCTGCCTCGTCCTGGAACACCTTTGCCTTCTCCTCGAAGATGTCCGCCTGGACCTTCTTCTGGGAGGATATGGACATCGCGTGAGTGGCGCGGGCCTCGTAAGCAGCCATGCGCCGCTGCAGGGCAATGATCTTCTCCTGGCACTTGCGTATGTTGACGTGGAGCTTGGACTGGTCTCTAGGCCTCACGCCTCCGCTTGCTACTCCTGAGGCGCCAGCCCTCAGGTCGCTCTCATATTCCTTCATCCTGTCTTCGACGATGGGGATCTTGTCCTTCGTGGCGGCGGCCTTCTCTCTGAGGATGGTCGCCTTGTGCCGGTACTTCTCCATCGAGGTGATGTACTTTGCCGCGCGAAGCCTCATCTTCATTGCGCGATGGGCCATCTTCTGGGACATCTCCCTAAGCTTGGCCATGTCAGCGTATTCTTGACTGAAGAGGCGGGTCTTCGCAAGCGATTGGGGTTGGCTTTGGGGTTGATTGTATGCTGGCGGTTGTCCACTCATGACCACACGCGATAACATGACCCCACTTAAAGTGATAGCTTCAGCGGGACGACCCGGTAGACGGTGTCAGGCGACACCATATCCGTGCCGGGTGAGTGCTGCGAACAAGGAGGTTACCGGTCAGGCTCCGCCCACCTTCCCTGAGGGCCCTGCCGTGACCCTGCCCTTGGGGACGTAGTCGAAGAATTTCTCAGTGACACCCTCTGAGGTCCATTCCGCCCGAAGCCGTGTCCTCTTCTCCCCCTGCCGAAGAGCAGTGAGGACAGAGCGATTGAGGTCCCTTGCGCTGGGCCCGGTCATCTTGGCTTCGATGAGGAAGTCTTTCCCGCTCTCCTCCACCTTCCCTCCCCCTGCCGCAAACAAGCGATCAAGGACAGGTCTCACGGCAATCGGATTCTCAGTGCTCACCTTGGCCTTGAGAGTGTAGACCTTCTCCGCCATACTGATCACGGCTGCAATGCCTGGGGCTGTCAAAAGGCTGACGCCACCATCGTGGTTTCTCCCGGATGGCGGTGTTATATCGGTTGAAAACCTTCCTGGCCCCAGTCAGGTTCGGTCAGTGAACTACTACGTCCTCATCCGTGGTCCCATGGCTTCCGGCAAGACCACGGTAGCAGAAAAGGTGGCCAGGACGATCGGGGCAGAATACATCGCCATCGACCGGATACTGGACGAGCATGTCCAGGATGAGTGGGAGGATGGCGTCATGTCGCAGAAGAATTTCATCGAGGCAAACGGCTTTGCCGCTGAGATAGCCACAGGATTGCTGGAAAGCGGCAAACCCGTGGTCTTCGACGGGAACTTTTACTGGAGATTGCAGATCGAGGATCTCATTGAAAGGCTGGCCTATCCACACTACGTATTCACTCTGAAGGCATCATTGGAAGTTTGCATCGAGCGGGACAGGAAGAGGAAGAAGGCCTATGGTATGGACGCCGTGAAGGAAGTCTACCGGAAGTCTACGGAATTCGATTACGGCATCGGGATCGATGCGGCCAAGCCCGTGGACGTCATGGTTGCAGAGATAGTCTTCAATCTCCCGGGAAGGCCCGCACGACCCAGGTCACCGGGACATGGACCCAAACGGGCCGGTCCATCTCAATCAGGACTGTAGAACCTGTTGGACAGTTCGTCCATCCACGGTATCGGCCGACTGTACATGTAGGTCTTGTTGACGTGGGCCAGCTTGTAGCCTCGGGACTTGAGGAACTCGTCGGCCTCCATCCTCAGCTTGACGGAATGTGTCTCCATTATGACCCTGGGCCGGTGCTTCTCTATGGTGTTCGCGGCACCCTTGAGCACCTCTATCTCGAATCCCTCTACATCCAGTTTCAGGAGGTCCGGGCTTAGCTTGAACTCGTCCAGCTTGGCCGTCCGGATCCTCTCGGACCCCTCCTGCACTATCATGTTCTTGCGTTTCTCGATAGACATCTCGCTGCCACTTCCCACCGCGAGGTTATGCGTCTTGATCTTGTGTGTCAGCCCGTTGATCTCCACGAACTCGGTGAGCGCGGCGAAGTTCTCCTTCATGGGCTCGAAGGCCACAACGTTCGATCCGAACGACTTGGCGGCAAGGACGGAGTAGTCGCCGTACTGTGCCCCGATGTCGACCAGGTGTTTCTGAGGACAGAACGCCTTGTACTTCGTGTAGACCTTGCTCGCGAACACGTCCGAGCACAGCGCTATCGTTTCCCGGCTCCAGGAAGGGGGAAAACGTATGCCCAGCCTGTTCGCGGCGTTCATCGTCTGGTTCACCCTGGTGTCCAGGTCCTTCTTGAGATATCTCTCGAGATGCCTCTTCCTTCCTTCTTTCGATGGTAATTCCCAGGGATAGTATGGGGCGGTCAGAGACGACTTAATTGCCCATCGGATTGCTTTGTATTTTACCATCCGTGCTAGGCCTTAGACGTCTGACGGTATTTCAGTATTGCGGAACTACGCACCTCTGACGGCCACCTTTTCACCAAAGCCGAGGCTGAAGGTAGTTCCATGGCGGGTCCTTGAGGTCACCCGAGGCGGATCACATTCGCCCCTTCCTCCAGCGCAGGCAATTCGGTGGCAGGAAGGAGTGTTGGGTTCAGGTGCACAAGCACGGCTCCCCGGGATGATTCCGCTATCTCTCGCAGCACCTGGATCAGCCTTCGGACGGCTTTGGGGGAAGAGCTGTCCATGACCATGTCGATGCCATGTAGGACCACGGCGCGGTTGCTCTCACCCTGGAGGTGGTTCTCGATGATGTTCCCCAGTAGGTCGATGTCAGCAGGGGAGACGTGATCCTCGCCTTCGGTACGAGCCAATCGGACGAACCTGGCGCCAGCCAATCCGAAGGAGGTGGCGAGGCTCGAGGGTGCATCGTTGGAGACAACCAGGAGGTGATCCCGAGGAACCCCTGACCGAGAGACCATGGCCCAGAACTGCTTAGCATCGTCGGTCACCACAACGGTCATGGGAACCATGGGCCATGGGGGTGGAGAACCAGCAGGTGGTGCCGCAGACGGGGGTCGTGAAGTGAATGCCACTGGACCAGCAGCAATTGCTTGAGGGGAAGGCGGCATTGCTTGAGGTTGTGGCCGTACTGCCTGTGGGGGTGACGGCGGTGCCTGTGGCGGCGGCACCGTCGGGGGCGCAGGCGCAGTGACCGTGGGCGATGGAGGAACAGGCGAGGCTGGCCTGGGCTGAGGCACCCCTTCCGTCATGTCCTCCCTCCTTGACCACCACGCGAAGTAGAGGATGAGCACGACCGCAACCACTGCGACCAGTATTCCGATCAAGATCCACAAGCTGAGGCCCGCAAACGAGAATCCCGATGAGCCCGAGGATTCAGGAACCGTTGAGATGGTGATGATCGCACTGTTCTCCACGGTCTTTCCATTGAGAGTAGCGTTAACGAAAACCCTGACCTCCCCTGCCTTGTTCCCCGCGGTGAAGGTCACGGCATACCCCTGCAGAGTGCTGAGATTGCCAAGATTGTCGTTTAGGGACCAGGCGTACGTGGTCCCGGTGGGGCAGGTGCCGCCACTGCATGAGGGTGTAGCGGTGAATGTGATGCTGCCACCAGTCTGTAGAGCCGGATTGGTCGGGCTGATCGCTACCGAGGAGATGGTCGGTCCCGAGGTGGAGACAGTGATCATCGCAGAAGCCTTCTCTGTGACCTCATCCAGCGTGGCATTGACGAACAGGCCACCGGTCATGGCGATGGTTCCAGCGGTGTAGGTCACCGAGGCGCCTGTGCCGCTGATCGAGCCCAGTGCGACGTTCGTGAGGGCCCACACATATGAGATCCCCGATGTGGGGCAGGTGGAAACGCACGCTGGAGTGGCTGTGAAGATTTGCATGCCGCCAGGAGATACCGAGGGGGCTGCTGGGCTCAGTGCCACTGAGGTGAGGACGCTCGTGACCGAAGTCGTGACGGTGATCACTGCATTACTTTCCTCAGTGACATCATTCAACGTTGCGTTGACGAAGATGCCCCCGGTCACTGTGATGTCTCCCGCCATGAAGACAACCGAGGTACCGGTGCCGGTGATCGAGCCCAGAGTGGGGTTCGTAAGGGTCCACGAATAAGTGAGTTCTGGTGCCGGACACGTGGAACTGCAAGTCGGTTTGGCCGTGAAAGCTTGCGTGCCACCGGAATTCACGGAGGCGGTCGCCGGGCTGACCGCCACTGAGTTCAAGGTGATGGTGGGAGTAGTTGTGACAGTGATCACAGTGGAACTCGATTGGGTTACCTCATTGAGACTGGCATTGACAAAGATGCCTCCAGTCGCTGGGGTGTTCCCCGCGGTGAAGGTCACCGTTGTGCCAGTAGCCGGGCTGATCGAACCAAGCTTGCTGCTCGTGAGGGTCCATGTGAAGGTGACCCCAGAGGGTGGGCAGGAGGGGCTGCACATTGCGGTGGCTGTGAAGGCTTGAGTGCCACCGAAGTATACTGTTGGAGAAGTCGGGCTTATCGCCACTGAGGTCAGCGCGGTTCTGACACTGAGCGAAGCAGCCGAATTGACGGACTCCTCCGCGGAATCGTTGACGAACACGCGGACAGTGAACGTGCCTGTTCCAGTCGGGACGCAGACAAGCGAACTCGTGTTAGAAGAGGTGCAGCCAGGAGGCAGCCCGGTGTAGGCGTATGTATACGGTTTAGCCCCCCCAGTAGCCGAGACATTGAGCCAGTCGGTGGCATTCACATTCGTGGGGCTAATGGCTGCAGCAAAGGATGAGATCGCGGGGTCGGCAAACACCCTGAAGGGGGCAAACGCGCCGACACTGTTAGTCCCGTCAGAGACCATGACTGATGCGTTGTACCATCCTGGGGCGGACGCAGTGCAATTCAGCTCAGGTGTATTCAAAGTATTGCAGCCCGAGGGAAGGCCGGACCATACGTAGGAGAAGAATCCAAACCCTCCCGTGGTAATGGCACGGAGCAGGAACATCTGTCCAACGTCGTGGGTAGGGGCGGTTGATACCGAGACGATGAGCGTAGGGACAATAGGGGGGGTTGTGCCGTAGCCCAGGGTCAGGATCTGACCGGTTCCGCCTGCTCCGGCGAAGGCCTTCCCGTTGCATGAGGGGACTCCGGCAGGCCCCGAGATATTGACTCCCGCCGCCGAGTAGCCACCTGTGCCGTAAGCGATGATCACGACGCCTCCACCCCCAGATCCAGACATGCCCCACGCGCTGCAGGTCCCGGCACCTTCAGTGCCATTGGCAAGAACTGTTCCCAAGGTCACAGTCGAACCCTGAACGTAGAGGCCATTGCTGCCAACCCCACCCAGGATCAGATGCTGCGTGGGACAGACTTCTTCTCCCGCTGCCCCTGCCGTAAAATTCTCCATTCCTTCGAGGGACCAATTCTTTATCGCGTTCGCGTTGAAGGGTGATGGAGCGGTTGGTGTCGAACCGTTCCCACCGTTGATGTTGCCATTGTTAGAACCATTGCCTCCTTGAGCACGTGTAGAGTATCCATACCCAGTGGTGCCGCATGTCTGGCTCTGGCCGCCGCCGCCGCTCCCGCCATACGATGAGAGGTAATCTTGCCGAGAGGAGGGGCCGGGAACGATCCATCCATGATTGACAATGACCCCATTGCATATGATCTGATGGCCAGACATATTCAGCGTCACTCCTGCGGCCACAGTCAGATTCGTGCATACGAGGTTAGTTGAGTACTTGACCGAGCTCGTGATATTGACCCCTATGAACTTGGAGCTGGTAACACGCCCAACATATGGCGCAACCGAGGACATCCGAGCTTGTGGGGCAGGGGGAGATGAGGTGAGCATCACCGACCTTCCACTATGGGCTGCTGGCACAGCCGCAGGGGAGGAACCGGACGTGGGTACTGCCAGCACAATCAGGATCAGGAGGATTCCCAACACGGGGGCAACTTCATGCAGTCTCATGGTCGACCTGCCATGCATCCTGAACGACCTCTTGTTATTTCCGCGTTTCGGTAAGCACTCTGCCAGACTTGCTATAGATTACATCGGTGAAAGCACTGAAATGTGCCGCTTGCAAGTCTCGAAACCGTGGTCAGTGCTCATATTGACGGGACAGGTGAATCGCATGATGCCCGGATCCAGCGTGATCGTTGAGCGCATTGGGTCGCTCACTCCGGAGTTGAGCGCGTGGCTAGAGTTCGATCCCGTGCGGAACGCCTACCCGCTGGACTATGCAGGGAGGGATCCCGACCGCGTTGAGCTGCTCGCAGCAAAGCTTGACGGCGCGATCCGAGGACATCTCTTCGTCTACGACTCTCATGAGATGGGCATCAAATGGGCATACCTCCGGGGTGACAAGGTGGCGGTCGAGACGCTCCTAAGCCGCTTGCCGCGCGGAAGAGTGGTGGTCAACACGGAACCTGAGCTGGTATCCATAGTGAAGGCGCGTAGCGATTTCACTGAAGCTGACATCGATCACATCATGGTCGTTGTTCGTGGAGAGCAGAGGCTTGTGGATTCCACGTCGGCAGTCAGACTCGGACCCGAGCACGCGGAGGCATACTGCCGCTTTGCCAACCCCGACTCTCCCACGGTGACTCCTGGGGAGATGGAAATGCATCGCAGGCTTCTCCGCGAGGAGGTCGTCTATGGCATCTTCGCGGAAGACGGCACCATAGCCTCGGTGGCTAGCAGCAATTGTCGGTCTCAAGTCGTTTGGGTGCTCTCGGGAGTCGAGACACTTCCTCAGCACAGGGGGCACGGGTTTACCGCCAAGGTTTGCTCCGCGGTCACGAGGATCGGACTGATGGAAGCTCCTCGCGTGGTACTCTTTGTCAACGCAGCGAACCTCCAGGCGATCCGGCTGTACTCGAGGCTCGGATATCGGAAGGCAGGGGAGAATGCCGTCCTGGAGATCAGGTCAGGAGAGTAGACTGGGGGCAAAGTAGGCCATCCTGCTGGGAGGCCATTTGACGACAGTTGAATAATGCCGGGTCGAGGTGTCTCCTTCCGTCAGTTTAATAGACTGTTCCCACATGAGTTACAAACATGCCCTATGAAGTGACGGCCGTATGTGACGGGTGCGGGAAGAAGGGGGTTGCAAGCACGGAACACCTGGGCGGCGAATCCCAGCAGTTTCCTCTCCCCAAGGGTTGGGTCGAGCTTTGGGGCTATAGGCCAAAGGATTGCGAGGAGTGTTATCTCAACCACCCCAAGGGTCATCACACGATATTCTGTTCCGCCAACTGCAGAGGCAGGTTCAAGCGCAACTTCGTGCAGGAAAAGGAAGAAGAATAGCCTCCGCAGATTGGGGGGCCTGAGATCGTGCTGCATGCGATACGAGTAGGCGCCTGAAGAAATCATCCAGTTGCACCTGGTGAGCACAGTAGAAGTATCGGGGGGACGGCAATCCCCCGCTCAAAAGGGCAAGTCCACAACTGTTATACACCCGAAGAGGAATCGGGACCGCATCCTGATAAGAAGGACCGGAGGGACAAAATGAAAGGATACCAGACAGCTCTAGAGAATGAGACGTTGAAGAACACCGATTTCCGCCGAGTGCTGTACACCGGGAAGCACAGCCAGCTTGTCCTCATGTGTCTCAAGCCAGGTGAGGAGATCGGGTCCGAGGTCCACGATACGATCGACCAGTTCTTCAGGTTCGAGAAGGGGCAGGGCATCGTTGTCATCGATGGTGTCGAGCACAAGGTCAAGGATGGGAGCGGGATCATCGTTCCGTCGGGAGCTCAGCACAATGTGATCAACTCCTCGAAGACCTCCGACCTCAAGCTATACACGATCTACTCCCCGCCAGAACACCAGGACAAGGTCATTAGGCACACCAAGGCGGACGCATTGGCCGAGCCCGAGGAATACGACGGCAAGCCGACTGAGTAGGTCGACCGCAGATCGCACGGCATAGTTATTCGAGCGGGGAACAGCTACCGGTCATCCAGAACATGCCGTATCCTCAGCATCCGAAGAAGTGGAGAGAGAAAGCTCTCGTTGATCCGAAGCACTTCTTCGACTACCTTCAGAGCCAAGGGCGGGCCCCGGCCCATGTGCCCCCTTCAATAATCGTCGGATGGAGCAGCCGGCTAAGGACCTACGTGAGGAACCGCTACAAGGTGGGAGAACCTCCTCAGAAACGCCCGTATTCTGGACTGACCATCCCAGGGACCAATGGAAGGGTGGGATTCACCGGGGATTTCGGCATCGGAGCTCCTGCGACAGTGACTTGGGTCGAGGAGTTGCTCGCACTGGGTGCCCGCCAGGTAATAGGAATCGGAATTGCTGGTTCACTTCGCGAGGAGCTCCCGGCTGGAAGCATGGTGGTCTGCACCAAGGCCCTTCGCGACGAGGGAACCTCACACCATTACCTCCCTTACTCGCGCTACGCTTTTCCCTCGACGACGTTGACCCGCCAGATCGCGAAGGCGCTCCGTGCAGATGGCTTGCCCTTCGTCGAGGGGCCGAGCTGGACGGTGGATGCTCCCTACAGGGAGACCGTGGCCGAGATCCGCCGCTGGCGCAAGGAGGGAATACTCACGGTCGAGATGGAGATATCAGCACTGTTCAGTCTCGCGAAGTACCGGCGGGCAAGGGCCGCCGCGGTCTTCGTGATCAGTGACGTTGTCCACGAGGATGGATGGCGTCCTCAGTTCCACGATGCCCGTGAGGGACTCGTGGCCGCCTTCGAGGCTGTAAAGCGCGCCCTGGCGAAGCAATAGGGCAATTCCCTTGACGTGGGCCAGCGGGGAAGCTCGGAGAGTCCACCATAAAGCGTTATGAGTAGCCTGCCGGTGGCCACGGTGTGGCAGCATGGAAGCGACTCTCCACACGGTTGGTGTACAAGAACGGGCCGTGGGAGGTTCACGAGGACATCCTCAAGACCCATGAAGGGGGCAAGGCCTCCTACATGCGTCTGGCAACCCGTTCGTTCGCATGCGTGGTCCCCGTTACTGATGACGGAAAGATAGTCCTTATCGAGAATTATCGTCAGGCATCTCGCGCGCACATGCTCGAGATCCCTGGAGGCATGAGCGATCCGGGAGAGACACCGCAATCGAATTCCCAGAGGGAGCTCGAGGAAGAGACAGGCTACAGAGCGGGGGAACTATTGCAGCTGGGGAAGACCCGCCCGATCCCTCAGCTCCTGGAAAGCACCGGGTATCTCTTCCTGGGCAGAAAGCTCAGGCAGGGAAGGCCGCATCGTGATGTTGATGAAGACCTCCGGACCGTGGAACTTCCGGTGGCTTCGGTCTATCGGCGCCTGCGCGCCGGCAAGATCATGAGCTCCACTTCGATGGTCGCCCTGCTCCTGGCGGAGCCGTTCCTTCAGGATGTGCTTCGAACGGGTGCGAAGAGAAGTGCCAGACGGCGTTGATCATCCAAGCAGCGCCTGGATTACTTCGTCTCGGCCGATAGTTGCGCGCGATACAATGCCATCTCCCCATCCGGACCATTCTGGACAGAGCGCGTCACGGCCCACGATCCGAATCTCCAACAATCGGCAGGGACCGAATCGTCCTCCTCCAGCCCAGCAAGACGATTGAGCTCCACATGGAAGAGACCCAGGGATCCGGAGGAGATCTTGCTGTCCATGCCAAGCCCCGGTTGAAGAGCCTCTCCTCTTGCTGCACGCAACAGGGTCTCGTTCAACAGCATGATGGGGGGATACTTCCCGTAGCGGACGAGCTTGTCCCTGGAGGTCCCATAAGCCACATTGTGGAGCATGAGGCGCCACGCCTGGTTCGCCGGTTCCGTGATCAGTGCAAGCAGGGACTGGTAAGAGACGCCCTGCCGGGTTATCGATGTAGGTACAGGAAGCGCATACCCGCGGCCGGATTGGACCCCCAGCTGGGCGAGGCGATTGAGTTCCCTCTTCCAGGCCTCATCCCCGTCGAGATCGGTCCTCTCCCATATGGGGGTTGAAGAGCCCCCGGAGTCATCCGCCCCCGCGCCAACTGGCCGAACCGTGAGGAGGAACTCGTATCCGGTGCGTCCCTGGTTGAGCTCGATGGCCAGATGTGCCTCGATGTGTCCCTCGACATCCTTTACGTCTGCGACGTCCCAGGCATCCTGTCCCTCCACTCTATGGAAGGAATGATCCAATGCCTGCCGGAGCCGCCGGCCAGGCATGACCTGGGACAGGGCGGACATCATCGGCATCCGTTGCTCCCCATCGAACCTGGGGAGGGCATCCAAGTCATCCAGCAGCGCCTGGCTAACGCACAGGCGGTCCTCGCGCGCACCCTGCCTGAGACGGTGGGCCAGGAACGGTATCAGCATGAGGACCAGGAGGGCTCCGGCGAATGCTCCCAGTATCACCATGGGAATGCCCCCAAGCAGTTTCTGGACCCCGGCAAACGACGATGAGGAGAACCCGGAACCAGCTATGCTGACCAGGCTGCCCACGCTGGCAACACCTAGGGTGAGGGTTAGCACCGCATAGGCCAAAGTGCCCCCGACACTGGTCCACTTGACGCTGTTCGCCTTCTGCTGGAAGGTCAGAAACGTGAGTATCAGCCCGAGGGCTCCAAAGACCAGAAGGGTCGAGATAATGCCAACGATATTGGGACCGGAGGAAGTGATGAGGATGCCCGGCGTATGGAAGAAAAGCGAATTCGCTAGGTCAGAGCCGAACCAGAAGATCTCCACCACGATGAGCACGATCAGGTAGATGCCCAGGCGGACCGGGGGCGGGCTCCACAAGCTCTGTGTCTTGCGCGTCCCTGCCCGTTGTCGCAGACTGTTGATCAGGCGCTCGCCTCCAAGGAATCCTACCAGGAAGGCCGTGGGAGGCCAGATGGTGAGCAAAGGGAAGGTGCTCCCCAGCCCGGCACCCGAATGCAGGGCGACCGCTCCGAAGATACCGACCTCGGTTCCCAGGAGCACAAGGCATATCAGGGCTAACGCGGGGAGCACACGTTTCAATGCCAGGCTTATGCAGGCGCCCTCGAGATGTCCCAGGCGCTCCATGAGAGTGGACTGCGTCGGATCAGGGGAACTGCGCGACAGGAGGTTGGTCACTGGACCCCGCCGTTTCATCCCGTCCGGCTTCTCTGGTCCGGGGACGGGTTGCGAATCGGCTGTCTTGCGTCGGAGATAGGAATTCTGGACAAGGCGATTGAGCAGAGCCTGGAACTGTTCCTTCCCGGAGGTGCTCTGGTCCCAGAGGTCAGCCACTTCCTCCGTCTTGTGGATGGTCTCCGCAAGACGAGACGATTTGGATTGGCTCAGCTCCTTCTCCAGTTCCAGCGGGCTAAGGTTCTCGTTGACTATCTCCCAGAAAAGAGGGTTGTCCGGCTCGAGGTCAAGAAAGTCATTGAGGCCCGCTGCGGCAAGCTGGGTGGAAGGAGGCTCTAGTGGAGCAGGAGCAGCGTGAAGCTCGCCCAGCGCCTGCTCGGTCTCCTGGACACGCACCGTGTTCCCGGCGGCCTTGAAGCAATTGTAGGCGCGCTGGAGCATCTGCACGCGAGCGGTCCTGTCGCTGATCGCGTTGGCCATCTGAGCTGCTAGGAAGTAAGCATCGCCAGCCTGCGATTGGGAGGAAGGGTCATCAGAATGCTCGAACTCCTCTCCCGCAAGGCTCAGGATCGAGAGAGCCTTCTCGGGGTCTCCAAGCTGATAGTATATACGCCCGGCCTCGAGGTTCGCAGTGGCACGCAGGAACGAGGAGAGGCGCTTGTCGCGGGCATTGCTCTCATGTATGTGGAGCTCTCGTTTCAGGCGGCTGGCATCGGAGGGGCTGAGGTTCTCGGTCACGATTCCTCCTCCCGCGGAGCTCCAGGGATCAGGTGCCTAATTTCCTGCAACAGAACGTAAGGTGGTTCGTAAGGGTTGGCATGTAACCGCTTTCTCATCCTGTCCATGAATCTGCCTGTGCCTTCACCAGCACGTCCGATGCCTTCCTTAAGGCTGTCCAGGACATCGTTCAATGCGGAGAGTAGAGTGCCAGCATCAGCGCCGAGGGTGACAGGTTGGGCATTTCGAACCGATGTTGCCCAGGACGACAGGTCGGACGGAGGAAGCCTCAGGAAGACCGTGGGGATACCAGCGGCCAGGACCACGTCCCATACTGTGAGGGGGGGAGATCCAACCGAGAGCTCGGTCCATCTGGTCAGAGATTCGTGCAGTCGCTCGCCCCATGCATCGCTGGAGGAAGCGTTCGAGGGCGGCCCTCGCACAGCCAGCCTCCAGTAGGTTCGCAGGGCCAGGCTCGGTGGGATATGGGGCGATTGCGGCGTCTCGCACAGGCGGAGGCTGGCCTCAAAGAGCGCCTCCTCCCATTGCTTGGACTCGGGAAGATCCGCGACAGCCTCGATCCAGAGAAGGCCTTCGGCCGCTCGAGATGCGGTGCTGAATGCACTACTGATCGAGAGGATCACCGGGCCCATGGGCGTACCTGAATGCCCGGCGATGTGTCGGAAGAGTTCCAGCGCCTCCCGGGAAATTGGGGGAAGAGGGTGTTCCTTCGTGGCGTTCCTGCCCGCATCCTGCAAGGTCCTTGCTGCGGGTGAGGAAGAGTGCTGGTCTTCCGGTCGATTTCTTCCTTCATCGGGAGTGGGGACCATCGATACCTGGCAGTTGTAGACATTGGCGAGGTCTGTGGTGGTTGACGGATGTGATGATGTTTGAACGGCAGGATCCGTTTGCGGGGTGGTGATGGCGGAACGGAACAACTCCGGGTCCACGGACCTGGGGGTCAGTTGCGGTACAGGGCGTTCGGGAAGGTTGAGCGCGAATCGCGTAACCTCCACAATGGCTTCGTCGACACCGTCGTTGAGGTCGTGGTAGATGCGCGCGGCCACGGCCAGCAAACGGGTCGTTAGTGGTCCGCGGCTCCCGTCAAGAGCAATGTGCTTCAGACGGCTGGCAGTCCACCGTGCTTGCACAGGATTGGCCGGTCCCGCCTTGGCGGCGAGGGCCAGGATGAAACGCTCCTGCAGGTCCCTCAGCTGAGGCAGTCCTTCCAGTTCTTCAAAGGCCTGCTGCAGGAGTTCGACAACATCTGGACCATTGCCCTCTTCGCGCGTCTCCGCGCAGGAAAGCAGGGAGAGTCCGGCATCATCAATGACCTTCTTGAGGGTCGCATCCTGGGGCGTCTCCCTGAGTCGCAAGAGCCCCTGTCGGAAAAGCGAAGTCAGGGTCTTTGCGTCGCGGTGCTCCGCGATGGGCAATAGCGCCTTGTTGATCAGCGAGGTGAGACCCGGGCCATCAAGGCTAGGGCCAAGGGCGGGAATCGCATCGAAAAGGATCTTGTTCATCAGTTCGCCCGGGGGGCTCGCGGGGCATCGCGTGATCGCCTGCCCGAGGTGATACGCGGAACGGTCGGGGGCCACGGAAGCGGAGAGGATGGAGAGGTCTGCTTCGTACGATGCGAGAGCTGCCGGATCCGAAGGTGGCTTCGAGACCTCAAGCCTGTCCCAGTAGCGCCAGCATGCGTCGATGTCGTTCTTTCCCTGTGAAAGGGTCCCAAAGAACCGCAGGAATGCTGTCCGTGTCGTCCACTTTCGCTCGTATGCCGCACCTACGGCGAAATCCACGTACGGCCCGAAGCTCGTGGCTGTTCCGCACGAGGTGCGGAGCTTCACCACAACGCGGTCAACCTCCGGAGAGCTCTCCGCCAGGACAGCCTCGGGAACGATCAAGAGGTCGAACGGACGTTCCACGGTCACGTCGAAGGTGCACAGGGAGATCTGTTCGCGCCGCCACCGTGGAAGGAGCGATAACAACACTTCCAGTGCCGCCAGCGGGTCCTGGGCCCTCGGGGAGTCCTCGATCACGACACTCTTCCCGTGGAGGAGGCCAGCGAGCCCGAGAGCTATCAGATTGCGGTCAGGGGCCCAGGCGGAAAGGGCAGACGGATCTATCTCGGAGGTCCCGACATCGGCCGGGAGCTCGAGCATGGGAAGGCAGCCACGCACCGATGGGTCCGGTCGCAGGGTCTCGGAGATCCACGAGAGATGACCGAAAAGGCCCGAGAAATCCTCGGGCGAGAGCACCAACGTGTGGGTGCATATGGCGTCAGGGCGCCCGTCGTATCCCCTACCGACGTTAGCAAGACGCGAGATGGCCACCCGTCCGGTAGGAAGCTTGTATATCGAGGTGGCGCGCGAGAAGGTCTTGCCCTCAGTCAGGGGTCCGGAGGGGGTCGAGTACTTCTCTAGCATATCCCTCTCCTCGCGCTCGATCCCCGGCGTTTCTGCAACGAACTGATAACCCGTCGACTCGGGAGTCGCCGCAGGGGTGTACATCAGCTGAAGACCCCTGACCATTACTCCCACCTGGTCATTTCATGCGAGTGGCTACCCACTCGACAATCTCGGCGAGATTGTAGGGCGCGAGTGGGAGCACGATGCGCGGCTTGGGATTCCCGGGGACGGGTTCCACTGCGCCCACCGCGGAGCAATAGAAATACTCCAGCATATCCTCGGGGACCCTCCTGGAGAGCAGCTGGGAAACATCAGGCAGGAACTCTCGTGCCAGATCTCTGGGAGAGCGGGTCTTCGTCTTTGCATCGAACTGGTCGTACTTGGTGAAGACGACCGCTACAGGCCTGTTCAGCTTCTTGTTGGTGGTAAGATGGTTGTACTCGAATACCATGAGCATGAAGTGGTAGAGGTTGAGGCAGGCTTCGGTGAGTCTGGCGGGAGGTGCGGAGCCATCTACCAGAAGGATGAAACCCCCCGAATTGATCAGATGGTTCACAACGGGCTTCAGCTCAGGAGGGACCTCCCCCACCTTGGCTGCCCGGTACCCGAGGTACCGGTTGTAATCCTCCCCAGAGATATCGGTGAGCACAAAGTGGCTGGTCTTGGCCATGTGAAGATGCCCCTTCCAGTAGAGGTTGGCACCCATCCGGATGATGTTGCGCGTCTGCGTTCCTGCCGGCCATTCGCCCTTTTCCAGGGCGATGCGTATGCCGGAGACGTAATCGAAACCTTCCCGCATGTACTCCAGCTGGTAGGCGCCCGCGAACTTGGGGTTCGAGAAAGCCACCGACATCATGGCGAAGAAGACGGTCTTCCCCGACCCTGACTCTCCCACGACAGCGACACTCTCCTCGGGTGTGAGACTTGCGAGGGGAATGGGTCCTACATACTGGGCCGGCGGGCGTGGCCTCACCAGCGGTGGGGGAGCGCGAGCCTCGATGGGGACGGCGGGCGGAGGCCCTGATGGAGGCATCTGCGGAGCCGGTGGACGAGACACAGGGGCGGTCGGAGGTGGTGGAGGAACAAGAGGGGGTGGTGGGAGCGGAGGCGGTGGTGGTGGGACCGCATACTGAGGTGAGGGAGAGCCCTGAGACTCGGCTGGCTCGTGGTGCGGGTACTGCAGAATGAAGACCTGGTCAGGGGCTGACCCGGCGACAACCACGCTCCCATCCCCCGAGACCGAGAGGTTCATCAAGTGACCGCTGAGAGCCTTGCTCCAGAGGAGATTGCCCTTGCCATCCAGGACATGGACGAGACGATCACCTCCCGCGAGAAAGACCCTCCCGCCTTCCTGCGAGACCACCACCGGGCCCATGAGGCCACCTGCTCGGGGGGTGAAGGAGAATACATTCTGCCCGGCCCCATCAAATCCCATCGCTCGCCCGTCACCTAGCGTGCAAACGGTCAGGCTCCCGTCTGCGGAAACGCTGAGATCAACAGGAGCGGCAGGCAGCGTGACCTGCCACGTCACTTTTCCTGACCTCTCAATTGAGACCAGACCGGGCGGGGTCGTGAGGACACGAACGACATCTAGTTCGCTTCCCGTTGCGATCGCAACTATTTGCAGCTTGATGCCGGCGTTTGCGATCGGTGCACCATAGCGGTCGAACCATGTCAGCCCGCCATCCTGCGTTGCCACCACCGCCTCCAGTCCAAGCCTGGAGATGGCAACGCCTCGATAGACAGAACCAACTATCGGCGGCAACCACGTGGGAGTGCTGAGGGGACGGAGGAAGGCGACCTTGTCACGCGATGCGGCCGCAACGAATTCCCCTGTAGCAGAGACAACGAGCTGCTGAAGTCCGGCCATGGGAAGCGGGTCGCTCCAGTTGCGGAAATCGGAGTCAAGCGTCCTGACCTTGCCTGACGCCTGGGCCACTGCGATCACTGATGCGTTCGCTGACAGGGCGATCTTGTCGATGTCAGATGAATCTCCTGGGGGTGAGAGCGGTGGACCTTCCTCTGAGGCATTCCGGGAGAGGAAGTGCAACTCGTTCCGAATTCCTACTGCGACCTTGTCCCCGGTAGCGCAGACCTTCGTGTCGCCCAGGGTACCAGCAGCCTTGTACTGGAATTCCTGAATGAGTTCAAGACTTCCCTTCACTGTGAGCCCTCAGCTACCATACGATGGTGTTCTGGGTAGCGAATCCTCTATCGAACGCCATCCAAAAACGCATCTGCACGGTAGTTGGGTGTGGATGCACCTTGCCATATTTATCAATGCCGGTGAATGCACTGCTGACGGCTTTTCGGACGCGATTCCGGCGGCGATCGTTCAACCCAAACCTGAGCTCAACCAGGCAGACCCTCTTCAAGCCTGACCAAAATCCAAGACGTAATATTCTTCCTTCAGTTGTGTAGGTTCCTTGTCGCTTGTTCAACCCGATGGAGATGAAGTTCTGGGGGAACACCATCCCGAGGGCAGGCCTTCACACGTGTCTTTCAGTCGGATCAGGTCCGGCTTGACGTCGTCCTTTGTCGTGCCAGAACGAGGGGGCTGATGGTCCGACCGATACACCTGAGATTCCTGGGGCTCCCGGGTTCCGGCAAGAGCACCGCTGCAGCGCTGCTCTATGCCTGCCTCGTGGACCGGGCATCGGCCACACCGCCGGTAGTCCGGTACTACATGGACGTGGACAACCTTCGGGCAGCATCCTCGCTCTTCCGGCGCGCAGTCTCTACCCCCCCTGGTACATCAGTGGAGGGTCCGGATGGATTCTCCCTTAGCTTCGAAGATACGGCCCATAGCTCGGGGAAAGGCTCTAGAGAAGACGAAGGGATCCCTCTCCGCGTCGACACGCAGAGCCTCAGCGCCAGCGAAGGTGATGCGGCCAGCCTGTCGTGGCCTTCGCACGAAGCTGTCTCCGCAAAGGGTCCGACCCTTGTGGCGAATCTCTGGGTCCTCGATTCCGGCCAGCTTCTGAAACCCGGAGAGGAGCTGAGGATCATTGCCTCCGCATTGAGATCATTGCCCAGTCCTCCGAAGGAATCACGCTGGCATGGTCGGACAGACACAGGACCAGTGAATTTTCTTCTTCTCACAAAATGGGATCTCTGGGAAGGGCTCGACCTTCCCATCGGGTATGGGCAGTTGGTCCCTCCTCCGTCACCATCAGACGCACGTGCGCGGCAGAATCTTTTCTCGAACCTGCTCACCCGGGCGGGGGCCAATGACGCTCCGACAGGACCGCTGCTCCCGGTCCCACTTCAGTTCGCCATGGTGTTCTCCGGGAGATCTTCCACGAGCAATGAGACGCGTCAAGGGACAGCATTCGAGAGGTTCCTTACCCCCTACACCGTGTCGGAGTACACCGCGCTATTGACCTGGCTCGCCGGGGCCGCCCGCGACTAGTGCTATGGAGGGGAGATGTTCTCTGGTCCCTTTGTCGGGGTCGCCTGCCCTGGGGAAGACCGACCCGGGACCTGCACGATCCTGGGAGCCGACTGGTATGCCTTGTCGAGGATATCGTAGATCTTGGCGAGGGAGGGATGACGAGGATACTGAGGTTGATCCAGGCTTGCCTCCACAATGGCCCAGCGTGACTGGTCACCGTGCACTCCCTTCGAGGATACCACTAGCTGGAAAGGGTCCAGCTGGCTCGGGGGTGGAGAATCGCTGATGATGATGGGGACCTGAAGGCCGCCTCCCCAGCACATGACCTCGAGGAGAAGATAGAGGATCGTGACCCGGTCCGGGTCCTCGGACCTGGGGCAGTAAAGGAGGGTCTTTGAATCGCGCTCCTGTGAGTAGCGGTACGCCAGGGTCTCCACAGCCGCCTTGCTCACGTGATTGCGCAGCCCGACTCCAAAGTTTGGGCTCTGGGGAGGATCGAGCAGTGGCACAATGAGCGGTTCGATATCTCCGCTGATCCCCGGTGAGGCCTGGTCGAACGACCGTGCCGCTTCTACGACAACGGGAAGATTGAGCCGCGACTCGCGGAGGAGAGAGGCGGGCACGACTACGGTGTGGTTCCGGTACGTTTCTCGACCAGCGCCGTCCGGGAGCCCACGGTTCAATACCGAGACGAGGACCTCCTCCCCCCCAGGGACTGGGTGCACCATCCGCAGGTCCACATCCTTCTGGTCTACTGTATTGCTCACGATCCCGCGCAGGGGTGTGTAATGCCTCGCGAGCGGTGCCTCGTACAGGTTGAGGTTCATTCCCTTCGCAACGGCCATGACCCTGTATCCCTCCTCCTTGGGGCGCCCGTAGACCCAGTGGTCCAGGACCACCGCACCGCCTTCAGTGCTATTCGAGCTGGGATCGGGCATGGATTCCGAGGACCGTATCAGCCTGGCGAGGTCGAGGTGTTCTCAGGCAGGGTTATCGCGCTGGCCTCCTCCACATCGTCCGGAGCTTTCTCGGCCAGGTAGCGGAAGTACTCGATGATGGCCTTGTATTCATCGAAGGAGAATATCGGATCGCCCTGAGAGTCACGGGCGACCACCGGCCTGCCGGCAACGTTCATGTCAGCCACCTTCTCAGTCTGGATCCAGCTGAAGAAGTATGCGGTCTGGTCGAAGTTCACGTTCACAAGCCGGTTCCCCTTGAGCAAGGCCAGCATCTGGGGGAGGAACTGCTTCAACAGCGTCTCGCCGTAGTTCACGCGCTCCTTCGTCGAGTCGGCGCTAGGGGGTGTGAGAGGCAGGCCGAGCTTGTTCAGCACCTCTGGCTGGATCTGGTCGAACTTGGAGAGGACTATGACCGGGTAGACGACGGGTGCTGTGGCCTTCATCTTTGCCTTGGTCTTGTTCGCATAGTCCTGTGACTTGTGAGCTGCAAGTGCAGAGAGAAGGACTGCCCCATTCTCGTCATAGTCGAGCATCTTCTCGAATTGGACGCCGGTGTTGCTGGTCGTGAAGCGAGAGCAGTCGACTATGAACACGACGATCGTGCTCTTCAACAGCTCCTGGATCACGCGGCGGTTCTCGGTGACCCCGGTCTCCACGTACTCCTCAACGTCCTCTCCGGCCACGTCGTATGCGGCGAACGAGATCGTGGAGAAAGGGTGGTACCAGTTCTGCTTCGTGATGTAGTCCGGAAGGATCTTGTTCATGGCGCGGGGATAACCGAACTTGAACCTTATCTCGGTGATGTCCTCCTTCAGGTTGGCGGGAGGAAACAACCCGCGTCGCATAGATGTCAGGATGCCTCCCATGTGACGCACGGACGCTGTATTCCCCCAGAAACGGAACGTCTTTCCCTGGTCAAGGTTGGTGTACCGCACCTGAGCAGCGTACATGAGCCCCAAGAAGACGGTCTTGCCAGCAGACGAATATCCGTAGATTGCAGCGGGACACATACGAAGCGGAGTAGAGGGCCCCGGGTAGAAAAAGATGTTGGAACCTGGCTACTGGACCTACTTGTTCACAGACTTCCACGCGTTCGCCAGCGGGTATCCGCAGACCTGACAGACCTGAGTTCCCTCCTCAGCCAGTGTGTGGCATCCCGGACAGGGTATCGCGGAGCGCCCAACGGGATCCTTGATCGGCTTCTTCGCTGAGGCCGTGCTCGCAGGAGACTTGAGGCTATCCTTGGGCGGGGTGACGGGCGTGCCAGCAGCTTGAGGTGAAGCGGGTTGGCTATCTTTCCGCCGGGTCTGTGAGGGTTTGGATACTCCTATCTTCCGTCTGGTCATCGTGACGATCATCGCCATCACCGCCACCGCTACCACGATGAGCAGGACCGCGATCAGGACCTTGATGTTGGCAGCGGATTCCGGAGAATAGACGATTGTGATCATGGCCTGGTTCTTAACGACGCTCCCGTTCAGAGTGGCCATGACCGAAAGGTTCACTAGACCACTCGTGTTCCCCGCGGTGAACAAAACAGATGGACCCGTAGTGATCAGGATCACGCCGAGAGAGTTGTTCACATTCCATGAGTAGTCTATCCCCTTGGACGGACATGCCGCTGCGCTGCTGCCATTAGTGCACTCGACCACGGAGGTGAATATCTGGACGCCTTCGGTAGCGATGGTGTCTCCACCCGGAAGCACGCTAATTGCACTGAGTATGGTGGTGTTCGTGCTCGTCAAACCAAGTTCGCCGAGGGGAGGTCTTGGCCCATTCACGATGGACAGGGCATGGTTCGACTCCGTGAGTATCTTCCTTGTGGTCAAAGGATTGGGTGAACCAGCAATGTGGGTGCCCAAGGTCGGGATGGAAGGCACCGCGAAGCTGGCGAGCAGGAGAATGCCGACAAGGGCAATTCCCTGAATGCCGGGTCTCAACCTTACCATGTTATCACGAACGGCCCCGAGGTATTTCACGTTCTGGTCTGTCTACTTGTTCACAGACTTCCATACGCTATCGAGCGGGTAACCGCAGACCTCACAAACCTCTGTTCCCTCCGCGGCCAAAGTGTGGCATTCCGGACATGGGATCTCGGAGCGCCCCTTTGAGGTCTGCACCGGTGCCTTCACTGGAGGTGGAATATCGGGTGGCTGGGGTTTGGTTGCAGGGATTACTGCGGGCGCGACCACTTTTTGCCTTGAAGCTGGTCGGCTGGCTGTGCGCGTGGTCCTTGGCCCGTGAGAGGCACCTCCCCAACCCATTTGCTTCCTGAAGGAAAACACTGCTGCCACTGCCACGACAGCTGCCACGACAAAAACGAGCAAGAGCGGGATCGAGATGGGAAATGCAGAACTGGATTTCGATGGCGGGACAATGGTGATGGCGGCATGGCTGGTCACGGCTTGTCCGTTGAAGGCGGCAGTCACGGTGAAGGTGACACCGCCGGTCTTGCTCCCCGCAGTGAAAGTGACAGCAGAGCCTGTGGTTGGGCTCAAGCTGCCCAGGGAGTTGTTAATCGACCAGGAATACGTGATGCTCGAGGTCGGGCATGAAGAGTATGAACAGACCGGGATGGCCGTGATCCCCTGAGTGCTTCCTGCCTGGACCGTCGATGTTTGGGTGCTGATAGTGACGCCGGTCAACAATGCAACCGCGCTCTGTGTTATGGTTATCTCCGCTGTTGCCGTCTCGATTGTCCCGTTGAGGGTTGCGGTCACAGTCAACGCCGCCAATCCACTGCTCGACCCTGCAAGGAAGGTAGTGGAAGAGCCCGTCGAGGGAGTGATAGAACCAAGAGTGTTGTTCAGCGCCCAATCGTACGTTATCCCGGAGGGACACGGGTTGGACGAGCACGTAGCCGTGGCGCTGAAGGCAAACGGATTTCCCACTTGGACCAAGCCAGATGCTGGACTTACTGCCACCGAGGTCAAGTTGGAAGGGGGACCCGTGACGATGATAGTCGCAGATATGCTTTGCATGCCTAATCCGTCGATGGGACGGAATGTCCCTGCTGTCGCCCCTTGAAATGGCCCATGAGCGGAATGGCCGGCCACCGTCGGACCACCGATTCCCAATCCCGATAGAACTATCACAATGGAAAGGAGAGCCAGGTCCAGCACCAGGCAACCCGGCCTCGAAATCTCCATGCCTTCAGAGATGGTGCCAGAGTAGATAAGCGGTGGTGGCAATTGCTCGACCTCATTGACGGCCAGAGTTCCGGCGAGGCGCGAGTACGAACTCTCGTGTGGCTGGCGGGATTGATCGGTCAGGCTAAAGAGAGCCCTGGGACTGCGGGTGGCGTGGACGCAGTGCCCCCTTCGAAGGATGCTGTCCCAACCACATTTCGAGAGAGGGCGGGGCGCCTTCTGATCAAGGCCCTGGCGGTTTACTCTGCAATCATCGTCTGTTTCATTGTCGCGGTGATCTTGATCGGCGATCACAATTCACGGGACCGCGCAATCATACTGATGGCAGCGGGCCTCGTTATCATCTGGGTTCTCCTGGGTGGTCTTCTCGCTCTCCGATACCGCGAGAGGGTCAGGAGCTGGGTCCTGGGTCTGAACCTAGGGTGGCCATGGCGCTTCTTCCTCTTCGCCACCGTTCTTTCGCTCATAGAGGAAGCTATCACTACGGGCATGACCAATCTCGCCCCAGAGCTCGGCTCCCAGATCGGTGTCGCATACATCACAGCCTCGAACAATTACTTCATCGTCATAGCCTTCAGCAGCGTGATCGTGATGGTCCCGGAATTCGCCGGGTGGACCCTCCTGCTTCGGAAATATGACTTCACACCGAACGAGGTGTTCCTTCTTTATGGCTTTCTTGGAACCACTATGGAGGCCACCCTGAACCCGTCGGCGCTGTACTCCGGATTCTGGTTCTTCGTGTATGGACTGATGGTATACCTGCCAGCATATTCGATGCCCCGAGAACGGGGAGCGATGACCCCGAAATGGTATCACTACATCCTGGCCTATGTCGTTCCCCTGGCCTGCGCCATTCCGGTAGTAATCGCGGATGTCCTGTTAGCCCATGCGCTGGGCATCCATCTATGGACGGGGTAGCGCCGATGGTCTTTTCTGCAGACCATCAGTGCTCTGCCTGTGTCCACCATGGATGACATTCGGCCAAGAGTGCGATTCTTCTCAGATCAGGAGGACCTACATGCGTGGTTTGAAACGAATCACGCGCGGGCGAAGGAACTCTGGATCGGCTACTACAAGAACAACAGTGGACGAAAGAGCGTAACTTACAAAGAGGCCGTGGAGGAGGCTCTCTGCTATGGATGGATTGACGGTCAGGTTCGATCGCTGGACGAACAGAGCTACGCTAACCGCTACACACCACGGAAGCCAGGAAGTCCCTGGAGCAAGGTCAATGTCGCCAAGGCAGAGCAACTGTCCGCTTCCGGACGTATGAGACCGGTTGGAGCCCGCGCCTTCGCGATGAGGGATGCCAAGCATCGAGAAGGCTACTCGACGGAACAACGCGTCAGTGAGTTCGATGCGCTATCGCTCAAGACATTCAAAGGTGACAGTGTTGCATGGCAATTCTTCCGTGCTCAAGCCCCCTCGTATCAGAAGATATCGACCCTATGGGTGATGGATGCGCGGCGCGAGGAGACTCGTCATAGAAGGCTCGCAGTACTCATCGAGGATTCGCGGCGCGGTCGAAGGATCAACCTTCTCGCACCCTTTTCCAGCAAGTGAACGAAAGGGTCCTCCTGCTGATGCTCTCCCTTGACAGAATGTGCTGCGTAGGCATCGACCAGAACGAGAAGCACAGCCAAGGTCTGAAATATCCTGGAATTCATGGGGAGACCACAGTTGTGTGGGATCGTTGTTGCGCTGAGGGAAGGTTGTGAAGCCAGTCTACGTCACCCACCCCAGGATCATTCCTGACAAGCTGGAGGAGAGGATCTACCAGCGCGTGATCTCTGAGCACGCTATCAAGGAGAACGTGCTCGTGGTCCTTCCGACGGGGCTTGGCAAGACCGCCATCGCATTGAGGGCGATGGCAGAGTGGGTTGAAATGAACCCTGACCGGGCGATGCTCTTCCTCGCCCCGACCCGTCCCCTCGTCGAGCAACACGCCAAGACCATCGAAGCGATTCTCAATCTCCCTCCCCCGGTCGTTCTCACAGGCACCCTTTCTCCTGGGAAGAGGAAGGGGCTCTTCACCCCGCCCCAGGTCGTGGTAGCCACCCCGCAGGTCATCAGGAACGACCTCGCTACCGGGGCCCTCTCGATCGACCTCTTCTCGCTGGTGGTGTTCGATGAGGCCCACAGGGCCGTGGGAGACTATCCCTACGTGGACATTGCCACCGCCTTCAAGGAGGTCAAGGGGGGCCGGACCATCGGCATCACCGCATCTCCAGGCAGCCGTGTCGAAAGGGTTAAGGAGGTGATGGGGAACATAGGCGTCCTACCCAGCGGACTTGAGGTACGGGATGGGAACGAGAGCGACGTGCTTCCATACAGGTTCGGGATCGCGGTCGAGCCGGTATATGTCGAGAACCCCAAGGCGATCGGCGAGATATCGGGGGCCCTCAAGCGTGCCCTGGAACGGCGTGTGGCAGCCCTGGGAAGGTACGTGAGGCTCCCTCCTGGCAACGAGATCTCCAAGAGAACCCTGCTCGACGCAGGAAGGGGATTGCAGACGCAGATTGCGCGACTGAAGGCCTCAGGCGAAGGGGTACCCAACGATTTCTGGCAGGCCAGCCGGCATCAAGCCGTGGCGATGAAGCTCAGCTATGCGATCGATCTCATCGAGACCCAGGGGGTAGACTCGCTTGAGCGCTACTTGGAACGACTGAGAACTCCAGAGAAACGCCGGTCCCCATCAACGGGGAATTTCCTGGGTGACCCTGAGGTGAAGCGCGCGATAACCCTTCTCTCCAGTATCAAGACGGAACACCCCAAGATGGGAAAGGTTGTCGAGCTCGTCAGAGCCGAGCTCACATCCAGAGCTGATGCCAAGGTCATTGTTTTCGCGCACTACCGGGACATGGCCGAGCTCCTGGTCGAGAGGCTGGACTCTCTCGCCGACCCCAGGATCCGCCCCGTGAGATTCGTGGGACAAGCTACCAGGGGGGTCTCCGACAAGGGTTTGAAGCAGAAGGAGCAGGTGGTCATCCTGGATGACTTCCGGAAGGGTTCCTTCAACTGCCTGGTAGCCACCTCGGTCGCGGAGGAGGGATTGGATGTGCCTGACACGGACCTCGTCATATTCTACGAACCGGTTCCTTCTGAGATACGCACGATCCAGCGGCGCGGCAGGACCGGAAGGTCCCGGGCAGGAAAGGTGATAGTACTGCTTACCCGCGGCACCAAGGACGTCGCAGCCCACTTCTCCTCGCGGGGAAAGGAATGGAAGATGAAGAGGATGATCGAGGAGCTGAAGGGTTCCTTCGTTCGTGAGAAGCCCTCCCGCCCCAGGAGCCAGTTGTTGCTCGATAACTTCCCCTGATATTGGACGCGGACCCCACCGGATGGATGGGGCACGGGATGGAATCCTTGGCTCCAGCATTACGGAACTCTGAAATACCTCACCTCTTTCCCCCCCTTCGCGCAACAGATGAAGACTTACATCAAAGTTCAACTGGATTCGGAAGGCTCCACCTTTTCCGAGGTGGCTGAGGTCCTGGAGGACCTAGGATTCAAGCCGGTCCAGGGCGAGTATGACTTCGTCTACAATTGGGACAAGCACGCCACCGTGAAGGATTCGCTGTGGTTCGCTGACAGGATCCAGATGGCCCTGAGGGGCATGGATGTCTGGTTCCGGATCGAGACCGCGGAATAGCGAGCATATCAGGTCCATCTAACCCAAATAGTGGGCCAAAAGGGCCCCCTCAGCGTTCATATCAGCCTGATGATGTCCCTAACGGTCACACGGGTGTTTCTCAACTGTCAGAAGTCCCTTGGCACAAGCGTTTCGGTTTCAACACCTTTGCCGCACTGTCGGCGTCGATTGCCACCCAGATCCTCGGGTGGGTAGGGACCAAGGAGCTGTTCATACACGTCGCTCCAGGCAGCGCCGACCAGACTGGGGTCTCTCTGCTCGGATTGGCGACCGTCATGATCATCGTATCCGGGATCGTCTCGGCCCTCGGCGACCTGAGACTGGGTTCCGCCTATACGTTCTTTGTGGCCAGAGGGGCCGCAAAGAAGCCGCTCACCGGGGCTTTCTTCATCTTCCGGTTAGCCGGTTTTGCCGCCCTTTCAATGGTGATCATCTTCGTCTCCCTGGAACTCAACTGGTTCCCGGGTTATACCGAGGCCCTTTGGCTCTTCATGCTCGTGCCAGTGCTCGAGGTCCCCTCCTCTGTCTATGGTTTCCTGAGGATCGCAGAAGGGAAGACGGCCATTGCCCAGATCCCAGGCATAGTGGAGTCGGGCGTACGAATGTCGCTCATCGTCTTCTTCGCATTCCAGTTCAGTGTTTCGAGCTTGAGTTCTCCAGGCAATCAGGTGGCCCTGGTCACCGACATGGCCATCGCCTACTTCGTCGGTGCCCTCGCATCCATAGCAGTCGCCTACTCTGTCTTCCTCAACATCTCGTTTGAGAGGTTCGGCTCGAGCCTGAAGGACATGTTCACTTTCGCCCTGCCATTGATGGCGGCGATGCTGATCACTTATGCCGTGACCACGATCACCCCAATATTGATGAAGATCCTCACGAACAGCACATCCGTTGTGATGGTGTTCTCTGCAACGAATGCTTTCCTGATACTCCTCCTGTTCTTGCCGACCGCTGTCTGCACTCCGCTGTTCCCTACATTGGCTCGCATGCACGTTCAGGGAGAGATGGCCGCGCTCAAGGCGCAAACGCGGAAGGCAATGCGGTATACCATCATGCTTCTGGCTCCGGCCATTCTGGCCGTCAGCGTGTTCCGTGTGGACCTGTTGCGGATATTCTACAGTTCGGCATTGGTCGGCCAGGGCCAATGGGCAATGGTCATCATGGCCTTCTCAGCGATCCCGATAACCCTCTTCAGGATCACTGGGACTGCCCTGGACTCGGTGGGCATGCAGAAGCGCGAGTTCTACGTCTCCATTTACCAGCTGGTCGTTCTCATCATCTCGCTGGTCCTGCTGCTACACTTCCTCTCATCCTTGTGGTGGGTCGTTGGCGCGGCTGCGGCCCTCTTCCTGTCCTCAGTCGCAGGGGTGGTCATGAACGCCTACTACCTGCACAAGAACCTGCCGATATCGTTCGAACTCCAATCCGCACTTGTCGTCCTCGTTTCTGCAGGACTGACGTTCTTCCTCTTCTCCAGCACGTTCCTGGGATACTTCAACATACACCTGCCAGTGGATCAGGCGGGCGGGCTACTGGTGGTTCTGGCTGCCGGCCTTGTCGTCTACGTGTGCGTCCTGGCGGCAACGGGTGAGCTCACCAAGCAGGACGTCGTGGACCTTTCAGGCACGTTGGGGCTTCCGGCATCGATTGGGAAGGCCCTTCAGAAGCTGTGCTGGCGAGCGTCCAGACCCGAGAAGGAATAGAATTCCGTGTTCCCCGGTAGTCATTCTCCATAGAGGACGGATCCGGCTAGCGGTGGCGCTTTATGCATTCGAATCCATCTCCATAATGTCATGGCGGTCCTGGGGATCGAGACCACTGCGCACACCGCATCTATAGGTATTGTTGACGGGAAGGCGAACGTTCTCGCCCTCGCCTCAGATGCATACCGTCCCACAGCCGGTGGGATCCACCCGAGGGAGGCCGCCAATCATCATGCTCAGGTCTTCCCCGAACTCTTGGAGAAGCTCATCTCGGAAAAGAAGCTGCATCCCGACAGTCTCGAGGCCATAGCATTCTCTCAGGGGCCGGGGCTTGGACCTTGCCTGAGGACAGGGGCCACTGTTGCAAGAACTCTCTCGCTCGCGTGGAAGAAGCCACTCGTACCAGTGAATCACTGCGTATCGCACATCGAGATCGCCAGGGTCCTGAGCGGGATGGATGACCCAGTGCTCCTGTACGCCTCAGGGGGCAACACCCAGATAGTCGCCTTTGCCCACGGTCGATACCGCGTGCTTGGGGAGACGCTCGACATGGGTGTCGGGAATTTCATAGACAAGCTCGTCCTATCCTTGGGCGGCACGTTCCCCGGCGGGCCGCTCCTGGAGAAGTGGGCCCTGGAGGGAAAGAACCTCGTACCGCTCCCGTACTCCGTTCATGGGATGGACATCAGCTTCTCAGGCCTTTTGACCGCCGCCCAGGCAGCATACCGGAAGGGAGTGAGCCGCGAGGACCTTGCCTTGAGCGTGGAGACGACAGCCTTCTCGATGCTGTGCGAGGTGCTGGAAAGGGCCCTGGCCCATCTCAGCAAGAAGGAGGTGGTCCTCGGTGGAGGCGTGGCCGCGAACAAGCGACTGCGAGCAATGGTTGAAAAGATGGCAGGACAAAGAGGAGTGGCAACATACACTCCTCCCATCAACCTGTGTGTCGATAACGGGGCAATGATAGCGTGGACGGGAACTCTCGCCTTGAGAACGGGCGGGGCCGTGGAAGTGGAGGCGAGCCGCGTGGAACCCAGGCAGCGGACTGACCACGTCGATGTGCGGTGGCGATAGCTGGCTCGGTCGGCAACCTGCGAAACGGTTTTGGCCTTCTACAAGGGCATCATCGTCAATAACAGCTGAATGTCCTTCGCGACCGCCTTGGCACTCTCATCGAGCAATGCCTTCTCGTGGGGTGTGAGCTCCACCTCCATTATTGCCACCAATCCCTTCCTGCCTATGATCGTAGGCACTCCCAGGCAGATGTCGCGGTATCCATACTCGCCTTCCAGGAACACCGAGGATGATAGGAGACGGTGCTCATCATTGACCATTGCACGGACCATCTCGAGCTGGGATGCCGTTGGCGCATAGTACGCGCTTCCGGACTTGAGCAGGTCCACGATCTCTCCGCCCCCCTTCTTGGTCCTCTCCACTATGGCCGACAGCTTATCGTGCGGTAGGAGCTGCGTCAGTGGGACTCCATTCACCGAGCATAGAGATAGCGCCGGCACCATGGTGTCCCCGTGTGTCCCCATCACGAACCCGACCACATCCCGGGGAGCCACGTTGAGTGCCTGGGCGACAAAGAGACGGAACCTGGCAGAATCCAGCGTTCCGCTCTCTCCTATCACTCGCTCTCGCGGGAAGGACGTTACCCTCTTCACGAGCCAGGACATCACATCGACCGGGTTCGTAACCACGAGGACTGTCGCCTTGGGGGCAAAGTTGCGAACCGCCTCGGCGTGAGACTTGATTATGCTGGCGTTCTTCCCCAGGAGATCGGAGCGGCTCATCCCGGGCTTGCGGGCAAACCCCGCGGTGAGCACCACAAGATCGCTGTTGGCGATATCCTCCAGGTTCGTGGACCCACGGATCCGCGTGGAGAAGGAGAGTATTGGAGCCGACTCCTGGATGTCGAGCGCCTTTCCCTGGGGCAACCCCTCCACCATGTCCAGAAGGACCAACTCGTCAGTCACATCAGCCTCGGCTAGCCTTTGGGTGAGAGATCCGCCTATCGTTCCCGCCCCAATCACGGAGACCTTGGACCATTTCGACATAGAACTCGGCCTACGTGGAGCATCAGACCTCTAATAAGCCTCACGCACGAGACATCTATGGTGTGCGGAGCGACAAGAGGCCGAGCTTCCGCCGCCGGTGGTAATTCCCGAACTTGGCACTACAGCAATTAGAAATACTCACCCCTCTCTCAACATCCACAGTGAGGAATAGAGGGGTCCCATCCTGGCTGACGATGGGGGTGGCCGTGCTTTGTGTGCTGTCGCCAGCTCTCATGGGTGTGAGAGAAGTAGGTGGTGATGTCGCAAGTGAACCTGCATTGCAGTCGTCTCAGCCAAAGGCTCCAGCCGTCTCGAACGCACTCGCCAATCCTTCGGACGGATCATCGAAGAATCTCACTGCTCTCCAGAAGGAGCGTCTTATCGTTGATACCTTGCGCAAGGATGGGGTCCCGAGCCGGGCAATCTACTTGCCGAACATCATGGCCGAGGGGATCCATGGCGCAGGTCATGTGGTGGAAGGCTACACCCAGGCTCCTGCCCCGATGGGGGTGGCGGACATAGGGATCAGGAACGACTCGAACCACCTCACTGCATACGAAATCGACACGAGCAGCGCGAAGGGCGAGATCAACCTGGTGAGCGCAAACTCCTCTTACATCGATGGCCTTGGACCTGATACCTTCGGAGTCCAGCTGAACACTGTCCTCACCGGGGTTACCCTGTTCGGGAACCCTGTCTACCAGTTCTGGACGCAGAACGTTGTGAACTATACAATCAGCACTCACGAGATGTCCTTCGTTGACAACATATGGAACTTCTCGAGCCTGTCGGGCTACATGAGCGCCAACACGTTCTATACCCACAGCAAGAACGGAACCAACGTTCCCCCCACCTACTACTTCGGACTCGGACCAACCTTGACGGTTGGACTCCCCTTCCGGCTCGACCTATACATCAACGCGTCCATCTGGAAGGACCGGCCAATTGTGTACTTCAACTACACGGTCGCCAGCAGTACCCTCGGTCCAAACCAGGTTTCCGGGTGCTACGACTTTGCTGTGTTCAACTCAACCAGCGCAAAGGTGCCCAAGGCTCCCTCTCCACCTGCATATTTCCAGGTCAATGGGTACCAATACGCCCCGAACGGCCTCATTGACGACATTGAACTGGACACGATAGGGAACGACGATGGGACCACCACGACCTTCTACGGGATCAATGCCACTCTAGCCATATCCCATTGGAATGCCACCACCGAGACCTTTGACCCCGAGCCGGCAGCGTACAATGTGGGCTCCGATACCGGGGAGACCTCGGAAGGTGTCGAGTCGTACTGGATGCCGGGAACCGCGCCCATAGCTCACCTCGCCCCGGGGCCGTCGTTCCTGGGAGGGCTCTGGAACGTGTCCGGTAGTCCCGGCGTCTATCAGGTGACCCAGAGGCTTTCACCAGCCAACGCATTCATCTTCGCGAACCCAGGCAAGTCTGAGAACGTCAGCGCATCCCAGTGGATACCGACCTCCCCTACGGGCACGACGACATTCGTTCTGCCCCGCGGTACTGAATACTACTTTGAATACCTGATGAGCGAGTATCAGCCCTTCGGGGACGTTGTCAACCCCGCACAGAACAGGACGGTGAACACCACGATGGTCATGGACACCTCGTATGGTGTCTACACTCCCCTTGTAGCATGGGGGAACGCGGAGCTCGCGAACATCTCCTCTAGCGGCACGGGCTCTCCGACAGATCCGTATGTTCTCTACAACAACGAGTACCAGCCACTCTACCCGCAGTTCACAGACTGGAACGATTTTCTCTTCCCGGTATTCGATGGGATCCTGCTGGTTGGAACCAACGCCTCGGTGGACATTACTCCGCCCAGCTTCTCGGTCGTCTATCCGAAGTGGCTGCTGGCCCCTGCCGAGTCATACTTGACTGGCATCCCCTCGACCAACAACCTTCAGATGCAATTCCTCGACACGGAGAACGTCGCCCTCCTCAATGCCAGCTCGATATCCGGCTGGTTCTGGTTCGACACGGGGCTCGGGATAATGCCGCTAGCCAGCGTGATGTTCTGGGATTCCAGCAACAACCTCGTTGCGGGCAATACGTTCGAGGACGAGGGTTCGTCCCTCTTCCTCTACGGCGGAACCGGCAACACGATATGGGGGAACATCTTCCTGGACTCTCCTCCGCCGGCTACCAATCCATCGATAATACTGTACAGCGGCAGTGCGACCATGGGGCTGTCCGAGGTCGAGTCGGGCGACATGATCTTCAACAACTTCTTCTCCGTACCCCTTCCGGCCCAGACATACGGCACCGATCCCACTACGAATGCCACAGAGAAGTACACCGAAGTGTGGAACGTGCCGCGACAACCTGCGAATGACTATCGATACGTTTGCGGGGTCAATCTGACGGGTAGTATCATCGACACGAACTACCAGGGAGGGAACTACTGGTCGAACTACGGGACCCAGACCGACCCGTTCGGCATCCTGCCTTACAATGACGGTGGACAGATCCATTACGGTGGCGACGCCGTACCATTGATCCCGTTCACCCTGTATGCGGTCACCGCCTGGGAGACAGGACTGGCGGTCGGGAGCCATTGGAGCTTCACAACGAACGGCGTGGAATACAACACTCGTGGACCGACGATAGTGTTCTACGGCCCTAACGGGACCTTTGCCTACAATGTCACTGTACCGGCGAACTATGCTGGTACCATCAATGGGACATACACGATCAATGGTGAAGCCATGTACGTGGACCTCCAGTTCTCGCTGCAAACCTCGTCCGGGCTTTCCCAGGGGCAGGTAGGTCTCCTGTTGCTCGGCCTGATCGCACTGACAGTACTGCTGTTCTTCATGGTAGTTACATTGGCCGTGAGCAGGGCTGAGAGAGTGAAACACCTTCTCGAGAAACCCCCAGAAGAGAAGGTCACGACATCTACTGTCCAAGGAAAGATTGACGGTAAGGAACCTCCGGCCGAAGATCAGACCTCTTCCGAGGACTCCGAGAAGTCATCGCCTGAGTCATAGTGGGATCCCAGGCGTGTTTCCAGATCTACTGGTTGGGTTCCAGCACCCGCTGCATCCCCTCGTTGAGATACTTCAGCGCCTCTGAACCCTTCGGAGTGAGCTCGACCCAGTCGGTGTCATCGGAATCCTTGGTCACTTTCACGAGGCCGCGCTTTTCGAGAAGCAGGAGATAGCGGCTGAAGATCGTGTAGTTCACACCGGTAGCCATCTGGAGCGGGGTCTTTCGCATCCGGCTGGCCTGCCGGGAGAGCGCTTCCAGTAGACGGGACACAACATAGAGGTCCGGTCTAGGAAGGAACTCGGGCATGTTGTCTCTAGAACCTGGACCAGAACTCGCGTTCCAGCATGGTGAGCCCGTGTATCGACGACCTTATGGATGTTTCCTCTCGCAGCCTGTGGTCGGCACCGATGAACCAATAGGGCAGGAAAAGGAATAGTGCGAGCGCAGGCAGGATCATCAGTATGAAGAAGGCGAACGAGGAGAACGGCTCGGCGCCAGAGGGAAAGGGGCACGCCATGCCTCCGTAGCAGGAGGAGTACAACACGCCAGCCTGGTTGGCCCAGTTGTACGCGATCTGGAACATCATCACCTCGAGCCAGGCTGCACCATAGACCGCGAGGATTAGTGACCCTTCGGCGAGCCTGCGGGACCGCGCCATGAGCTGGCTCGACATCGATACTCCGCTTATGACGAGGGTCAACTTGGGGAACGCAGATCCCTGCCCGCCACCGTTCTCGGGTTCTGATGTTGCGGGAGGCGGCAGGTTCCCGGCCAGGCGGGTCCTGTAGTGCAGCAGTGCTGGTACCAAACCGGCAAGGACCAGCAAGGGAGGAAGGTAATCGTAGAGTGGAAAGACATAACCCTGCATCTCATTCAGCATCGTTGCTAGCGCCACTGCAAGGACCCCTGCGGAGAAGATGACGAGCATCCACAGCAAGCGCCGGCTTTCGCGTTCCAGCATACGGCGAGCATTTTGCACGGTCGCCTTCAGGGCCGCGTACTGGACAGAGATATCCCCGGACACTCCTGGCTTGCTTGGGGCATGTTCGGGCCCAGCATCGGCCGCAATCCCCATCGCATCGGGAAGAGAAGGGTTTTGAGAGAGGCGGGACACCTCCTCATCCAGTTGCATAACGGTCTTGCGACGCATGAAGAAGGCCAGGATCCAAACCACCGGGACTGGGACCACGAGCAGTACGATGAGGGCGATGTATCCTGTCGTGTTGGCCATGGCGGTAGTGGCGTATGCGCCGGCGACGACAACTGCCATTGTTCCAAGAATGGCCAGCATGACGTTGCCATCCCTCTCCCTCTCGGTGGATTCCATCCAGTAGGCAAGGCGTTCGAACGTGAGCAGTTGGCGGTTGGTCGCATCCGGTTCCATCGCGATCTTGCGTTGCTCAAGGTCGGTCATGTGAATGCTCTCACGCATCCTGAACCAGTAGCTCAGCGTGAATGCCATGACTGCCCCGACCGCCCCCACCGGCGCGAGAGTACGGTAGTTCAACAACAGGTCCAGATTCGTGTAATACATGTCGACAAGAAATGCGATGATGAGAAACCAGTTTACCGCGATGACGATGATCGCGCGATCCTGGCAGATGCGCTCACGGACCCTTGATAGTCGTTGCGCCAGAACTTCCTCGGCCGTGGTCTGACCTGCGGGTGAGTTCGGGACCTCAGTTTGTGACACAGGTCACCTCCAAGCCTCCAGGACCACCTGAGGCAGGGGCCTGGAATGTGATGGTTTCGATCACACGGCCTCCGAGGGGGAACGAGAAGGGGAACGAAGGGTCGGTGGAGATCATCACCATGGGAGAACTATCATAGCATCCGTACACCTCCCCCCGCGTCACGTTGGTCACCGCGGTCGGATAGGTGAAGTCCATGGTCCATGTCAGACGACCCCCAGCGGGCATCTGGTCGGGGCAGTTCATGCTGCTAACGGTGGAGTTCAACACCACTGCCTGAGCGGTGGCAGAACCGTTGTACTCCATGTCCTGCTCGAAGCCGCAGGGAATGACCTGGTAAGGAGGAGTGATTTCGAGATAGCCCAGTACATCACCCTGAGAAAGCCCCACAAATACTGGTGTGGCGAGGATCGCAGCCACAGCTACCACGAGCACTATCACGAAAAGACGGGGTAGCCCCCACAACGGAATCTTACCGGTCTTCACTTCCGAGCCGTTCGCTCTTCCTGTCATGGATAATCAGTATGAGGTTGGGGTCTTATCCAGATTCCTCCGCGCGGATACGTATCCTGGTGTTGTGGCCCAAATGCACCTCTAGGATCAGTACTTTCTTTCCACGGCTCCAGAGGCGAGCCCTTCCAACAGGTCCCTGTAGGGCCCCCTGGGCAGGTTCCGGAGTGACCTGGTCGCCGAGTCGGCCCATTTCTCCGCCTCTGCATCAGCAACGTTCCTGGCTCCAGATTCGTTGCAGAGCTCCCTCAGTCGCAGAAGGTGAACGGGCCGCTTGTGCCTCAGTGTGAAGAGGCGCTCGAACTCTATCTTCTCCTTCCCGGAAAGCATGTCGTAGGCCAGGATCGATGGCAGCGTAGGCAACCCTTCGCGGAAATCTGAGAACGATGGCTTCCCCATCACGTCCCTGTCACCATAGGCATCGAGGATGTCGTCCTTTATCTGGAAGGCGATCCCCATCGCCCGGCCGAAATCGGCAAGGCTCCTCACGACCTCCGGGGACGCGCGAGCGACCATTGCTGCCGATTCCGCACCGGCGGCAAATGCGTTCGCGGTCTTGAACATCACCATCCGAAGGTAGTGCTCCTTGTCGATCGTGAGGTCGAAGCGGGAGTTCTCCTGCATGACCTCTCCTTGGGCTATGTCCGCACTGGCCTCTCCACATCTCTGAATGACCTCTGGGGAGTACTTGCCAGCGAGCTGGAACGCCCTGACGAAGAGGTAGTCGCCGCCCACTATTGCGGCCGTGAGCCCGAAAGCCTGGTGGACCGATGGGCGACCCCTGCGCATGGAAGCGTGGTCAATCACATCGTCGTGCACGAGCGAGGCCGTGTGTATCAGCTGGAAGGCCGCGGCCAGGGAATGCACTGCCTTGGTGTCCGAGAATCCCAGCGCGCGGTACGAGACTATGATGACGAGGGGTCTAAGGCGCTTGCCACCAGACGCGGTGGCGTAGCTGGCCGCCTCTGTCAGGAAGGAGTATGAGCATGGCAGGACCTCTCTGATCTCTGCGTCTACGTCCTTCAGATCCTGGGCGAGAGGAGGAAGCAGGGGCAGGAACATATCCTTCTCCTCCTTGCCGAGGGCTTTCTCGACAAGGGTCTCGAGGGGTGTGTCTCCTTCGCCACTCACATCGCTCAAGTTGATCTTCGCCCCCCCAACCGCTTTGGTACCCGCATCCTGATGAAGTCGTCCATCCCTTTGCGGCCTAGGTAACGCATGCCAAAAGATAGAAGAAGGTCACTCCCCACCATCATCCCCCCAAAGTTCTTCAGAAAGTAGCCAGTGTGAAGCGGTTCCATGAGGCTCTTTTTCCACATCTCATCGTAATCCTCCAGTGGGGCCTTCTCGAGGATATGCTTCGCCGCGACCTTCCCGGCGTACATACCGGTTATCATTGCGGTGGGAATCCCACCCCCATTGGTCGCCATGACCATGTTGGCAGCGTCCCCGGCGAAGAGGACGTTCCCGCTGACCGCGGTTTCTGGGGGTTCTCCGATCGGGACCCACCACCTGGTGTAAGGTTTCTCAAGGGTGAGCTTCCTCTTGGATGCGAACTTGGCGAGAAGGGTCGATAATGTCTGTCCCTTTGGGAGCACGGAGACGCCGAGCCCCACGTTCGCACTGTCCCCCTTCGGTATCACCCAGGCATATCCGCCTGGTGCAAGGCTGCCGAAGTACACTTCGACGGTTGGGTCGAAGGAGCCCTTGCCCGAGGTCGTGATCATCTTGTACATCTCCCGCTCCATCCTGACTCCCAGTGAACGGGCGACGACGGAAAGGGGGCCGTCGGCAGCGACAATGACGTTCGCCTTCACCGGCTCTCCCCTCGCAAAGAGCACGCGGTTCCCTTCTATCCCCACGACCGTGGCCGGGTGCCGCAGCTCGGCCCCTGCCTTTTCTGCCCTGTAGGCCAGGGCCTTGTCGAAAGACCTTCGCGAGACTGAGACCCCCTCCATGTGGAATGGATAGTGGACCCCGCTTGGAGAAATGCAATCCATGACATTCGTCCTCTGGAGCACGGTCTCTTCAGGTATCTGGAACACCTCCTCGAAACCATCGTGCGACGGGAAGATGGATACAAGTTCCTCCGGAGAGGGCAGGAATTCCCCGCACTGGACCGGGAATCCTATCTCGTCCCTCTTGTCGACAAGGAGGGTCCTTACCCCGGCTCGTGCTGCGAAGAGAGCGGCGGAACTCCCCGCCGGACCGGCGCCGACCACTACCACTTCGAACCGTTCCATATCCTGCCTCAGCGAGGTTGCAATTGCTCCCTACTAACTACGCGTCCCACTCTTCATCAGTTCGATGTACGCGCTCTCCAGGGTCAGTACCGAGTTCGAGAAAGAGCTAACCTGGCCCAGGGTCTGACACGCTGACAGTATCGCGCTCCTAGAGTTGTCGGTCCCGTCGAACATGATCCGGAGACGCCTGTCAGAGAGAACCTCCACTCCCTTGGTCAAGGGGTTCAGGCTCAAGAGCTTCGAATTGTCTATCGGGGTGGAGAACTCCACGTCCAGGCTGGTTGTCTTGAACCGCTCGGAAAGATGATCCACACTGTCCTTGAGCACGACAAGGCCATTGCTAAGGAAGATGACATCGTCACAGATCTCGGTGACCTCCTCGAGCAGGTGCGAGCTCATGAAGACAAGACAATCCTTCTTGATGTCCATCAGGATCTTCCTGATGGTCACGCGCTCCGCCGGGTCGAGGCCGCTAGTCGGCTCGTCAAGGAGCAGAACATCCGGTTCTGCAAGCAACGTGCCGGCGAGGACTACTCGTTGTCTCTGTCCCTTCGAGAGCTTTCCTGTCCTTGCGGTCAATGGAGGGAGGTCCATGGAGTCCCGCAAGGTCCGGATGCGGCTCTTCGCTTCCACTGGCGGAATACCACGGTAGTCGGCCACGAGCTGAAGGGATTCCTCGACAGTGAATTGAGGGTAGGGCTCTGGAGTCTCGATCAGTGCCCCGGTGCAGGCCAGGGCCTTCTTGGGATCTACTGCAATGTCAATATCGTTCACTGTTGCTGACCCCTCGGTGGCTCTGAGAAGCCCGGTGAACAGCTTCAACGTGGTGGTTTTTCCGGAACCATTTGGCCCGAGGTAACCCACAGCACCCTTTCTGTCGAACCTGAAGCTCACGTGGTCCAATGCCAGATTGGGGTTCGATCCAACGCTTGAGCCAAATGATTTGGTCAATCCTTTTGCTTCGATGCTCGGCATCTCTCTACCCCTTGAGCTCCCTGTAATTGTATATCATGATACTGAGGACGAAGAACACCACGAGGTACGCAGCCATTATGACGACGCCTTCCCATATGTACGGGCTCCAGGTGTAGACCATGATCTTGTGTGCGCCACGGCCCAACAAATTGGTGACCTCGTGTGCGGGATTGGTGAAGACAGTGGAGATGACGCTACCGGCGTAAGTTAGAGACCACCAGGGCTCATACCCGCCAAGGTCGCCTACGATCTCAGTCACAGCTGGGAAGCCTATCAGCATCAGCAGAAGTATGATCACTATGCTGACCGAAGGGCTCCTGAAAAGCGAACTCAGGAAGAAAGCGAGGGCCAGGCAGGCAAGCAGGAAGAAGAGGGCCAGCCCGACAGAAACGGCCAGATCGGCCCCAGGGAGTGTTCCATAGATGTACCAGCCTCCTGCAGCTTCGACCGCGAAATATACAGCGGCCACCCCAGTGGAAACGAGAAATGCCGAGGTGAAACGTCCCATCATTAGTACCGGCCGGCGAACCGGCAGGGTCAGCATGTAGTATCCCGTGGCGGTCCCAAGGTCCATGGAGATCGCATCTCCGCCGAAGAAAGCCGCGAGGATGATGACCTCCATGTTCATGTTGCCGAGCGCCGAACCCAGGAAATCGGTCACTGCGGGGTTGTTGGCCTGGATGGTAGCTACTCCCAGGTGCAACTGGTAGGCCAATATGCCCCCGGTGAGCGCAACCGTGAAGAGGAGCAGGCCAATGAAACGCCAAGTCCTCAGGTAGAACTTCAGCTGGTAGGAGACAGCCTTGAGGAACTGCTCGAAGTCACTCTTTGGCATATAGTGCAGGGAAAGTGCCGTGGAACTCGTTCCAGCCTCCTCGACCATGTGCGTTGACTAGTGAAAATCTTGCTGTATAAAGGCCCATCGGAAGGGCCGCCAAAGTCCTCGAAAGAGCCCTGATACGAACTCAGCATGCTCGATAAGAAAGGCCGGTCAACGAGACAACTCGCTGGTTGGCTTTATTACGGGCGAGCAGCTAATACACCCATGCGCGCCAAGCCTCAAGGCTACGCAACCAGTGATTTGATCCGGCCAAATGCGAACCATGTGCGACGGTCCTTGTCCAGCACTGGCCGAAATGCAGTGCTCCTTGCAGTCGTTGCGATAATGGTGATTCCCGCTGGGACTCTGCTGACCGGAGTGGCCAGTGCCACACCTGCTCCAGCCACGACCGTGAGCAGTTCTTGGACAGCGCTGACGGGGATCACGATCCCTTCAGGAGTCGCTCTTGGGGCCCCTCTCGGGAATGATGCCAATGCAGCTGGATCCCTGAGCTTTGCGGAGACCAACTCGGCATTGGCGAACGATGTCGCCATGGCGGTCAACAACCCCTCGTCACCTGACTACCATCACTACATGCAAGGGACCCAGTTCCAGGATCTCTTCGGTCCGAGCTCCACACAGCAATCTGCGTTGGAGTCATATCTCGCCACCTACGGTATCACTGTCACTGTCGTGAGCCCCTTCCTCTGGAATGTCAGAGGAACGGCCGCAGCAATGGACGCTGCGTTCGACACCACATTCGTCAGTGCGGTAGCCTCTGACGGGAACCACGGCTACGCTCCACTGACGACGATGAAACTGCCTTCGAACCTGGCAGCGGGCGTCACGGTCACGGGAGCATTCCAGAATGC
>Ga0326728_10001283_pt1 | contig 89896 bp, 84 predicted proteins | sample MB3enrmetagenome_FD_207602 | JGI IMG/M metagenome (GOLD analysis project Ga0326728, IMG submission 207602) | Lab enriched peat soil microbial communities from McLean, Ithaca, NY, United States - MB31MN | ecosystem: Environmental > Terrestrial > Soil > Wetlands > Peat | place: USA: New York... | reverse complement strand
GCATTTGACAAAAATATTGCCGAATGCTAGCGTGGAGGCGAAGGCGGGTTTCAAAATCGAAACCCACTGTCAATACGGAGTTTTTGTGTCCGAAGACAAGAAGACTATCGTCAAGATGGCCCATATCTACTCCCAGGAAGGGCGTTGGGAGAAGGCTGTCACGGAATACAAAAAGCTCATCAAGCTCGATCCGGAAGATTTCAACAGCTATTCCATGCTCGGCGATGTGTTGGTCAAGAAAGGCGATATTCAGGAAGCTTTTGACGCTTATGTGGTCTGTTCCGATGCTTATTTGCGCATGGGCCAACTGGAAAAAGCGACGTTAGTTCAATCCAAACTCGCGCGTTTGAGTTCCGAGGCGCTGGGCCCCACAAGCCAGAAAAAACAAAGGGTTTTTCAGAAACAAGTGGAAGGCGATCGCGCTATGGAGGCCGGAGATTTTGAAGCGGCGGCCTCCGCTTATCAAGCCGTGCTGGCGATCGAACCCGAACGCTTTGATTTGTACCAAAAGTTAGGCGATTTGTACCAACGCAAGGGTGATGTGGCGTCGGCCTGCGCCAAATTCAAGGAAATCGGTGATATTTTCCTGAAAAATCGGCTCATCAAGAAAGCCGCACCGATTTTCCTGAAGATCGTGTCCTTGGATCCTGAAAACGTGGATGCCCATGCCGCCCTCGCTGAAATTCAGGCGAAAAGCGGAAATGAAAGCGAGGCAAAAAAGGAACTCTTGCTGTTGGCGGAGTTCCTGTTTTTGCGGGGGGATCTGGACCGGGCCTTCCAGTTTGCGCAAAAGGCCGAACAACTGAAGGCGATCGAAAGCTACAATTATCTTGGGCATGTCGAATTGCGGAGAGGGCGGCGCGCGGAAGCCCGCTCTTGGTTCGAAAAGCTCCTGAAATTCAAGCTGACCCATGGCGGTGCCTTGTGGGGGCTGGGTTTGGTCCAGTCCCAGGAAGGGCATCCGGAAGAGGCGCTGAAAACCTACGCCAAAGTGCCCAAAACGGACCGTTTTTACGGCGAATCCTTGAACGCTACGGCGGATTTGGAGGCGGCGCTCAACCGCTCCGAGGACGCCTTCAAGCATTATCAGGAAGCCGCGGCCCTGTTGAAAGCCAAAGGCGCCCAGGCGCAGTCCCGGGCCGCCTTGGACGCGGCCCGCACTTTGGCGGCCCGCAACGGCTGGCCGGAGCCCACGGATTTAGGCGCTCCTGGAGCGGTGGCGGCGGCGGCAATCGAAGCCCAGGAAACGCAAACTCCGGCACCGGAGCTTGCGGCGCCAACGCCCGTTCCGGCAGCGCCGGCTTTGGCTCCGCTCAAGCAGTCGGCGCCGGGGGCATTCGCCGCGGTCCCGGCGCTTCCGTCTTTGAAGCCTTTGCCATCGTTGACGCCGCCGCCGTCCGGTGTGGTTCTGGCGGAGCCGGGCGTCAACGATGTGTTCGCTCCTTTGGAAACGGAAAGTCCTGCGGCGCCCGCGCTCGGAGCGCGCGTTCCCTTGGACCTGGCGTCCCGTCCGGTCCCGCCCGCGGTTCCCGCCAAAGTGGAAGTCGAAGAAAGCGCCGAGGACGATGCGGCGACTTTGCTGATGTTGGCGGAAAATTTCGAATCCGAAGGCGCCCTGGACGAAGCGCTTGATCTTTACCAGAGAATCCTGGCCCAGGATGGGGGGCATGCGGGGGCGCGCGAGGGCATGAGCCGCGTATACCGGGCTTTGGCCGGCGGTCGTCGGTCGGGCGTCGGACCCGAAGCTGCGCCTTCGGCGGAAGCTCCGGCGGGGCCGGACTTGGCGAAGCTCGCGGAATTGAAGGCGAAAGCGGAGGCGGAAGCCGCGGAGGAGACGCGCCAAAAAGCCGAGGCGCTCGCCCGGGAAAAGGCCGAAGTGGAACGGGAAAAGGCCGAAGCGGCGGCCCAGCGTTTGAAAGCGGAAGCTGAAGCTCGGCAAAAGGCGGAAGCGGAAGCCCAGCGCCTGAAAGCGGAGGCGGAAGCCCAACGCCTGAAGGCGGAGGCCGAAGCCCAAAGGTTGAAGGCGGAAGCGGAAGCGCGGCAGAGGGCGGAAGCGGAAGCCCAACGCCTGAAAGCGGAAGCGGAAGCCCTGGAAAAAGCGGAAGCCGCGGCGCGGCTCAAAGCCGAGACGGAGGCGCGCCGGCTGAAAGACGAGGCGGACGCGCGGCAAAGGGCGGAAGAGGAAGCCCAGCGTTTGGAAGGGGAACGGGCCAGGGCCGAAGAGGCCGCCCGGCGTCTCGAAGAGGAAGTCCGGGCCCGCAACGAAAACGAGGCCCGCATGCGCGCCGAGATCGATTCTTTGCGCAAGGCGGAGGCGGAAGCGAAACGGCTCGGTGTTGAAGCCGCCGCCCAGGCCCAGGAATTGAAGGCCCGTTTCGAAACGGAATTGCGCGCCCAGATCGAAGAGGAGACCCGCCGCCGGGTGGAAGCGGACGTCCGTCGCAAGGCCGAGGAGGAAATGGAACGCCGCCTGGCCGAGACGCGCCGACAGTTCGAGGACGAGGCCCGGCGCAACGCCGAGAGCGAAATCCGCATACGGTTTGACCAGGAACGGAAGACGCTGGAAAATGAGCGCAACGAAATGCGGCAGGAACGCGAGGACGACCTGAAACGCCGCATCGCCGAGTCCGTCCAGGAAACGCAGGTCCGGGAAACCGAACGGAAGATGGCCGAAGTTCGGGGCAAGGAAGAAGAAGAGTCCAAACGCCGGCAGGCCGAAGTGCTGGAACGCGTTCAGGCCCAGCAACGGGCGAAATTGGAGCCCTTGAAGCGGACGATCGAGGAGATTCGACGCAAGGTGGAGGAACACCAGGCGGCTGTTTCCGGGGCGAAACTGGAAGAGGCGCCCAGCGCCCCGCCTGTCGTGGAGACCGCTCCGGCGGCCCCCGCCGCGGCCGCCGAGGTCAAGGCCGAGGACGACTTGGAGGGCATGGACGATTTCATGACCGCCGCCGTGGCCGATATCTACGTCAAGCAGGGTCTAAAACAGGAAGCCCAGAAAATCTACGAAAAGATACTCTCGAAAGAGCCGCACAATCAGGAAATCCGCGTCAAGCTGGACGCCTTGCTGGGGCGGGAACAGTCCGCGCCCGCTTCGCATTCCTCGGGCGGTGGCGTTGAGGCGAACGCGCCGCAGCGTAAAAGCAAGGTCTCCTACCTCTAGCCCTTAGGCTTCGCCTCGGGCGGGGAACCACGATGAGCTACGAACAACATTTCGGTTTGACGGAACAGCCTTTCAGCAACGCTGCGGACGGCCGCTTTTTCTTTGAGAGCGAGCAGCACCAGGAGGCGATGCTCCGCATCCAGCATTCGGTGGAGACCATGAAGGGCCTCACCGTGGTGATCGGGGGGCCGGGCGCGGGCAAGACCCTGCTGGCCCGGCGGGTCCTTGAGAGGCTGGAGGAAAACAGCGCCGAATATGAGGCGGCCCTGCTGGTCATCGTCCATTCCGAGGTCAGCGCGGATTGGCTCCTCAAAAAGATCGCGATCCAACTGGGCGTGCAGAACCCGGCGGAAAAAAAGGCCGACCTGCTCCCCCAGCTGTTCGAGCGTCTCGGTTCGATCCACGAAGCCGGCCGCAAGGCCTGCGTGATCATCGACGAAGCCAACATGCTGCGCAGTCGGGAGATTTTCGAGGAGTTCCGGGGCCTGTCGAATTTGGAAGTCCCCGGGCGGAAACTCATCAGCATCGTCTTGTTCGGCCTGCCTGAACTCCAGGAAAACATGGCCAGCGATCCGCCCTTGGTGCAGCGCATCGCGTTGAAGGTCGGCATCAAGCCTTTGGACGCGTCCTCGACCGCGGCCTACGTCCGCCACCGTATGGCGGTGGCGGGGGCGAGGGCTGAGATTTTCGACCGCGAAAGCCTGGCGGCGGTGCATCGCTTGAGCCAGGGCGTCCCCCGGCTGATCAACACGCTTTGCGACAATGCCCTTCTGGAGGCCTTTTTGGTCAAGAAGGACAAGGTGCCCGCTTCGCTGGTCCAGGATGTGGCCAACGATTTGGGCATCGTCGCTCCCGGAGGGGCTTGATGCGCTACTGGACTTGGATCGCCGCGGCGGCTTTGGCGGTGTTCGCGTTGGCGCTGGCCGGGCATCCGGTGGGCGTGGGCAAACGGGCGAAAGGGGAAGCCGCGAAATTGAGACGTAGCCTCGATTTGGGGCCCGAACGCGTGGCCATCGCGCGTTTGGATGGGGAAATCGTCGGCTCCGAGGATACCGTCCGGACCTTGCGGTACCTGGGTGAGGACGTCAACGGGGTGCGGGCCATCGTGCTGGAGATAGACACTCCCGGCGGATCGGCCGCCTCGGCCCAGGAGATCTGCCAGGAAATCGGCCGCCTCCGCAAGGACGGGATCAAGGTCGTGGCCGCCATGGGCAATACGGCGGCTTCCGGGGGCTACTATATCGCGGCGGCCTGCGACGAAATCGTGGCGGATCCGGCCACCGTCACCGGCAGTATCGGCGTCATCATGGACAGCTTCCAATTGAAGGGCGCCCTCGACAAGGTGGGGGTGCGGGTGGAGGTCGTCAAAAGCGCCGAATTCAAGGACGCCGGATCGCCGTTTCGGGACATGACGGCGCGGGATCGGGTCGTCTTCCAGGGGACCATCAACGACGTCTACGCCCAGTTCGTCGATGACGTCGCCCAATATCGGCATGAGGCGATCGCCGGGGTTTTGGCCAAAAAGACGGGCCGTAAGGCGTCGAGCTTCAAGGACGCCGAGGTGCGCGAATACGTCCATTCCCTGGCCGATGGCCGGGTGTACACGGGGCGGCAGGCCTACACGCTGGGCCTGGTGGACAGCTTGGGCGGGCTTCAGGATGCCATCGACGAGGCCACCAGCCTGGCGGAACTCAAGGATCCCCAAGTCATCACCCTGCGCGAGGGGCGCAGTTTGGCCGAGATGGTGACCGGCATGAACCGCTCCCAGTGGGGCGTGTTTTTGCGCAATGCCGTTCTGGGGGATGCCCCCCGGATCGGCTATCTGCTTCGTTAGATCAAGACCCGAGTACCGCTGACCTGTCAAAAGAGGAGAACCCATGGCCGAGCAACTGGACAAAGGAAACGGGGCTGAAACCCCGGTCCATACGGCGGAGTCCACCGCCCCTGGAGGGGCGGATGCGTCTCCCTCCCCCGGAGGGGCGTCCTTCGTACTGCGGGCGGGCCTGTTCGCCGTGGCCCTGCTGGCGGTGATCCTTACGGTCGTCGGGCTCTACGCCCAGACTTCGGCGGCGCCCAATCACCTGCCTTTGGGCATCGGACTGCTGCTGTGGGGCGTCCTGGATCTCGTGGCCCAGCGCAAGGGGCTGATCGTCTGGAAAGGACCCAAGGCGGTCGTCGGCAACACGGTCAACCTGGTGCGGGGCGTGGTGCTCATCGGCTTGGGCGTCTGGCTCGGCCTGATGGCCGCGGGCGTCATTCGCGCGGTGAACCCGGCGGTGATCACCTGGCTGGGCGTGAGCTTGCTGACGGCCTATCTCGCCATCGCCCTGCTGTTGGAAGTGCTGGTCAAGGGCGTGCGCCTGACCGCCCAGCCCTTCCTGCTGGCGTCGGTGGTGTTGATGTTCATTTCCTACTATTACTTCGCCATCCCCTTCACCTTCACCTGGGCGGCGGTTTTCGCCCTGTTGGGATGCTCGGCCGCGGCTTGGGCGGTGTATAAGGGCGTGCTTTCGGAGAACCCCAACCTGAGCCGCGCGGCGTTGCTGGCGGTCCTTGTTTTGTGCGCGCCCTTGGGCATCTACAGCTATCAGCAGGCTTTTGTGGTGGAGGAACAGCCCCTGTTCACGCCTACCCTCCTGATTCCACGCATGCGCCAGGTTTTCGGGGGCGCCGGTCAGGATGCGGGTTCGCTCAAGTGGGCGCCGGTCCATACGCAGACCTCCCAACCCGGCGACGTTCCCTTCAGCGACAAGGTCGCCTTCCTGGATTGGGATAAGGATCGGCAGTTTGTCCGGGTCTTCCAGCAACAGGAAAACGGCTTGCACGAAACCCTGCGCGTGGACACGCGGGGCGGGGCGGCCCTGACGGCGTTTTCTCCGGACGGTTCGCGCCTGGCCTTCGGCCAGGACGCCGCCAAGGCCAAGGGTTCGGAAATCGACCTGCTGGAGCCTTTGAGCGGGGCCGCCTCGGCCCTGACGACCCTCGCCTCCGCGTCGAGCCCTTCGTCGAAGGCGATGAACGTGACGGGCGCCGCCGGGGTTACCGCTTCGGCCGCGGCTTTGAGCCGGTCCGCGTTGGCGGAAGCCCAGCTCGCCTACGGGGAACGGCCCCTTTACCGGGCGGGCGCGGAGAACGGCCCCGATCACGGCCAGGTTTGGCGCTCCGAAGGCAAGCAACTGTATTTCGCCGCCCCCTCCGGCGGGCCCCGGAACCCGGCGAGCGCCATCTTGCGGGCCGATGTGGCCACGGGAGAGGTCGCCCGGATCCTCGAAGGGCGCGGCTATCCGGCGGTGTCCGACGACGGCAAGTCGCTCTTGAGCGTGGGCTTTTCGGCGAACGAACGCTATCTGCAGATCGCCGACGGGGTTTCCGAGGAACGCCGTCCGCGTCCTTTCGTGGCCGCGAACGAGAAGTCCTATTTTCCGGCCTGGAATTCGGCCCAGACCGAGGTGCTGTTCTATGATACGAAGGTTCAACGCCTGATGATCATGAACTCGAACGGCAAAAACCATCGGCCTTTCACCGAGTCCGAACTGCATTCCAAGGTGTGGTTCACCGACAAGATGCAGCCCTTCACCCTCCAGTTCAAGGAGAGCGGGGACCGTTACCGCATCTATCGCAGCGATCCCGACGGCCGCGCCGACAAGCTGATCTACGAGACCGCCGCCCGGGAGGTCTCGCCGCCCCAATGGGCCCCGGACGGAAAGAGGGTGGCCTTTATCGTCAAGGACGCCTCCGGCGAGTGCTCGGTGGTCACGGTGGGTGGGGACGGGTCCTGGCCGCGCCGTTTCTTCATCACCAAGGACTCCTTGGACGAGTTGAAGTGGAGCCCCAATTCCTTGAAGCTCGCCTTCATCTGCCGCCGGCATGCCGACGGGGCCGAAGAAATCTGGACGGCGGACGCGGATGGCCTGGATCCGGAGCTGGTCCATTCGGACCGGGGCGAACTGCGGGACCTGAGCTGGTCCCCGGCGGGCAAGCATTTGGCGGTGCAGCAGACCCTTGTCTGGAAACTCTTGGGGTTGCGCATCGTCAAACCCGAATTGCGCACGGTCCTGGTGGTCGACGTGCAGGAACACCGGGCCCGGGTGATGACCCGCTACGGAATCCTTTCGCGCGATCCGGCCTTTTCCCCGCAAGGGGTGGCGATCGGTTATTTCACCGATCAGAATCCCTGGAACCCCCGGCCCATGCGCCAGAGGACTTCGGCGCTGGTGGTGTCCCAGCTTTACTAAATCCCAAGCCTCCCCGCCCCCGCATTCATCGAGGGGCGGGGAGGCGCTTTTTTTGGCCCTTCGGGCGAAAACCCTGGAGGGGACGGCTCCATCGATCTTGACAGGGGGCGGTGGCTCCATTATCCTTCTGGCCTTTGTCCCGGAGGAACCGTGTTCAGCGTCCGCCTGACCCGGGTGCCCGATAGTGGCGCACCCCTGAAGGAAAACCGACGCCTGGAGCTCTCGGAAGTGGGCCTCAAGGAACCATTTGAGGCGGAGGGCGTCGAGGCCTCGTGGGAACTGTCCCGGATGTTCGGGAAGTCTTACGGCAAAATCCGGGCTTCGGCCCGGGTCCGTTTGACGTGCGGGCGTTGCCTTGAAGAGTTCAGCGCGCCCGTTTCGACCGAGTTTTCGGTGCTTTTTGAACCCCGATCCGCTTCGGGCGGCCGTTCCTCGCAGTCCCAGGACTCCGAGGCGGACGACGATGTCGACAAAGACGAAGCCGGGGACACCACCGTCTTTTTTGACGGGGAAGACCTGCCTCTGGGCGAAGAAATACGCCAGGAGCTGGAGCTGGCGGTGCCCTTTCGGGCGTTGTGCCGGCGGGACTGCAAGGGGCTTTGCCACCGTTGCGGGACCAACTTGAACCAAGGCGCGTGCGGTTGCCCTCCCGAGCGGGGGGGTGGGCCGTTCGCCGCCCTTAAGGATCGTCCGACCCGATCGTGAGGCCGGATCGCTAGGTAAGCGCACCTGCCCGTCGGAAACCGCCGGGCGCTGGAGGAAGAAATGCCCAATCCAAAGAAACGCCATTCCAAGGCCCGCCGCGACAAACGCCGCGCCAACTGGAAGATTGAAGCCCCGAATTTGAGCCTGTGCCCGCAGTGCCGCCAGCCGAAGGCTCCCCACCGGGTATGCCCGACCTGCGGTTTCTACAACGGCAAGGAAGTCATTCCGGCCGAAGAGGCCTGATCGCAGAATGCGCATCGCCTTCGACGCGATGACGAGTGAATTAGGGGTCGAAGAGTCCGTTCATGGGCTCTTCGACGCCCTTGCTCTCGTCCCCGACCTTGAGATATTGGCGGTGGGCGACGAGGCGCTCCTCAAGCCGCTCGTCGCCAAACGTCCGCAAGCCCTTCGGGGCCGCGTGACGCTTGTCCATGCTTCCGAGGTCATCGGCATGGACGAGGAACCGGGAATCGCCTTCAAATCCAAAAAGGACGCTTCCGTGTCGGTCGCCGCCCGGCTTGTCCGCGAAGGGAAGGCCGACGGGGCGCTTTCGCCCGGAAACACCGGGGCGGCCATGACCGCGGCAACCCTGCTTTTGGGCCGCGTTCCGGGCGTGCGCCGTCCGGCCATTTTCACCCCGCTGCCTTCCGCCAACGGCTTTTGCGGATTGCTCGATTCCGGAGCGGTGGTGGACTGCCGCCCCGAAGATCTCGTCCAATTCGGCATCATGGGCGGAATCTATATGGCCGCGGTGATGGGCGTTCCGAATCCCCGGGTCGGGCTCGTTTCCATCGGCGAAGAGGACAAAAAGGGCAACGCCCAGACGCAGGAAGCCCTGGCCCTGTTGCGCAAGGCTCCCGTGAATTTCGTCGGAAACGTCGAGGGCCGGGACCTGTTCAACGGGCGCTGTGACGTGGCCGTCTGCGACGGATTCGTGGGAAACGTGATCCTGAAGACGGCTGAGGGCGTGGCCACCCTGATCCTGAGCGAGATGAAACGGCAGTATTCGACGCGGGGGCCCCTGCCCAAATTGGGGGCCCTGCTCAGCATGCCCGTTTTCAAGGCGCTTCGGCGACGGATGAGTCCGGAAACCGGCGGTGGCGGGCCTTTGCTGGGCGTTGGAGGTGTTTTCATCATCACCCACGGGCGCGCCAATCGGGTCATGATTATGAACGGGTTGAAGGTCGCGTCCGAGTGCGCCCGACAGGACGTGTCGGGGTTGCTGAAGGCCGCTTTCAAGGACGTGGAAACCAACGCATGACAAGACCTTTTCTTTCCATTCTCGGCACCGGACATTACGTTCCCGAACGGGTTCTGACGAACGCCGAGCTTGAGAAGACGATCGACACTTCCGATGAGTGGATTCGCAGCCGCACGGGCATCCGGGAACGGCGCATCGCCGCCTTGGGCGAACGGACCACCGATATGGGCGCCGAGGCCTGTCGGCGGGCCCTCGCCGACGCCGGCTTGGGTGTCGGGGACGTGGACGCCATCGTGGCGGCGACGATCACTCCCGATTACCCATGGCCCGCGGCGGCCTGCGTCATCCAGGATAAGCTCGGCGCCAAAGGCGCCTTCGCGCTGGACGTGCAGGCCGCGTGTTCCGGTTTCATTTTCGGGCTATCGGCGGCGGAAGGGCTGATCGCCACCGGCGCGGCGCGGCGGGTCCTGGTGGTCGGCGCCGAAAAGCTGAGCTCCATCACCGACTGGAAAGACCGCAACACCTGCGTGTTGTTCGGGGACGGTTCGGGCGCCGTCGTGGTCGGTCCCGCCAACGGGCGGGCCCGCTTGATGAGCGTTTATCAGGGGTCCGACGGAAGCATGGTTCCGAAACTGTTGCAGCCCGGGGGCGGTTCGGTCTGCCCGGCCAGCGCCGAGAGCGTGGCCAACGGAATGCATTTCCTGAAGATGGACGGCAAGGAAGTGTTCAAGTTCGCCGTCCGCATCATGGGCGAGGCTTCCGCCGAGGCGGTGAAGCGCGCCGGATGGAAAAACGAGGACGTCAGCCTGTTCATTCCCCACCAGGCGAACCAGCGCATCATCGACGCGGCGGCCAAGTTCATGGGCCTGCCTTCGGAGCGCGTTTTCGTCAATGTGGACCGTTACGGCAACACTTCGGCGGCGAGCGTGCCCATAGCGCTCGACGAGGCCCGACGCGCCGGCCGGATCAAGGACGGGGACAAGCTGGTGATGGTGGCATTTGGCGGGGGATTGACCTGGGGAGCGTGCGCGGTTCAATGGTGAAAACAGCGGTTTTATTTCCGGGGCAAGGCAGCCAATCCGTCGGGATGGCGCAGGCGTTTTGCGAGACGCGGCCCGAAGCCAGGGCCTTGGTCGAGCGGGCCAACCGGGCGCTCGGCCGGGATTTGGCCGGATTGATGTTCCAGGGGCCGGAAGAGGCCCTCAAAGAGACGTATAACACCCAGCCTTCGCTCTATACCGCGGGCTTGGTGGCCTTGGAATGCCTGCGCGGTTCGGGCATCCAAGCCGACGCCTACGCCGGCCACAGCCTGGGAGAATACTGCGCCTTGGCGGCCGCGGGCGTTTTCGGGTTCGAGGAAGGGCTGAAGTTGGTCCAGGCCCGCGCCGAAGCCATGACCTGGGCGGCCAAGGAACGGCCCGGGACGATGGCGGCGGTCCTGAAACTGGACGACGCCACGGTGGAGACGGCTTGCGCCGAAGCTTGCGCCGTCGGGGCCGTCAGCCCGGCGAATTACAACGCCCCGGGGCAATTGGTGATCAGCGGGACCGAGGCGGGCGTGGCCAAGGCCCTGGAGCTGTGCAAGGCCGCGGGCGGCAGGGCGATCCCTTTGGCGGTGAGCGGCCCCTTCCATAGTCCGGCGATGGCTCCGGCGGGGGAACGACTGCGCTTGGAATTCGCCAAGCTGGAGTGGAAAGCCCCCCAGGCGCCGGTGCTCGCGAATGTGGATGCCCGGCCCCATGGGGGTCCCCTGGAAATCCAGGAAAAACTGGTGGCCCAGGTGAGCTCGTCCGTGCGCTGGACGCAAACGATCCTGGAGTTCAAGGCCCAGGGTTTTACGCGCTATATCGAGGCCGGCCCCGGCAAAGTGCTGGCCGGTCTGGTCAAAAAGATCGATCCGACGGCGATGGTCGTGAGCGTAGGGGATCCGGCCGGGTTGGAACAAGCCTTGGCGGAATTTTCTAAATAGCCTCAACGGGTAACGAGGATCATGAGCGAACTCAAGGATAGGGTGGCCCTGGTCACCGGTGGAACCCAAGGCATCGGTTATGCGATCGCCGAGGAGCTCCTGAAAGCGGGAGCCGTGGTGGCGATCACGGGGCGGGACAAGGCGAAGTCCCAAGCGGCGGCCGATGCGCTCGCGAAAGCGACGGGCGGTACCTGCCTGGGCTACGCCGCCGACGGCACAAAATCCGCCGAAGTCGACGCGTTGTTCACGGAACTGCTTGACAGGACGAAACGGCTGGATATCTTGGTGAATAACGCCGGCATCGCCCGGGACGGCCTGCTGATGCGCTTCAGCGAAGAGGATTGGGACGCCGTTTTGGACACCAACCTAAAGAGCATGTTTTTATGCTGCCGGGCGGCGTTCCGGCCCTTGCTCAAGGCCCAGGGCGGCAGTATTATCAACGTATCCAGTGTCGTGGGCGTGGCCGGCAACAAGGGGCAGACGGCATACGCCGCCAGTAAGGCGGGTATGATCGGCTTCACCAAGAGCCTGGCCAAGGAACTGGGTTCCCGAGCGGTTCGGGTCAACGTCGTGGCGCCGGGCTTTATTGACACGGCGATGACCGCCCAAATGAGCGAAGAGGCCCGCCAAAGCCTGATCGCGCAGGTTCCGCTTGGGCGTTTCGCTCAACCCGCCGAAGTGGCGTCCGTTTGCCGCTTTTTGGCGGGGGATGGCGCACGTTACATCACGGGTCAGGTGATCCGGGTGGACGGCGGAATGATGATGTAAAACGGGCCCGGAAACGGGTGCCGAAACAGGTGGACGCAGGTAGAACGGCGGAAACCGAGAACCTTTAACCTGAACCTAAGGAGAACAGCGTGGCCATTGAAGATAAAGTCAAGGAGATCATCGTTGAGCAGCTGGGCGTCGACGCGGCCCAGGTCAACCCCGAGGCTTCGTTCATCGACGACCTCGGCGCCGATTCTCTGGACACCGTCGAATTGGTGATGGCGTTCGAAGAGGAGTTCAACATCGAGATCCCCGACGAAGCCGCCGAAAAGATCAAGAAGGTCGGCGACGCCATCGACTACATCAAGGCCAACGCCAAGGCCTGATCCGGACGTTCTACCGAGCGACGCAACGCGTACGGGGCCCCGGCGCCCCTGTGTTGCGTCGCGCGTTTTTCAAGGTTGATCGACTCCTGAGGATGGATTGATGCGACGCCGAGTAGTGGTGACGGGCCTGGGCGCGGTGACGCCGCTGGGCAACGACGTGGATACCTTCTTTGACGGGCTGCTCAACGTGCGCAGCGGCGTGGGACCGATCACGCGCTGGGACGCGAGCAAGCACGACACGCGCTTCGCCGCGGAGGTCAAGGATTTCGTCCTGGATCCGTCGGTGGCGGACAAAAAAGACGCCCGGCGCATGGACTATTTCGTCCAGTACGCGATGTCGGCGACCCATCAGGCGCTCTGCAGCGCCGGACTTTCCGACCTTTCAAAGGTCGATCTGGAACGCTTCGGCGTGTTGATCGGCAGCGGGATCGGCGGCCTGGGAGTGATCGAAGAACAGCACTCGATCCTTTTGGAACGCGGGCCCGGCAGGGTGAACCCCTTTTTGATCCCGATGCTGATCGTCAACATGGCCTCGGGGCAGGTCGCGATCCGCTGGGGCTTCAAGGGGCCCAATAGCGCCGTCGCCACCGCCTGCGCCACCGGCAACCATGCCCTGGGCGACGCCACGGAAATCATCCGCCGCGGCGCGGCCGATGTGATGATCGCCGGCGGCACCGAGGGAGCCATCACGCCCTTGGGCGTGGCGGGATTCTGTTCGGCGCGCGCGCTGAGCACGCGCAACGACGAGCCCACCCGGGCGAGCCGGCCCTTCGACAAGGACCGCGACGGCTTCGTCATGGGCGAGGGCTGCGGCCTGTTGTTGCTCGAGGAATTGGAGCACGCCAAGCGCCGGGGAGCGCCTATTTTGGCGGAAGTCCTGGGCTACGGCATGTCGGACGACGCCAACCACATGACGGCCCCGCCTGAAGACGGTAACGGCGCGATGCGCGCCATGCAGGCCGCGCTCAAGGACGCCCAGGCCTCGGCGGATTCCATCGATTACATCAACGCCCATGGGACCAGCACCCCTGCCGGGGACAAAGCCGAAACGCTCGCCTTGAAGCGGGTGTTTGGGGCCCACGTCACCGACAAAAAGGCCTGGATCAGCTCCACCAAGAGCATGACGGGCCATCTGTTGGGCGCGGCGGGCGGGATTGAAGCCGTCGCCTGCGTCAAGATGATGCAGACCGGCCGTATCCATCCGACCGCGAACCTCGAAAATCCGGATCCCGCTTGCGACCTCGACTACGTTCCCTTGGTCGCCCGCGAACGCAAGCTGAAGCGGGTCATGAGCAACGGCTTCGGTTTCGGCGGGGTGAACGCGACCCTGGTCTTCGGCGCTTTCGAAAGCTGAGGGCGGTGAACCCGGGTCGTTCGGCGAAGGAGCTGTGCGCGACCCTGGGCCTTATTGCGCGGGACGAGAAAGTGTATGAGCAGGCGCTGGTCCATCGCAGCCTGCTGAACGAGACGGGCCAATCGCTCTCGAGCAACGAACGCTTGGAATTCCTGGGCGATTCGGTGCTCGGGCTGGCGGTGGCCCGTTTTCTGTTTGACCGTTTCCCCAACCTGAACGAGGGCCAATTGGCCCGGCGCAAAAGCCAATTGGTGAGCACACCGACGCTGGCCCAATGGTCCCGGAACATGGGGCTGGGAGCCTGGTTGCGTTTGGGCAAAGGGGAGGAACTCACCGGCGGCCGGGACAAGGAGACGCTGTTGGCCGACGCCTTCGAAGCCTGGCTGGGGGCGATCTACCTGGATCAGGGCTTCGCGGCGGCCGAAGCCTTCGTGCTGGGTCAGCTGAAAGATCAAGCCGCCGCCAGCGAGGCCGGGCGTCTGGCGGACAGCAAAAGCCGCCTCCAGGAGCTCACCCAGAAGCTGTACAAGCGTCCCCCGCTCTACCGCCTGGCCGGCACCAGCGGGCCCGACCATGAAAAGGTCTTTGAGGTGGAGGTCGTGGTGGAAGGCCGGGTGCTCGCCAAAGGGTGCGGTAAAAACAAGAAAGAAGCCGAGCAGTCCGGCGCCGAAGAGGCGCTTCGGGTCGTCGCGGAAGGCGCAGCTTAGGACGGCCGCCTGCGGTCCAAAGAAAACGAGGCGGAATGCCGGAAAGCCCGGCGTCTACGGATCAAACCCAAAAATAGTTTGGTCCTTAATTTCTATGATCTAACGCATAGTTACTTGAATCTTTTTTTATCTGTGTTAGGATCGCTAGAACAAGTTTGAGAAAAATTTCACAAAGTTTTCGGGCGTTTGAGGGAGTCGTACATGCCAGGGGACCCGCTCGGGGAAGTCGTCGTGACGACCAAGTTGGATCGCTTGGTCGGCTGGGTAAGAAAGTATTCTCTTTTCCAATACCCTTTTGTGACGGCCTGTTGCGGTATGGAATTCATGGCGGTATCGGCGAGCCACTACGATACCGACCGTCTAGGAGCCGCGTTTCCCCGCTTTTCGCCCCGGCAAGCCGATTTGTTGATGGTGGTGGGGACGATCACCCATAAACAGGCGCCCATTCTCAAGCGCGTCTACGACCAGATGTGCGAACCGAAATGGGTCGTGGCTTTCGGTGTCTGCGCGACATCCGGGGGTTTTTACCAGAATTATGGGACCGTTCCGGGGATCGATACGATCATTCCGGTGGATATGTATATTCCGGGCTGCCCGCCGCGTCCGGAAACCGTTTTGGACGCCTTGTTGAAACTGCAGGAACGCATCCAAAACCAGCCGCAAGCGGTGCGGTGATGACGCCCAATAGCGCTCCTTCGGTGTTCGAGGAACTCAAAGAAAGCTTCGGCGACGCCGTCGTCGGACGCGAGCTCCAGACGGGCCGGGAAGCGGTGCTGCTGCGTCCCGAAGCTCTGGCGAAGGCGGCGGCGCACTTGAAAGGGCTTGGATACGATTTTTTGACCGATTTGGGTGGGGCCGATTATACCGGCTATCCTGGGCATCAAGGACCCCCCTTGTGCGTCAGCTACCAGCTCTTCGGCTCGACCACCAGGAAAAGGGCCTGGATCAAGGTGTATCTGCCGATGGATGCGCCCCGGGTTCCCAGCCTGTGCGGCCTGTTCGCCTGCGCGAATTGGTATGAACGCGAGTGCTACGACCTCTTTGGGGTGGAGTTCGAAGGTCATCCCCATCTGAAGCGTCTGCTCCTGTACGAGGAATTCCAGGGACATCCCCTGCGCAAGGACTATCCGATCCTGAAATCCCAGCCCCTGATCCCGATGCGCGATCCCACGGACTACGAGGCGGAGCTTGTCCGCCGCCGCGGCGGGAGGGCCTGATATGCCCATGGACATCTCGGAAAAGTTCCCGGATTGGGCCGGGAAACGACGCGACGGCTTCGACCTGGACCCCATGGACATCGCCATGGGGCCTTCCCATCCGGCCATGCATGGCACGGTCAAGATGGCCTTGAAGCTCGATGGGGAGACCGTCGTCCACGCCGATGTCGAAATCGGCTACCTCCACCGTTGTTTCGAAAAGACGGTGGAGACCAAGACTTGGAACCAGGTCATCCCCTACACCGACCGCCTCAACTATGTCAGCCCCTTGATCAACAATATGGGGTATTGCCTGGCGGTGGAACGCCTGCTCGGGGTGGAGGTGCCGGAACGCACGGAATATCTGCGGACGATCCTGTGCGAGCTTTCCCGCATCGGCGACCACTTGACCTGCATCGGGGCGACGGCCATGGAACTCGGCGCGCTGACCGCGTTCCTGTACTTCATGAAAGCGCGGGAAGCCGCCTGGCAGCTCGTCGAGGAGGTGACCGGGGCGCGTTTGACGATCAGCTATGGCCGGGTCGGCGGGGTGGTCCGGGATTTGCCCGCCGGATTCGCGGACCGCTGGGCCTGGGTGCGGGCGCGGATCGAGGAGAACCTCGGGGAAGTCTCCACCCTGCTGGACGGGAACCGCATTTTCATCGATCGCATGAAGGGCGTGGGGACGATGCCCCTGGAGCGCGTTCTCAGCTACGGCATGACCGGGCCCTTCGCCCGCGCCGCCGGCTTCGACTACGACGTCCGCCGGGACGAACCTTATTTCGCCTACGGACGCCTGCGCTTCGATGTTCCGACTTCGCGGGAAGGGGACAACTGGGCCCGTTACGCGGTGCGTATGGAGGAGATCCGGCAGAGCGTGCGTATCATCGACCAGGCGCTGAGGGAGCTTCCGGAGGGGCCGATCCGGGTGCAGGACCCGCGGGTGAGCCTGCCCGCCAAAAAGGACGTCTACACCAACATCGAAGCCCTGATGAACCATTTTAAGCTGATCATGCCGGGCCACGGCATCCGTCCCCCGAAGGGCGAGGTCTATAGCGCGGTCGAAGGCGGGAACGGGGAACTCGGTTTTTGGCTGGTGAGCGACGGAAGCGACCGCCCTTGGCGGGTGCGGGTCCGGCCCCCTTGTTTTCCGGTGATGTCGGCGGTCGAGGAGTTGGTGCTGGGCGGTTCGCTGGCGGACATCGTGCCGATCTTCGGGTCGGTGAACATGATCGGAGGGGAGCTGGACCGATGAGCTGGACCCTGAGCCCGGAAATGCGCGATCGCTTCGACAAGATCGTGGCCCGTTACCCCGAAGGGCGTTCCCAAAGCGCGGTGATCCCCCTCTTGCACCTTGTCCAGGAGGCTTCCGGCGGGAGCCTCACGGAAGCCCAGCAACGTGCGGTCGCGGAGTACCTGGGCATTCCGATGTCGAAAGTGCACGAAGTCACCACGTTCTATTCCATGTATTCCCTGAAACCCCGGGGACGCCGCCATCTGTTGGTGTGCAGGACCCTGCCCTGCGCGCTTTGCGGGTGCGCCGCGGTGAGCGCGGCCGTCCGTGAGCGCTTGGGCGTGGCGGAAGGCGAAGTGACCCCCGACGGCGCCTTCAGCTGGGAGGAAGTGGAATGCCTGAACCATTGCGACTTGGGCCCCGTTCTCCAGGTCGGGGAAGAGGTTTACGGCGGCTTGGACGCCGCCAAGGTTTCGGCGTTGATCGAGACCTGGTCCAAAGAGGAACGCTGAGGGGTTTTCCCGAAGCCGCGGATCGTGAAGGGTGACATGCGACCCAGTCCAAAATTCCTGAGCCGAAACTTCGAGAATCCGGCGGCGCTGCGCCTGGAGGGCTATGTCGCTTCCGGGGGCACCCAGGGCCTGCGCAAAGCCCTGGGGATGAATCCGCAGGAAATCATCGATCTGGTGAAGGCGGCGAACCTGCGAGGCCGGGGCGGCGCGGGCTTTCCCGCCGCCATGAAATGGGGCTTCTTGGGCAAAACGCAGGGGCCCAAATATCTTTGCGTGAACGCCGACGAAGGGGAGCCGGCGACCGTCAAGGACGGCCCCCTGATGGAGCGGGATCCCCACCAGTTGCTCGAAGGGATCGCCATCGCCTGCAGGGCTTTGGATATCCACCAGGCTTATATTTACATCCGCGGGGAGTTCCGGACCGCCATCGCCCGGGTGGAAAGCGCCGTGCAGGAATGGTATGCGGCCGGGCATCTGGGAAAGGGCGGCGGAGGGCTTTTCGGCTCGGGCTTCGCGCTGGAGGTGGCGGTGCATCCGGGTGCGGGGGCCTACATTTGCGGCGAAGAGACCGGACTGCTGTCGAGCCTGGAGGGAAAGAAAGGCTTTCCCAAGCTGAAGCCTCCGTTTCCGGCCTTGAAGGGCCTGTATGGGGCTCCGACCATCGTCAACAACGTCGAAACCCTGTCCTGCGTTCCCCATATCCTCACGCTCGGGGCGGATGCCTGGAACGCCCTGGGGACGGAAAAGAACGGCGGGACCAAGATGTACAACGTGTGCGGGCACGTGCTGAAGCCCGGATGCCGGGAACTGCCCCATGACGTCACCTTGCGGGAATTGATTTTCGAGGTGGGCGGGGGCCTGGCCCCCGGGCGCTCGCTGAAGGCGGTCGTGCCGGGCGGCTCCTCCAGCCCTGTTTTGCTCCCCCACGAGATCGATGTGCGCATGGATTTCGATTCGGTGGCCAAGGCCGGATCGATGCTGGGTTCGGCCGGGGTGATCGTGATGGACGATCGCACGAGCATGGTGCGGGCGCTGGACAATCTGCTGCACTTCTACAGCCACGAGTCCTGCGGGCAGTGCACGCCCTGCCGGGAAGGGACGCGCTGGCTGTATCGCATCAGCCAGCGCATCGTGGCCGGGGAAGGCAAAGTCGGGGATTTGGACCGCATGCTCGATATATGCGGGAACATGGTCGGGAACACCATTTGCGTGCTGGCGGACGCCGCGGCGATGCCCACGGAAAGCTATATCCGGAAATTCCGGGGGGAATTCGAGGCTTATATCCGCGGCGGGAAGCGACTGGGCCTGCTGGACGGCGCGGCCATCGAGGCGGTGAGCCATGCCTAAGCTTACGATCGATTCCCGCGAAACGAACGTCCCCGACGGCACCAACCTGATCGAGGCGGCGCGGACTTTGGGCGTGGAGATCCCGCACTTTTGCTACCACCCCGGTTTGAGCGTGGCGGGGAACTGCCGCATGTGCCTGGTGGAGATCGAAAAGGTGCCGCGCCTGCAGGTGGCCTGCAACACGACGGCGACCGAAGGGATGGTCGTCCGCACCGATTCCGAAAAGGTCCGCAAAGCCCGCGCGGGGGTGATGGAGTTTCTTCTGCTGAACCACCCCATCGACTGCCCGATCTGCGATTGCGCCGGGGAATGCCGGCTCCAGGACTATTACATGGAGCACGACGGCAAGGCGTCGCGCCTGGAGGAACCGAAGAACCGCAAAGCCAAGGCCCAGCCCATCGGACCGCATGTGATGCTGGACAAGGAACGCTGCATACTTTGCTCGCGCTGCGTCCGTTTCACCGACGAAGTCACTCGGACCCATGAACTGGGGATTTTCGGGCGCGGCAGCGTCGAAGAGATCGGTTTGGCGCCCGGGACGAGCCTGGACAACGCCTATTCCGGCTGCGTCGTGGATCTGTGCCCGGTCGGGGCCCTGACGGACCGGGATTTCCGTTTCGTCAGCCGGCCATGGTTCCTCAAGTCCACCGACACGGTCTGCGCCGGATGCGCGACGGGATGCTCCATCGTCCTGGACACGAACACCAAACCGTACAACCGGATCGGCTCCGATCGGGCCGTCCGGATCACCCCACGCTTGAACCCGGCGGTCAACGGCCACTGGATGTGCGACCGGGGAAGGTATTCCCACAAAGAGGTCGATCGGGGACGCTTGCGACGGGCGAAGGCCCACGGAGCCGAAGTTTCCCCGGAACAGGGCTTCGCCTCCCTGGTCCGGGAGATCCGGGACGCGATGCGGGCGGCTCCCGGAAGGGCGGCCTTCCTGCTGTCCCCAGGCTTGAGCAATGAATCGCTATGGGCCCTCCGGCGACTGGCCCGTTTGCTGGGGGCGGGGGCGCCTTCTGGGGGCGTCGATCTTGGACCCCGGGGAGAAGGTGACGATCTCCTGATGTCGGCCGAACTCAGTCCGAACGTCCGCGGGGCCGCCGATCTGGGTTTGGGGAAGCCGGGCCGGGACCTGCTCGAGGCCGCCGCTCGCGGCGCCTACGACTGTTTGGTCGTGGTCGGCGCTCCGGTGGAGGAGCCCTTGGCCAGGGAATTGGCCGGCAAACTGCGCGTGTTCGCGGGCTTTTACGCCGTGGAGACGCCCGCTTTAGAGCACTATCCGTGGCTGTTCCCGCTGAGCCTGTGGGCGGAGGAGGACGGGACGTTCACCAACGCGAAAGGCCGGGTGCAGCGCCTGCGTAAGGCCCTCGAACCCTTGGCCGGGGCGCGTCCGGCTTGGGCTTGGGCGCGGGCCTGGGCCCAGGAACTGGGCTTGGAACCGGGTCCGGGCTCCGCCGAGGCGCTCTTCGCGGCGATGGCGGCGGAAACCGTCGGATACGCGGGGCTGGATTACGCGGCCCTCGGGGATCTCGGGGCCTCCACCGGGGCGGCCGGGCGATGACGGCTTCCATGGGCGGTCTTTGGGCGGGGGCGGCGGATTTCGCGGCGGCGCATCCGGGGCTGTTCGATCTGGCGGCGGCGTTCGTCAAGACGGGCCTGGTGATGACGGTGGTGATGCTCGTCGGCGGCCTGATCCTGAGCTGGGTGGAGCGGAAACAATCCGCGATCATGCAGGATCGCATCGGCGCGAACCGGGCCGCGATTTTGGGGGTGAGGGCCTGGGGTCTGGTGCACAACCTTGCGGACGCCGCCAAGGGCATCCTGAAGGAGGATTTTGTCCCCCCCAAGGCCAACCGCTTTTTGCATACGCTGGCGCCCTTCGTCGCGGTGACGACGGCGGTGGCGGCCTTCGCGGTGCTGCCCTTCGGAGGTTCGCTGAGCGTCTTCGGCCGGGAGGTCCCCTTGACGGTGGCGCCCTTGCAGTCGGGACTGCTCTTCGTCTGGGCGATGCTGGGGATCGGGGTGTACGGGGTGATCCTGGCGGGCTGGGTCAGCGAAAACAAATACGGGACCCTCGGCGCCCTGCGCGCGGGGGCCCAGGTGATCAGCTATGAGGTCGCCGCCGGGTTGACGATCCTGGGGGCCCTTTTGGTCTACGGAAGTCTGGATCTTCGGCAGATGGTCGATTGGCAGGCCGGGCACAGCCTCGCCGGACTGCCTTGGGTCGGTAAAATCCCGGGCCTGGGCGGATTTCTGGCGCGGATTCCGGCGTGGGGCGTTTTCACCCAGCCGCTCGGATTTGTGCTCTTTTTTGTGGGCGGCATCGTCGAGATGAAGCGCATCCCCTTTGACCTGCCGGAGGGCGAAAGCGAGATCATCGGTTATAGCGTCGAATATTCGGGCATGAAGTTCATGCTTTTTATGATGAGCGAGTTCGTGGAAAGCCTGCTGTTCGCCTGGCTGGTCGTGCTGCTGTTCTTCGGGGGCTGGACCCTGCCGGGGCTACTGATGCCCCAGGTTCAAGGCGCGGACGCCCTTCTGTGCGGGCACGCCCTTTCGTATTGGGCGGGCGGCGCCTTGGAGGCGGCGGCTTTCGTCCTCAAGGTGGCGTTTTTCCTGTGGCTGCAAATGCTCGTGCGCTGGTCCCTGCCGCGCTTCCGTTTCGACCAGGTGATGCGGCTGGGCTGGAAGATCATGCTGCCGACGGCGCTGGCCAATTTCGCGGTGACGGCCGCGATCGTCCTGCTGGCGCGCTAGGAGGCCGAATGAACCCCGAAAAACGGATGAGCCTTCTCGAACGGGCCTACTTGCCGGAGATTCTGAAGGGTCTCGCGTTGACGGCGCGGCACTTCTTTAGGAACCTCTGGTTCCATCTGCTCGCGTCCCTGGGCCTCGCCAAAAGGGAAAGGGCGATGGTGACCATCGCCTACCCGGAAGTCCGCCGCCCGACGCCCTTCAACGCGCGTTCCCGGCACCGCCTGACCCGCCGCGAGGACGGCAGTCCGCGCTGCGTCGCCTGCATGATGTGCGCCACGGCCTGCCCGGCGGACTGCATTTTCATCGAGGCCGAGGAGCACCCCGATCCGGCCTTGGAAAAACGCCCGCGCACCTTCGATATCGACCTCAGCAAATGCGTCTTTTGCGGCTTTTGCGTGGAAGCCTGCCCCGAGGACGCCATCCGCATGGACACCGCGGTATTCGAACTGGCCTTCCACGACCGGAGGGGCCTGGTGGTGGACAAGGATTTCCTGCTGAACGCGGATCCTTTCGCGGTGCCGCCCGCGGCGGAGCCTTTGAACTCGGGAAGGGGCTGAGATGGCCGCCCTGATCGGTCTCCTGGTTTTCGCGGCCGTGGTCGCCGCCAATTTCGCCGGAATGATCGCGGCCACCAGCTTCCTGGGCCCGAAGCGCCCCAATCCGGTCAAGGACGAACCCTTCGAATGCGGCTCCTTGCCGGTCGGGCCGGGGCGGGTGCGGATGCATATCCGCTATTACCTGACGGCGATCCTGTTCCTGGTGTTCGACATCGAGATCGTGTTCCTCTATCCCTTCATCGTGATCGCGCGGCGGGAGCTAGGGGCCTACGGTTTCGGAGTGATGGGGATCTTTTTCGCGTTGCTTGCGTTCGGCCTGGTCTATGAGTGGCGCCGGGGGGGCATGGAGTGGGATTGAACGACGCACTTTTCGCGGTGTTCGGACTCGGGGCGCTGGCCTGCGCCGTCCCGGCGGTTTTGGCGCGCCGGACCCTGCACGCGGCGCTGTGGTTCGTGGCCCTGATCCTATGCCTTGCGGCGATCTACGGCCTGTGGGGGGCTCCCCTCTTGGGCGCCCTGCAGGTGATGGTGTACGCGGGCGCGGTGATGGTGCTGTTCCTCTTCGCGGTCATGGTGTTGGATGTGCGCGGGCAGGAACGGGAAGCCCCGGTTTGGTCGGTTCCGGGCGCGGCGATCGCCGCGGTCCTGGCGGCGTTGGTGTTCGCGGTCGGATGGGCCGTGGTCCGGATGGGTCCGGCGGCTTTGGCGCCGGCGGCCGTCTCCGGGGCGCCGGATGTCGGCGACGACAACGTCGCCCGGGTGGCCCGGGTGGTTTTCCGGGACTACGCCCTGGTGTTCGAGGCGGTCGGGGTGCTGCTGTTGACGGCGGTGGTGGCCGTGATGGTCCTGGCCAAACGCGATTTGGAGTCCTGAGCATGTTCCAGGTGGAGCAGGTCCTGGTTTTGGCCCTCGCCCTTTTCGCGACCGGCGTTTTCGGCGTGTTGGTGCGCCGGGATCCGGTCGTGCTGTTTATTTCGATCGAAATGATGTTCAACGCCGTGAATTTGGCTCTGGTGGGCTTGGCGCGCCACGAGGGACTGGTCCTGGGACACGCCTTGGTGCTTTTTGTGGTGGCGGTCGCCGCCGCGGAAGTGGCGGTCGGCTTGGGCATCATCATCGCGCTGTTCCGGGCCCGGACGGACATGGACGTCGACCGCATCGACGAGCTCAAGGGGTGAGCCGGGGATGAATCCGATCTATTGGGTCTTGGGCGCCCCTCTCGCGGGGGCGGCGGTCGTCCGGCTGGCGGGGGCGAAACTCGGCAAACGGGCGTCGGCCTGGATCGCCTGCCTGGCGTTGGCGGCGGCCTTGGCGGTGGCTTCGGCCCTCGTCGCCGGCCTCGCCGCATCCGCGCCGGACGCGCGCCACGTCGTCGTCCCCGGCTTCACGTTCCTGGAGTTGGGCCTGTTTCGGGCGGGTTTCGACCTGTTGGTGGACCCCTTGAGCGTTTTGATGGCCTGCCTGGTCACGGGCGTGGGCCTGCTGATCCACGTCTTTTCGGTGGCCTACATGGCGGAAGAAAGCGAGGCGGAATACGCCCGCTATTTCGCCTACCTGAATTTCTTCGTCTTCAGCATGTTGGTCCTGGTTTTGGCGGCCAATTTTCTGGTGCTTTTCGCGGGCTGGGAACTCGTCGGGCTCAGCAGCTATTTGCTGATCGGGTTTTACCGTTCGAAAACTTCGGCGGCGGACGCCGGAAAAAAGGCGTTCATCGTCAACCGCGTGGGGGATTTCGGCTTTTTGATGGCGGTCTTTTTGCTGATGAGCTCTTACGGCTCCCTGGATTTTGACGTCATCCTGCCGCACGCCGCCTCCCTGGGCGCGGGTTCGGCGCTGGCGGCCACGGTCGCCCTTCTGCTGTTCCTGGGCGCCGCCGGCAAAAGCGCCCAAGGGCCGCTTTTCGTCTGGCTGCCCGACGCCATGGAAGGGCCGACTCCGGTTTCGGCGCTGATCCACGCGGCGACGATGGTCACCGCGGGGGTATTCTTGGTCGCGCGCTGCCACGCGCTGTTCGAACTCAGCTCTTTGGCCATGAAGGCCGTGGCCTGGACCGGCGCCCTGACCGCGCTATTCGCCGCCGGGGTGGCGGCCCGGCAGAACGACATCAAGAAGGTGCTCGCTTTTTCGACGATCAGCCAATTGGGGTATATGGTTCTCGCCGTCGGGGTCGGGGCCTATACCGCGGGCGTGTTCCACCTGTTCACCCACGCCTTTTTCAAGGCTTTGCTGTTCCTGGGCTGCGGATCGATCATGCACGCGTTGCACGGGGAGCTGGACATGAACCGGATGGGCGGGCTCAGGAAAAAGCTCCCGGTGACGCACTGGACCTTTCTGGTGGGGGCGGCCTGCCTGGCGGGCGTACCCCTTACGGGCGGTTTTTTCAGCAAGGACGAAATCCTGGGGCGGGTGCTGGCGGGTCCCCACGGGGATCCCCTGCTCTGGGCGGTGGGCTACGCGACGGCGGCGGTGACGGCGTATTATTCCGGGCGCCTGGTTTTCAGGGTTTTTTACGGGTCGACGCGCCTGGATCGGGACGCCTTTGACGGAGCCCATGAGGGCGGTTGGGCTTTTCAGGGGCCTTTGCTTGTTTTGGCCCTGGGCGCCTTGGCCGCGGGAAGTTTGGGGCTTCCGGAGTTCCTGGGAACGGCGCGCCCCTTGGAGGCGTGGCTGGCCCCCGTGTTCACGGATTCGACGTGGGGCGGTCCGGGGCCCTCGGAGCCGCTTTCGCTCGGCTTGATGGGCCTGTACACCCTCACGGTCGCGGCCTTCGTCTGGCTCGCTTGGTCGCTTTTCGGAAAAAAAGACGCCTCCGTTTCCAACGCGAGGACGGGTTTTTTCGCCCGGAATGGTTACGTGGATGAACTCTATGATCTGTTGTTCGTCCGGGGGCTCTTGGCCTTGTGCGGCTGGCTTTACCGGGTGGTCGACCGGGAGCTGATCGACGGAGCCGTCGAGGCGGTGGGTTGGACCGCCCAGGGGGCGGGGGCATTCCTGCGGCAGAACGTTCATAACGGGAAGGTCCGGGCCTACGCGGCGTATGTCGTCGCCGGGTCCTGCCTTTTGGCCGTTTTGGTCCTGATCCTGGGTGGGCTGACATGCTTTCGCTGATCCTATGGACGCCCTTGGTCGCCGCCTTCGCCGTGCTGGCGACGCCGGGCTTGGCGCCGGTTTGGGTGCGAAGAGTTTCACTGGCCCTGAGCCTGGCCCATCTCGCCCTGGTGGTGTGGGTCTTGTCCCTCTTGGATCCGTCCCGGGCCGGCTTCCAATGCGAGGAACGCGCGGTTTGGATGCCGGCGATCGGCGCGGGATACCACCTCGGGGTGGACGGGATCAGCCGCTGGCTGGTGCTGTTGAACGCCCTGTTGTCGCCCCTGGCGATCGCGGCTTCGTGGCGTTCGATCCAAAAGAACGTGCGGGCGTTCCACGCCATCCTTTTCTGCCTTTTGGGCTTCGTCCACGGGGCCTTTCTGGCTTTGGACGGCTTTTTGTTTTTCCTGTTCTGGGAAGCCTCCCTTCTGGCGATGTTCTTGGCGTTGGGGGTCTGGGGCGGGGAACGGCGGCATTACGCGACGGTCAAGTACGTGCTCTACACCATGGTCGGATCGATGCTGTGGTTCGCGGCGATGGTGTGGCTGGCCCTGGAGTCCAGGAACCAGCTCGGGCATTTGAGCTTTGATTACGTGGAATGGAAGTCCCTGGCGATACCGGTGGCGACCCAGCGCCTCCTTTTCCTGGGCTTTTTCGCGGCGTTCGCCGTGAAGGTTCCCCTGTTCCCCTTCCATACCTGGCAGCCGGACGCCTATTCCGAGGCGCCCACGGCGGGATCGCTCCTGTTGGCCGGTGTGCTGCTGAAGATGGGCGTCTACGGGCTGATGCGGTTCAACCAGAACCTGTTTCCGGAGGCGGCGCTGCTGTTCCAGAAGCCGGTGATGGCCCTGGCCCTGGCAGGGGCGCTGTTCGGCGGGGCCATGGTCCTGGTACAGACGGATTTCAAAAAGGCGGTGGCGTATTCCTCGCTTTCCCATATGGGTTTGTGCGTGCTGGGGCTGTTCAGCTTCAGCTTGGCGGGGCAGCAGGGCGCCGTCCTGGGCATGGTCGAGCACGGCCTGTCCACGGGCGCGTTGTTTTTGGTCGTGGGGGCCTTCACGGATCGGGTCCCCAGTCGGGACTTGCGGGTGTACGGCGGCGCCGCGGCGAAGGCGCCGGTCTTGGCGCTGCTTTTCCTGCCGATCGCCCTGTCCAGCATGGGGGTACCGGGCACGATGGGCTTCGTCAACGAATTCCTGTGCCTGCGCGGGGCCTTTTTGGCGGACAAAGGGATGGGGGCGGCGGCGGCGCTGACTTTGGTGTTGGGAGCGGCGTATATGCTGAAGCTGACCCAGAAGGTGATGTACGGCCCGCCGGCTTCGGAGGCCATGGAACGGCTTGAGGATATCGGGGTCAGGGAACGCCTGAGCCTGGGTGTGCTTGTGGGCGTCATTCTCGCGCTGGGCGTCTATCCCAACCTGATCCTTAAGACGACGGAAGCTTCGGTCGGCCTGGGCTTGCGGCATATGGCGGGCCTGGACCGCCCGCTCTCGGGCGTCGCGGAGCCGAGTCCGTTTCCGCCGGCCGCCGCCGGGGCCGATCCGGCGGGAGGGCAGCCATGAATCCGCTGTGGACGCTCAGGGATGTCGCCCTGCTTTCTCCGGAGATCGCCTGCCTGCTCGGGGCCTTGGCTGTGTTGGGGATCGACATGCCCTTGCGCCCGCAAAAAAGCCGCCGAGCCGTCGAAGGGGTGGCGGCTTTGGCGCTCTTCGCCGCCGCGCTCGCCGCGGGCGCCCGTTTGGTCGGCGGCGGCGGGACCGCGTTCGGGGGCCTGGTCCGCGACGAGGCGCTCTCCAATGCGTTGCGGATCGGGCTGGCCTTGAGCGGCTTGGCGACCTTGGTGTTGGCGCGACGCGTCGGCCGGGCCTTGGGTCTTTTGCATGCGGAGTTTTACGCCCTGCTGTTGTTCGCCGTGGGGGCGATGGATTTGCTGACGGTTTCCGACGATTTGATGCTGGCCTTCGTCGCCTTGGAGACATTTTCACTGGCGATGTACGTTTTGGCGGGATTCAACAAGTCTTTCTCCGGCAACCGCGAAGCCGCGCTGAAATATTTTCTGCTGGGGGCCTTGGCGGCGGCGTTCTTTTTGCTCGGGTTGGCGCTGGTTTTCGGCGGCGCGGGGTCGGTGCGCCTTGAGTCGGTGCGTGCGCTCACGGCGCAAACGGGTCTGGCGCCGGAACGCCTGGAGTTGCTGGCGGTGGGCTTGGTGCTGTGCTCCGCGGCCTTGGCCTTCAAGGTCGGGGCCGCGCCGTTCCATGTCTGGGTGCCGGACGTCTACACCGGGGCCACGACGCCGGTGGCGGCTTTTCTTTCGGCCGGGGCGAAGCTGGCGGGATTCGGGGCCCTGCTGAGGGTGGCCGGCGCCGCCGGCCGAGGTTCCGCGGCCTTGGAGGCGGTCTTCGGGCTGATGGCTTTGGCCTCGCTGGTGGCGGGGAATCTCGGGGCCCTGCGGCAGAATAATTTGAAACGCCTGCTGGCCTACAGTTCGGTGGCCCAGACGGGATATGCGATGGTCGCGTTGGTGGCCCTGGATCGGTCGGATGCCGGTGCGGCGGCGGCGGTGACGGCCTATGTGCTCGTCTATGCGGCGATGGCCTTTCTGTTTTTCGGTTTGGTGACCTTGGTCGAAAGCCGGCCTGAATTTCAAGGGACGGAACGGGGGGCGACCTTGGCCGATATCCAAGGATTGGGCTTCGAACGGCCCTGGGTGGGCCTCATTTTCGGCGTTGCGGCCATTTCCATGGCCGGATTTCCGCCGACCGCTGGATTTATAGCCAAATTTGAAATTTTCAAAGCCGCGTTTTCGGGCGGCCATACCTGGGTGGCGGTTTTGGCCCTCCTGAACAACGCGCTTTCCGCCGCTGTCTACTTGAGGGTTCTCGTGGCTTTGTATATGCTCCCTGTACCTGGGGAACGCGGTTCCGCGCGTTTCGGGGGAAGCTTGGGGCTGCTGACCGCGGCCTTGGCGCTGGGACTGCTTCTGTTGGGCATCCTTCCGTCGAATTTGGCCATGCCCGGCCTTTGAGTTTTTCCGGGCGGCGCCGAGTTTCCCGCCCGCCAAAGGCGGCGCTTCCGCAGGACGACCAGCCACTTATTCGCACCACTCCCGGAATCCGGTCCTCCCCCGTTGAAGGGGACTGAGGGGGCCGGATTTCCTTGCGCTTTTGGGCGGTGAACGTGTACCTGAAAAAGATCGAGTTCCAGGGCTTTAAAAGCTTCGTCGACCTGACCCAGCTTTCCTTTGAGCCGGGCATCTCCGCGATTATCGGACCCAACGGCTGCGGCAAGAGCAACGTCTCCGACGCCATCCGCTGGGTCCTAGGCGAGCAGAGCGCCAAGGCGCTGCGCGGGTCGAAGATGGCCGACGTCATTTTCAACGGGACCGACACCCGCAAGCCCTCCGGTGTGGCCGAGGTCTCCCTGACCATCAGCAACGAGGATCGGGCGCTGGGCGTGGATTATTCGGAAGTGACGGTCACCCGTCGCGCCTACCGCAGCGGGGAGAACGAATACCTCGTCAACAAGGCTCCCGCCCGCCTGAAGGACATCTACGCGCTTTTCACCGACACCGGCATCGGCACCGACGGCTACAGCCTGCTGGAACAGGGCAAGATGGATCTGATCCTGAGCTCCAAGCCGATGGAGCGGCGCTCGGTGTTCGAGGAAGCGGCCGGCATCACCAAGTACAAACTGCAGCGCGACGAGGCCCTGCGCAAGCTCGAAGCCACGGACCAGAATCTTTTGCGCGTGAACGACATCGTCAATGAGGTCAAGCGCCAGATCGGTTCGCTCGAACGCCAGGCCCGTAAGGCCGAAAAATACCAGGTGCTGAAAACCGAATTGGACAAGCTGCGCAGTCGCCTGCTGATCCGGGACGTCAAGGCCTCCCGCGAAGCCTTCGGCGGATTGCAGTCCGATTTGAACCGCCTGCAGGACGCTTTGGATACCCTGGACGCCCGTCAAAAGGAGCAGGACGCCTCCTCCCAGGGCGTGCGCTTGGAGCTGGCCAAGGACGATGAAGCCTTGGCGCAGGCCAACCAGGCCTTGTACGCGCTCGACAGCCAAGCCGCCCAACTCGATCGCCAGCAGGAGCTCAACCGGGCCCAAATCGCCAACCTTGAGGAGCGCATCAACCGTTCCTTGGCCGATGCCCAGGACCAGCGCGCCCGGGAGGCCCGCCTCAAGGGCGAGCTTACCGCGAGCCAGGCCGAACTGGCCAAAGAAGAGGAGAATCTGCGGCTCCTGAAGGTCGAATTGGAGCAGGCGGAAACCGGCCTCAAGGAACTCAGCGCCGCGCGCCAGCAGCGCAGCGCCCAGGCCCAGGTCATCCAGCAAAAACTGATCGGGTTCATGGACCAGAAGTCGGCCGTCAAGGGCGAGAGCGAGGCCCTGCAGGGACGTTTGGCCATGGTCGACGCCCGGGTGCAGGCTTTGGAACGGGAACTGTCGCAGGCCCAAAGCTCGCTTCAGGACGCCGGACGGCGTTTGGAGGAGGCCTCCCGCCAGGCGGGGGCGATGGGCGAGGAGGTCCGTTCTTTGGAGGACGTTCTCGGCGGCAAATACCTCCGCAAGCGCGAGTTGGAGGAGGCTTTAAGGGCCGCCGACGAAAGCGTCAACGCCCGTCAGGTGGTTTTGGGGTCGGAACGCGCCCGCCTTGGGGTGTTGGAGGAGCTGAGTCGGGCGCTCGAAGGCTACGAGTCGGGTCCGAAAGCCCTGCTGCAGGCGGGGGCCAAAGGCCAGGGGCCCGCGAAAGTCGAGAGCCTGGCGCACCATGTCCGGGCCAAAGCCGAGGCCGAAAGCGCGGTCGAACTGGCCCTGGGCAAGCGGCTGCAGACTTTGCTGGTGCAGGACGAGACCGAGGCGTTGGCCGCCTTGGAATGGCTCAAGAACGGGCGCCAAGGCCGGGCCGCCCTGCTGGCGAAGGCGAGTTTCCGGGCGCCGAATCCGGTTTTTGAAGAGTCCTTGCTGGCCCACGACGGAGTGCTGGGGCCCCTGACCCGGTATATGGAGTCCGACCCCGGGTTGGAAAGCGTGCTGGAGTGGCTCGCCGGCGGATACCTGTTGGTGCGCGACTTGGACGCGGCGCGGGCCGTGTCTTCCGCGCTACCGCAGGGCGCCTTGGCGGTGACCCTGGACGGCTGCCTGGTGGGGGCCGAAGGGATCATCAGCGGGGGAGCCAGCGACGTCGCCGAGCGGGGCCTGCTGTCCCGTGACCGCGAGATGGCGGTCCTCAAGGCCCAGATCGAGCAGGGCGTCGTCCAGTTGGAGGCCCTGAATCTCGACCGGACACGGCTGAGGGAAGAGCTTTCCACCCTGAGCAAGGATATCGAGACGCAGAGCCGGCAGAAGTCCGACGCCGAGATCGCGGTCGCCCGGCTCCAGAAGGAGCAGGGGGCCCGCCAGGAGGACGTGGGCCGTCTCGCCAAGGAAAGCGAAGAAAAGCGCAAGGCCATCGAGACCGTGCAGGTCGAAGCCGCGGGCTTTAGGGGCCGTTACGAGAATCTGGAACGCCAATTGGCGGAAATGGCGGGGGCCGAGGCCGGGATGCAGGCGGAACTGAACGCGCATCTCGACGCCATCAACCAACTGCGCCGGGATGAGGACCAGAGAGTCCGTTCGGTGAACGAACGCCGGGTCGCCCAGGCGGGCACGGACCAGCGCCGCCAGAACCACAAGGTCACCGCGGCCCGTCTCGAACAGGAAGTCAAATCCTGCACCGAACAGGCCCAGCGTCGCGAGGCCGACGCCCAGTCCGCGCGTTCCGAACAGGAGGCGCTCAAGGAACGCAACGCCGCCCTGGAGACGGATCTCAAAAGCCTGTTCGAGAAGCGCACCGCGGCCCAGGACAAGGTGCGGCTCGTCACCGAAGCCAGGCAGGAACGGCTGGACCTTATCGCCCGCAGCGACGAGGAGGCCCGGGTTCTTCGCCAGCAGTCCCAGGCCCTCGCCCAGGAACGGCATGGGGTCGATTTGCGGTCCCAGGAACTGCGCCTGAAGTTGGACGCCTTGGAAGCGACGCTGGCCAAGGATTTCCACGTCGATTTGACGGCCTTGGACCAGGCCCAGCTGTTCGTGCACGGCGACGCCGCGGGCGATCCCGCCCAGGAACCGGAGCCTTCCCCCGAACGGGTCGAGGAATTGACGCGCAAGCTGGACGAGCTGGGCGTGGTGAATCCGGCCGCGGCGGAGGAGTACCGGGAACTCGAACAACGGCACAGCCTGCTCGTCGGTCAGCTTGAGGATCTGCGCAACGCCAAGGGCGACCTCATGAAGGTCATCCATAAGATCAACCAGGAAAGCCGGGAACGCTTCCTGGGCACTTTCGAGAAGGTCCACGAGGCCTTTAAACGGACCTTCAAGGATCTCTTCGGCGGCGGCGAGGCGCGGCTCATGCTGATGGAAGAGGGCGACCTTCTGGAGGCCGGCATCGACATCATCGCCCGCCCCCCGGGGAAGCGGCAGCAGAGCATCAGCCTGCTTTCGGGCGGCGAAAAGGCCCTCACGGCGACGGCGCTGCTGTTCGCGCTGTTCGAGACCAAACCTTCGCCCTTCTGCGTGCTCGATGAAATCGACGCGCCCTTGGACGACGCCAACATCAGCCGCTTCAGCCAGATGCTGACCCGCTACGCCGCCAACACCCAATTCATCGTCATCACCCATTCGAAATTGACGATGGAAAAGGCGGACGTGCTCTACGGCGTGACCATGGAAGAGGCGGGCGTCAGCCGGGTCATCTCCGCGAAGTTCCGCGACGACCGCGCCGTGGTGTCCTAAAGAAAGGGGCTTTGTGGGGCTTTTTGATGTCTTTAACCGGGGCCTGAAACGGACCCGGGAGGTCCTGGAAAAGGCCTTCGCCGCGGTCACCCTCGGCGGGGCCGATCCGGCGTCGTTGGAGGCCCTGGAAGAGGCCTTGCTGCAGGCCGACCTGGGGCCCGCCTTGGCCGGGGAATTGGTGGACGCGGTCAAACGCTCTTCCGGAGGGGCCGCCGGCGCCCGCGCGGCCGCCAAGGAAAGGCTCCTCAAGGAGCTTTCCAAGGTCCAGCCCCGCGACGGCGATTGGCTTTCGCGCGTTCCCGCGGCCAAGCCCGAAGTCACCCTGCTGTTGGGGGTCAACGGCTCCGGGAAGACGACCACGGCCGGTAAATTGGCCGCCCATTTCAAGGCCCGCGGCGAGAAGGTGCTTTTGGGCGCGGCGGACACGTTCCGGGCCGCGGCGGCGGACCAGTTGGAACTCTGGGCGGGACGGGCGGGGGTGGAAATCCTGCGCCAAAAGGAGGGGGCGGATCCGGCCGCGGTCGCTTTCGACGCGGTGAGCCGGGGCGTCTCCGGCGGATTCGACCGGGTGATCATCGACACGGCCGGACGCCTCCAAACCAAGGTCAACCTGATGGAGGAGCTCAAGAAGGTCCACCGCGTCTGCGGGAAGGCCCTCGCCGGCGCGCCCCATCAGGTCCTTCTGGTCCTGGACGGGACGTCCGGCCAGAACATGGTTTCGCAGGCCCAGCTGTTCCAGGCGGCCGTCCCTCTGGACGCATTGGTGGTCACGAAACTCGACGGCACGGCCAAGGCCGGGGCCGTGCTTTCGGTGGCGGTTCAGACGGGCGTGGGGGTCCAGCTCGTGGGGCTGGGTGAAGGAAAAGAGGACCTCCGTGAATTCGTCCGCGACGCCTACGTCGACGCGCTCTTACCCTGAACCGCGGGCCCTTTGGCTCCTCCGCGGCCCCGAACCCGGGGCCTGGGAGGCCTTGGCGGCGGGGGGCTTTCCCCAGCTGACGCGGCGACTTCTGGCGGCGCGAGGCTTCCGGGATGCCGCCGCGGCCGGGGACTTTTTGCGGGCGGGGGCCTCCGGTTTCCACGCGCCCGATCGGATGCCCGGCGTCCAGGACGCCTGTGCGCGTATCGAAACGGCCCTGCGCCAGGGCGAGCGCGTGGCCGTGCTGGGCGACTATGACGTCGACGGGATCACCAGTTCGGTTCTGCTGGCCAAACTGTTCGGCCTCCTTAAAATCCCCCACGAAGTCTACATTCCCGACCGCGTGTCCGAGGGCTACGGGCCGAACGTGAACGCCTTGCGGGCCCTGAAAGCGCGGGGGGCTTCGGTGGTCGTCACCGTGGACTGCGGGACGACGGCCTTCGCCGAAGCCCTTGAGGCGAAGGCCCTCGGACTTGATTTGATCGTCACCGACCACCACCTTTGCACCGGGGCCCTTCCGGAGGCGCTGGCGATCGTCAATCCGGCGGCGCGGGAGGGCTATCCCTATCCCGCCTTGGGGGGGGTCGGGGTCGCCTTCAAGTTCGCCCAGGCCTTGTTGGCCCGGCTGGAGCATCCTCGGGCGCCCGAATTTTTGGACCACATGCTCGAACTGGTGGCCCTGGGGACGGTGTGCGACGTGGCGCCGCTCGACGGCGAGAATCGTTGCCTGGTGCGCGAAGGCCTGAAACGTCTGCGCGAAGGGCGCTGGTTGGGCTTGCGTAGCCTGGCCGCCGCCGCCGGCGTCGATCTCAAGGACGCCGACGCCGGGCAATTGGGCTTTCAATTGGGGCCGCGCTTGAACGCCGGAGGCCGGGTCGCTTTGGCTTCGTTGGGCGTCCGCCTGCTGATGAGCAAGGACGCCGCCGAAAGCCGGGCCCTGGCCGCGGAGTTGGAAAGCCTGAATCGGGAGCGTCGCGAGCTGGAAAAGACGATCCTGGAGGCGGCGGTCCTGCGGGCCGAAGGTCTGCTCGCGGAGGGCCGCCGGACCCTGGTGCTGTGGGACGAAACCTGGCATCCCGGGGTGGTGGGTCTGGCGGCATCACGGCTTTTGGAACGCTTTCATCGGCCGGTGTTCGTCTTTTCGGTCCAGGGCCCTTTGGCCAAGGGGTCGGGCCGTTCCCGGGCGCCTTTCCATTTGGTGGACGCTTTGGAGGCCTGCCGGGAAACCCTGGTCCGTTTCGGCGGACATGCGGTGGCTGCGGGCGCCACAGTGGAAGCGGCGGCGCTTCCGGCTTTCGCCGAGGCGTTCGAACGCCAGGCCGCCGGGCTTCAAGGGGAGGACTTCCGGGGCCGGCGCGAAGCCGACCTGGAAGTCCGTTTCGCGGAGATCGGGGAAGACTGGCCCGGCCAATTGGAGGCCTTCGAACCCCACGGCCTGCGCAATCCACGTCCGCTGTTTTGGGCCAAAGGCCTGAAGCTCGGGGCGGGTAGCCGGACGGTGGGGGCCGACGGTGCCCACCTGAAGCTGGAGCTGACGCAAGGTTCGGCGGCGATGGCGGGGGTGGCCTTCGGTTTCGGGGCGAAAGCGGCCGAACTCAAAGCCGCTGCGTCCTTGGAGGCGCTTTTTCACGTCGAATGGAACGTCTGGAACGGGCGCCGTAGCCTGCAGATCCAGGTGAAGGATCTGCGGCCGGAAGAGGCGGGCCTCTAGGCCCGACCTTTGGGCCGGGCTCGGCGAATAAAGGACAGGAGACCATGCGCATTTTTTCTGGGAGCGCTCGCGGGCGCTTCGTCAACGCCCCTGCGGGGGCCGATTTGCGTCCGACCACGGATCGGGTCCGGCTTGCCGTGTTCAACGCGACTTCGGCGCTCATTCCGGGTTGCCGCTTTTTGGATTTGTTTTGCGGCACGGGTTCGATGGGCTTGGAGGCGCTTTCCCGCGGGGCCGAGCGGGCCGTGTTCGTGGACAGCCAGAGGGCCTGCGCGGATTCGGTGAAGGCCGCGGCGGCGGCGTTCGGGTTCCCCGATACCGCGTGGGAAGTGCACCACGCGGATTTCAGGAAGGGGCTCCAAGCCGTCGCGCGCCGCGGCGGCGTGTTCGACGTCGTTTACGTGGATCCGCCCTACGACGCGGCGTTGGGGAAGCTTGCGCTCGCCGAACTGTTGGCGCTCAAGGTCCTGGCGGAAGGGGAAGGCATGCGCGTGCTGTTGGAACACTCCTCCGAGGACGGATCGCCGGAAGTCCCGGGCTTGGCCTTGTACCGCCGCTATGACCACGGGGCGGCGGCGGTGTCGGTCTACGGACATCCGCTCGCGGAGGCCGACCATGCGCTTTGAGTTCGGGGCGTCTTCCGTCCCCAAGAACGGGATCGCCGCGGCGGTGACCCGTTGGCTGGTCCATTCGGTGGCCCTGGCCTTGGTCGTGCTTTGGGTGCCGGGGGTCGGATTGAAGGTGGAAGGCACCCGGGAGGCGCTGCCGGCGATCCTTGGGGGATCGGCGGTGCTCGGGTTGTTGAACTGGCTGGTGCGGCCCTTGCTGATCCTGGTGACCCTCCCCGTGAACATCCTGACGCTGGGTCTATTCACGTTCGTCGTGAACGGGCTGGTGTTTTGGTGCGTGGCCGCCTTGCTTCCGTTTTTCGTGATCGCCGGATTCTGGACCGCGGTCTGGGCCTCGCTTTGCTTTTCCGTGTTCGCTTTCGTCCTGAACGCGCTGGTGGGCGGGGCCACCTTGAGCGTCCGCGCGGGCCGGAGGCCCTGACCGTGGCCGCGAAAGGCCCCTCGATGATGGACCAGTATTGGTCCGTCAAGGAACAAAACCCGGATTGCCTGCTCTTTTTCCGCCTGGGCGATTTTTACGAACTCTTCGGCGACGACGCCAAGGAGGCGAGCCGCCTCTTGGGCATCACGCTCACGGCCCGCACTTCCGGGGAAGGCCGCAGCGTCCGCGTCCCCATGGCTGGCGTCCCCTATCACGCCGCGTCCCAGTACATCCAACGCCTCCTCAAAGCGGGCAAGAAAATAGCCGTGTGCGAACAGATGGAGGACCCCAAAACGGCCAAAGGGATGGTCCGGCGGGAGCTCGTCCGTGTGGTCACGCCCGGCACGGCCTTGGAGGACGGCTTTCTCGACCAGGGCAGCAACAATTACGTCGCGGCGCTTTCGCTTTCCAAAACCAGGGGATTGGGCTTGGCCTGGGCCGACAACGCCACCGGCGAATTCATGGCCCAGGAGTTGCCCGCCGAAACCGCCCCGTTGGCGGACGCCCTGGGCCGGCTGAGGCCCGCCGAAATCCTGCTGGGCCTGGAGCCTTCCGCGGGGGCGTTGAAAGCCCTCTTGGGGCCGACGGACGCCGTGCTCGGGGAGAACGACGCCTGGCCCTTCGAGCCCGCCGAGGCGAACCGCAGGCTCAAGGAACATTTCGGGGTGGCCAGCCTTGAGGGCTTTGGCTTGGACGAGGAATCGCCCGCGCTTTCCGCGGCGGGGGGCCTGCTGGCCTATCTCGCCCGGACCCAGCGCAGCGCCTTGAAGCATATCCACGATTTTGAAGTCCACAAGGACGCCCGCCACCTGGTTTTGGACGCCGCGGCCCTCCGCGATTTGGAACTGGTCCAAAGCCTCGACAAAGGGGGGACGGCCAACACGCTTTTCGCGGTGCTGGACCGGGCTTCGACGCCCGCGGGGACGCGGGCGCTCAAACGCTGGCTGACCCAGCCGCTCCTGGATTTGGACGCGATCGCGGCGCGGCAGGACGCGGTCGAAGCTTTGGTGGAAGCGGGTGCGCTCAGGGCGGCCCTCCGATCGGCCCTGGCCGGCTCGGCGGATCTCGAACGCATCATCGCCAAAGTGGCCTGCCTGGCCGCGGGGCCCCGGGATCTCGCGGGGGTCCGGCAGACTTTGCGGACGGCTCCGGAGCTCAAGGAGCTGCTGGCGGGGAAAAGCGGGGAGCTCGCGCCTCCCGATTTGGCGCCCCACGTCGCTTTAAAGGCCCTCCTGGAGGCGGCGCTGGTCGAGGATCCGCCGGCCCTGCTCCGCGACGGGGGCTTCATCAAGCCGGGTTACGACGCCGAGTTCGACGCGGCCGACGCCGACTCCAAGGGGGCCAGGGGCCTGGTGCTGGAAGTGCAGGAGCTCGAGCGCGCGCGCAGCGGGAATCCCAAGCTGAAGGTCCAGTACAACAGCGTTTTCGGCTACTACATCGAAGTCTCCAAAGGGCAGGCCCAGGCCGTGCCGGACGATTACGAGCGCAAACAGACGCTGGTGAACGCGGAGCGTTTCACCACCCCGCGCCTGCGTGAGGTCGAACAAAGGGTGCTGACCGCGGAGGAACGGCGCAAGACGCGGGAGAACGCGCTTTTTGAGTCGCTGCGCCAGGAAGTCGGCGCGGCGTCGCGGGCCCTTGCCGGTTTGGCGCGCGACCTCGCCCGGCTCGACGCTTTGACCGCGCTCGCCGAGACCGCGGCCGCCGAAGCGTGGACGCGACCGCGGGTGGACGACTCGACGGTGCTCGATATCCGCGCGGGACGCCATCCGGTGATCGAACCCCTCTTAAGGGCCCAGGGCCAGACTTTTGTGCCCAACGATTGCCTGCTGGATTGCGAAGAAGCCCAGCTCGCGCTCATCACCGGGCCGAATATGGCCGGCAAGTCCACCTATATGCGCCAAGTGGCGCTGATCGTCGTGCTGGCGCAGGCCGGCTCGTTTGTCCCCGCCGCTTCGGCGCGGGTAGGGCGGGTGGACCGCGTTTTCACGCGCGTCGGCGCGTCCGACCGGCTCAGCCGGGGCATGAGCACCTTTTTGGTGGAGATGACCGAGACCGCCAACATTCTCAGGGGGGCGACCCGGCGCAGTCTGGTGGTTCTGGATGAGATCGGCCGGGGCACCAGCACCTACGACGGGGTCAGCATCGCCTGGGCGGTGGCCGAATATCTGCACGAAGCCCCGCGGCTGGGGTGCAGGACGCTGTTCGCGACGCATTATTTTGAATTGGCGGAGTTGGAGCAAAGGCTGCCACGCGTCCGGAATTTTTCGGTGGCCGTGCGCGAGTGGGAAGGGCGCATCGTGTTTCTCCACGAAATCAGGCCCGGCTCTTCCGAACACAGCTACGGGGTGGCGGTGGCCCGCCTGGCGGGCGTTCCCGAAGCCGTGCTGAAACGGGCCCGCGAAGTGCTGGCTTCCTTGGAGGTTCATCGACGGCCGGCGGCGGAACCGCTCCCGGCCCAGGGGGCTCTGGAATTGTTCCCGAGCGTCCCCGACGCCGCCGAGACGGAGGCGTTGGCGCGCATCCGCGTCGCCGAAATCGACGCCCTGACGCCGATGGCGGCGCTCAACGAGCTGCATGCGCTTAAACGCCTGTTGACGGAAGGCAAACCGTGAAGGCGCTTCGTTGGCTGGTCGTATTGGTGAGCGGCGCGACGATCATGGTGCTCGCGCAGTGCGCGTTTCATCCTGCCTTCGCCGCGGTCGCCGGGGGCTTCGCCGCGGCTTTCGCCGGGGTTTGGCTTTCCCGGAGGGTCGGATTGGTTCCGGCGGCGCCCCCGATGGGTTCGGGCCCCAAGGCCGTTGCCGACCGCCCAGCCGAGCCGATCGCTGAGCCTCCGGCGCGGCCCAGGCCGGTGGCCGCCCTTTCGGCGGCTGCGCCTCGCCGGGCCTTTTCGGGGCTGGATTCCGCTTCCGGGATTCTCGCGATCCAACAGAAACGCAGCCTGGCACTGCGCGACCACGCCCATCTGGCGGCGACCGACCTGCATAAACTGCTCCTGATTAACCAGGATTTGAGCCGTTCGAGCCAGCAGTTGAGGCGCTGCACTTTGGACGCCGCGGAGGAGTCCCGGCGTAGCGTTGAAGCTTCGGCGGAGGGCCTCAAGCAGGTGGACCGCGGGATTCTGGAGGTCGACGAGTTTCGGGATGCCGTGGACCGCGGGGGCAAGCTTTTGCGCGAACTGAAGGAAATGTCGGGTCGGGTGACGGGGTTTTTGGATCGCATCAGCGGAATCGCCCGGCGGACCAATCTGTTGGCTTTGAACGCAGGCATCGAAGCCGCCCGCGCGGGGGAGGCCGGTCGCGGTTTCGCCGTGGTCGCCGGGGAAATCCGCGCCCTCGCGGAAGCTTCGGCCAAAGCCACCGAGGACATCACGGCGATCCTGACGGACGTCCAGTTGCGCATCGACGAGATTAGCTCCGCGTTGGAAGCCGGACGGAGCATGGGGGAGAATTTGGAACTGGCCCGCAACGCCAATGAGATTTTTTCGCGGGTGCAGGACACTTTGGAACGCAATTCCGCGATGCTGAGCGTGGTGGATGAAAGCGTCCAGTCGCTGTCGCGGGATCAGGAGCTTTTGAGCCGGGCCCTGACGAAGGCGGAAACGATCGCCCTGGAAAATGTAAAAATGGCGGAACAGCTCAGCACGGGGGAGGCCAACTGAGGCATGCCCACACCTGCGGAACGCCAGATCGAGCTGTTGAAGCGCCTCAAGGCCGCGCCGCCATCCGCGGACGCTGAAGGTGTCCAAGCCGAACCCGAGGACGCCGGGGCGGCTCCGACGGAGGCGCCGGAGGAAACACGGGGCGCTCCGCCCTCCGGGCCTCTGCCCCGGGCCTTGCCGGTGAGTGAGGTGGCCTGGCGCCGTCTGGTGGCGCGCCAGCGGGCGAGCAGGGAATTCGGGAAGCTTGCGGAGTTGGGTGAATGGGCGGCGGAATTGGTGCTGGCGTTGCCCCCGGGCGCCTCCCGCATGAGCAAGGCCGAGAAATCCGAGCTGTTTCGCCGGATGGCCCAGTGGTGCGAAGGGAAGGACTAAACGAATGCCTGCTGAATCTTGGGTCACAGTGTCCCGGACGTTTCGGGAATTGGCGGAGCTCAACGCAGCCGTTCTTAAAGCCTTGCGGGAAGGCGACGGAGACGAGACGGTGTTGCAAGGGCTGAAAGCCGCTTTTGAGCGAAAGCGGCTTTTGGCGGAAGTTTTGGCGTCCGCCCAACCGCTTCCCCGGGGAGGGGCGGGCGCTTCGGACGACCTTACGGAAGCCCTTGAATGGCAGAAATTGGCCGCCCTACGCGAAGTTGAAATTTCGGAACGTTTGGCGGCCTGGGTACCGAAAGCGCAACTTCGGTCCAACGCGGGACTTTCCGCTTATCAAAAAAATTCTTTTGTAAAGTCGCAAAATACGCTGGACCAATCGATTTAACGGAGATTCCGCAATATGAAACACCTAAAATAAAGGCCTGTGTTTTTGCTGTGGGTAAGAACCAAGACGGCTTAAATATCAATTGTTTTCACAAATCGCTTGACAGGGAGAGGGGCCAAGACTAACATTCGTTTCGACAGAATGTAACTCCAGGCGGAACTGTATTCCACGAATACGGCATCCGCAATCTCCAGTTCACTCTTTCGTCACCTTATAGTGATTGAACGACTTTTATCGACGGATATGTTGGATCTCGTCCAGCGTGCTCTGGACGCGTCCGCGCTTTCGCATAACGTTATTGCGAACAATATAGCCAACGTCGATACGCCCGGATTCAAGCGTTCCGAGGTGGTGTTCAATGAGCAGCTCAAGAGCGCTCTCGCCGTGAGGCAGGATTCTTCGCAACAGCTGGAATTGGCCCGCACGGACGATCGCCATATCCCGCTGGAAGACGTTCCGAGCCTGTCCGAGATTCGGCCGAAAGTGGAAACGGATTTGACTTCGTCCTTGCGCAACGACGGCAACAATGTGGATATCGACCGTGAAGTTTCGCTGTTGGCGCAAAACACGGTGTGGTACCAGACCTTGTCCCAAATCACCTCGCACCAGTATGCCCAAGTGATGGACGCCATCACGGACAATACGCGATAACTGAGGGGCGGGCATGAGGGTTTTTAGCAACTTCGAGATCAGCGCATCGGGGCTTTCTGCGGAACGCTTGCGCATGGACGTGGTGGCGAACAATATCGCCAACGTCGAGACGACGCGGACGGCGGATGGAAGCGGCCCTTATCGGCGCCAGATGGTGGTTTTTGAACCGCGCCGTGAGGAAGCTCAGTTTGTGCTTCCGGCGGCGTTGCGTCGTTCCTTTGGGCCTGATTCCGCCGAGGACGCCGGCGATTCTGAGGAAACTTCGGGCGTGGCCGAAAGCGGGGCCGGCAACGGGGTGGCCGCGGCGGCGGGGAACGTGGATGATGCGCGCGGGTTAGGTGGAGTGCGGGTAGTCGGTGTGGTTCCGGATGGATCGGGACCCCGCTTGGTGTACGAACCCGGACATCCGGATGCGGACGCAAAGGGTTATGTGGCCATGCCGAATGTCTCGCTTGTCAACGAGATGGTCGACATGATTTCGGCGTCGAGGGCCTATCAGGCCAATATCTCGGCGATCGAAAGCGCCAAGAGCATGGCCCAACAAGCGATCGGCATCGTCGGCCAAACAACGCAGTATTGATCGGCAAGTCGCCCCAGAACGTGACCTTTTTCTCGAATTGAACGATGGCCCCCATCGCCCCTATTCCTCCCATGGCTCCCTCTTTGACCGCGGCTCCTGCGCAAAGCGCTGGAATCGGTCAAGGGGTTACCGCGGGTATGATGCAGGTGGCGTCGGCGGGTCAGCTTGCACAAAGCGCCTCGGCGGCAGCCACGGCGCCTTTGGCGTCGTTCCAGGAATTCTTTGCGGACGCTGTGAAGTCCGCGTCGACCCTGGCGGCGCAGTCCGAAGAAAAACAGAAACAACTGCTCGTGGGCGAGACGGACAATCTTCATGACGTTTTCATCGCCATGGAGAAAGCGGACGTCGCGTTCCAAATGACCATGGCAGTGCGTGACAAGGTGATCTCTGCGTATCAATCCGTGATGCAGATGACCGTTTGATCGATGCCGTCAAGCGTATTGAGGTGCTCTCAGTGAACGACTTCCTCCGCCAGCTGCTCGACCAGACCCGTTCAGCGTGGCAGCGGTTCAGTATCACCCAACGCATTGTTGTGGTGAGCGTACCGGTGCTGTTGATCTTGGGCCTCGGCTATCTCCTTTATGTGGGGGCCCAGCCGAAATATAAGACGCTGTACGCCAACCTTTCGGCCAAGGACGCCGGGGTGTTGGTTGAGAAGCTCAAGTCCGGGAACGTGCCCTACCGCATTGGCGCGGACGGCAAGTCGCTGGAAGTTCCCGAGGAGCAGGTCTACGAGACGCGCCTGAGCCTGGCGAGTCAGAACCTGCCTTTGGGGGGCGGCGTCGGTTTCGAAGTGTTCGACAAGAACAACTTCGGAGTGACGGACTTCACCCAACAGGTCAATTACCAACGGGCCTTGGAAGGCGAACTGTCCCGCACGATCAGCCATTTGAGCGAAGTCGAGGCGGCGCGGGTGCATTTGGTGTTGCCGAAGCCGGAACTGTATAGCTCGCGGGAAAAGGCCGCCACAGCGAGTGTGGTGGTGGACCTGCGCGGTGGGAGCGACCTGAAAGCGGAACAAATCCGGGGCATTGTCTATCTGGTGTCTGCCAGCGTCGAAGGCTTGGACCCTAAGAACGTGACGTTGTTGGATTCCCGCGGCAATGTTTTGAGCGATGTGATCCGCGACGATTTGGTGGAAGAGTCGCTGGGGCAGAATCCGGACGGAAGCAGCGCTCCCCTGACGGGCGGTCGTTTGCTGAAACAGACCAACGGCCAGTTGGAAGTCCAGCATCGTTTTGAACACGAGCTGGAGCGGCGGATCGCCAGCCTGCTGGATCGGGTGGTCGGCCCGAACCGTGCGGAAGTGCGGGTCACCGCGGAGCTGAAATTCGACCAGGTCGAAGAAAACAGCGAAACCTACGAACCGGTCGCCAACAACGAAGGTCTTGCGCGGAGTTCGCAGCGGGAAGTTGAAAGCTATTCCGGACAGGGAACGGTTCCCGGAGGAATTCCCGGGACGGAAAGCAACATTCCCGGTTATCAGCAGCAATACCAGACCGCCTCGAACAGCAGCTATTCGAAGAGCAAAGAGACGGTCAATTATGAGATGAATAAAAAGGTCGCCAAGGTTGTCGAGGCGCCGGGAACGGTCAAACGGGTTTCGGTGGCCGTCATGGTGGACAGTCTCCAGCCTCAGCAGGTGGATTCGATTCGTACAGCGGTGATCGCGGCGGCCGGTTTGGATATGGCCCGGGGCGATCAGGTGGCGGTCGAGAACATCAGCTTCGACACCAGCGAACGGCATGCGGCGGAACTGGCGGATCTGCAGGGTCAACGCACGGAACTGTGGCTGATCCTCTGGAAGGGCCTGATCGTTCTTCTGATCGTGATCGTCTTGCTGCTCTTCCTCAACAGCATCTTGAAGCCCCGCGTTGTCCGGGTTCAGGAACGCCTGATCCGCGAAATTACCCGGGTGGGCGAATCCGACTCGGTTCCGGGAGAGGAAGCCGCGATTCCGCTGGATCAAGTGGGCCGTCCGACCGAATTGGCCCTCGAGGAACAGCGTCGGGCGCAGTTGCGCCAGCAGGTCACGAAACTGGCCCGCGAGAAGCCCAAAGCCATCGCTATGCTGATCCGGCGTTGGTTGTCTGAAGAGAAAGCCTGAGGAGGCGGTCCCGACATGGCTGTTACGATTGGTCCTAAGCTGTCCGGCGAACAGAAGGCCGCGATTCTTTTGATCTCGCTCGGCCCCGAGATCAGCTCCGAGGTTTTCAAGGAGCTGAAAGAGGAGCACGTCGAGCAGGTCGCGCTTCAGATCGCCAATATGAAGAAGGTTTCACCCGCTGAACGCGATTCAGTGATGGAAGAGACCTTCCAACTGTCGATGGCCGAAGAGTATATCAGCGCCGGGGGCGTGGATTATGCCCGCGAGGTGCTGGAGAAGGCTCTCGGCGAGCAGCGGGCGATCGAGATCATCAATCGCTTGCAGGGCGCTCTGCAGATGACGCCGTTTGATTTCATCAAACGGACGGATCCTCAGCAGTTGCTGAATTTCATCCAGAACGAACATCCGCAGACGATTTCGCTGATTTTGGCTCACTTGAACAGCGAACATGCGGCGACGATTTTGGGTTCTTTGCCTTCAGAGATCCAGGTGGATGTGGCCCAGCGCATCGCGGTGATGGAACGCGCGACGCCGGACATCATCATGGAAATCGAAAAGGTTCTGGAACGCAATATCGCCAGCGTGTTCACGCAGGAAATGACCGCCGCCGGCGGCGTCCGCGCGGTTGCCGAAATGCTGAACCGGGTCGATCGCAGCACCGAAAAAGCGATCATGGAGAAGTTGGAAGAGACCAACCCGGATTTGGCGGACGAAATCAAGCGTTTGATGTTCGTTTTCGACGACGTGCTGTTGATCGACGACAAGTCGATTCAGCGCATTCTTCGCGAAGTCGATCAAAAGGACCTTATTTTGGCGCTGAAGGGCGCCGGCGAAGAGGTCAAGGCGAAGATCCTGAAGAACATGTCGCAGCGCGCGCGGACCATGATCATCGAAGAAATGGAAGTCATGGGGCCGACCCGTTTGAAGAACACGGAAGAAGCTCAGCAGAAGATCGTCAACACGATCCGCCAACTCGAAGAGATGGGCGAAATCGTCGTGGCGCGCGGTGGCGAGGAGGAAGTCTTTGTCTGAGACAGCACGGGTCCTTAACGCCGAAGAGTACGCTTTTGGGCATCAGCCGTTCTTGGTCGAAAAGGTGGCTGAAGCGGCATTGGCGGAACTTAAGCGCAAGCGTGAGGCCCGGGCCGCGGACAAGGTCGAGGAGTCCAAGCCGGATCCTGTGGCTGCACAGGAACGCGAAGAGGCGGCTGAGCTTAAATTGCAGGCTGCCCGTTTGTTGAAAGCGGCACAGAATACCGGAGAGCAGATTGTCCGGGAGGCGCAGGCCCAGGCGGTTCAAATCGCCTCGCTTTCCAAGGAAAAGGGTTATCAGGAAGGCTTTGCGCAGGGAGAAAGCGCCGGAAAGACGGCTGGCGAATCCGCCGGTCGGGAAGAAGGCCGCAAAGCCTATGCCGAACTACTGGCCCGTTTCGGGTCCATCTTGGAGCAGGCTCAATCCGAAAAGAACGCGTATTTTTCGGATCGGGAAGCTCTGCTGGTGGAATTGGCGACCCGGATTGCGGCGAAGGTGATCCATCGGGAAGTGGATACCCGCGAGGATCATACCTTGAATTTGTTGCGCCAGTCGATACGGGAACTGGCGGACAAGTCGAAATTGGTGGTTTTTGTGCATCCGGATCAGCTTTCGGCGCTGAACAAGGCCCAAAGCGAAGGGACTCTGGTTTTGTCCGGGGTTAAACAGATTGAATTCCTGGCCGATGATAAGATGGTGCCAGGAGGCTTGCGGATCGCGGCGGGATATCAAACCCTGGATGCGACCCTGGACAACCAGTTGGCGGAAATTTGCAGGTGCCTGCTGGAAGAGGCCTATCATGAAGCTTGAGTCCCTGCCCCACGGGGGCGAGGCTCAAAAGTTCTTTGAAAAGTTGGAAGGCGTCGATCCGGTGCGTTCTTTAGGCCGGGTGGAACAGCTGATCGGTTTGGTCGTGGAAGCCACCGGCCCCGCGTGCAGTGTGGGCGAGATTTGTTGGGTGTATGGCTCCAATGGCCGCCATCGGATTCAGGCGGAAGTCGTCGGTTTCCGGAATGACCGTATTTTGCTGATGCCTTTGGGCGAATTGCAAGGGATCGGGGCTGGAAGCTTGATGGTTCCGACCGGCAGGGATTTTCAGGTCCCCGTCGGAATAAGGCTCATGGGCAGGGTGTTGGATGGTTTGGCTCGGCCTTTGGATACGCTCGGTCCTCTCGGTGCGGATGCGCTGGTTTCGGTGCATCGGGAACCGCCGGATCCGCTGAATCGCTTGCGCATCAAAGAGGCCTTGAGCACAGGCGTCCGCAGTATCGATGCTTTGTTGACCCTGGGTCGGGGACAGCGTATCGGCATTTTCGCGGGCTCGGGCGTCGGCAAGAGCACGCTGATGGGCATGGTGGCGCGGGACGCGGACGCGGACGTCAATGTGATCGCCTTGGTCGGCGAACGTGGTCGCGAAGTCCGGGATTTCATTGATAAAGATCTTGGCCCCGAAGGCTTGGCGAAGAGCGTGGTGATCGTGGCTACTTCGGACCAACCGGCCTTGATTCGTCGACAAGGAGCTTTGGTGGCGACGGCGATCGCCGAGTGGTTCCGCGACCAGGGCTTGACGGTCATGTTCATGATGGATTCGGTCACGCGTTTCGCGATGGCGCAGCGTGAAATCGGCTTGGCGATCGGGGAGCCCCCGGCGACCAAAGGCTACACGCCGAGTGTTTTCGCGCTTTTGCCGAAGCTGTTGGAACGCGCGGGGACGACGGGACACCGCGGGAGCATCACCGGTTTGTATACGGTGTTGGTGGAAGCGGACGACATGAACGAGCCGGTGGCGGATTCCGTGCGAGCGATCCTCGACGGACATATCGTGTTGAGCCGCGATCTCGCTTCGCAGAACCATTATCCGCCCGTGGACGTGTTGGAAAGCGTGAGCCGTTTGATGCCGGAATTGGCGTCCGATGAGCATCGAGCGAGCGCGGCGAGGGTTCGCGACGTGCTTGCGGCCTATCGGGGCGCCCGGGACTTGATCACGATCGGCGCTTACGTCAAGGGCTCGGATCGGCGGATCGACCGGGCTTTGGCGCATGTGGATGGCGTGAACGCGTTCCTGAAACAGGACATGAGCGAACGGGACAATCTGGCGTCGGCGGTTGAACGGCTGAAAGGCCTGGTTCCGGAGCAAGCGTGAAAAAGTTCCGCTTCAGCCTCGAGACGGTGCTGAACGTAAGGCGCCAGACCGAGGAGTTGCGCAAGCGGGAACTGGCGGCGGCTTTGGCGGAGCGGGATCGGACTTTGCGGGGCTTGAATCTCGCGAAAAGCGCGTTGGAAAGGGCGTTGACGGACCATGGGGCGGCCCGGGACGCCAAAATCGATCTGGCCAGGGAACGCTGGCATGCCGGCCGGGAAGAGGCCTTAAATCGGCAGATCGGCGCTTTGCGGATGGAATTGCAACAAAAAGAAGACGCTTTGGAAGCGGCTCGCTTGAAAGCCGTGGAGGCTTCGCGGGACCGTTTGGTCCTGGAAAAGCTGGAAGAAAAGCAGCTTGAAGATTATTGGCTTCAGCTGAGCAAAGAAGAACAGGGCTTGCTGGACGATTTGGCTCAACGATCAGTGTCTGAGCTTAGCTGGTCGACCGTAGCCGTCGAGGGTAACTAGACTCGGCGCAGTTCGGGGAGAAAGGAGGGGAGACCGTGCGTATTCGGCCGCAGGTGACAAGCAGCACTCAACAACAAATGCAATTGATCGCCGCCGATGCGGTGAGCGGGAACAAAAACAACGCTCAGGCCAAGTTCAACGCGGCGCTCATCCAGGCTTCGAAAGGGGCGAAAGAGGCTGCGTCGGAAAGCGCTCAGGTTGGCGAGTTTCGCAACCAGATTCTGCAGGACGCTTTGCTGGGAGATGTGCAAGAACCACTAGCGCAATTGCAGAATTTGGAAGAGAATGGAAACCTTGAAACACCGAGCAAGGCCGCTGATAAGTCGAGCAAGGGCGTGGGAAATCCTGGTCCGCAAGGAGGGAACCCCGTTTCAGCGGAATCCGCTTTGGGCTTTTTCGCCTCGGCGAACGTGTTCGGTCAGCCTTCGCTTTTCCAGCCTATGGGAGTGGCGCCGATTACCGGGAGCCAAACTTCCAAAGGCGCTGGAACAGGAGTGTCAAGCCAACGGACCGCTGTTTCATCCCAGGGGGGTGTGAAGGCGGCCGGGGCGGTGCAAGCGTCGGTTTCGGGAACACAAAGCGGAATGGCGCCGGTCCAGACGGCATTGTTCACGCCGGTGACGGCCAAGATGCTTACCACGGCGTCTGATCTTGGGGAGAGCGAATTCTCCCCTGTCAACGCCCAGGGTCCTGTAAAAGGTTCGACTTCCACGGCGACTGCGGGCTCCTCAAGCGCCAACGCTACCGGAAAATCGGGCGTTTCTGGGCCGAAAGCTTCGGGGCAGGAAGAGCTTTCCGCTCCGACACAGCGTTCCGCCGGCGGTTCTGGGACGACGGCTCAAGCTTCCGGAGAACCGGAAGGCGGCTTAGGGCCTGTCGATCTTTCGGAGCTCGGATTGACGGTCTCCTCCGGGGCGACCGGAACTCCAGTGGACACCGAAGGCCAGGTGACGCTCAAAGGGGACGGCACGTGGGTGCTTCCCGAGGGGGCCTCGGCCGCGATGAAAGCTGCAGCCGGGATCGGAAATCAAGGGATTTCCCAGAGTTCCGGGGTTTCGGCTTCGAATCAGGGATCGAACGGCCCAACGGCTCCGAATAGCAGTCCGTTGAGCCCCTCGGCGTGGGTGGCTTCGGCGCAGTTTCCCTCGGGGAACGCTTCGGGCGCGAACGGGGCGCAGGAAACAGTTTCGACTTCGGTCGTGGAACCGAGCACCGAAGCGATCGCCGCGGGTGTTCAGGTCCAGGAACAGCAACAGCAACAGCAACAGCAACAGCAACAGTCCACGGGGGCGTCGGCGAGTCTTGCCCGTCTCAGCGAAAACGGTGCTACGGCGCAATCGCGGACCGTATCGCAGGACGAAGGGGATGCGCGCACGCAGGGCGCAGGAGTCTCGGCTTTTTCCGCGGCTCTTGCGGGTGCGACGCAAACCAATGCGGACGCCTCTGGAAACGACAGGACGGCTTTGAGCGAGCCGGTGGTTCAGCAGGTGGCCCAGGCATTGACCGAAGCCCAGGCTTCGGGGACCCCGGGTCGATTGGTGATTCAGCTGAAACCGTCGAATCTGGGAAGCGTCCAGATTGATTTGAGCTTTACGGATGGGAAACTCACCGCGCATGTGGTGGCGGCGCAGTCGGACGTCCGGGACGTTCTGGTGCGGGACTTATCCAGCCTGAAAAGCGGTTTGGAGTCCCACGGCGTCCAGGTCAGCGAAGTGAGCGTGGCTTTGCGGACCGGAGTGCAAGACCAACAGCGCCAGGGTTCGGGCGCTCAACAGCAACAGCCGCAATGGTGGCGGACGGCGACCCAGGTCGCGGCCAACGTCGCCAACGCGGCGCCTGCGGGTTCGGCTTACGGCGCCGATCTCGCCGGTGGCTCCAAGAATTTCAGCGCCTTGGCCTGAGGCTTTAGCCTCGAGCCTATCCCAACGAAAGGAGGTGAACCCCAAATGTCGACCACTTCTCTGTCTTCGCTTTACAACAACGCGTCCTCGTCGCAACTTGCGAGTTCGAGTTCGTTGTCGGCTTCGGATCTTCAGAATGAGTTCATGGACATGCTGATGACCGAGCTGAAGAACGAAGATCCGACCAATCCCGTGGACAGCACCACCATGATCGCGCAGGAAGCCCAGTTCGAGAGCCTGTCGCAAATGCAGGATCTCAATACGAACCTGACTTCGATGCTGGCGATGCAATCGGTGACGCAATCGCTCGGGCTGATCGGATACACGGTGACCGGATCGGATACCAGCGGTTCCACGGTGACCGGACAAGTGACCGGAATCAATTTCGTGAACGGTTCCGCGGTTTTGGCGCTTTCCGTGACCAGCAACGGCACTACGACGTCCGACACGATGAACCTGTCGAGCGTCACGGCTGTGGCGAACAAGTAAGGGGCCGGCCATGATTCCACCGGTCAACTCTTCGTCAAGTGTTTCGCCGCTCGCGGCGGGGTCCAACGAAACCGTCCGTAAAACGACGGCGGGTCAGTTGAGTTTCAACCAACTGATCGAACAAAAACTGGACGGAGGGGAGGGCCTCAAGTTTTCGGCCCACGCCTTGGCGAGGCTGCAAAGCCGCAATATCACGCTAAGCGCGGATGACCTGAACCGGCTCAAGCAAGGGGTCGCGCAGGCCGCGGCCAAGGGCTCCAAGGAAAGTTTGGTGCTCAAGGACGATGTGGCCTTCGTGGTCAGCGTCAAGAACAACACGGTGATCACGGCCGTGGACGCCCAATCGATGCAAGGGAACGTTTTCACCAACATCGATTCGGCGGTGATCGTTTAGAAATTCACCCATCTCAGGCCGGCCCCGCAAGGGGGGTCTGGACGCTGCGGACTGACGGAAGCGGCGCATCAAGAGGAGAGGATCATGTCAGCTTTGGGATCGGCAATTAGCGGACTCCAGGCCTCGCAGCAATGGCTGGACGTCATCAGCAATAACGTCTCGAACAGCCAGACCGTCGCGTACAAGGCTCAGGTCGTCAGCTTTTCGGATCTGATCAGCCAGGATCTTTCGTCGGCCTCGGGCGACGATTCCAGCGCCGGGCTCGGCGGCACCAACGCGGTGCAGGTCGGCTTGGGCGTGACCGTCGGCTCGATCGCTTACGACATCAGCCAGGGCTCCATTGAAAGCACCGGCAAGGCGACGGACATCGCCATTTCGGGCGCGGGCTACCTGACCGTGAACCAGGACAATTCGACGGTTTACACCCGGGCAGGCAATCTCACCTTTGACAGCAACGGCGACCTGGTGACCGCCAGCGGCGGATTGGTCCAAGGCTGGTCCCTGCAGGAAAGCGTGAACCCTGCGGCTCCCGGTCCGATGACCGTGATCGCCAACACCCTGAACACCGACAACGACTCGGCGATCGGGAACATCGTTATCCCCAGCAACATGCAGTTGGCGCCTGAAGCGACGACGGATAACACGGATCCGGCTTCCAAGACGGACGGAGTGGTGTTGGCGGGCAACCTCGACAGCTATACCCCGGAGAATTCCGCGGTGGCGACGTCCGGGTTGACCCCGACAGGTGCGGATGCCGATTTCACCACGGTTTCCAACGCGAACCAGACCATTTTGACGACGTTGACGACGAGCGCGAACGCGACGACCACGTTCTCCGCTTATGATTCCTTGGGCACCGAGCACACCTATACGGTGTATTGGGTCCAGACCGCGAACACGGCCAACGGAGCGCAGGCTTCCTGGGACTACTACGTGTTCGATTCGACCGGCGGCGTTAGCCCGAGCCTGGCCGCGGGCGCGGCCGCGAAGGCGGCTGGCACGACGGTTCCCGGCGGTTTTGTGATGGCGGGCGGCGACGGCACGGGTTCGGTCAACGCTGGCATCACCAGCACCTGGACCAAGGCGGTGACCTTTAATCCCGACGGTTCGTTGGCCACCAACGGCAACGACGGCGCGGGTGTTGCGATCGCCGAAAATCCGACGATTTCGATCGCCGAGACCAACGGTTCGGTCACGCCCTTCACGTTCTCGATGAATTTGGGCACGCCGAACAATCCGGGAAGCGCCGCAGTTCCGGCGAGCTATGGCCAGAGCGACGGGCTGACCGGCACCTACGGTAGCGGCACCACGACCAACGGGGTGTACTCGCCCAAGGACACGATCTACACGAAATTCTCTTCGGGATATTCCTCCGGAGTTCTGGAAAGCCTGGCGTTCAATGCCAGCGGCCAGATCGAAGGCACGTTCAGCAACGGACAGACGGTCGCTGTCGCCCAGCTCGCGCTGACGAATTTCTCGAACGACGAAGGCTTGGTGAGCGACGGCGACAATAACTACTCGGCCTCCGCCAATTCCGGCTCGAGCCGCATCGGCACGGCCGGTACCGCCGGATTCGGCACCATCCAGGGCGGCGCGCTCGAAGAGAGCAACGTGAGCCTTTCCACCGAACTCACGAACATGATCCTGGCGCAGAACATGTACGAATCCAACACCAAGGTCATCACCACCCAGGCGAACCTGTTCACGAACCTGATCGACGCGGTTCCTGCGCAGTAATCGGCGGGTGGCAGTAAAGTCAAGATAGGTTAAGATGGGAAACGGTGCCCCCGGCGCGTCTTAGACGGCGCGCCGGGGCGGACCGAAGCAGGAAGGCGAAAGGGAGGCCGGAACGACCCCTTCCTTTGGACTTTCCCAACATTTGCGGGGATCACGCGATGATCAAACTCTCCCGGTTGAACGGCGCGGAGTTTTTCATCAACCAGGATCATATCCTGTACCTGGAACGGACCCCTGAGACCGTCCTGACCCTGAACGACGGCAAGAAGCTCACGGTCAAGGAGACGCCCGAAGAGGTCGTGGATCGCATTCTCGCTTTCCGGCGGTTGACGGTACCGCCGGTGCTGGGCGGGGAAACGGCTTAAACAGTGACGTGGAAAGGTCGGACGCGCGGCTGGCCGCCGCGGTCCGGCGCACGAAGGGATTTCTTTAACAGGGTTTTTCGGAGGACCGCTTGGATATCGCAACCATTGCCGGCTTACTGATTGGCTGGGGCATGCTGCTCCTGTCACTCTTGATTGAAGCAGACTTTGAAGTAGGCGCGCTGGCAGCCTACGCGAACTACGCTGGTTTGCTGATCATTATCGGCGGCACCTCCGGCGCGACGATCCTGAGCTTCACCTTGGAAGATATCGGCAACCTGCCGAAGATCCTGAAGAACGCCTTTATGGCGAAGACGCAGGATCCGGTTTCGGTGGTGACGACGATGGTCGGTTACGCCGGCAAGGCGCGCCGCGAAGGTCTGCTGGGCTTGGAAGAGGACATCCAGACGATCGCGGATCCCTTCCTGCAGAAGGGTCTGCAGCTGGTGGTCGACGGCACGGACGGCGAAATGATCCGGGACATTCTTGAGACGGATACGGCGTACATGCAGGCCCGCCACAAGATCGGATCGGAAATCCTGATCTCGGCCGGCGGTTACTCCCCGACCTTGGGCATTATCGGTGCCGTCGCCGGTCTGATTCATGCCTTGGGTTCGGTGTCGGACGCTTCGAAACTGACCGGCGCCATCGCCGTGGCCTTCACGGCCACCTTCTATGGCATCGGGTTCGCCAACTTGCTCCTGCTGCCTTTGGGTTCGAAGCTGGCCCTGCGCAGCAAACAGGAAACTTTCATCCGCGAGCTGACCCTGGTCGGTGTGTTGTCGATCTCGGCCGGCGATAATCCCCGCATCGTTGAAGAAAAGATGCGCGCGTTCATGGCGCCTTCGGATCGCCTGAAGTTGGCGGACGCGGGAGCCAAGGCGGAATAGTTCCCAGAGGACGTAAGGGCGGGGTTGCCCCGCCCTAAACCTCCTTAACCAAGGAATGGGCATGGCAGGCAAAAAAAGGAAAGGCGGCGGCGGGGAGCACGGCGGCGGCGGGCATGATAACGCCGGTGGCCTGCGGTGGTTGCTCACGTACACGGACATGATCACCTTGCTGCTCGCCCTGTTCATCGTGATGTGGGCGCAGGCGGATCCCAATCCGGTGAAAATGGAGCAGATTCAGTCGGCGTTTGCGGTGACCTTTGGCTACGGTCAGCCGGCGCTTATGGCCAGCGGAGCGAGCGTCGGCGCCCGGCCGGTGGTGATCGAGCAAAGCGAAATCCAGAAGGAAATGATCAAGGAGAAGCTGCGCAAGTACCTTCTTGAGGAACGGCTGGATTCCGCGGTCAATATCCACTTGAACGAACGCGGGGTCCTGATCCGGGTCTACGCGGACAAGGTGAAGTTCGAGAAGGGCTCCGCGGAGATTCCTCCGACCTATAAGCGGGTGTTGGACAAGGTCGCGAAAGTGCTGGAAACGACCGGCAATGCGATCGAAGTCAACGGCTACACCGACAATTCGCCCGGGGACAACTGGACCTTGTCGGCCCAGCGGGCGGTCAATACGGTGAAGTACCTGCAGGGCAAGAACATCGCCCCCGAACGGATGGCCGCGGCGGGATACGGCGAGTACTCGCCCCTGGTGCCGAACTCGGATACGATTCGGCGTTCGATGAACCGCAGGATCGACATTCAGGTGCTCAAGGGTCCGCTCCTGAAGGAGCTGGTGGACCACGATAAAGTGCGCGAGGAGTTCGACCCGGTGGTCTCGCCGGCCGAAGAAAAGACCCTGAGCCCGGTGGAAGGCGTTAGCCCGAAACCCTTGACCTTTTAACCTTAACAAGAATCACGAACGGGTTTAGACCCTAAAGGAGGCAATCCATGGCCGAAGAAAAGAGCACGCTCCGCTGGATTCTCGTCGGCGTGCTGGCGACGCTTGTTGTTTCGATCGCGAGCGTCCTGCTGACCGTCTGGTTCCTCTCGAACAAGGCGGATGTCGGCAAGCAGAAGGTGATCGAGCCGCGGCCCGAGTTGGGCAAGCTGGAAAAGTTGGGTTCCTTCCTGGTGAACCTTGGGGACGTCGAGGAGACGCATTACCTCCGCGCCGTTGTGGAATTGGAGCAGAATTACGGCTCCTCCCCGGAATTCGGGAACGAGATCGGCAACCGCAAGAGCCAGTTGCGTGACATCGTGATTTCGACGCTCTCGGCGAAGACCTCCGAGGACCTGCGGACTCCGGAAGGCAAGGAAGCCCTGAAGCAGGAGCTTAAGGAACGCATCAACTCGGTGCTGGCGAAAGGGCAGATTGCCCGCGTCTACTTCACCGAATTCGCGATCCAATAATCCGGCTCAATCGCCTCAAGCATCAAGGGTAGCCAATGGATGACATTCTGAGCCAGGGCGAGATCGACGCCCTGATGGCCGGCCTCGACACCGAAATGGCCACGGCGCAGGGCGGAGACGCCCCCGCCGCGGTCGCGGTCGAGGACGAGCCGGAGGAGTCCGAGGCCGAAGCGTTGCCGACGGTCAAGGGCGAGAAGAAGGTCAAGCGCTATGATTTTAAGCGCCCGGACCGCTTCAGCAAGGACCAGCTTCGCATGCTGGAGATGATGCACGAGGCTTTCGCGCGCCATTTTGGCACGACGCTTTCGTCCTTCATCCGCACGATTGCGGAGATTCAGGTCATTTCGGTCAAGCAGTCGTCCTACGGCGAATACGTCAACGGCCTGAACAATCCGACGGCCTTGACGGTGTTCAGCTTTGAACCGCTGCGCGGCAATTGCATGCTGGAAATCAATCCGGCCATCATTTTCCCGATCATCGACCGCATTTTGGGCGGCCCCGGGCAAGCGATGGCGAAAGAACGGGATTTGACCGATATCGAACAGGTGGTCGTGGGCAAGTTGGCCGTTAAGGCTTTGGACAGCTTGCGGGACGCCTGGGAACGCGTGGCGCGGGTGACTCCTGAGATCGTGAACAAGGAGACCAACCCGCAGTTCGTCCAGCTGGTCGCGCCTTCCGAGATGTGCCTGGTCATCAAGTTTTCGCTCAAGGTCAAGGAACACAAGGGCGTCATGTCTTTGTGCTTCCCGTATATGGTGCTCGAAACGGTCGTCCAGAAGCTGAGCACGCAAAAGTGGTTCACCAGCAATTCGGGCGGATCGACCCCCGAGACGCGGCAGTGCCTGCAGCATCGTTTGCAGTCCACGGGCGTGCCGGTGATCGTGCAGATGGGGACCTTGACCCTGAACGCGCAGCAATTGATGGACTTGAAGGCGGGGGATGTGATTCCGCTGAACAAGAGCGTCAACAGCCAGTTGGACGTGTTCGTCGAGAATAAGCGCAAATTCGGCGGCAGGCCCGGAATTCATTCGAAACGGAAAGCCGTGATGATCACCACGGTGTACTCCGAAGAGACGGAAGCCTAGGAGGCGAGATGACGTTGAATCCCACCCAGACGCAGGCTTTCGATTCCGCTCTCGCTCCCGCGGGCGAGGCGGCGGCGAACGCGTTGGCGGGTTTGTTGGGTAAAGGTGTTACTTTGAGCCCGGCGGGCGTTGCGGAAGTGTCGGCCCAGGATTTGGCGGACAAATTTTTCGCCGGCGTCGCGCAGGTTCCTGTCCAGATCGCCGAAGGCGGCAAGGCGCTGCTTTTGTTCAACGAGTCGACCGCTGCGTTGATGGCGGATCTCTTGATCGGCGGGGACGGCTCGAATCCGGCGGAGCAGTTGAGCGATTTGCACCTGTCGGCGCTGAGCGAAGTGGGAAGCCAGCTTTCGGCCGCGTTCTTGGAAGGGCTCGGGAGCGGGTTGGGTCTTTCCGTGACGGGCGTTTCGGGCGAATTGCTTGCGGTTCCCGCGGCGGAATTGCCGGCGGCCGCGTCGGAATTGGGCGCCGCGCTCGTTTCTCTGGAATTTTCCTTGGAAGTCGAGGGCGGGTTGCCTTCGCCTTTCCTGTTCGTCATCGGGGAAGGGACGGCCGCGGCGTTGACGGCTGGACCGGCTGAAACGGCCCCCGCCCCGGCTTCGACGTCTACTCACGGTGGTTTTGGAGGATCCATGAACGCTCCTGTGGTGCAAGCGGCTCAGCTTTCCCAGCTTACGGGCGGGCTGCCCGCGGGCTCGGGCAACAACCTGGAACTCCTGATGGACGTTCCGCTTCGCGTGACGGTCGAACTCGGCCGCACCGAGAAGATGGTCAAGGAAGTCCTTTCGCTGGGGCCCGGGTCGGTCCTGGAGCTGGACAAGCTGGCGGGCGAGCCGGTGGACATCCTGGTCAACGAAAAGGCGATCGCCAAGGGTGAAGTGGTCGTGATCGACGAGAACTTCGGTATCCGTGTCACCGAGATTCTCGCGCCGAAGGACCGCGTCAACTTTTAAAGCGCTCGTAAGGGTTCTCGAGAGGGACGCGGACAGCGCAGCTGCCGCCGTCCCTCTTGATGTTTAAGGGGAGTTTTTGTGGGCCCGGCGTCGGTGAAATCCTGGGTTTTGGCTGCGGCGTTCGCGCTGGCGGCCGGCACGTTGGCCGCGGCGGCGGCGCAACCGACGCCTGTGGGCGGGTATCTTTCGGATGAGCTCGGTAAGTTGGACGCGTCCGGGGGCGGAGCCGCGGCGGCCGCCGCTCCGGTGGCCGCTCCTTCGTTGCTGCCGACCCTGCTCAACGTCGTGTTTTCCTTGGCCTTTGTGGTCGGCCTGGTGTTTCTGGCCTATTGGCTTCTGCTAAAGTGGCGCGACCGCCAGGGAATGCAGCCCGGGTCCAAAGTGGGGCTGATTCGGGTTTTGGAACGCCAGTATGTGGACGCCCGCCACGGGGTCGCGGTGGTGGAGGTCGGGGATGAAGTGCTGACCCTGGGCCTCGGCGAGGACGTGACGCTGCTTTCGAAAGTGGAAGATCCCGCGGCGGTTGAAAAGCTCAGGCAGGCGGCGCCCTTGCCGGCGAGCGTCATGGGATTCAAGGAACAGTTGGAGCGCGTCGGGGTCCGTCTCCGCAGGGAAGAATGGGGACAGGCCAAACAGTCGCTCCGCAACCAGGCGGACGAAATGAAGGAGCTCAAGAAACGGATGGAGCGTCCGAACGGGGAGGGGCGTTGATGCGGCGTTTCTTCGTGGCCGCCTCGGCCTTGGCTTTTGTTTTCGCGGCTGCGGGTTTGTCCGCGGCGACGCCGTTGCCTTCGCTCCACATCGGGGTGGGGTCGGCGAACGGCCCGCAGGACGTGTCGCTGACCTTGCAGATCGTTTTTTTGCTGACGATCCTCAGCTTGGCGCCGGCGATCCTCCTGCTGACGACCAGCTTTACGCGCATCATCATCGTCCTGAGCTTCCTCAGGCAGGCCTTGGGCACGCCGACGATCCCCCCCAACCAGGTGATCCTCGGCTTGGCCCTGTTCCTGACTTTTTTCAACATGAATCCGGTCTTCAGCAAGGTGAACGATGACGCCCTACAGCCCTACCTGAAGGGGCGCATCAGCCAAGAAGCGGCGCTCACCAAGGCGCTCGAACCGATGCGCGACTTCATGTTCCGCCAGACCCGTGAAAAGGATTTGGCGCTGTTCGTTTACCTTTCCAAGAGCCCCCGCCCGGCTTCTCCCGCGGATGTTCCGACCCTGGTGCTGATCCCCGCCTTCGTGATTTCCGAGCTGAAGACGGCGTTCCAGATGGGCTTCCTCATCTATATCCCCTTCCTGATCATCGATATGGTGGTGGCGAGCACCCTCATGAGCATGGGCATGCTCATGCTGCCGCCCGTGACGATCTCCCTGCCGTTCAAGATCCTGCTGTTCGTGTTGATCGACGGCTGGCATTTGATCGTGCGGTCCCTCATGCTGAGCTTCCACTGACATGACCCCCGACTTCGTCCTCGATCTGGGCAAGCAGGCGCTGATCATGGTGCTGTTGCTGGGGGCGCCCATGTTGTTGCTGGGCCTGCTCGTCGGCGTGCTGATTTCGATCCTGCAGTCGGTGACCCAGATCCAGGAAATGACCCTGACCTTCGTGCCCAAGATCGTCGCCGTGGTGATGGCGCTGATCTTCTTTGGGCCGTGGATGCTGCGCCTGTTGACCGCGTTCGCCCTGCAGATTTTCGAGCGGTTGCCGGACATGGCCCGCTAGGGGCGTTATGCAGACCCTGGCTTCCTGGACGATGGAACAATTCACGGTCTACGCGCTGATGTTGGTGCGCGTGAGCGTGTTGTTCCTGTCGGCGCCGATCCTGGGGAACGTGAACATCCCCGCCCAGGTGAAGGCGGCGATGGCCATGGTGATCACCTTGGTGCTTTACCTCGCCCTCAAGGGAGGGCACCAGGCCCTGGCGGTCCCCGGCAACGTCTTCGAACTGGTGGGCGCGGTGGGCGGCGAGGCTTTCGCCGGATTGATCATCGGATACACGGCCTTCCTGCTTTTCAGCGGCTTGGAGATGGCCGGCGAGATCGTCGATATCCAGGTCGGCTTCGGGTTGGTGAACGTGATCGATCCGGCGGGCGGCTCGCAGGTGTCGATCATCGGCCAGTTTTATTACATCGTGGCGATGCTGTTCTTTCTGGCCATCGACGGGCACCATGCCCTGTTGAAAGCGCTGGGGGACAGTTTTACGCTGCTGCCCCCGGGGACGATCGTGTGGTTCAAGCAGGCCGGGCACGCCGGGCCCCTGTTGGCGCAGTTCTTTACGCGCCTGTTCGCGATCGCCATCCAGATCGCTGCGCCGTCGATCGCGGTGCTGTTTTTGACGAATCTGAGCATGGGCCTGCTGGCGCGGACCCTGCCCCAGATGAACGTGTTCATCGTGGGCATGCCCTTGAACGTGATCGTGGGCCTGTTGATCACGATCGTGAGCCTGAAGCTGCTGGGCGTGGTGCTGACCGGGGTGACGTCCCAGGTCGGCGCCAGTGCGTTCCGCATGCTTTCGGCGCTGACGGGCTAGGCCCGGAGCCCAGGAATGGCCGATCCGTCCAAAACAGAATCCGCGACACCACGAAGGCGCGAGGAGGCCCGCAAACGCGGCCAAGTCGCGCGGTCGATGGAGTTGACCTCGGCGTTGACGCTCTTGGGCATGCTGGTGGTGCTGAACCTCGCCGGCGGGTACATGCTCGACGAGATCGCCAAGGTGGCGCGCTACGCCTGGGGCGGCCTGGGCACGTTCAGCTTCAGCGAGACCGAAATCCGCCGCCAGACCCTGACGTTTTTCCTGGAACTGGGCCTGGTGACGGCGCCGATGCTGCTCGGCGCCGTGGTGATCGGGATTCTGGCCAACGTGCTCCAGTTCGGCTTCATCTTCGCCCCCGAAGCCTTGCGTTTGCGCTTCGAAAACCTTTCACCGGCGCATGGCTTGGAGCGGATGTTTTCGCGCCGCAGCGCGGTGGAGCTGGCCAAGTCCCTGATCAAGATCGCGGTCATCGGGGTGACCGCCTGGCTGACGGTGGCCGGGCGGGTGCCCACGCTGATGTCGCTGATGGATTCCGACCTCACCCTGTTTTTCGGGGCCGTCGGTTCCGCGGCCACGGCGGTGATGCTCCGGGTCGGCTTGGTCATGCTCGGCATGTCGCTTCTGGATTTCTTCTACCAGCGATGGGAATTCGAAGAAAGCCTGAAGATGAGCAAGCAGGAAATCAAGGACGAGTACCGCCAGATGGAAGGCGATCCGCTGATCAAGTCGCGGATCCGGAAAATGCAGGCGGAGGCCGCTCGGCGGAGGATGTTCGCCGAATTGCCGAAAGCCGACGTGGTGATCACCAACCCGACCCACTTGGCGGTGGCGCTCAAGTACGACGGCAGTTCCATGGACGCCCCGGTGGTGCTGGCCAAGGGCGCCCGGCTGATGGCGGCCCGCATCAAGGCCATCGCCAAGGAAAACGGGATTCCGGTGATGGAAAACAAACCCCTGGCGCGGGCGCTCTATCGCTCGGTGCCGGTGGGGGGGCAGGTCCCCGGAGCTTATTTTTCGGCGATCGCCGAAATTTTGGCCTACGTTTACCAGGCCAAGGGCACGCTGGAATCGAAGGCCCGTCAGAACCAGGAACGCATCGCCCACAAGGCCTGGGATCGCGGCTCGGTCGCGGCGCCCGGCCCCGTGGAATGAGGAAAAGCGACGGTTTAAGAGGAGTCCATGGCTGAATCCGTGAACAATAGCGTCCGTTTGGGCGGCCTGAAGGCGAGCGACATTGCGGTTCCGGTCGCCGTAATGGCGGTGATCCTGTTCATGCTGTTCCCCCTGCCGAGCATGGCGCTCGACTTGGCGCTGGGGCTGAACCTGGCGATGTCGGTGCTGGTGTTGTTGGTCACGCTCTACACGACCGAACCGCTCCAGTTTTCGAGTTTTCCGTCCCTGCTGTTGGTCACCACGGTCGTCCGCCTGAGCCTGAACGTGGCCGCAACGCGTTTGGTGCTCACGCAGGGCCAGACCGGCACGGCTGCGGCCGGTCGCCTGATCGAATCCTTCGGCATGCTCGTCGGCGGCAACAACGCGGTGGTCGGCTTTGTGGTGTTCCTGATCCTCGTGATCATCCAGTTCGTGGTGATCACTTCCGGCGCCCAGCGCGTCAGCGAAGTCGCGGCCCGCTTCACCTTGGACGCCATGCCGGGCAAGCAGATGGCGATCGACGCGGATTTGAACAGCGGCCTGATCACCGAAGAGGAAGCCAAACGGCGCCGCGAAAAGGTCTCGCGCGAGGCGAATTTCTACGGCGCCATGGACGGCGCGACCAAGTTCGTGCGCGGCGACGCCATCGCGGCGATCATCATCGTCGCGGTCACCATCCTCGGCGGATTCGTCGTCGGCATGGTGGACGGGAACATGGATTGGATGCAGGTGCTGCGCACGTTCACGCTGTTGACGATCGGCATGGGTCTGGTGACCCAGATTCCTTCGCTGCTGATTTCGACGGCCACCGGCTTGCTGGTGACGCGTTCGGCCGCGGAAAGCAACCTGGGCCAGGATCTCAGCGGCCAGCTTTTCTTCAGGGCTCTGCCGATGGCCATCGCCGCGGTGGTGCTGTTCCTGATGGCCCTGGCCTTCCACAATTGGGCCTCGATCCCGATGCTGGTGTTGGCCGCCGCGGCCGCCTTCGCGTTCCTGGCCTTGAACCGGCGCGACAAAGAAGCCGCCGCGGAAGTCGCCAAGGTCGACGCCGCCAAGCCGAAGTCCCGCGAGCCGGAGAACGTCACCAAACTGCTGTCCGTCGACGCCATGGAGTTGGAGATCGGCTTCGGCCTGATCCCGCTGGTGGACGAGGCCCAGGGCGGGGATCTCTTGGACCGCATCACCATGATCCGCCGCCAGGTCGCCCTGGACTTTGGGCTCGTCGTGCCGCCCATCCGCATCCGCGACAATATGCAGCTCGGCGCCGAGTCCTATTCCGTCAAGATCCGGGGGACAGAGGTCGCCCGCGGCCAGCTGATGGCGAACCGCTTCTTGGCGATCAATTCCTCCGGGGCCCGCGAGACCTTGCCGGGCACGGCGACCAAGGAACCCACCTTCGGCCTGCCCGCCGTGTGGATCGAGGACGGGGTGAAACCCCAGGCGGAGCGTTTGGGCTACACCGTGGTGGATCTGCCGAGCGTGGTCGCGACCCACCTGACCGAGGTGGTGAAGTCCCATGCGCCGGAGTTGTTGACCCGCCAGGACACCCAGAGGCTCATCGACAACTACCGCCAGAACAACCAGGCCGTGGTCGACGAACTGATCCCCGGCTTGATGAGCTTGGGCGAGGTGCAGAAGGTGCTCCAGAACCTGCTGCGCGAGCGGGTTCCCATCCGCGATCTGGGGACGATCCTGGAGTCGTTGGCGGACCGGGCCCGTCAGACCAAGGACATCGACGCGCTCACGGAGCACGCGCGCCAGGCCTTGTTCCGGGTGGTCACCAAGCTGTACGTTTCGCCGGACGGGGCAATCCATGCGGTCACCTTGGATCCCCGCCTGGAGCAGACCTTGCTCGGCGCCCTCAGCCGCTCCGAAAGCGGGGCCTTTTTGGCCTTGGATCCGCGCGTGGCGCAGAAGCTCTTGCTGGCCTTGAGCCGACAGATCGAGGCGTCGAACCGGCGCGGTTTCGCGCCCCTGGTGCTATGCTCGCCGCAGATTCGGCCCTACTTTAAACGTCTTCTCGACAAGGTCCTGCCCAACCTCACGGTGATTTCCTACAACGAGCTGGATCCCAAAGTCGAGATTCAGTCCTCGGGAAGCGTGAAGCTGGGCGACGAGGACCTGGCCTAGGGCCGGCATGCGCATCCGGAAATTCGAGGCTCCCAGCGTCCAGGAGGCCCTCCGGCAGGTCCGCCAGGAGCTGGGTCCGGATGCGGTGATCCTCTACACGAAAAAGCTCCGCAAGGGCGGGTTCTTGGGCTTCGGGTCCGCCGAAGTGGTGGAAGTGACCGCGGGAGTGGATGCCGGGCCGGAAACGCCCGCGGCTCCCGCGGTGGCCGCGGCGCCCCCCCTGCCGGGGGTTCCGACCTTGCCCCCCCCGCCCGCTTCAACGGGATTCCCCGGTCTTGGGGGCTCCTCTTCGGCGTTGCGGTCTTCCCGGGCGCCGCGTTCCTCCGCGGAATCCGCGCCGAAGCCTTCGCCGGTCGCGCCGGGACGGACCGAGGTGTTCCAGAGCGAACTGAACGACGGGAAAGTGCTGGCGGGCCTGCAGATCACCCGGAGCGCTCCCCGCAAGGCTGGTCCGGATCTCCATCCTGAATTGAAAAAGGTCCTCGAGTCCCTGGTCAAGAACGGGGTGGAGGAAAACGTCGCCCAGAACGCCTTGGCGCCGGTCCAACGGGAGATCGTGGAAAAAGGCTATCCCCGGGCGGGAACGCTCGCGCAGGTGGTGGCCCGTTCGCTCGCTTCCCAATTGAAGGCTTCGGGTCCGATCGAGGTGACTTCGGGCAAGTCCCGCGTGGTCGCGTTCATCGGGCCGACGGGCGTGGGCAAGACCACGACACTGGTGAAATTGGCCAGCCAATACGCCCTGGTCCATCGGATGAAAGTGGCCCTGCTGACCGCGGACACCTACCGCATCGGGGCGGTGGAACAGCTGCGGATTTACCGGGACATCATGGACATCCCCTTCGAGGCGGTGAGCTCGCCCGAAGAGGTGGGCCCGGCCCTCAAGCGCTACGCCGATCGCGATTTGATCTTCTTTGACACCGCGGGCCGTAGCCCCCAGAACCGTCGGCAGATCCAGGATCTGAAGGCGTTCATGGAGGCCGCCAACCCTTCCGAAACGCATCTTTGCGTCTCGGCGACGACCAAAAACGCGGATCTTTTGCCGATCGTGGGCAAGTTCGGGTTGGTGCCGGTGAACCGTTTCCTGGTCACCAAACTGGACGAAACCCGGAGCCATGGGATGCTTTTGAACCTGGCGGCGGGCTTCCAGGTGCCGGTGAGCTACCTGACCGTCGGGCAGAACGTGCCCAACGATATCGAGGTCGCCTCGCCCGAGCGGATGGCGGAACTGGTCCTCGGGGAGGCGCGTGGCTGACCAAGCGGATCGCCTTCGGACGCTGGCGGCGGAAGTGCGCATGGGGCAGGGCGGGGCGTCGATCCCGGCGGGCCCGGAGGCCTTGGCCTTTGGGGGACCGCCTCGGGCGAGAGTCCTGGCGATCGCCTCGGGCAAGGGCGGGGTCGGCAAGACGAACATGGCGGTGAACCTTTCGCTCCAGCTTTGCTTGCTGGGGCGCCAGGTGATCCTTTTCGACGCCGATCTTGGACTCGCCAACGCCGACCTTCTGCTGGGCGTCCAGCCGCGCTGGAACCTGACGCACTTTTTCCAGGGCGGGCGCAGTTTCAACGAGATCATTTGCGACGGTCCGCACGGCTTGAAGCTGGTCCCGTCCGGTTCGGGAATTTCCCAACTGGCGGATTTGGGCGAGGAAGAGCGGGAACGGATCATCGCCCAGTTCGCCCACATCGCCGACCAGGCCGATTATCTGGTCGTGGACACCGGAGCGGGGATCTCGCGCAACGTCGTCGCTTTCGCCCAGGCCGCCGAGGAGGTCCTGGTCGTCACGACTCCGGAACCGACGGCCCGTTTGGACGCCTACGGGTTGATCAAGGTGCTGGCGATGAACGGGTATCCCGGAAGGGTGCGGGTGATCGTGAACATGGCCGAAAGCCGGGCCGAAGGCGAGGAAGTCGGACGCCTGATGGAGACCCTGGCTGGACGCTTCCTGAACTTTCACGTCGAACACCTGGGCGTGGTTCCCCGGGACAGGGCGGTGCCCGCCTCGGTCCGTGCCCAGAAGCCGTTCTCGATCGAGAATCCGGACTGCCCGGCGGGCAGGGCGGTGGCGGCGATGGCCGCGGAAATCAGCAGTATCCACCTCGCCGAGCCTTCGGGCGGCGTGCGCGGGTTTTTGGAACGCCTGGGCGCGATCCTGCGCCCCAAGGACCGAACCTAAAGCAAGGGAGAACCCATGAAGGAGCTGACCTCCAACCACGACGATCTCGACAAACGCCTCGCCATTTTTTTCGGCCTGGGCGCTTTCATCATGAGCGCGTTGGTCGGCCTGGAACGCGGATATTCGCTGGAGGGCTTCCTCCTGCAGGGCGTGGTCGCTTTGATTTTCGCCACGCTCGCCGGATGGGCGTTCGGTTATTGGCTGAGGGGCGTGCTGAAGACCCAGGAAGTCAAGGAAAGCGTCCCTGAGAACGTCGAAGTGCGCGTCGCCAAATCCGAATCGCTCGCCGAAGGCGGCGTCGTCACGGCGCCCGTTGCCGAGACCGTGATCGAAGGGGAAGCCAAGCCCGCCATCAGCGGCCAGGTCGTCAATTTCACCCTCCCGGAGCTCAGCCCCCTGGATTTTTCCAGCGAAGAGGCGTCCTCCGAGGAGGCGGTCGCGGCTAAGTAAAGCCCGCCGATGGAGGACCGGACCGCGGCTCTTGAAAAATGGGTGCGGTCCGGGTATTCCGCGGAGGAACGAGACCCTTGCGTGAAGGCTTGGTTGCCCCTGGTGAAAAGGGTCTGGGCCCGGGTGAAAATCAGCCTTCCGCCTACAGCCGAAGCGATCGCGGACGATTTACTGCAATGCGGTGCGATGGGCTTGGTTCAGGCGTTGGACTCTTGGGATCCGAAACGCAATGTCCCTTTCGAGGCCTGGGCTCGGTTAAAAATCCGGGGGGCGATGCTGGACGAATTGCGTCGCCAGGATTATCTTAGCAAGGACTGCCGTCGGCGTTTTAAGGCTTTGCGGCATGCGGTCGGGGAACTGGAACAAAAGCTTCATCGGGTCTGTACGGAAGAGGAATTGGCCGCGTATCTTGGGATAGGGATTCACGAGTTACGCGAACAACTCCTCGAAAACGCTCCTGCCTCAATGGTTTTTCTGGACGGCTTAAACCAAGATGGTAAGGCCCCTTGGGCCGAGCGACTGGCGGATCCCAAAGCGGTGGAAAGCGATGCAGGGGCCTTGGGACAGGAATTGAAAACGGCGCTTGGGGAGGCGATCGGACGTTTGCCGTACCAGGAACGCACGTTATTGACCTTGGTCCTGGATAGGGAACTGGGGCATAAGGAAGCCGCCTTGGCGATGGGCGTGTCGCCGGGGAGAATATCGCAAATTTACGCCAAGGCGGTGCTGCACTTGCAGGCCGCCCTCGCGGTAAAGTACGGGGAGTAGGCCGGAACGTTTCGCCGGCTGACGCGCAGCTAACCGAGACCAGGAATTCACCCAGGGCCCAAACCAACGGGGGTGCTATGACCAGCAGGGATGTGGACGGATTCGCGAATATCAATACGGCCGACGACGGCCTGATCTTGACCGTGTATCCGCCGGAAGGCAGCGGAAAACGGGTGACGCTGGAGCAGGTTCGCGCAGACATAGAAAAATTGGGCCTGAAGGCCGTGAAATGGGAAGACGTCAAGCATGTCGTGGACAAGGCCTCCGGCCATCCGACGGTGCTGGTGGCGCCTAAGGCCAAGAGCGGGGATTCGCAGATTTTTGTCGAAGTCGCCGCCGACGAAATGAGCGCTACGGTGACGGTTTTGCCCCCGGAACCCGGCGGGGCGACGGCCACCCCGGATCGCATCCACGCGGCGCTGGCCACGGCCAAGGTCGTCTACGGGGTGCGGCAGGATTTGCTGGACGCTTTGGCTCCCCGCCTTGCGGCCATGGCGGACGCTTCGGTGAAACACGAACCCGTGGAAACCCTGGCGGCGGAAGGCCGGCCGGTCGTCCACGGGACGGACGCTTACCTTGAAAAGTATTGGGACAAGCCCCAAGCCGAAGCCGCTGCTGCGGCGGCGGCGGCGGCGGCGGCGGCGGCGGCGGCGGAAGCTCCGGCCGCTCCCGAAAACAAAAACGCGCGGGTGGATTACCGGAACCTGAACGTCATCGATAACGTCGCCAAGGATTCGGTCCTGTGCAAGTTGGTGCCCGAAAAGCAGGGTTCCGCTGGCCTGACGGTGACCGGCAAGACGATCGAGCCCAACATCGGCCAGACGATGACGCTCAAACCTGGGCTCGGCGTCATCGTCGATCCCAACGACCCGAGCCAATTTATCGCCACCGAGACCGGCCAGGTCGTGATGAAGAACGACACGATTTCGGTGCTGGCGATTTACGAGGTCAACGGCGATCTGACCCTTAAGATCGGCAATATCGACTTTTTGGGAACCGTGCTGATCCACGGGTCGATCAACGGCGAATACAAAGTCAAGGCGGGGATGGATGTCGTGATCGACGGCGTGCTGGACGGCGGCGAGGTCACGGCCGGCGGCAAGGTCCAGATCAAGGGCGGCGTCATCGGCCAGAAGACCCGGGTGACCGCCGACGGGAACGTCGAAGCCAAATACATCCGCAACGCCTACGTCGAAAGCGGCGGGGCGGTGAGCGTCGTGGACGCGATCATGCATTCGACCGTGATCGCATCGGATAAAGTCGTGCTCACCGGGCGCGGCATGCTGGTGGGCGGCACGACGGTGGCGGGCTGGGAAGTCATCGCCAAGGAAATCGGCGCCAAGAGCAACGTGCCGACCGAAATTGAAGTCGGCGAAGATCCCCGTCTGCGCGACGAAATCCGCCGCATCGACAAGGAAAGCAAGACGATCCTGGAGCAGTTGGACAAGACCAAAAAAGGCGTGCAATTCCTGAAGGATTTGAGCGCCAAGTTGGGCGGCAAGCTGCCCGACGACAAAAAGGACATGCTCAACAAGCTCACGCGGGCCCAGTTCAAGTTTCTCGCGGATTTGAAGACCCTGCAGACCCATAAGGCGGAGATCGACGCCAAAGCCCAGGCGGAAAAAGGCAAACGCCGCGCCAAGGTGGGATGTTCGGGACTGATTTATCCCGGGACGAAGATCACCGTCAGCCGGGTTTCCAAGGCGCTCTCCATCGAGGAGAAGTTCACGGCCTTCGTGGAGGATAACGGTCAGATCAAGGCCCTGCCCTTCGGTTGAGCGGGGAGAGCGAGGCGGAGTTCCCATGGACGGCACCCAGAACGTTTCCGGCATCGTCAATTCGCCCGGCTACGCCGCGGTCGCTGCGCAGGCGACCCAAGCGGGCGATTTGGCGGTGCGCCAAGGTCTCGCGGTCCTGAAACAGGAAGCCCTTCGGCGCGAGAATCGGATCAAGGAATCGGAAGCGGAAGCCGCCGTCCAGGGGGCCGGGGCCCGGCGGGAGCGGAAAGCGGCCGAGGCACCGCCGCCTCGGCGGCGACTCGGCGGTGCCGCGACCGGGGAAACGACCAACAATGAACCGCCCACGCCCGGAAACGGGCGTATCGATCTGGTGGCCTAAGGCATGGGTTTGGCGCTCGTGGTTCTCGCGTTATTTGGTTTGGCCCTCATGATCGTCCAGGGATGGACGATCTGGTATCTAAGGCGGGAAATCCAGCGGCTGGACGGGCGCGTCAACGAGTCCTTGGACGACGAGGACTTGATCGAGTTCCAGGAACGGCTCAAGGGTCTGCTGTCGCAGGCCAAAGAAACGGCGGTGGAACTCGCGGAAACCGTCGAAAAGAGGCGCGAATCCCTGGAAGCGGCCTTGGCCAAAGCCAAAGAGGCCGAAAAAATTCAGGCGTTGAGAGCCTTGGAACGGGCTGTGGTGCACGACGCTGCCGCGCCCCCCAAAGAACCGGTCCAAGCCCGGGTAAATGGGGCGATTTCGACGGGCGAGGAAGCCCCGCGTAAAGAGCGGCGCGAAGACAAGGTGCGGGAAACGAAAGCGGGAAAGACCAGGGACGCGGTGTTTCCGCCGCTGGAAACGCCCAAGGCAGGAGGGGACGAATCTCCGCCTCCCGCGAAAACGGCGGAAAGCGCCGCCAAAGCTTTGCGCACCCTGAAGAATCGCTCCCGCGAAAACCGGCCGTCCAAGTCGAAAGCGGCGAAGACGGCGACGGCGGTCGGTGGGCTTTCCGAAGAGGCCGACGAACGCACCCGCGTTTCGTCTTTGCGCGGGGAAAAGGGCTCCCAGACGACGTTGAAACAAAGAGTCTACGAGCTCGCGGATCAGGGTTTGGCGCGGGAACAGATCGCCAAGCAATCCGGTCTGCTTATTGGGGAAGTCGATTTGATCTTGAACCTCAGGGCCAAGGGCCCCGAGGCCTAGGCGGCGCGGCTTAAAGCGCCTTCGGTCCGGACGATCCTAAGCCCTACCGTCTTTGAGGCGCGACATGGCCATCAACGCAGCGAGCATTCCGCTTCTGAATTTGAGCGCCATTGGCGCCGGCGACCTTTCGAGCGTGCTTTCCCCGGGGGAAAGCGTTCGGGCGAGGGTGCTGGATGCGGCCCTTCCCGGCAGCGCCGTGATCCAAATCAAGGGTCAGAATGTGACGGCGCAGCTTCCCACGGGCATGGCGGTCGTTAAGGGCGATATCCTTCAGCTTTCGGTCACCCAATCTTCGCCCGCCGGAATCGAACTGAAATTGGTCCAAAATTTGAGCCTGAGCCAGGCGGCTGCGGCTGGGGGCGGGTCAGCGGGCGCGAGTGCCCCCGCGAGTCCGGTCCTCCAATGGGAGGCCGCGCTTCAAGCGGCTAAACTGCCGGTCAATTCCTTGAATCTGGCGGTGGCCCGGACGCTTTCCGGGTTGGGGGCGTCGCTGGATCCGACGGCCTTGGACGCCTTGGTGAAGGGGGCCGAAGGGCTCCTGGGAAACGAGCAAGCCGTCGCGGGAGGCCCGGATCCGGCGGTGTCCCAGAGCCTGCTTGCGTCTGCGGCCCAGTTGAAAGTCGCCGCCCAATTGAGCCCTTCCAGCCAGGGGAGCGTGCTGCTGGCCCAGGCGGCCCGCACGGTCGAAGCGGCCGTCGGCGAAAATCTGAACCCTACGGGAATGCCTGCGGTTGAGGCGGCGGTCGCGGCTTTAAGCGAAAATCCCGGTCCGGTCCAGGGCTTGAATCTGTTGAAGGCTTTGGAAAGCGCCCGGGGGACGGGTCCGTCGGTTTCGGCGGCGGACACGGCGGAGGCCGCCGGCGGGGACACTTCCGGCTCCGGCCTCGAAGTCGGGGCTACGGCTTCCCGCGAGACGGTGGTGCAGTTATTGGCGGGTGCGGGCGACGCGCCTACGGCGGGAAGTTTAGGGGCGTCGGCGTCGGCCCTCGCCCGGGCCCTGCAAGATCCATCGTCGACGCAAAGCCTGCGTCTTTTGGCGTCTGTCGGAGCGCAAGTCGACGGCGCGGACGCCTCCACGGTGCTCGCCGACGCGCAAGCCACGGCAAGCCAGGCCGCGGCCTTTTTCAGCGCGAAGCCCGGCGACGCAACGGTGCTATCGCCCCGTTCGGAGCTCGCCCAGGCGGGTTTTGCTGTTCCCGGGCCCGCGCTATCCGGATACGGCGCCGACGCCGTCGGGGAGGCTGTCGGCTGGTTGGGGGCGCGCGGACTGCCGCTGGCGCGGCCGGTGGTGGAAAGCGCCGCCGCCTGGATCGCGCAGGGCAAGGATGTTCTACCGTCCGTGCGAGCGGCCCTGGCTTCGTCCGCCGGCCTTGAGGAGTCGTTGGACACGTCGATGGGCCTGAAACAAGCCTATGCGGACTTGGCGACCGCGCTGAACCATGCGGGGCTGGACCCGTCTTCGGAAGGGAATCTTTCGCTGGCCCTTCAAAGCTGGCCCGCGGGACAAGGTCTGACCTTGGAGAACGCCCTTTCCCAGGGCCAAGCGGCGGTTTCCACCGGGCTGAAACCGGCGTTGGCGCAGGTGGAAAACCAGTTGCATGCGGCGATCGCGGCGGTGGGCTCGTCTTCCCCCCAGGCTCCTGCGCTGAATTCGGCGTTGGCTACGGTCCAGGCGGCGGGGCGGGCCGTGAACGCCTTGCCTTTGCAGGCCCAGGGCGCCCCTTCTTACGACACGGTCCACCTGCCCTTACCGGTGTGGATGGACGGCTTCCAGGGGGACGGGCGCCTGAGCGTGACCTGGCGGCGGGGGCGGGAACGGGAACTGGACGAAAAGGAGCCGGTCAGCGTGGCGGTTTCCCTGAATACCGAGCACCTGGGCAAGGTTCAGGTGCACCTGCAGGTGTGGAAAAACGCGGCTGGGGTTCGGGTATTGGCCGAGGATGGCGCAACGGCCGATTTTCTGAAGCAGGGTTCCGGGGAGTTGAAGGCCGGCTTCGCCGAGCGCACCTCGTTCGCCCTGAGAAGCCTGGAGTTCGGAGCCGGCGAGCCCGAAGCGAAAGCTCCCGCGTTTTCCGGTTTGGAACCGCCCCAGACCGGCCTTTCGCTGAGGGCCTGAGGCCGTGCCGGATCGACGCCAGAGGGTTGTCGCCCTTCAATACGACGCCAGCAGCCGTTCCGCCGCTCCTCGGGTGGTCGCCAAAGGCATGGGCGACCTGGCCGAGCGCATCCTTGATGTCGCGCGCAGGAATAACATACCGCTTTACGAAGATCCCGAGCTGATCGAGATACTTTCCCATCTGGATGTCGGTTCCCAAATCAAGCCCGAGTTGTACCACGCGGTCGCCGAAGTGTTGATTTTCATCTATAAAATGAATCGTAAGAAGCGGGCGGTGGTGGTGGATCAAATCAAAAAGCAGCAGAGCGGCGGCCGCGGGACGAACGTCTAGAGCATGCCCAAGATTCGCCTTCTCGAAAGCGCAGTCGCCGACCAGATCGCCGCGGGCGAAGTGGTGGAGCGGCCCTCTTCGGTGGTCAAGGAGCTGGTCGAGAACGCCCTCGACGCCGGGGCTACGAGTTTGCGCGTCGAGATCGAGGGCGCTGGGCGGCGTTTGGTGCGGGTGTGGGACGACGGGGAAGGCATGGAAGCGGAGGACCTTTTCCTCTGCGTCCGGCGCCACGCCACGAGCAAGATTTCCGAAGCCGCCGACCTTGAACGTCTCGGCACTTTCGGCTTCCGAGGAGAGGCACTGCCGTCGATCGGAAGCGTGTCGCGGATGCGCTTGGTCAGCCGCGCCCGCGGCGCCGAATCGGCTTGGGCCCTGGAGGTCGACGGCGGGACGGTGGGGGCATTGAAGCCGGAAGGCAGGGCCCAGGGCACGACCGTAGAGGTAAGGAACCTTTTTTTCAACACACCGGCGCGTCTCAAATTTCTCAAGTCGGACGCCACCGAGAACGGGCGCGTCGTCGCCGACCTCGGGCAGATGTCCCTGCCCAAACCCGGAACCGCCTTTTATGTGACGGTGGACGGCAGGAAATCGCTCGAACTTCCCGCCGTCCAATCCCCCTTGGAGCGCCTTCATCGTCTTTGGGGAGCCTCCTTGGGGGAGGCCGCCCTGCCCTTGGAACATTCCGAAGGGGAGCTTCGGGTCACCGGCTGGGTCGCTCCGCCGCAGTTGAGCCGGGGCAACCGGTCCGGCCAGTGGCTGTACGTCAACGGCCGGGTGGTCGAACACCGCCAATTGGGGTTCCATTTGGCCCAGGCCTTCGGGAGCCTGCTCTTCCACGGTCGCCATCCGGTGGCTGCGGTGTTCGTGGAAATTCCTCCGCACTTGGTGGACGTCAACGTCCACCCCGCGAAGCGGGAGGTCCGTTTCCGGCAAGAAGCGCAGGTCTTGGACGCGATCCGCCACGCCGTCGGCGCGGCGTTGCGCAAAGCCGAACTCTTTGCGACGCTCCCGGAAGCCGCGCCGCCGTCGCGTAGCGCTTCCATTCCGGGCGGCGCGTGGAACGCGGCCGCGTCGCCGTCGCGCTGGGGCGCCCCCTCCGCGCCTTCGCCGGAGGCGGTGGCGAACGCCGCCTCGCTGTTCCAGGCGCCCTTGGTCGGGGAACGCCTATCCTCGGACGCGGTGGATGCCGCCCCCATCGGCATGGGCGCCCGGCCTCCGCAGGCCGCCGACCTTTCGGGAACCGGTGTCGACGTGCAGCGGCCGGATTGGCCCGTGCCCTTGGCCCAATTGCATCGGACTTATATTCTTTGCCAGGATTCCCAGGGGCTGGTCATCGTCGACCAGCACGCCGCCCATGAGCGGGTGCTCTATGAACGGCACCTTAAATTGTTCGCGGCGCGGGGCGTGCGCAGCCAACGGTTGCTGCTTCCCCAACGCATCCAGGTATCCGCCGCGCAGGAAGCGATCCTGGCGGAATGGCTGCCGGCTTTGTCCGAATTGGGTTTGGAACTCGAAAGCGTCGGTTCCGGGCTCTTTTTTGTCAGCGCTCTGCCCGAATTTTTAAGGCATGTGGAGGCTCCGGCGTTTGTCTTGGAGCTGTTGGAACCGCAAGCCGTCCGTCAGCCGGAAAGCGGGGATCGTTTAGAGGATTTCCGCCGGGAAACGGCCGCGCGGATGGCCTGCAGAGCCGCGGTGAAGGCCGGGGACGAGCTGTCATGGGAGGCGATGGGCGCGATCCTGAAGGAGCTCTCCCGCTGCGAGATTCCCTGGTCGTGTCCCCACGGGAGGCCCCCCCTGATCCGCATGCCCTTGAAGGATCTCGAACGCTTTTTCCTGCGTCGATGAAGCGCTTGATCGCCTTGGTGGGCCCGACGGCCTCGGGCAAGACCGCGTTGGCCGAGGCTGTTGCCGCGGAAGGGCGGGTGCGCCTGATTTCCGCCGATTCCCAGCAGGCGGTGCGGTCTTTCGATTTGGGCACGGCGAAGCCGGGCGCGGCGACGCGCTCCCAATGGGCCTTGGTCGACGTCACGGAACCCGGACTGGCGTTTTCCGTGGGCGAGTTCTGCCGGCGTGCGGCGGTCCTGTGCGCGGAAGCGTGGGACGCCGGGCGGATTCCCCTGGTGTGCGGGGGGACCGGTTTGTACGTGAAAGCCCTGTTGGAAGGCCTTGCCGAAATTCCGGACGTCCCAGCCGCCCTGCGGGAAGCATGGGAGCTGCGCCTGCGGCGGGAAGGTTTGGAAGCCATGGTCCTGGAATTGGAACGTCGGGATCCGGTGTTGGCGGCGCGCGTGGACCGAAAAAATCCCCGAAGGGTCTTAAGGGGCTTGGAAGTGCAGGCCGCGACTGGCAGGCCCTTATCCCAGTGGCAGTCGGAGACGACACGTCCCGCGATCGTCCCCGAAGAGACGCTGTACTTGGGGCTGGATCCGGGCCGGGACGCGTTGGAGCGGCGCATCGCGGAACGCACGGACGCACTTTTGGCCCAGGGCTGGTTCGAGGAAGTCAAAAGCCTGAGGGACGCCTACGGCCTGGAAATCCTCAAAACCAGCGCGGCGATCGGCTATCCCGAATTGGCGGAATGCCTCGCCCAGGGCCGGGCATCCAGCGAGGCCAGGGAACGCATCGTCTTTCGCACGCGCCAATACGCGCGGCGGCAAAGGACCTGGTTTCGGGCGCAAACCGGCCTGCGTTGGGAAGCGGACCCTGGGCTCGCCTTGGCCGCGCTTCGGGAATTCATGGTTTCCGGAAAAGACGAAGGCCTTGGCGACGCTAGTGTTCGTGTCGTTCCGCGACGGTGAAGCGCTTTAGCGGCAGTTTGGCGATGGCGTTACGCGTGGGTGCGAGCCGTTAAGCCGCTTGGTCGGCCCAAATCGGACCTTGGCGAGTGCTGCCAAGCGTTCCGGTTTTAGGCTCTCCTTTGATTCCCCCGGGAGGGGTTTTTCGCCCCTGCCCGCTGTCGGTCCAAAGGCCGATGAAAGGAAGTGTTCCAAAATGGCGCGTATCCGCGTGAACGTGGTCTCCGAATCCGGCGGGTTCGAGGCCCAGGGAGTGCATACCGCCTTTGTGGACATGCTGGAAGCCCTCCGGGAGCGTCCGGAAGTCGAGGTGCTGGTCAACAGCCGGGAAAAAGCCGACATCCTGCACGCCCACACCTTCGGCCCGGCCTATTGGAGTCGGAGAGGCGCGTACAAGGGTCGGCGGGTGATGACCGCCCACGTGATCCCGGACAGCTTCAAGGGTTCGCTGGTGGGCTGGCGTTTGTGGATGCCGATCGCGGAATGGTACCTGAAATTCGCCTACAATTCCGCGGAGACGGTCCTGGCCGTGGCCCCGCATGTCCGGTCGGACCTCGAGCGCATCGGAGTGCGCAGGCGCATCGAAGTGCTGACCAATCCGGTGAATGAACGGCGTTTCTACGCCGATGCGGCGCTGCGCACCAAGGGGCGGGAGTTTTTCGGCTTGGCCCCGGACGCCAAAGTGGCCATCGGCGTCGGCCAGGTCCAACCGCGAAAAGGGGTGGCCGAGTTCATTGAAACCGCCGCCTTGTGCCCGGACGTCACGTTCCTCTGGTTGGGCGGTCGACCTTTCGGGCGCCTGACGGATTCGGTCCGGGCGCTGAACAAGCGCATCGAAGCGGCGACCCCGAACGTCCGCTTCGCGGGCACGGTAAAGCTGGACCAGATGCCGGAGCTCTACAGCGCCGCGGATCTGTTTTTCTTCCCCAGTTGGCAGGAGAACTGCGCTTTGGCCATCAACGAGGCCATGGCCTGCGGGATCCCGCTGCTGCTCAAGGACAACCCGGAATACCCGGCATTGTACGGCGCGGAAAACTACCTCAAAGGGGACGGACCGCGGGCGTACCAGCAAAGCATCCAGGCCTTTTTCGCCGACGCCGCCTTGCGGCGGAATTTGTGTTCCCGGAGTCTTGAGGTCGCCAAACGCTTTGGAGTGCGCGCATATGCGGACTTTTTGGTGAAACTGTACCGGGAAAGCATGGGCTGAGCTTCCTTGATGTGCCCGGAAAACTTTGGTTTCGGAATACGCCCTGGGCCAAAGTCCCCTTCTAAAGCCCCATTATTCGAAGGGAATTTATTCAGGATTTCCCTTTATAACCGTCCCCCCCAGCACAAGCGCAGACCGCTGGGTTCGGCGGAAAAGGGTCCGGACCGAAACGGGGGGCTTTAGCTTGTTCGGTGGAAAGCATTTTTCGAAGTCCGAAATGCATCGAGAGCTTATACAAATCAAGAGGATCGGAAACGTCCAGATTGGATCGCTGAAATTTACTATCACAAAGCAAATTGTATTTTTGATTATAATTGTTGCCTTTAGCACTTATCGGAAAATTTTAGATTATTTTTATAATTAATTACATTCTTTTATCCAATAAAATGACGTACATCATACAGTTTTTATGCAATAGGTTTATTTTATAGCTGGATAAGAAAAACGTGAGGATAGCTTTCGGGACGCCGAGGGGAGTTCGGGATCGCCGTGATACCAATGTATTTTTTGATGGTGACGATGGGCGGTACCGCTTTTGCGGACGCCCCTGTGTTCCAGCTGCCTGCGGCGAACATCGAAGCCGAACGGACTGCGGTGACGGCATTTCTCGCCGATTTGGCCAAAAATTCCGCCCCCCTATCCTCGGGAGCCCCCAACGCTGTGATCATTTCTTGTCGGGAAGCGGGAACGCATCGGGACATGCCTTTGGGGCCGAACGCGTTCCGGGTCAACGCCACCCTCGACGCCATGACCGTTTTGGGGATGATCGCGGCCCAATCTATTGGAGCTTCGTCCCAATCGGATTTCGCTTCGCAATTGGCCCGGGCTGCGGCCGAGTGTTCGGCTTCGCCGGAGACGTCCATCCGAACCCAGGGCGAATATTTGGACAAGGAAAGCGCGGCCGTGGCGATGGGGGATCCCGGTACGGCCGCGGAATGCGTCCAAGGGCTTCAAAACGTCCCCCGGATGGACGTCGCCGATGGGACGGTTTCTTCCGCGGACCGCACCTACGCTTCGAATTTGAGGAGCCAGGATCAGAAGGCCGCCGAACAGGCTCTGGCCACTTTTGGAGCCGCGGCCTTGGAGGTCCTCGGCGCTTGGTTGGGTTCGGAGTCCGGTTCCGATTCTGATTCCGGTTCCGACAGCAGTTCCGGAACGATGGCCCTTCTACGGGCGGTGCTTCAGGCGGCCTCCCAGAACAAAAACGGCTCCGCCGGCGGAGCCGGGATATTTTCGGGCGCCGCCCAAAGCGCCCTGGGCGGCGCCCAGTCTTCCTCCGGAAAACCCAAAGGCATCAAATCCGGCGGCGGGGACGGCGGTCAAAACCCAGGGGGGAACCTGGCTCCCGCATTGGCTGCCCCTTCCGGAGGCTCCAATGCGCCCGTCGGCGCCGGTTCCGGGTCCGTTTCCGGGGGGATCTTGCCCGGTGGTAATTAAAGGGAAGGCGGTCTTAGCTTTTGGCCGGAGGCCCCTGCTACTGGTGTTGGTGTTCTCCGTGGGCCTTCAGGCCGGCCCCCTCAAAGGACAGGCCGAGAACCTCGCTGAGCAACGCGCGGCGGCACAGACTTTTTTGGCGAACCTGGCCGCCCAGCCGCCCGCCCAAAGCGGAATCTACAGCGAAGCCTGCGCCCGGCGTTGGTCGTTGATGACTCCTCCGCGTCTGGGCAAAGCCGATTTTGTGCGGGCCGCCCGCTCCCCCTACGCCAAAGAGGCGACGTTAGGGGCGATGGGCTTCATTGCCGCGTTAGGCGCGGCGGCGGCGGGCACCTCCATGAATGCGTTTCAGGCGTCCTTTCTCGCCGTTTACGCGGCGGCCTTGAAAGGGAACCCGGATCCGGATCTCGCCCAGGCGGGAAGCCTGCTGGCCCAGGAATCCGCCGCGTTGACGAGGGGCGATAGCGGAGGAGCGCAGGCGGCGGCCTTGGGCTTCGCCGCTTTCCAGGACAACGGCGCTTTGGCCGGAACGTGCGGCCCGCAGGAGGCGGTTTTCGTCGATAGCCTTCGGACCATTTGCAGCTATGACTGGGGTTCAATGCTTTTGGCGTTGGGAAGGGCCGTGCTCGCCTGCGTGATGGGTTTTATCGAAGGGGGCGTGTACGGTGCGGTCGTTGGACTGGTCGTTTCGTTGGTGACTTCGGCGTTGAACGGCGATTTCACCCGCCAGACATCCCGGGTCGTCGGCGGCCAAGGGGCCGGCGAGGGCGATTCGTCCGGGTGGTCCGGCCAGTCCGGCGGATTGTCTGCGGGCGAAACGAGCTTCGGACCGGGGCAAGGTTTCGGGAGCGGCTTCGCCGCGTCCCGCCTATCGGCGCCTACGGGCGCTGAAAACACGAAGGTGTCTCCGGGGAACGGTTCGGCGAAAGGGGGAGTCCTGGTGGGCTCTCCCCTGGGCGCCGGAGCTTCCGCGCCTTAGCGCGGTTTAAGGAGGAAGTGTCATGGGTCCTTTGGGGAGCGTACGGGCGCGTCTCATTGCCTTGGCGGCGTCCGCGTCGGTTTTGCCTGCGCCCTTGCTGGCGTTGGATCCCACCGCGGCGGGCAGTTCGATCATGGGGTACGCCTGGAGGATCACCAATTTCATCTGCGGGATTTCCGCGATTTTTGTGGTCGGGGACATCGCCTGGCATGCGCGGGACATGAGCGAACACGGTCGGCGCGTCAAATCCGGGTTCATGGCTTTGGGTCTTTTGGGCTGCCTTTATGCGGTCGCGGTGTTCATTCTCGGTTCCGCCAGCGCCCAGGGCACCTCGGTCAGCGGGCTCGACGCCGCCATGAACATGAAGCCCTGAAATGGGAAAGCGCCGAAACTGGGTGATTCCCGCGACCCTCGTCCTGATCCTGCTCGCGTCCCAAGTCCGGGCGGACGGAGCGTCGGCCTCGCAAGTCCAGCAAATCGTGAACAACTCGGATCAGAGCTGGCTGGGGAAATTCGCCAACGGGATTTTCGTCAATTTGCTGTACGCCCTGACCGCCTGGTTGGAATTGGGGCTTTACTTGGCCTGGCTGGCCGTCTCTTGGACCGTGCTGAAGCTCTACGGAGGCGTCGGAACGTTCCTGGTCCCGATCTGGGATTTTTCGAATGGCTCCGGATTTTTCAGGGCCGGGGAAAATTCCGCCTTCGCCGTGGTGTCGGTCCCGCCCGCGGCCGCGAACCTGCTGACTTCGATGGTGCCTTGGCTGTTGGGCCTGTGTGGACTGCTGATGTTCGCCTTGGCGGCGTTGACGATCCCAAAGGCCCTGCGCGAAGGGCGGGAGCCGTTTGAGGCCGCTGGAGGCATGGTGATTGCCGCGGGTCTCTTGTTGGCGTTTCCCCTGCTTTACTCGGCGCCCATCCATGTCGGCAATTTCTTGGGGAGGGAATTCTACGAGGCCAGCCATGAGCGTTACGTGAACACGAGCGCGTGGCTGGACTCCAAGTCGCCGCCCCCGGCGATGGAAATCCTTCTTTTGGGAAGCGCTTTCCCCAGCGACGCCGCCGACGGGAATCAAAACGCCCGGCCCGCCGCCACGGTGGTCACCGCCCCCGGAGGCGCGCCGACGCAGGTCACGGCTACTTCCCAGCTTTCGTCCGCCTTCGACGCCGTGACCCGCCAGATGTCCGCGCAAGGGGACGCTTCCATCGCCTGGGGCATGGCCAAAGAAACGGTGATGCTGGATTTGGAAACCCAGGCCAGCCGTTTTGTGCAGGTGATCCTTGGCTTCATGGCGATCGTTTCCCTGGTCGGGCTGCTGCTCCTGAAGGGGAGCCAGATCGTCGCTTTGGTGCTCAATTACTACCTGGGATGGATCGCCTGCGCCTTGTACGTGCATCCTTCCACTCGCGGCGCCTTTGGCGCCTGGTTGGGCATCCATCTACGCCTCTGCCTGTGGGGTTTGGTGTGGGCTTTCCTGATTTTCGCCATGGATATCATCGTGATTTCCTCGGGCGGGCTTCAGGGAATGATTCCGAAACCGGGGGCCCCCGCGGGGGTGTTCCAGGATGTGGGCGTTTTCCTGATGCCGTTTATCCTGTTCGCGGCTCTGTACAAATTCCGGAACGTCTCCGATTTCCTGGATTCCTGGGGAGCTTCCGGAAGAACGGCCAAAGAGACGGCGGCGGCGCTCCACTCGGCCTTTGATACGGGCCTGGAAACGGTCAATTTGGACCTCGCCGACACCATGCGGATGTCCGGCGGCCACGGCGCGGGAGCCGACCTGGTGCGGGATGCGGGGAACTCGGTGGCTGGCCGCATGGGCAAGGTGGTGGCGGAGGGGACCCGGGCCGCCTCGGAATTGCCCGGGGTGGGCTCCTTTGCCGCGGCCTCGGTCGGCGCCGTCGGTTGGGCCGCGGGCGCGGCCGCGCAGGTCGGCACCAGGCTCCTCGGCAAGGGCTTGGATAACGTCAACCACGCCTACGGCGTCTATAAGGCGGAACCCTATAAATGGGAAGACCTGAAAGATAAGCGACCGGGATTTTACGTTGTGGATTTGACGAAAGGCGAACGGCCGCGCAATCCCCCGGCGGACTAGGCTTCGTCGGCGGCGCTTAAGGCCGAAAAGAAAGGAACTTTTGCATGGCGATCGATGTGAACGAAGAGGTGACCGTCTGGGGAGGCTTCTCGCCTGAGGCCTTTTGGGGCGGAGCGGTGGTTTTGGTTCTTTTGGCCGCCGTGGCGATCTTGATCGGCATGAAAACTTCTCCCTGGCTGGGCGGAATTTCCTTTTTCATGGGGGGAGGTTCGCTGACCGGGGTGATGATCCATGCGCAACGGCTTCCCAAGGGCTATCTGGGACGGCGTTTTCGCAGGGAAGGTCGTTTCCTTTTCCTGAAAATCCCCGGCGTCGGCGAAACGGGCTTTGTGGCCGCGCGAAGCGCCGAGGCCTTCACGCGGTTCCGCGCGCATCTGGAGGACGGCCATGGCCCCCACTAGGGAGCGCCGGGCGACTTGGCCCAAGGTCCGTGTCATCGACGGACATTTGGTGCTCGGGGAACGGGAAATCGTGGCTGTCGCCCGTGTCGAGCCGCGTTTGAATCCGCTCACAGCCGATGCCGCCGCATGGAATGGGGCGATACGGAGGTTCCAAAACGCCTTGGATTTGTTGGGGCCCGGGGAACGCGTTCAGATCGTCCTGGAATGCCTGCGTTCCGGCCCGGAAAGTTGCCTAAAGGGCATGGACGAGCGGGAATCACCCGAAGCCCCGGACGCTTATCGTGGCTGGTATCGAGGGCTGTTGCGGACCTGGATCGGCGGATATTTCGAGGCTTCGTTTGTGCCCCGCTTTCATCACCATGTGCTCTATTCTTGGGAGCCCACGGAGGCCTGGCCTTCCGACGGAACCCTTGATGAAGTGCGCCGACGTTCCGGGGAATTTTTCCGTGCCCTCGAAGGGCCGGACTTGGCCTGTGTGCGGCTTTCGGCCGCGGAAATTTCGGAATTGCTGGACCGCTGCGCCAACCCTTCCCGAAGTTGTCCCTTGCCGGCAGACGCCTGGACCGGAGCTTTGCCTGAAGTTCCCGGCGAAGCGTCCTTTGAGGAACTGTTGTTTCGGTCCTCGGTGTCGGACGAGGTCGAAGGCGCCCGACGGAGACACGCCTATTTGCAGGTGGGCCGTTCCTTGGTCCGGGTTTCCGGTTTTTTGAGGGCCCCTTCCGGAGCATCGCTTCGGAGCAGGATGGCAGAGCTGCTTTTGGCGGGCCGTGAATTTCGATGGAGCGTCCATATCCGCGGTATGTCCCAGGAAAAAGCGGTCGCCGCGGTTCAAAAACGGCGGGCAGCGGCCCTGGGTGCGGTGACGTTTGGGGGCGGCAAAGCGACCCAGGCGGCCGAAGAACAGGCGGCGGCGTTCGACGCTTTGGTTCGCGCGCACGCCCGCAAGGAACTCCGCTTCGTCGTTTGGTCCGCCTATCTCGGGGTTTGGGCCCAAAAGGAGGAGGAACTGCAACGCCGCTCCTCCGAATTGGACGGAATATTTTCCGGCCTCGTGCCGGAAGAGGGCGTGTATCGCCAATGGGAACATTGGTTATCGACGCTGCCGCTATGCCAGGATTCCTCCGGAAACGGCCTGTTGGCGCAGAGCGACGCGGTGTCGGAAACCTTCCCGTTTTATGATTTTTCTGGAGGGAGTCTCGAAGGCGGCGCCTTGGTCGGCTTCGGTCCCGCGAACCAGCCCTGTTTGTTCGACCCCTGGAGTCGCTCCGTCACCAATGGCAACGTGTTCGTTACGGGGCAGGCCGGCAGCGGAAAATCCTTTTTGATCAACCTGATCCTGAACCGGCTCGGAGCTTGGGGAATGGACGTTAGCGTGATCGACCGCGCCAAGTCCTACCGGAACACCTGCCGCGCTCTCGGAGGGGACTATCTTGAGTTGACCCTTGAGGGCGCCCATTCGGTCAATATTTGGGACGTCATGGACCATGACCCGGATTTGGAAAGCGACGGTTTGAACGACCTGGCGCCTTCCGGGGAGACGCTCCCCGCCAAAATTGAACAGGTCGTGGGTCTTCTTGAAATTGTGCTCGGAGAATCCGGGGGGGCTTTGCCGCGGTTGCAACGGAGCCTCCTCCAGGATGACGTCGCCGAAACCTATCGCCGTTGCCTGCGAGTGGAAACCGGTGAATTTGGGGCATCCGCGGCGCCGGAGTCGATTCCCCGATTCTCCGATTTGGCGGATACCCTGGCCGCCAGAAGCGCTGGGGACCGGGAATTTTCCAGGGAAAGGCGGGAGCTTCTCCAGAAATTGGGTCCCGTCGTTTCGGGGAGTTTGCGGAATCTCCTCAACCGTCCCAGCACGCTCGCCGCATCGGGTCGGGTGCGGGCATTCGATCTGTCCGGATTGCCGGAGGAAGCCACTGTCCAAGGCGCGGCTGTGTACGTGCTCACGGCTTGGCTGTACCGCCACTGGCGGCGGAACAAGGTGTTGGGCCGCCGTCAAATCGTCGTATTCGACGAGATACGTTCGTTTATGGGATTCCAAGCGGGCCGTTCGCTGTTGGACGCACTCGCCCGTAGGAGCCGTCATATGGGATTGATGCCATTTTTTGCCACCCAACAGCTCGGGGACGTGCTCGAACATCCGGAAACGCGCGCGATATTGGACAACTGCCAGACGCAGTTCCTGTTTGCGCAGTCCCGGTCGGTCGCCGAACGGATCGGTCGGCTTCTTGAACTCAACGAACAGGAACTCGCGCGCATCCAATCCTTGACCCAAGTCCGGGGCGCCTACAGCAACGCGTTCTTTGTGCACGGGACGAGCCGGAATATCCTGACGGTGCGACCGGATCCGGCGACCCGTTGGCTCAACACCACGGAACCGACCTACGATTTACCCCGCTTGGAGCGGGCGTTAAAGGAAAGTGGCGGCGACATTTGGGAGGCGATCCGGGAATTGGTCGCCTCGGATTTGGAGCGGAGCGGACCCCATGCCTGACCCGAGGGATTTTTTCGAACACGAGACGCCCAAACGCAAACCGGCGAGCGCGGCGCCCTTCGCCGCGCTTTTGGGCGTTGCCCTGCTTGTGGGGGGAGCGGCTCTTGTCTACGCCTGGACGCACCGCCCCGTCGAGAAGAAATCGGCGGCGGCGTTCACCGATGAGGACGCGCAAAAGAGGGAATTGACCGCTTTTTGCGAACGCTTCCTTATGGACTATTACAACTATTCGGCCGGGCTTTTCGATCGCGCCGTGCTCCGGGCGGAAGCGGTGATGACGCCGTCGTTTTTGGCCGCCTACAACGAACGGTCGCAGGATTTGGCGTTCAAACGCAAGCTGGCTGAATGGAAGGTCATCACCGGAGGCATCCGGATTCTTCCCGGAAGTTTCGCTTTCTCCAGTGATGGTTCCCGTGTCTATGTCCGGTTGGCGGGAACCATCACTTTCACGACCGGCTGCAACGGCGCAACGGGAGATTTTCCGGTGAATCTGCTCTTGGAACTGGTTCGGAGCGATTCCGGATATTTGGTCGACAACGTGGAGCGTCTGCGATGAACGTTTGGAGCATGCCCGAATCGGTGGCTCGGAACGCGGCCCGGGACGAACTTCAGCGGGCCCAGTTGAGGGAACCTGGGCGACCCGCCGAGGCCTTGGCCCGCCTCGAGGAGGCGAAACGCCTGGATCCGGCGAATCTCGACGTATTGTTGAGCCTTTCCCGGCTCCAAGTGCGTTTCGCCCGCTACGGCGAGGCCTTGGTGAACCTGGAAAAGCTTTCCAGCGCCCCGGGAGCCAGGGGCGAGACGTGGGCCCTCTTGGCGTTGTGCCATCTGCGCTTGGGGCACGTGGCGGAGGCCCAGGCATCGGCGGGGGAAGCGCTGAACCAGGCCCCTGGGGACGCTTTGGCATTGGAGGCGCTCGCCGATTGTCTGCGGTTGAAAGGGCAATGGAGGGAAGCCTTGATCCGCTTCGAAACGCTGGAAAATTCGGGTGTCCTGGGGGCGGATGGCCGCGCCCGAATCCGCATGAAACGGGCCCATTGCCATCTGAATCTGGCTGAACCGGAACGCGCCTGGGAGTTGAGCCAGGAACTGTCGGCGGCGGGGTATCGTGGCGCCGCGCTCACGGAACTGATCCGGCAGAGCCGAAAGGCGACAAAGCAGCGTCTCCGGAACCGCCTCGGGAAGCCTAAATTGCTCCACAGCTTGCTTTTGTTCTTTGCGGACAAGCAGTTCGTCGCCGCCGCGGCCCGGGGTTCCCTGAAGAGGGACGCTTCCGAGGGGTCGGTATGAGGCGGTATGGCTGGCGCTTGCTGGGGGGCCTTAGCGCGTCCCTCCTCGTCGGCGGCCAGGCAGCGGCGATCGAATCGGGTTCTCAGGCGCAGGCACTCACTGGAACGGCGGTGGTATCCCAGGACTATTCCGTCGAATACGTATGGAAAGACGATGCGCAAGGAAGCGTCTACGGTCCGGCCGCCGTGCTCAACTTTCGTCAAAAGCTGTATCAGGGCCTCACGGCGGACCTGGAATTGAGGGTCGCCAAGGCGGCTGGTTCGGACGACACGGCGGAACTGGGATTCGAGCGGGCCGAGATCACCTGGGTCGGCGATTGGTGCACTGTGTCCGGTGGTCGGAAGGATTTGGGGGAATTGCTGGGGCCGGGCGAATATTTCGGGGCTTACGCGACGATGGGGGAACGCCAGTTGGACGCCGCAGCGGTGAGTTTCCCGTTCGGATTCCACGCTGAAATTCCGGACGCCCGCGCTTCGGTTTCGGCCCCTTACAATTCGGTCCGGTTTTTATACGTCCCCGATCTGTTTTCTAAAGAGCGGGTCCCGAACGACGGTTCGGATGGCCTGATCCTGGGTCAGCTCCGGATGAAAATCCGGGTGGGGGAAGGCTACGAGGACGTCTTCGCCGACTATTTTCACGGGACCGCGGACACCTTCGAGTTCGGAAGTCTGGGTTCGGAGGGCGGGGTCGACGCGGGTGCGGCGATCCATGCGGGGCCGTGGACGACCTGGCTCCAATGGTGTCTCCAAAGCCTGTCCGAGGCTCGGGCCAGCCAGATTCTGTCCGCAGGAATCTCCGCGGACGGCAGCGCTTGGTTCCATGCCCTCTTCGGGACGGCCGTGTTCGAAGGTCAATTGCCGCTGGGGGCGGATCCCGCCGATCCGTTCACCGGGGGCGATCCGCAGGATCCGGATGTCGGGGCCTTGCCGCGTTTCAGCTGGTTTGCCGGCTTTACCAAGGGACTGGGACGACCGGATCCTCGAGGCGCCCGAAGGCTCTATTACGGGTTCGCCATGACCAATTCGCCGGGGGACGCGACGCTGATCCGGCCGGCGGCGGGAAGTTTATCCGTTCCCGTCATCCCAGCTTTCGGCGCGGGGCCGAAGTTCGAAGGGACGCAGTTCTGGGCCGCGAATTACGATACTCCTGCTGAAATCGCCTATGTCGGCTACCAATTTTAAACGGATAACGTTGGCTGCGGCTATCGCGGTCGGGCTTGCGGGGGGCGCGGTCAGCGCCTCCGCCGATTCCGTGCTTCCGCTCGCTCCGCCGGAAGGAGCGCGTCCGAGCGCGCTTCAACAGCGGGCGGTGGACGACTCATTTCAATGGGCTTCGGGTTTGCTCGATGGATTGGCGCATCTGGCCCCGCCGCCGGAGCCCATGGTTCCGCCGCCGCCGCCCAAACGGCATTGGATGCGCCGAAAGACGTTTCCCGTCTTCCAGGGCCGTCGCTTCGTATTAAAGCGGAGCACCGCCTTCGGAGTGTTTGACGTGCGGGTCGAGGAGTTGACTCCGGGTTCTTTCGCTTTGTTGATTTCGGCCGCCGTCCCGGCGGAAAACGTGGCGGTCCGGGATGTCAAGAGTGGGGAAGTCTACGCCGAGCGCGCTTTGGACGATGAAAGGGTGTTCCGAATCGAGGTGCCCCACCCCCTGGGGCCGGACGTCGAGGTTTCGGTGAGCGTGCTTCAGGCCGATTCCATCAACCGAGCGAATTTCAAGGTGTCGGAAGGGCGTTGAGGGGGTTTCTTAGCGCAACATCTGTACGCCATGCCGGATCATCATGACCGCGATCGAGGCGAGCAGGATGAAGGAGACTTTCGAGAGTGCCTGCGTGCCCCTTTCCCCGAGCACCCGCCCGATACGAGGGGCCTGGTCCAGGATCGCCCATGTGCACAGGCAATTCGCGAGAATGGCCGCGAGGGTGATGGCGGCGCCGTAGCTATTGAGGAGGATGACGGTGGTCGCCATCGCCGCCGGACCGGCGAGCAGGGGTGTGGCCAGGGGGACGATGCTGATTTCCTCGATTTTGTGTTGTTGGGCGTCGTCGGAATCGACGAGAAGCGATTTGATGGAAAGGACCAGCAGCAGCAGTCCCCCGGCGACCAGAAAATCCGAATCCGAAACCCCCAAAACCAGGAAAACGGCTTTGCCCACGAACAGGAACGTCACCAAAATCACCCCGGCGGCGGCGGAGCCGTCGCGCATAGCCCGGCGGCGTCGCTGCTCCGGCCAGCCTTGCGTAAGCGCGAGGACCACCGGCAGGAAATCGAAGGCGCCGATGGCGATGAACAGTGAAATGAAGGCAAGAGCGAAAGGTTTGAAAAAAACGATCCAATCCACGGCGTCAGTCCCCCCAGAGACGAGAGGGCACCAACGCCAGAATACGGGCGACATCGGCCGGACCGTCCGAGCGGAGGACGCCTTCTGGGCTTGGCATGCGGCTTCGCTCGGGTAGCGCCTTTCGGTCCAGGCGCGCTTCCCATTCCGCGGCCAACCCCGGATTTTTGAGCCCGGGCAGGTTCACTCGGACGTTTTCTTCGGCGCTTTCCAGCGCCGCCCAGGCCAAATGCCGAGCGACGTGGACGTCGCTCAACACGTTCGGATTGCCGAGGACCGCCAGATGGGCCGCCGGGCCGCCGGGCGCCAGAAGGGCGGCAGCAAGGGAAAATACGGCTCCGGGCACCGCCGCCGAATCGGCGCTGGCCGCTTGGAGCGCCTGGGACCGCAGCGCGGCGGCTTCCGGGGTGTCCTTGGGCAGGGCCGCAGCCAAACCGAAACCGCCGAAGGCCCGCGCATCCGCGTCGATGAGCCGTTCGGAGGCGGACCGTATCGCTTCGGTATGCGCATGGATGAGCCGAATCGCCGTTTCCCGGTCCGCGAATTTCTGCTTTCCGAGGGTCAAAGCGCACACCATGGAAAGCAAAGCGGCGGATTGGGCCAGGGTGAGAGCGGCCGCCGCGCCTCCACCGGGAGTGGGTGCGGCGCTCGCGAGTTCATCCAAAAAGGCGCCGAGCGTCTGTTCACGAGGCATGGGCGGCCGCCTTGGCCTCGGGGGAATGGTGGTTTTCAAAAAGTCTGAGGACGTTACGTAGGCACATCGCCACGGTCAGGGGCCCGACGCGGGGCACATAAATACCGGCCTTTTCCTTGGCTTCGTCCTCGAAATTCTGGATGGAGGCCACGTTGACGCACACCGCGCCGTCCTTGAGTTCCACGGCTTTGATTTTTTCGAAATCCCTGGAAGGGATGGCGGTGATGACGACCCCTGATTCCGCGAGCGCTTCCTCCCGTTCGATGGGATCGGGAAGCACCCGGCCTTTTTCTAAGGTGATGCCGCCGTCGATATCGAAGGAGTGGACCTTGGCGCCGTCGTTGCAAAGCATATGCGCCAAGGGTTTTCCGACGACCGCGGAGCGATTGAAGATCGTCACGGTTTGGCCGGAAAACGGCAATCCTGTTTCGGAATGGGCCTCGGTTTCCTCCAGGAGCTTCAGCACCGCCAGAGGCGTGCAGGGAAGCAAAGCTTTGGTTTGGCGTTGGGGATCGTCAAAGCGTTCGTTGGAGTACAGCTTGCGCATCCAATGCGAAGTCAGCCCTTCAACATCTTTGTAAGGCGTCACCAAATCCCTGATCTCGGAATCCCGGGCGTCTCCGAAAATGGGGTAATACACAAAAATGCCGTGGATGGAGGCATCTTTGTTGGAACCGCGGATGAGTCCGCCCACGTCCTCCGGTTTCGCCGTGATCAGGTTAAAATGGACCCCGACCGACTCGCAATGGGCCCGGGTATATTCGGCATAGGTTTTCGAGGATTTGTCGTCCGAGGAAAGAAAGCCGACCACGTTGATTACCCGGCCCTTTTGGGTGATCTGGCTGCGGACGTCGTCGCGGTGGAACGTGGCTAAAGTTTCGGGATCCAGATAATTCATCCTGAATAGGCTCCTTTGTCGGCGTGGCATCCGCTTTCGCGGTGAATTGTCGCCTATGCAATGTAACTTAACTTTTGAGCTTTTTCAATCGGACCCAGCCCGAAGAAGCCGCACTTTGACCGGCATCGAAGAAAGCGTTAGGATCTTGAGGATTGCGAACTACTCTCTCTCGGGAATAGCGGTATGCCCTTTGCGTTGCTAATGTTGGCCTTAGGACTGGGAGCTGGCGTGCTTTCCGGACTGTTTGGCATCGGTGGCGGGGCGGTACTGGTGCCTGCGCTCATTTTTTTCGGGGGCTTTGGAATGGCCCAAGCGTCCGGAATCTCCTTGGCGGCGATGTTGGCACCGGTGGGGATTTTGGGGGTCTGGGAATACGTGCGCAGCGGCCGTTTAGAGCGCGTTGGGTGGATGGCGGCCCTCTGGGTCGCGCTCGGTTTATTTGGGGGCGCGTTTCTCGGCGCGAAATGGTCGGAGCCAGTTTTCTTCCACCCTCTTGCGGAAAGGTTTTGCCCTGGTATTGCTTTTTGTGGCTTTTCGTTTGTGGTTTTCAAAAGAAGGCGGCTCATAAAAATGTTCCGCCTTTAGAAACCTTATAAATAAATTGCCCTAAATATTTTCTTTTTTTCTGCTTAGCTACTTTTCCAGCCGAAAAGATAGCCCTCTTTCGAAAACGCATTTTATTCGTTCCAAAGACTCTTTACTGTCCGAATAAATCAGGAAGCCTATCTTCGAAAACCATTTCGTGACTTTCGTTAAAGTTTTTCGGGCTAAAATGCGCTTTTTTGCTACACTTAAGGAAACATGGTTTCAGAATAAGCAATAATACGCGTAAAACCCAAGAAAAATTTCTGTGTTTTTTACAGAAAGAGGACCAAAAATGAATACAAAAAGCCTTAAAATATATGCACTTATTTATGGATTTCTAGTTTTGGGGACGAAATTGGCCCAAGCGATGCCGTCCACCCTACACACCTCGGGGACGAGTATTCTCAACGCCCAAGGTTGCGCTGTGCGATTGGTTGGATGTGATATCGATTCCTTGGAGTGGGATCCTTTAGGGTATGGACCTTCCGGCGGAAGCGGGATCGCCATTACGGTCCAGGAGGCCATCAGCTACTGGCACGTCAATTGTATCCGGATTCCTTTGAACGAGGACTATTGGTTCGGGTACTCCAACAGCCAATCCACTGGCTATGAGTCCACGGTTTCCGCATCCGCTTATCAGGGAATCGTCGATTCCATCGTGACCCTATGCAATGCCAATAATGTGTATGTGGATCTCGATCTGCATTGGTCCAACCAAAGCGGTTGGGGAACGGCGACCAAACAATATTCCATGCCAGGTCCCAACTCGGTGACTTTTTGGGAGAGCGTGGCGGCTCGCTACGCCAACAATCCATCTGTGTTGTTCGACCTTTACAACGAACCGTTCCCTTCAACCTGGACCATCTGGAAATCGGGACCGACCACGGATGAGGGATTTTCCACGCCCGGTTTTCAGGCACTGTTGAACGACGTTCGGGCGACGACGGCGAGCGCCTCCAGTAGTTTTGCCAGCGGGACCAACGCCTTGAACATTTGTCTCGTTGGCGGCCAGGGATACGCCTATTCCTTTACCGGGGGCTTCACGCCGTTGACCGATTCCACCGGCAACGGGGTGATTTACACCACCCATATTTATGACAACAAATCGGTCAACACCGCCACCGGGACCGGCGGTTGGGAAACCGAAATCGATCCGGCCCTCGAAGCCAATGTACCGGTGATGGTTGAAGAGTTCGGGAACATCAATTCTCAATCGTCCCCGGCCTATACCCAATCCGTGATCGCCTTTTTGCAACCGACCGGGAACGACAAGAATTACACCTATAGCGCCATGTCTTGGGATTTGTGCACCACCGCCGGCCCGCTTTTGATTTCCTCTTGGAACAGCACTCCGGCGGCCCCTGCCGCTTCCGGCAGCACGTGGACGCTGACGAGTTATCAAGGCGTTCCAGTCTACGCTTGGTTGACGAGCACGACACAGGCCACTTGCAGCACGGAAACGCCGACGCCAACGGAAACGTTTACGGCCGTCCCGACCGCCACCGCAACTTCCACTCGTACCGCAACTCCGTCGATGACGCCGAGCGATTCGCCTTCAGCGAGCCCCACGGATAGCCCCACGCGGACTGTTTCCTATTCCCCCTCGGTAAGCGTCACCAACACCTTTACCAGCAAAGCAACAGAGACATCCAGCCCCACGGCAACCAGTGTTCCCGCCACGGGAACATCCAGCCCCACGGCGACCAGCGTATCTGGCTCTCCGACATCCAGCCCCACGGCGACCAACGTATCCGGAGCTCCGACATCCAGCCCCACGGCGACCAACGTATCTGGAGCTCCGACATCCAGCCCCACGGCGACCAACGTATCTGGTGCGCCGACATCCAGCCCCACGGCGACCAGCGTATCTGGTGCTCCGACATCCAGCCCCACGGCGACCAACGTATCTGGAGCG
>Ga0326728_10001282_pt1 | contig 89932 bp, 79 predicted proteins | sample MB3enrmetagenome_FD_207602 | JGI IMG/M metagenome (GOLD analysis project Ga0326728, IMG submission 207602) | Lab enriched peat soil microbial communities from McLean, Ithaca, NY, United States - MB31MN | ecosystem: Environmental > Terrestrial > Soil > Wetlands > Peat | place: USA: New York... | reverse complement strand
CGAGCTCCGGTTTTGGTTTTGAGATCGAAGTCACCGCCAAGATTGCCAAACTCAAGTGCGCCATCTACGAGGCCCCGATCTCCTACTATGGCCGCACCTATGAAGAGGGCAAGAAAATCGGTTTCTCTGATGGGCTGGCAGCGCTGTGGTACATCCTCAAATTCAACATCTTCTGCAGCCTGAAAGACTCCTATCGCGAATTGCCGGCCAGCGCTCATTCCAGGACCGGCAAGCCGGCGGATGCTTCATGAGCCGCCGCATGTTTGCGTTAACCTCCATTGGCGGCAGGAATTGATCATCTGCACAACGGTTATACTACTGCTTTGACACGGACTCATTTCAACGGCGGCTGGATATGGCGAGTTGTTGTGCTCGCGGCAGCCGTGTACTGCCTCGCGCGGGGACCGTGGCGCGTCATTCACGATAGCAGCGATTTCCTGACGGTCTACATCGCTTCCCTAAACCGAAATCTCCTTTTTCGGCACCGGCCCGATGGGGAATGTATCGCTCCTGAGGCAGATTGCGAGGCCAAAAGAACGTTTGCCCCGAAAAAGCCAGCGTTTGCGGAAGAAAAGCCACAACTGCCTCGTGGATTTTTCCTCAAGAAAAATTCACATTGCACGCCATCTGGCGGCTCTACAGAAAGCCGAGAAATGCCGTAAGCCGGTGGGAAGTTGAGAGTTTGTGGCCTGCGGAGACGCTGTAATCCTTCAAGCTCGCGCCGGCGGCACTGATCCTGGACGTGCAGCATGCTGACGGATGGCATAGAACGTAAACGCGGCCCAGATCAGGAGACATGCGATCACTTCGTGCCGGAGGAGGACGAAGGACCAGAAGCCGGTTATGCGAGGGCACAGCCAATTGGCCGCCATCTGCTGGCCCGGCGCCAGAAACACCGCGAAGCAAACCCATAGCCAGCGAAATTTAGAGGGAAGCGCTAGGAGCGCAGGAATCGCCAGGCAAAGGATGCCGGCGTCGTAGAACCGATGATATCCGGCAAATGCCGATGCCGCGGCTGTTATAGCGATCGCGGTCCAACGGTCCTTGGTCCGCATGACCGCTGCTGCAGAAAGCAACAGAATCGCCACATAAAGCGCAATGACAAAGCTCCTGCTGTGCCACTGCCCTGGAAGAAGCGCATCCACATTTAAGAGTTGATAGCTGAGTGGATTTGCGGACGAGCCGCTGCCCAGGCCGGAGCCCGTGCTGAGCGTAGACATCCCGGCAAACAATGCTGCGAGCGATCCGGCTTTCAGGTAAAGAATGGCGCTCGACATGGCCGCACAACATGTGGCCGCTGCCGCCACGAACGTGCGCCAATCGTTCCACGCCGCCAGGAGCACGAACCATGCGGCCAAATGCCACTTAAAGCAGGCCGCGAGACCCAGCAAAACTCCCGCTAGCCATGGGTTCCCAACAGTCAAACTGATCGCGACGAGTGCGCAGGTAAGCATGCTGGTCTGTCCCAGGCGCAGTGCTGTATGAATCGGAGAAAACGCCATCACGAAGCACGAAACGCGCAGATCCCATCCTGGCGTCGCCCGTGCCAGTCGTACGCCAGCAAGAACAGTCAGCATTAGTAACAGTGTTATCCAGACGGCCTTGGCCACGGGAAACGGCAGACGCGCCAGCGGCGCCAGCAGGAGCAAGGTCGACGGTGGTTGCACCTCGGGATAGTTAGCAAAGGTGCTCGCCGGAGTTAGGTCCAGCGAACACGTTGCCAGGTCAGTAGGCAAATAAGGATTAAGGCCGAGCGTCCAGCAGCGAGAGGAATCGAGAATGGTAGCCAAATCCTCGGCACCCTCGTACCCCCGCAAGGGCCCTCTAGCAATGAAGTACATTCCCGCAATCAAGCACACGACGCTCCAAAACACCCTGTGCCGCATTGCCCTTCTTGCAAAAAATCTCATATGGGTGAATAAGCTGAAATCCCTATGAATAAGCTGAAATCCCGGTTTTAGACCTTCCAGCACGGCCCAGTATACACCGGCCGGCAGGTCGCCAAAGTCTCAGAGATTCCAGTTCATAATCTACTTACGGGAACTTGAGAATCTCGCTTTTGAGGCCTGGGAATGCGCGAACGAGCGACCAAGGCGATTGAGGAGTGGACCTCGGTTCATCTCAAGAAAACTCCGGATCCGCGGATTTTCAAACAGTGACGCATCACGCATCACAATCGTCAGCGCCGGCTGCAAGGCGCCCCGCAGACGTGTGGTTCTGCCGGTACAAACTGGCCAACACGATGAGAAACAGAATCAGTTCGATCCAGATGACGTGAGGCATCAAAAACCCATTCAAGATGAAGTTCAAGCTCAAATTGCGTCCTCCGGTGAACCAGTTGGCGGCGCCGGCCCTTTCGGCCCATGCGGCGAACGGAAAAAGCAGCGGCAACATGAGTAGCAGCGCGGCCTTTGCGCCTTTTGCGCGCCAGTTTTCAATGGCCCAGTACAGTACAAAGAGCAGAATCTCGGCCGCGTAATAGCGCTCATAAACGGGCAACAGCGTCAGGATGGAAATCATCGCGATTCCTGCACTCTCGTTCTTGTCTGAAACACGGGAAATAATAAGAAATCCCGACACTCCAGCCAGGAGCGCAAAGAGTGTCCACGCCAGAATCTTTGACCACTCGGGGCTATGAGTAAATTGAAAAGTGAGAACTCGCAGGTTAAGCAGTTGAAACTTCCAGGCGCCGGTAGCAATGGGACTGCCTCGGCCATTGGGAGACGAGAACCGCGAAACCTCCCTGAGAAAGGCACCGAGCCACTCAACGTTATGAATTTTCATCCACACAAGACTGGCGGCAGAGAGAACTGAGCAGGCCCCCAGGGCCGCAAATGCCGTCTTCCACTTCTTCCTCAGCCACGGATACGCGAAGAAGAATATGCCAACCTGTGGCTTCAGACACATCGCGATCGCAATCGCAATCCCCGAGCAGTAAGGCCTGATTGACAGAAAACCTGCACCGGCGCAGAGGCAGGCAACGATCACCGTATTCAGGTTGACCTGGTGAATCCCGCTGTGCAACGGCGCCATTGCCAGAGCGAATGCGGCAAAATACAGCATCCTCGGGTCAAGCCGGGGCAGCGGAAGCCGCCGCGCTAGCGAAAGCAGCGCGAGGATAAAAAGGGCTGTCGAGCCAAAAAGGTATGTATACACCGCCGTATGCCAGCCGAGTAACCCAAGCGGCGCCATGAGCAACATCGTTGTTGGAGGGTATGCCCTCGCGAAATTGGAAAGAATGTAATCGGAATTCGCATTTGGAGACAGCGACGAAACTCCGCTCGCATTCCAAATTCTCGCGAACTCTCGCGCATCGCCATAAGGATTCTGCCCATGCAGAAACAGCTGAGACGAAATCCATGGCGAAGTCAGGTCGTTCACCGGATACGCCAGCCGCAGCGCATCTTCAAAAACGAACTTGCCCAGCGCCAAGGCCAGCAACAAGGCCGCTGCAAGCACCCAGACTAGCCTTCTCGCCGGCGCTGCCGTTTGGTTGATCGGCGACGTTTCTGCATGTGGCACCACCGTGCACCTCCATGACTTTCCCACGACTGCTATCAGCAAAAACCAGTACGGCAGCGCACAAAGAAACGGCCAATAGGCTTGGTTGAATACCAACCAAAGAATAGGATATCGCTCGCGCCGAGGCTAACCCCTCAAGGAAAGTTCGTCTGGCGAGAACGCCTCTTGACCTTCATGGGCGCGCAACGGCGCTGCCTCCAGCTTCAACCTCTCTTGACGCGTGCCGTCGCAGATGATCGACTGTACCATGAATGGCTTAGCCTATGGATCTGCCTCGGTTTACTCTCAACGATTACGAAAAAATATTTGCCGATCGCCATCTCCTTCACGGCGTGGTAGCGAAGTGGGCTGGTGAGCGGCCTGAGGCTCCCGCCATTCTCAGCGCCGATGGCAGCCGCCAGGTCACCTGGAGCGAATTCCACCGGCTCACCACTGCGTTGGCGGGTGAATTGCTGCGTCTCGGCTTCATCAGGGGCGACTATTTGGTCACGTTGTTGCCCATGTCCGTGGACCACATTCTGCTCGAATATAGCTGTTTCAAAATCGGCGTGATCGTCGCCCCGCTCGATCTGCGTTTAACTCCCAATGAGGTGATTCGATCGCTGGAAATCCTTCGCCCGCGCGGCTTTGCCTGCGTGGGAGTAAATCCGGCGCTCGATTTTCGCCCGATGTGGAGCGCCGTGCAGGCGCAGTGTCCATGGGTAGAGCACTCCATCGCCCTAAACTCGACCGAAGCCATCCCAGGCACGCGCTCCTTTGCTTCACTTGCCGAGCCGGCCTCGCGTTCCATCATGGAAACAGATTCTGCCGCGGTAGCCAAAATCGCCGCCGCAATCACCTCGGACGATGGTGCGCTCGTCATCTTTACCACCGGCTCAACCGGATCGCCCAAGCCGGCCCTGCTTTCGCACCGTAACATCACCGTTCAGAACATGTGCATGTGCGGCGCGTTTTTCGGCGGCGACCGCGGCACCCGCACGCTGGTCAATCTGCCCGCGTCGCACGTCGGCGGCCAAACTGAGGCGTTGATGAGCACTTTCTTCGGCGGAGGCACGGCGGTCCTCCTCGAAGTTTTCGATGCCGGCCGTTCCCTGCGCGCCATTGCCCAGCATCGCATCGAAATCCTCGGCCAGATTCCGGCCATGTTCAACCTCGAGTGGATGCTGAAAGACTACAGCCGTTACGATCTCTCCAGCCTAAGATTTGCCGCCTACGGAGGCAATATCGTCTCGCGTCCCTTCGTTGAGCGGCTTGCCGCCATGGCGCCTTTCGTTGGCACCGGGCTGGGCGTCACCGAGTGCGCCGGTTTCTGCACTTACGTTCAAGCCAATGCAACCGATCATGCGATGATTGTCACCGGGATTGGCCAGGACATGCCCATCTACCCTTGCTCCATTCGCCGGCCCATGCGCCCCGACGGCTACGCCGGCGATGAGCTGCCTTCCGGCGAGATTGGCCATATTTGCTTCCTTGGGCCCCAGACCTTTCTTGGCTACGTCAACGATCCAGCCGCTACAGCCAAAACCATCTCACGCGACGGCTTCCTCTACACCGGCGATCTCGGATACAAGGATGCCGCGGGCCTGCATCTCACCGGCCGCGAGAAGTGGGTCATCAAGTCGCTCGGCTACCAGATCTTCCCCGGCGACGTGGAAGCGCACATCTGCGCCCTTACGGCGCAAGTCGCCAACTGTGTTGTCGTCGGCGTAGAGCACAAAGTGGTTTCAGAAGCAGTGGTGGCGTTGGTGGAGAAGAAATCGGGTGCCGAGCTAAGCTCGAAGGAACTCGATCGTCACGCGCGTTCCCTGCCGGCGTATATGCGCCCGCGCCATTGGATCGTTCTAGAGTCCGGCAGCCTGCCGCTGAATCGCGTTGCCAAGCCGGACTTCCTGCGCGCCCAGGAGATGGCCTGCCAGGAGATCGCGCAGTTACGCGCACGCGGCGAGTGGGACAGCGGTTATGTCCACAGCGAACAAAACGGCTGATCAATATGCGCATCGCGGCCGATAATCGCGCGGCGAATGCGGCCGCGCCGGCCAGCGTTGCCTGCCCCCCGTCCCGTGCCGCAAAATTAACTTGCAACCTCGAAGTCACGCGTGTAATTTAAACTTCACTGCAAGTCCGATTCCCCCGATCCCCTGGAGGCGAACCATGAAAAAGATCTCCCTTTTGCTCTGTGCGCTTATCTTTACCTGCGTATCTGCGCCGGCCCAGGAACTCTCGCAGGCTGATCGAGACAAGGGCGTCAAGTATCTCGAAGAAACACGCGACGGCGTGGTCGCTGCCGTCTCGGGCCTCTCCGATGCGCAAATGCACTTCAAGCCGGCTCCCGACCGCTGGTCAGTCGCCGAGTGTCTTGAGCACATTGCGCTCGCCGAAGACTCTCTCATGATGAACGTCTCGCAAAACGTCATGAAAGCCGCCCCCGGCACGCCTGATCGCGATTTCGCCAAAATCGACGCCAATGTTCTCGCCATGATCCCCGATCGCAGTCACAAGAGGCAGGCGCCGCCGGAGCTCGTCCCCACCGGCCGCTGGACGCCCGATGAAACACTCAAGCATTTCCTTGCCAGCCGCGAAAAAACCATCGAGTATATGAAGACCACGACAGACCTGCGCGCCCACGTGGCCGACAGCCCCATGGGCCAGCTCGACGCCTACGAGTGGCTGCTCTTGATCGGCGCCCATAGTAGACGCCACACCGAGCAGATCGACGAAGTGAAGGCCGATCCCAACTTCCCCAAAATGTGAATGAGCCAGGCATTTTGAAAAAGCCCCGGCTCCGATTCTTGGAAAGCCGGGGCCTCTCTGACCACTGATCACTGACCCCTGTCTTCAGTACCTCTGCTGAAACTCCGGATCCACGGGATTTTCAAACAGCGACGCATCCCGCGTGATGATCGTCAGTCCCGACGGCGTGACAAAATACCGGCGCTTGTCTTCCACCGGGTCGTAGCCGATTACCGTCCCCTCGGGAATGTGCACATGGCGATCGATAATCGCCCGCCGGATGCGGCAGTGCCGCCCGATGTTCACGTGGGAAAAGATAATGCTCGCGTTCACATCGGAGTAGGAGTTCACGCGCACGTCCTGCGACAGCACCGAGTTGTACACCGACGCGCCCGAAATAATCACGCCCGCCGTGATGATGGAGTCCACCGCTATGCCCGAACGTCCCGGGTCGCCGAAGACGAACTTCGCCGGCGGATACTGCCGCATCCGCGTCCGCATGGGCCAGCTCTTGTCGTATAAGTTGAAGACCGGCGACACCGAGCACAGATCCATGTTGGCGTCGTAATAAGCGTCCAGCGTGCCCACGTCGCGCCAATAGAGCGCCTCCTGCTTGTTCTCGTCCACAAAGCTGTAGGCCATCATTCTTTTCTTGCCTAGCATGTTGGGCAGGATGTTGTGCCCGAAGTCGTGCTTCGAATCCGTGTCGTCGGCGTCCGCGATCAGCGCCTTCAGCAACGTATCGGTGTTGAAGATGTAAATTCCCATCGACGCGTCTACGGCGTTGGGGTTGAACGGCGAGCGGAGCTTCGTGGAAGCTGGCTTCTCCTGGAAGCCGAGCACTTCTCCCGTCGCGCCCACCTCCACCACTCCATACCGCGAAACTTCATCGGGAGGAATCGGCAGTGTCGCCAGCGTTACCTCGGCGCCAGTCTCCTTGTGGTAGGCCAGCATGCGGCTGTAGTCCATCTTGTAAATGTGGTCGCCGGACAGAATGATCACGTATTGGGGTTGCTCGGTGCCGATCGAGTAAATGTTCTGGTACACGGCATCCGCCGTTCCCATATACCAGTTCGCCCCGGTGCGCTGCACGGGCGGCATCAGCTCGAAAAACTCGCCAAGCTCATGCGCCACAATTCCCGTCCATCCCTCGCGGATGTGCCGGTTCAAACTCAGCGCCTTGTACTGCGTCAGCACATACACCCGGCGCAGCCCTGAGTTGATGCAGTTCGATAGCGTGATATCGATAATGCGGTAGTGACCGCCAAACGGCACCGCCGGTTTGGCCCTGTCGCGCGTCAGTGGAAACAGCCGCTCTCCTGCTCCGCCTGCAAGCAATACTCCGAGCGTGTCTTTCATATCCATAGAACCTGCACTCCCGATTCGCTCCCGATTTGCTTGTGACTCGCTCCTGATTCGTTTTTGGGGCCCGTGCGTTCCGGCGCGGCTTAGGAGTTTCGCTATCCGGAACGCCATTCTTATTGGCGGCACCATTCCGCAAACCGCCACCGAACGCAGGAGAATAGCACACGACCCATTGAACTTGGCAGCCCCGCACGATTCTGGGTAGTCTCTCGATTTAAGTCTACCGTCTTGAATTTATCGTGAATGGGCACGGCTTCAAAGGCTACAGCGGAATCCGAGCAGGTGTGCCCAGATGCACGCCCCCCAAGTGGCTTTTTCATCGAGAAAAAGCCACCTTGCACGCCTTCCAAATGGGCACTCTTGCTCGGGTTCCGCTCTAATCTAAGCCCAGCAAAGATGTAGCGCCGGACTCCAGTCCGGCTGTCGTGCGGGTCTCCAGACCCACACAAACAATGCAGAAATTTCGAGAGCGCCGCAAATGCCGCGCGCGGTTCGCCGCTACCAGCCGGAAACCCAATTCGCCTTCTTCGTCGACCGCTTGATCCTGGTGAACTTGTACTCTGCTCCCACGGAGATGGCAAAGTTCACGTCATACTGAGAATAGGACGTTGACGAAAAAGGCGCGCCGCTGAAATTGTAGTGGGTCATCACCGCGTCGGGCGTGATCCGGAACACCCAATGATCTGACCGGTTCAGGTCGAAATGACCGCCGATAATCCCTGCCAGAGCCACCTGATTGTTGTAAAAATCGAACATCGCCGGCGGATAGCCCAGCAGATCCTTCTGGAAATTCCCGTACACTCCCCCAAACATGGCGTGTGCAATGATCGCCCCATGCTTGTTGTGCGGTCCCAGCCACTCCGGGCCGGCAACGAAGAAATACTGCTTCACCACTGGGCCCTTAAGGTTGAGCGTGTTGGGTGCTGTGCCGCTGGTGCCCACATAGGCTCGGCCCGAACCCTCGATTCCCAAGTGTCTCGTCAACCAGAACGAGCCTTCTGCGTCCAGTCCGCCCAGGTTCGACCCCTGAAGCAGCGTCGGGCCCGCCTTCATGTGGTCGTACGCCATGCCCAGCGACACGTCATAGCGGTTGTCGTAGCGCACCAGGGCCAGCGGATCGAGCGGTGAGTACGTGCCATAGCTCGGAGTTTGGTTGTCGGGACTCTGCGAGGCAGGCGTCTGCGTCGGTTGGCTCTGGCTGCTGGAACTGGAACTCTGCGCCTGCAGGCTGACCCCCGCACACACGCCCAGTGCGAGAATCGCGGCAAAAGAAGCGGAAAACCTCACTTGAAAAGGCATCACCAATCAGCTTACAAGACCCCCCCGATGCCGAACAATGCTCGCTCTCGCATTTCCTCCCCGCTACAGCTCGCAATGCTCCATCTTCCGCGACCACACGAGGTAATGCACTGTCTTCAATATCTCCACCAGCGTGGCCGCCGCTGTTGCCCCCGCCCGCGCCGGCTCCAGGTCAGGAGCAGCGTGCACGCGCCACTCCACCGGCAGCCGGCTGAAGATTATCCCCGCCCGGGGCAGGTGGCTGGGGCTTGAAATCACCTCTGCTGACCGCCATCCGTGGCTCCGCATCATCCGCACCGAGTCGCAGGCGTTCTCCATCGTGTCCCGCGCCTCCGGCTCGACAAAAACCACCGGCTCCGGAATCCCCTGCGCCTCCGCGGTCCGCGCCATCACCTGCGCTTCCACGAACCGGTTCGCCACAGCCCCGCCGGTAAAGATCATCCGCGGCGCAACGCCCCGCTCATACTCGTGTACCGCCTCGGTCACGCGCTCCAGCTCCGACGGCGTCGGATTGCCGTCCGCGTCCGCAGGGTTACCCAGCACAATCAGCACGTCAAACCGGCTCAGCTCTGTATTCGACTTCGGCGCCAGTGCCCGCGCCAGCGCCGCCCACGCCACCAGCCCCAAAACCACCACCACGCACACCACAATTCCGCGCCCCAGCCAGCCCAGCCGCCTCCGCCCGCGCCTCCGGGTCGATCGCACCGTCCTCCGGGCGCCGCTCTGGGAGCCCAATCCCCGCGGTGTTCTTGCCTTTGCCTTTGCCACTATTGAACTGAACCTATAGCTCGCATCATAAATGTGCAATCATCCTTGGCGAAGTTTGGCGCGCGACCGGCCCGGTCACGCGCCAAGCGTAGTCCAAGAACCTGCATTTGCTTTTCTTACATCTAGGGCGGGATCACACGCCCGTCAACACACCCGCTCTTGGCTAGCTCCGCTAACTCCGCCAGCTCGCTGACTTGCTATCTCGCCGGTCAGCCGGCTGGCACGGCTCGCTACGAGCTACTCGCTACAAACCGCTCTTCTCGCCCCACTCCTTGAACACAAATTCGCCCAGCGGCTTGCGCGTCCGCGCCGCAATCTCCCGCTCGATCAGCGTTTCATCACCCAGCGCCGCCGGCTCGCCCTGGTAGCCCAGCGCAATCACCGACCCCAGCGCGTACTCCTCGGGAATCCCGAACGCCTTTCGCGCCGCTTCGGGGTCGAACCCCGCCATCTGGTGCGTCGCCAGCCCCAGCGCCGCCGCCTGCAGAGTCATATACGAAGCCGCCGCGCCCAGGTCATACAGCGCATGGCGGTTGTCCGCGCCACTGTGGCTGAACTTGGTCTTCGCCGCGCCCAGAATCAGCACCGGCGCCGTCCGCGCCCATTTCTGGTTGAACTCGCCCAACGACCCAAAGATCTTCTGGTACGCGCTGTCGCCCCGCCGCCCCACCAGGAACCGCCACGGCTGCTCGTTAAACGACGAAGCCGCCCACCGCGCCGCCTCAAACACCTTTCCCAGCGTCTCCGCGCTCACCTCGCGATCCGTAAACGACCGCGGACTCCACCGCTCATGAAACAGCGGCAATACCCCCTCCACCGCGGGGGCCTTCTTCAATGCATGAACCTCTCTTGCGCTCAAAGTCACGTCGATCCGCTCCTTCAAAAAATTTTGCACACTAAGAATCGCTGCTCTCCACCGTTTGATTCCGCCCACCGCGCGCAAGATTCCCCAACGCGCACCAAATGTTGGTCTTAACGGTGCGCGGAACCGGCCAAATGTTCGCTTAAGTGGTTACATCTGCCCTGCAAACGTTCGCTCGGAAGGTTGCGATTCTTTGAGACAAATACCGAGAATAGTTACGAACAAATAGCAGTTAGAACCGAGAAAAGTTCCGAATAGAGCCGAGTAGCACCAAAGAATTTCCCAAAAGTGCGTCTAAACAGGGCTTAGCGGTCCCAAATGCTCACTTTTGCTCCATTTTTCGCACGAAAATGGAGCTTTTGGCAATCAACTGAAAGCCCTTAGCCGGCTGTTGGCTGGGACGGGGCCGTGGTATCCCACCCCAGGGGATGGCTTCAGCCTTCAGGGTTGAGAAGGGGCAGGGCGGAAAGCTCGCGGACAAGGCGAACGGTTTCGAGGCTGACGGTTACAACCTGGCCGATAAGTCGGACGATGTACTCGGGATCGTCCGCGCGGTTGGGGTCATTTACGATGCCGGAGCGTTTGTCGGTGGAGACGCGATACTGATCGACGACCCATTCGAGGGCGCCTCGGTTGCCGAGGCGGTATTCGTAGATTTCGGGCGGGGTGGCGCCTTATGTAAACAGCTTCCGCTGTTGTTCTATCTGCACCTGGGTACCGACACTTTCTAGCACGGGGTTGGCGGGAATTTGGGCGAGTTCATTTGGTTCGACCTTGTGCAGTCCGCCTCCATACACTCGGCCTTCTGAGATCAGTTGGGCGGACGTTATGCGCTTCAGGGCCTCAAATACCTCCGAATGCAGTTCCGGGTGCTCCTGAAGCGCGTGGAGCAAAGGGCCTCTGGGGTACAGCATAAGGTAAACATTGTGGGCCGTTGCTGTTGAGCGGTTCCAAATGAAGCGGAATGGAGGCTTACCGTCGTGCGAGCGTCCCATATACGTGCAGAGGAACGGTGCTGGGGGGCGCTTTTCCTGCGAGTACCAAGGTGCGCGGCGGCTGGCGAGGTAGCTTTCGGAGATCTTTTCTTCGTGACCGATCTTTACGTAAGCGTAGAAGCGCGGCCAATTCGACTCGATCAATTCCTCGGGTTCCGGACAATCGAGAAGGAAAAGCCGGCGCGAAAGGTCTGGTGTCCCATCTGCGAGAGCTTCTACGACATCGTTTGCGAGATGGCGGGGTCCAGGAAGGATTGGCTTTAGGAACTGGCGAGGGATCTCCCACTGCTCGATCTGCTCTTGGTTCAAAATGAAGAAGCTGTTCGAGCCGGTGGCGAGCCCACGTTTGATGTGGAAGATGTCTCCTAGCTTCAATTCTGCTTTCTCTGCGGCTGAGATCGTTCCCGGGAACTGAGTCCATTTATGAGACCGGCGCAATGTGTCCAGCGGGACAAGCGCTTCGAGTCGAGGATTATCGATAGGACCCGCAAACGAAAATCTCACCCTATGCTCTGGCATCGGTGGCGTCTTGCGGAATGCTACGACCGCCGAAGATACGAGCGCATCAGTGAACTGCACATCGGAGGGGCAGAAGCGATGAATATGGAGCAAGGTTACGTGTTCCGTCAGATAACGGCGCAAAACAGCGCCGTAATTTACGTCCATGAACTCTGACGGAATAAGCCAGACCGCGAGCCCTCGCTCTTCCAGCCAGCCGTGGCAAAGCAGAAGGAAGTAACAGTACAGGCCTGCAAGACCGCTAATGTCCAGGCTCAGCGACCGGGCAAGTTGCGTTCTAAGGCGTTCCTTTTCCGCTCCGGGAATATGGTGGTGGCGAACGTAAGGCGGATTTGTGAGCACCAGGTTGTAGAGTGGTTCGGGGGACTGTGCTGTGAAGTCACCTTCGATGACTCGTAAACCCTCACCCGACCACAATTCTCGGGCAGCATCTGCAAAGGGCGGATCCACTTCGATGCCGGCGGCGCGCTCAATTTGTTCCGGAGGGAAGACTCGCGAGAGTGCCGAGAAAAACGAGCCGGTTCCGATAGCAGGGTCAAGGAACCGAACGGGGCTATTCCCAAGATGTGCACGGGCGTAACGTGCGAGACTGAAAGCCAGTTCAGACGGCGTCGCAAACTGCCCCAGCTTGTTGCGTTCAAGCGCTGTCTTCAGACGGTCGAGCCGCACTTGCTGTTCGTGCCTGCGTTCTTCGATGCCAAGTTTGGCGATCGTTGACATAGCTCCCCTCAGATGCCTAGTTGGTCAAGATCCGAGACTCGGTGCTCCCATATCCAGTCTATGCCCTCTGCAGCCTCGTAGCCGAGATAGGCCGCATCGAAATAACCGCATAGGAACAATACGAAAACGACCTTGTCGCCATAGGTCGCCCTAAGCTGATTGATCTTGGTCGCCTCTTCTTTCCGGCGCTTATTTACGTTCGTGAAGTCACCTGCCGATTTTGCTTCAATCAGAAGTGGTAGATGCGGCTTTTTGACATTTTTCGGCTGAATTACTACATCTACGGGAATCCTTACCGTTTTGGGATCCGATTTTGAGGGCTTTACCAGAACATTCATTCGGAAGCTGAAAGTACCGAGTTCCATCTCCGTGATGGGGATAGACGCTAAGTGGGGTTTGTGCTTATAGCCCTTGGCGATTAGGCGCTGTTCGATGACGCTGAGTTGTCGTTTTTCCTGAGCATTACGCACGATGGGGTCGGCGATGGCACCGCAAAGACGATCAGCGACGATTGTCGATGATCGGTAGCGCTCCTCGTCGGTGGGCCGACGCTTCTCCTCCAGCCATGGGAAAACGTCCACGTCAAGCATCTTCGTGAGGACTGTGGAGATTTTGGCTAGGTGGCCCAGCACCAGTTCTGGTTTGAGCTTTGGCGGAACCTTGCCGTTTTCCATTTGCCCCACAAAGTTCTTGGTGGAACTGGCAAGCCCGATCAGCCGGTCACGAGCAAGCGGCGGGCAGGTTGACATCCGCAACATCTGAAGGATTTCAGGATTTGCTTGGATGATTCGCGGAGTGATGATCCTCAGGTCTTCGGTAAGGCGCAGGCCGCGCTCCACGTCCTCAATCGTCTGTTTACGCGAATCACGATACGCTTTCGGGGCGAATTGCGTAAACCAGTTGTTGAACTGGTCAACCGACGCACGGGTATCCGCCTTCCAGAACTGAGGTTTATCGGCATTGATGGACATAGGTCATTTGTACCTGAATCGGGGCCTCGACGATCTTATTCATCTCGGCTTCGAGCGAATCTTTGGTGTCCTTGGCTTCCCAGTAGCCGCGAGCAATGTTAAAGGCGTCGACTATGGCGCCATCGACGCTCGCGGGGTTCCGGCCTTTGCGCGGGATGGGGTACTCGGGGACGAGAGTCCAGTCATACTGTCGGGCGCAGTGTTTCAGCAGGTCCTCGAAGGCTCCGCGAACACTGCCCTCCTTGTCGAAGTGGCCGCGGGCGAAGCGCTGGAGGGTCGCGTAGTACTTCTTGACCGGTGCGTGAGTCGGTTTGAGGTTGGGCGAGGACATGAACGCTTCTCAGTTACGAAGGATAGCGCAGGCAGGGGTCTCCTATGGACGGGGAATGCGTGGAGGGATGCCTTTTAGGCACTCCCGGCGGATGGGTTTGATCGCGGCTGTGCCGCGAGCTTGATTTTTCGAAAAATCGGGCCGGTTCCCAGGGTTTCGCCCTGGGCTATTTTCTTTCCCTCCCTCCGGGAGGGTTGCGGCCGCGCGGGGATTGATGAGGCCGGGCTTGAGCGCAAGGCCTGGTGCACTCGGCAGCCTGGTGGGACAGGCAGAGATCAGGGGTCAGTGGCCAGATATCGGTTTCCGGCCCGAAGCGTAGAGTTGTGCTGTCGCCGGTCTCAGTCTCTTTGCTCCCTGCGGGAGCACTCACGGGTACATCCGGTGCAGCGTCCTCGCGAACGGAATGGTCTCTCGCACGTGGTCCAGGCCGCAGACCCACGCCACCACGCGCTCGATGCCCATGCCGAAGCCTGCGTGCGGCACGCTGCCGTAGCGACGCAGATCGAGATACCACTCGAAGGCCTCGCGCGGAAGCCCGTGCTTCTCAATGCGCGCGCTGAGCAGCTCGTAGCTCGACACGCGCTGTGACCCGCCGATAATCTCGCCGTAACCCTCCGGCGCCAGCACGTCAACGCAGAGCGCGTAGCGCGCATCTTTCGGATCGGGCTCCATGTAGAAGGCCTTGACATCGGCCGGATAGCGGTGCACCATCACCGGCCGGTCGTACTGCGAGCTAAGCCAGGTCTCGTCGGGCGAGCCGAAGTCGTTGCCGTACTCGAACGGCGCCTCAAGGTGCCCGTCCTTATGCGCCTGGTTGAGCATCTTTGCGGCTTCGTCGTAGCGCAGGCGCGGAAACGGCGGCTGGACCGTTGCCAGCTTCGCCGTGTCGCGCCCGATCACCTGCAACTCCGCGGCGCGGTTCTTGAGCACGCTCTGGACGATATGTGAGATATAGTTCTCCGCGAGCACCATCAATCCGTCGAGGTCCATGTACGCCACTTCGGGCTCGACCATCCAGAACTCCGTCAAGTGCCGCCGCGTCTTCGACTTCTCCGCGCGGAACGTGGGCCCAAAGCTATACACCTTGCCCAGCGCCAGCGCCGTTGCCTCCATGTAGAGTTGGCCGCTCTGCGTCAGGTACGCGGGGTCGCCAAAATAGTCCACCGGGAACAGCGTGGAAGTGCCTTCGCACGCGGCCGGCGTGAGGATGGGCGGATCGGTGCGAACAAATCCATTGCTGTCGAAGTACTCGGCCGCGGCGCGCATAATCTCCGCGCGAATGCGCAAAATCGCCGACTGCCTCGGGCTGCGCACCCACAGGTGCCGCTTCTCCTGCAGAAAGTCGACTCCGTGCTCTTTCAGCGTGATCGGATAGGGGTCCGACTCGGGCACGCGCTGCACGACTTCGACGTCCTCTACGTCCAGCTCAAACCCTCCCGGCGCGCGCTGGTCCGCACGCACCTTCCCACGGACTATGACTGACGACTCCTGGGTCAACCCTTTCAGCGCTGCGAAAACTTCCGGCGTCACGCTCTTCACATGCGCCACGCCCTGAATCGATCCCGTTCCGTCGCGAAAAATAGGAAAAAGCAGCTTGCCGCTCTCGCGCAGGTTGTAGAGCCAGCCGCGAAGGGTAATGGATTGGCCCTCGTGCCGGCCGATTTCAGCAATTGTGGCGACAGGCGCGCTCTGAGCGGGCGTTGCAGCAGGTGTTGCGGCGGGGGCGTTGGCGGCTTCTTCGGACATGGGCTTCCTTGAGAGCCGGACTGAGTCCGGCCGGTCCTTTCAGGATAAATGTTAGGCGCGGACCGACAGATGGCCGGTATCCGATGCATGCTGCCGCTCATTCCCGAAATGTGCTGCCGCCGGCTGCTTTTGGAATTACCAGGGAGTAGGCTGGCAACATCCAGGCTCCCCGTAACGCTCGCCAGTTGACGTTCGGGCCTGACGGGAAGAACTAAACTCGCCAGAGGAGGTTGAATAGCAGACATGTCCAGCAAAGACGCAATGGTTGTGAGCAAGGTCGCTGCCCGGTCAATCGCATCGTGTGCTGCTTCTGTCGGCGCGCTTGCATTTGGCGCATTCGCACTCGGTGCAATAGCTATCGGCGCGTTGGCCATCGGCAGGATTCGGATTCTCGAAGCGCGTATCGAGCGTTTAACGATTGACACGTTGACAGTAAAAAATTTGAACGTCGTGTACCGCAGCGACAGAACCTCATAACTGCAGCGATCTTGCCCGGCTTAGCCTCAATGGAGCCGGTCGAGAGCCGGGCCGCCGGCCGTAAGGCGTTATCCGGCGGCCTCTTCCGCCATTCGTTTGACGGCTGCCAGATTCTGCATGAGTTCACGCGGGATCGCATGCCGCTGCTCGAGATAGTCGAGGCTGTTGTAAGAGACGATCACTTCGCCGTTAGCGTTCTGCCAGATAAGAATCTTCAGCGGCAGATCGATTGCGGTCGTCGGGGCGGCGAGCATCACCGGAGTGCCGGCTTTGGGGCTGCCGAAGATGAGCAGCTTTGTGGGCGGCATTTTCATGCCCACCTTCTCCGCTTCACCACTGTGATCGACCAGGGCAAACAGGGCGACGCTCTTTGACTCAAGGAGACTCCTGAGCCTTGCCACTGTTTCTTCGACTGAGTGACGGCTGCGAATATCAACAATTCCGTTGTTGTTCATGGGCGCCATGAATTCCTCCTCTATGGTTCTCGTGTTTGCGTGATCCTAATTCCGGATGGAGATCAAATAGATCGTCATGCCAATCCCGATTAGCGCAAGGAATAGAGCCGTCAGCACAGCCAGCGACGTACGGTGAGGCCGCGCTGCGGCGCCGCGTTCCAAGTCTCGGATGAAGCGCAGGTGGTGTAGTCCGGCAGAGATGCTCAGGATCACACCTGAAGCAATCAGCGCCGTGCCAAACCACAGCGACAGTCCGGAAGAGCTGCCAGAATGACGATTCTGCGCAAGCTGAACTTGAGTGAGGAATATTCCGAAGCGCGCAACCACAAAGCCGAATCCCATCAACGCAAGCCCGGTCCGGATCCACGCCAGCAAGGTGCGCTCGGCTGCAAGGTAGTCGCCCAAACTTGCGTTTTCCTTCAGTTCTTCGGGTGCCTTCATGAGACCCGAGTTTACGCCAAGTTTGGTCACATGAGAAGCTCTGTTGATCTGGACAAACTTCTCTCTCTGGCGCATCCTAATTTTGTAAGCGAGGAGAGCATGGCCGAGCCGGCGCCAGTGAAAACCGAAGAGATGCACAAGACCCTTGCGGATTCCAGCACCTCCGAGCGGATCATTACCGAAAAACGGCTGGGCGAGCGCATCCGGCGCCTGCGGCTCAAGAGGTCGATGGGGCTGGTGGAACTGGGTAAGCACACGGGGCTTTCGGCGAGCTATCTGTCGCAACTCGAAACGGGCAGGGTGGTGCCCACGCTGCGCAACCTGGCGAGGATCGCGATGGTCTTCTCCAAAGACCTCGCCTATTTCTTTGAATCCGAGCCGGTGGCTATGTTCCGCGTGCACCGCAGGAAAGACCGTGTGCGCATGCCGCAAACCGGCGTGGAACCGCCGGCCTATACGTTCGAGAGCCTGGGCTACATGGTGCCGGACCGGCACATGGACCCATACTTTGCCAACTTTCTTCCGCTGCCTGAGAACGTGGAGCCGCAGGCGCACATGCACGCGGGATTCGAGTTTCTCTATGTGCTGGGGGGCGAACTGGCGCTACGGCACGGCGACCAGGAAGCCGTGCTGGGCGTGGGTGACGCCGTCTACTTCGACGCGAACACGCCGCACTCCTACCGTTGCGTGGGAGGGAAATCGGCTGAGGCCCTCATCGTCACCCTGCACCAAGCGCCGGCAGGTCAGCCGCTGCCATTGCGCCCGCAAAGCACAGCGGCCCCGCGTCCGTTGCCCGCCGTCGTTGCAAGACCCGGCATGGCCGATAGCAAGCAGGGCTAACGCAAAACCAGAGTCGCTGTACCCCGGAGCCTCAACTGCTAAGTCGATGCGACCAACAGGGAGCAGCGACCTTCGAAAAACCTCAACAGGGCACACCAACTCTGGTTTTGCCGTGAGCAGCCTGGAAGCCCGCTCCGGCGCTCGTCCGATCACATTCCTTGTGATTTACTGCAATCCGCCGAAGGATCCCCGCTATTGTTCCGGAGGGTTCACCTCGCCATACGTGGGATAGGGTGCGGGTTCAGTGCTGGTGGGCATGGCAGCCAGAATTTTCAGGTCGGCCTGGACCCTTTCCCACTCGTTTTGATGCTGCTTCGTGATGATCGGCGCGTTGGGATCGGAGTAGTAGGCCTCTACATCGCTCTTGATGCCCGGAGGAATCGGCTGCTTGGGGTCGCGGGTCAGGCGGTGAAGAAGATCGGCATACGTCTCGTCAGTCAGGGAATAGCCGCCGGGCTTGACCACTTGGCCGGTGTCCAGATCGCGATTGGGCAGAGGTTGCCGCGGATTCAGCGGTCCCGGCCTCGCGGCAGAACTCGTCATGCTGGCTGGAAGCGCCCGGCGCGCCTCGACTGGCGTGAAAAGAGCCAGCCGGTCGCGTAACACTGTGGTGGAAGAGACCACACTGTGCATGTAATCGGCTTCGGCGGTCGCGGTTGGGCCTTTGACGGCAACCATCGCGAGCGGACCGAATTTGGGCAGCACGAAAAGCACGCCGGCGAGCAGGTGAGTCTCGATGCCGGCTTTTTTGTGGCGATAGGCGGACCAATTGTAGAGCGTGGCGGCAGCAGCGGCTTCTTTCTCGATTTCCGCGGCGTCGGCCGTATCCGGCTCCGCCGGCTCCTGCTTGCGATGGAGGAGGGTGACTGCGTAAGCCACACGGGGAATCAACGTGCGCGTTGCAAACCTATACCCGCGGACGTTGAAGCGGCGGCCCTTACTGACGTCGAAATTCTCCGTAAGCCCGTACGTCTCGTAAAAGGCCAGCGCAAGTTGGTGGACAGGAACCTTGATTCCGATGTGGCGCATGTAACCCAGCGGAGCCAAGCGGTGCTTCGCGATCTGGTCGATGTCGAAGGCAAACTCGACCTGGACGTGCTGATGCCTGCCCTCAGCGTAATTGACTTCGGGTCCATAGCGCGCGCGGAGCTTGGGAAACTCGATGGCGACAGCACGATTTGTCGCCTCAGAGTGACCGAAAGAATCGCCGACGTAATGCGAGAGCGCGCCCACTGCGAAGGCGAGCTCATTGGCGTTGTGCGCGTTGCGGAAGAGGCTGACGACAAAGTCGCCGGTGCGAACGTAGTGAGTCAGGTTTGAGAAAAACTCATCGCCAAAAGGGTAATAACCCATGTCCTGAATCACGCAGCCGCCGTAAGCGTAAGCGCGCGCTCGGTCCAGATCCGCCGGCGTCAGGTTCGGGTAGCGGCTCTCGAGCAGAGGGACAATCGAGTCCTGCCACGTCAGGTCGATAAGCTCCTGATGCGTGAGCAGGGAATACGCGGCCGCATGCTGCAACCATAGGATCGGCAGCAGCAACACCAGCAGCGAATACTCTCGCAGGCGTTTGAAACGCATCGTAATCGGATCGGGCGAAGGGCCGCTCTGAATCTGATTGAGGAATGGAAACTGGAGCCCGCTTTCATTGTAAGCAAAATGCGCTCTGGCGAACAGGGAATAGGAGTAGGGAATAGCCGGGGATCGGCGGTGCAGACCCGCGGTCCGCCTTGCATCTGAAGTCCGTTCCCGACTACACCACGTGGTATCGCTTTCTGGCGCGGCTGGATCCCAACGACATCGACCGCGACCTGAGCGAAGTGGTGCGGCGCATGCCCGGGAGGCGGCGAAGGCGCGTCACGGTAGGCGTGGACGGAACTGACCTGGCGGCGGGTGCGGGTTTCTTCTTCGTTGCCATGGTCAGAGTTTATCGAATCGGCTTGCGCTCACTCATAATAATTCCGTACATAAAAGCCTCTGACAGGGCCAGATAACAGGAGAACGACCATTGCGGCTGGGATTACGCACAACAAACCACCCCAGGGAAAGAAGATGACTAGAATGCAATTAGCCACAATCCCAGTTACCCAGCCAAACATCTTTCCGCGCCAAAGACCTATCAGCGAAGCGACGGCAAGGATCATGGGCACGCCAAAAACAGCGGTTGACATGACGAGGGAGTTTGGAAAGACTCCCCATGTTGCCCAGACAATCCATAGGCAAACGGTGCAGAGCGTAAAGACTATCTGAGCGATCGCTGCTATTTTCGCGTATTTTGGAAGACCGCGACCGTTCATCGTCTACCCTCGCTCGATCTTACGATGAAAGGTTTCGGTTCCTGCTCAACTATTTTTGTTGGAAATGCATACCCGACATGACGGATGGAGCAGGGAGTTCAGGCCGTGTCCTGTTTCTGCGGCTCAATCAGTATCCAGCAGTGAAGCGCCTGCGGATATGCTGAGGCTTTTCCATCTCGTCGAGGATCGCTATGGCAAAATCCTCACGCGAGATCCGGCTGCGGCCCTCGGCGTCCTGGATCAGATGGTCGAGGCCAAGGCGGAAAACGCCGGTGCGCTCGCCGGGCTGAATATCGGCCGACGGTGAAATCGCGGTCCAGTCCAGGTCATCGAGCTTTCTCATCACGTCAAGCGCAAGCATGGCCGCTTTTGGCCCCGGGAGCGGAGGCCCTTTCTCGATCATGTGGTCATAATGCAGACGCCCGTCGTCGCGCAGCAGGCTGCCCGCCCCAACCACGAACAAGGCGCGCTTTACACCCGACGCTCGAATGGCTTCAATCACCTCGGCGATGTCATTCTCCGTCCATTTGACCGCCACAATCACCGCATCACTCCCGCGCAGAGCTTCCGCCAGACCCTTAGCGTCGTGCGTATTCGCCTTTCTTACGGTGAGGCCGTCCCGCGCCACGAGTTTTTCGGGGTCGCGCGTAATGCCGATGACCAGATGCTTGCGGCCGAGCGCTTCGGAAAGAATCCTGCTTCCGATATTGCCGGTGGATCCAACGAGCGCGATCTTCATTTCAATCTCCCCCTTTGTTGGTTATGCAGGAGTTGCTCATCCATTGTGACACACGGCAGATCGCCCTCCTGCCGTCTGGATAGCGGCGCTGGCTGTGATAGTCGAGGATGGTGCGTTCAGGCAACTCCGCATTTCGAGAAACCTGAAAGAGCCGGCGGCTGCAAGCCAACAGCCAGTAGCTAAGAGCTAAAAGCAAAAAGCTAGAAGCTAGAAGCTAGAAGCTGTCTTCCTACCGAATCACCTTCAACGCCCCGCGAAACAGCCCGTCAAAATCCGCGGCCAGCGCCTTGTCCTTCGCGATCGCCTGCTCGATGGCCTTCTCCGCCGCGGCACGCTGGTAGCCGAGATTCTGGAGCGCCGAAAGCACGTCGTCCACCGCCGGACCCTGCACCGCCGCCTGCACCGGAGCCACCGCAAAATCGTCGAGCTTGTCTTTGAGTTCGACGACGAGCCGCTCGGCCAGCTTTTTGCCCACGCCGGGAATGCGCGTGAGCTGCGCGTGGTCCTGGCCGCGAATGGCCTGCACCGTCCGCTCCACCGAGAGCCCGCTCAGGATTTTGATGGCCAGCTTCGGTCCCACGGCGCTCACCGTAATCAGCCGCTCGAAGAGCCGCTTCTCCTCGCGGTCCAAGAAACCGTAGAGTGCGATCTGGTCGTCCGAGACCTGGGTATGAATGTGCAGAGCCGCCTCGGCGCCCACCGAGGGCAGCGCCGTAAACGTGGGCACGGAGATGGTGACGTCGTATCCCACGCCCGCGGCCTCGACAATGGCCTGGCCGGGCTGTTTGTAAATGAGCTTGCCGCGCAGGTGAGCGATCATTGCGCTTTATTGTAGAACCCCGATGCGCTTCGCGACCCGCGCCATCGTCTCCAGCGCCCGGTCGAGCTGCCCTCGTGTGTGTTCGCTGGTCAGAATGGCGCGAATGCGGGCCTTGCCTTCCGGTACTGTAGGAAACGCAATCCCCGTTGCCATCACGCCCTCATCGAACAGCGCACGCGAAAACTCCATCGCCGCGCGGCCCTCGCCCACAATGATCGGCGTAATCGGCGTCTCCGTGGCCGGAGTGTTCACGCCGCCAATGTTGAAGCCCGCGCGCTTCAACTCGCCCTGGAAATACCGCGTGTTCTCCCACAGCCGCTCGATCCGCTCCGGTTCACTCTCCAAAATATCGAACGCGGCGATGCACGTGGCCGCCACCGACGGCGGATGCGACGTGGAAAACAAAAACGGCCGCGCGCGATGGTAGAGATAGTCGATCAAATCCCGTGTCCCGCAGACGTAGCCGCCCAGCGCGCCAATGGCCTTCGATAGCGTGCCCACCTGCACGTCCACCTTGCCGTGCATGCCGAAGTGATCCACGCTCCCACGTCCGTTGCGTCCCAGCACTCCCGAGGCGTGCGCATCGTCCACCATCATGATGGCGCCATATTTTTCCGCCAGCGCCGCCAGCTTGTCCACCGGGCCAATGTCTCCGTCCATTGAAAACACGCCATCTGTAATCACCAACTTCTTTCCCGGTTCGCCCGCCAACTGCTGCAACAGTTCTTCGCAGTGGGCCGTATCTTTGTGCCGGAAAACCTTGATCGTGGCCCGCGACAGCCGCGCCCCGTCGATAATGCTGGCGTGGTTCAGCTCGTCCGACAGAATGAAGTCTTCCTTGCCCAGAATCGCGCTCACCGTGCCGGCGTTGGCCGCAAAGCCGCTCTGGAAGACCACGCACGCCTCGACGTTTTTGAAGCGCGCAATCTTCTCTTCAAGCTCCATGTGGATGCGCATGGTTCCGGCGATGGTGCGCACCGCACCGGACCCCACGCCAAACGCCCTCGTGGCGGCGATGGCCGCCTCAATCAGCCTGGGATCGTTGGCGAGGCCCAGGTAGTTGTTGCTGGCTAGGTTAATCACTTCGCGGCCGTCGTAGTGGCACACGGGCGCCTGCTGATCGTCGAGGACGCGGAGCTTGAAGTGCGTGCCTTTGGCGCGAAGTTCGTCAAGAACGGCGGTGAGGTGGGCAAGCTGGGGACGAGGAGTGGCCTGAGTCATGGCGATTCACCTCAAACACAAAGCATAGCGCGGAGCCCGGATAGCATTCTGGCCGGTATTGCGTCAAAAAGGGTTATGGAGCGGGGGACAGAGGGGTTGGCCGCAGTCCGCCCCCGGCGGATACAATAGGGTTCTACGCAGAGGCAAAACCGGTAAAGCGCAGCAAGGCGATTGCGCGATCTTTCTGAAGAGTTGGAGCAGGTGCACGTGAGAAGCATGAATCGCCGCGTTCTGCGGCTTGAATGGGTTTGGGCGCTGGGCATTGTGATGATATCGCCCGCGCTGATGGCAACGCCGCTGGCCACCACATCCACGTCAATCGGCGCGCAGACCAGCCAGTCGAGCACGCAAACCAACCCGGCCGGGGCTGTTTGTTCGCTCACGACGGTCGCGGTAACCGTGACCGGCGGCTCTACCGCGCCGACCGGAACGGTCACGATCGACGACGGGGTCACCAGCCCGGTTGCTATCGGCAGCCAGGCGCTCAGCACAAGCGGAGCGGCCAGCTTTACCTTTGCTCTTTCCGCCGCCACCCACACGCTCACCGCCGTCTATTCCGGTGACTCGACGCATGCGGGTTCAACTTCTCCTTCGACTTCCCAGACCATCAGTTCGCAGTGCAGCGCATCGTTTGCCGTCACTGTCTCCAATATGTCGCCGTCGAGCACGCTCACCGCCGGGCAACAGGGAATCGCGACCGTGACCATCACGCCCTTGGCGTCCTTCATTGACAGTTTGGGCAATGCGCCGGCGTTCATCACCGTCTCCTGTTCGGGGCTCCCGGAGGAGTCCAGTTGCAGCTTCACACCGCAAAATTTGGAGATCCTGCCCGGCCAGGATGAAGGCGCCACCAGCACCATGGTGCTTTCGACGCAAGCGCAGGGAACTGCCCGTGCCGTCCCGGCCCCGCGGCTTGGGCCCAGGAGCAGTCCCGTTGCCTGGGCCTTTCTGCTGCCGGGTATGTTGGGGCTTGGCGGTTTGGTATTGGGAGCGCGGCGCCGCGCATGGCTTCGCCGGCTGATGCTGCTGGCCTTGTTGGGTCTTATCACCACGCTGGGCACAACGGCCTGCAGTCCGCTCTATCACTATTACAATCACGGCCCGCCCACCAATATCCCGACCCCGTCCGGCACCTACACCGTGAAGGTCACCGGGCAGTCGAACAATGGCGTTACCGCCATCACCAACTCCACCACCATTTCGGTGACGGTGAACTAGCGCATAGGCCTTAAGCCGGAGCTGCCTGCATGAATCGCCGGCATTCCCTTCCCGCGGAAGTCTACGCCCTCGTAGAGCAAACCCCGGCTACCGTGTTGTTGGAAGGCGGGAGACCGGACAACAACGAATTGGACCGCACCGAATCGAATGGGGAGCCGTGGACCCGCCTGTTCACGGCTCCCGTGCGTGTGTGCACCGCCTACGATGCCTCGGAGATCCCCGCGCTCTTTGCGGCCATCGAAAGCGCGGTAGCCGCGGGCCAAAGTGCGGCGGGATTCTTCTCCTACGAGTGCGGAAGCTGCTTTGAACCGAAGGCTCCGATGCGCCCGAGCCGGCAAGGCCAGCCGCCGGACCAAACTTCGACCCAACGACTAGCCCGACCGTTAGCATGGCTCGGTATCTATTCGCGGAGCTACGCGTTCGACCATGAGACAGGAAAGTTCGTCGACGGCGAGCCGCCAGAGCTGGCGCGCTTCCGGGCGGAGAATCAAGCGGGAGCGGAGAAAACGGCGGAAGCTTTGTATCAGGGCACGAGCGGGGCACCCACCCAGTGGGTGGGTCGCGGGCCGCAATCGCCCCAAAATGAACGGCGGGCTTTAGCCCCTGAAGAAAGCTTTTCTGCCGAGTTTGCGCTCACCGAAGCCGAATACGCAAAGCGTATCTCCAGGATTCACGAGTGGATTCGCGCCGGCGACGTCTATCAACTCAACTTCACGGCTCCATTTCGGCTGCGAACAAAGGCCGGCGCGGCGGCATTGTATGCCCACCTGCGCGCGCGACAGCCGGTCGACTACGGAGCGTTTCTGCACTGGCAGGCGAGCCGTCACATCCTCTCCTATTCGCCGGAGCTCTTCTTTCGCGTGGACTGGGAGGGCGCAACGCGACGCATTGTCACTCGCCCCATGAAGGGAACCGCGCCGCGCGGTCGCACCACGCGCGAAGACCGCGAAATTGCCGCGTGGCTCGCCAACGACCCCAAGAACCGCGCCGAAAACGTCATGATCGTCGACCTCGAGCGCAACGATCTAGGCCGCGTGGCGCGCACAGGGAGCGTGCGTGTGGAAAAGCTCTTTGCCGTCGAGCGTCTCCCCACGCTCTGGCAAATGACCTCGACCGTGAGCGCGGGGCTGCGTCCGGAGGTCGGCTTCCATGACATCTTCCGAGCGCTGTTTCCCTGCGGGTCCATCACCGGCGCGCCCAAGGTGCGCGCCATGCAGCTCATTGCCGAGGTTGAAGACTCACCGCGCGGCGTGTACACCGGCGCCATCGGCTTCTTTTCGCCGCGGCAGACGGTCTTCAACGTGGCCATCCGCACCCTGGATCTGGACGGCGGGCAGGGAACGATGGGAGCGGGCGGCGGCATCGTCATCGATTCCAACGCGGCCGAGGAATTCCGCGAGTGCATGCTCAAAGCCGAGTTCCTCACGCGCAGTTCGGCACAATCGGCAGAACCGCTTTCCCTCATCGAAACCATGCTGTGGAACGGCAACTACCCATTCATTGAAATGCACCTCGACCGGCTCGTGGATTCAGCCGGGTATTTCGGCTTTCCCTTCGCGCGCGAGGCGGTGAAGGCCGCGCTGGAAACACATGCGCAACAATTCGCCCGCACAAGTGCGGGCCAACCGCGAAAAGTGCGGCTGCTCCTTCTGAGCGACGGCGAACTGCAGATTACGGATGAGGTTCTGGCTCCAGGCGGCGGCGCCGAGCGCGTAGGGCGCGTGCGCATCGCGCAATACCGCACCGATCCCGCCGACCCATTGCTCTATCACAAGACCACGCACCGAGCCGCCTATGCGCAGGCGTTCAACGAAGCGGCGCGCGCAGGCTTTGACGATGTGCTGTTTCTCAACCTGCGCGGCGAAGTCACCGAAGGGGCCATCAGCAATGTTTTCGTCGAGAAAGACGGCTGCTGGCTGACGCCGCCCGTCGAATGCGGCCTTCTGCCCGGCGTCTACCGCCGTCACCTGCTCAAAACGCGGCAGGGGATCGAGCAGCGCATACTGCACGAAGAAGATTTACGCAGCGCCGATGCGATCTATCTCACCAATGCAGTGCGGGGATTGCGGCGGGTTCAAATTGATTGGGGATAATTAGCGAAACAATCGCGTTACTTCCCGAGCCCAAGCGTCTGGAAGTCATCCGGTTTCTGCCTTTTACGGAACAATTTGAGCCGTGGAGGTGGGCACATAGCGTACACAACCCAAAAGTACAGCGTCAGAGAAACGAACCAAGCAACTGGCCAAATTAGGACCTTTGCAACAAGAGGCAGTCCAAGCCGAGAGCAAGCGATCGTTGCCGTAACAATCGTCGTCAAAGTCATAACCACGCGAGACCGAATGGACACAATGAGGGAGTTATGGCAGTACGGGCAAGGGAACTCCCTCGCCATGAAGATCTGGCGATGTGGGATAGCTCGGGAACACGCCGGGCAAACTCCGCGCGGAACTGTGTTCTGTTGCAGCTCCGAGTTGGACGCCTTGCTGTCCACAACCGTCGAGCCTCGGCTCGAATCTCACTGTTCCTTATCCCCTATTGCCTGTTCCCTGTTTCTTATTCCGGCCGCATCACAACCTTGATGGCTTCGCCGGATTGCAACAGCTCCATCGCCTTCTTGAACTGGCTCAGCTTCAGGCGGTGCGTGATGACCGGCTCCAGGTTCAGCTTGCCGGTGGCCAAGAGAGCCTCCATCTGAAACCACGTCTCGAACATCTTGCGTCCGTTGATGCCTTGCACAATTGCGCCTTTAAAAATAATGTCGCGGGCAAAGTCGAGTTCGAAGGGCCGCGAGGGAATGCCGAGCAGCGAAGCCCGCCCGCCGGTGCGCAGCATCGCGAATCCCAGCCGCATTGCCTCGGGATTCCCCGACATCTCCAGCAGCACGTCCACGCCAGTGCCGCCGGTGGCCTCAAGAATTCGCTTCTCCGCGTGATCGGCCGTTGGATCGAGAACCAGATCGGCGCCCATCTCCGCAGCCACCTGCCTGCGGTGCGCATTCACCTCGATGGCGTAAATACGAGCTGCTCCGCAGGCTTTGGCCACGGCAATCGAAAACAGCCCGATGGCGCCGCAGCCCATCACTGCCACCGTACTGGCGGCAATCGGCCCAGCCAGCACGGTATGCACCGCGTTGCCCAGCGGGTCGAGCAGCGTAGCATAGTCCTGCGGAATCGAGGGCGAAAGCTTCCAGATGTTCGATTCCGGAATAATGGCGTAGCCGGCGAAGGCGCCGTCGGCATCCACGCCCAGGATGCGCACGTGCTGGCAAACATGCTTGAGACCGGTGCGGCATTGCAGGCATTTGCCGCAGGCCACGTGCATCTCCGCGCTCACCGGATCGCCCTCGCGCACGGTGGTCACGCCGCTGCCCACGCCGGCCACCGCGCCTGAGAACTCGTGCCCAGGAATCAGCGGCGGATGAATGCGCCCCTTGGCCCACGGATCCCAGTTGTAAATGTGCAGATCGGTCCCGCACACGCTTGCGGTCTCGACGCGCACCAGCACTTCGCCGGGTCCGGGAGCGGGAACGGGGACCTCGCGCAACTCGATCCCCGGCGCGGCCTTCGTTTTCACAACGGCCTGCATGGTAGGGGGCATGGGGGAAACCCTCCGTGAAACTACAGCCACATAAGTCTATCAACCTGCGGAAGGCAGAATTGGCCAAGCGCGATCCGGCGCCAAAACAAGCGCCGGACCTGCCAGCCTGCCGGCCTATAATTCTCTTTCGGCGCCACAACCCCTGCGGGACCTGAAGGAGCGATCATGCCCAACGTCCTTGTGCCCACTCCGCGCGGCAAGATGCCCGCGTGGCTCGCCATTCCGCCCAACCCTGGCCCCGCACCCGGTGTGGTCGTCATTCACGACATCTTTGGGATGAGCCGGGATCACCGCAACCAGGCTAACTGGCTCGCCGAAGCCGGCTTTCTCGCGCTCTCCATTGACCTCTATTACCGCCGCGGGCCGCTTCTCTGCGTGCGCTCCGTCGTGCGAGACCTGACAGCCCGTTCCGGCCCCGCCTTTGACGACGTGGAAGCCTCGCGAAGCTGGCTTGCCGCGCAACCGAACTGCACCAGCAAGATCGGCGTCATTGGCTTCTGCATGGGCGGCGGATTCGCCCTTGTGCTCATCTCCGGCCACGGCTTCTCCGCGGCCAGCGTCAACTACGGCGGAAAACTGCCGCCCGACTTTGACAGCTTTCTCCAGACCGCATGCCCCGTGGTGGGAAGCTACGGGGGCTTGGCCAAATGGGAACAGGGTGTTGCCGACCAGTTACAACAAGCTCTCGATCGCGCCCTGGTTCCGAACGACGTGAAGGAATACCCCGACGCCGGCCACGCCTTCATGAATAAACACGGAACCTTCCTCATCAAGTTGCTACGCTTTAAAGGCGTGGGCTACAACGATGAAGCCAACCAGGACTCTCGCCGCCGCATCATCGACTTCTTCCGCACGCACCTGGGAGGGTGAGCAGCAGACAGTCAACTGCAGTCTGCCTTGTAGCCTTCATCCTCGGCCGCGGGCTCAGCGGGCGCTGCATCGCGCGCATTTGCTGGATCTCGCCGATCAGCTCCATCACCTGCTGCCGCTTGCGGTCGCTCAGATCGAAGAAGCGAATGCCAACCGTAATGCGGCCGCGGATGGCCCTGATCACGCCGGGATCTTACTGATTTTCGGAATCAATAGTTCGCGGGAATCAGTGCCCCTCCGGCAGCTCCCGGGAATTGGCGGGTCCCGCCGGCGCGCCTTCTCGGCCCACCAGGCGGTCGTAGCGATACACGTCACTGGTAGTGCCCAGCGACTCGTTGTACAGGCTAATCGTCCCGATAAGCTGCTTCAGTTCCTCGCTGAACGCATGAATCGCCTGCAATTGGCTGGCCGACGCGGGCAACTCGTATTGGGAAGTCTTAATAAACTTCTGGTAGCCACGGTCGAGCAGCCGCGCCACTTCGCCCTTTACCACCACTCCGGGGTGAATGGCATATGCAGCCGCCGGATCGTCTGCGTCTTTGATCTCGGGCGCTCCAACCAGCACGGCTCCCGCTCCATACTTGCTCACCAGCACGCCCCCTGCCACGCTGGCATAAGGTGCAACATCGAAACCTTGGACACGAAGCAATTCCAGCGTCTGATCGAAGTTGGGATGAGCGGATTTTCGTTTCATCATGGCGTTCCAGTCTGGAAGAATGGGGGGTGTAGGCACGATGGTCCCCATCCCTCCAATCTCGCACACCGGCAGCGTGGGCTGCAATTCTCCATGGACATTGGCACACAACAATCCGGCCCCGCACGAGCCGGAAGCATCCGTATGGCAAGCATGAGCGTTCTTCATCTGCCCCGCTCGGTTTACCGGGATCTCCGCGCTCACGGCGAAGAAGCCTGGCCGCACGAGTGCTGCGGCGCGCTGCTGGGCCGCGCGATACAGGGAGGCGGGCCGGATGGCTGGCAGGTCGAGTCACTGATGCGAACAACCAACGCCCGCGCGGATTCGGCGCACAACCGCTACGAGATCGCTCCGGCGGATCTGGCCGGCATCGTGCTTGAGGCGCGCAACCGAGGTCTCGAGATCGCCGGCTTCTACCACTCCCACCCGGACCACCCCGCTCAACCATCATCCACAGATCTCGCTGAAGCTCACTGGCTCGGCTGCTCCTACGTCATCACCGAGGTCGCTCAGGGAAGAGCCGCGCTGACGAAGGCTTTCCTGCTCGCGGGAACGACGGAAGAGGACAAGCATTTTCAGCCGCAGACCATCCGGATTGAAAATCGCTCCGCCAATCCGCGCCGCGCCTGATCCCAGCCCCAGTGGCCGCCGGTCAGCCGGCGAGTCTCGTTGTCGGCGAGCTGCCGGTGCAAATTTGGCGCCGCGGCAAGAAATCGGACTATCCGTCTCACGAAAGACAAGAAACTTCTTTACAATGGCCGGTCCCAAGACCCATAATCTCTGTGCCTTAGAGAACTTGCGCTCCCCTCCCCATTGCCACTTCGCAAGACATCTCAGGACAAAATAAGGAGGATTCTCAGCCATGAAAATCGTCAGCCCCGTACTGTTGGGACTGTCTCTCGCGGTGGTTGGAAGTTCGTTCGCCGCGGCACAGGATACGCAAAGTCCGCAAACGCAAAACCCGCAGATGCAAAACCAGCAGATGCAAAGCATGCAAATGCAAGGTCCGCCGAAAGTCCTGCAAATTACGCGGGAGTTCATCAAGCCGGGAAAGAGCGGCGCCATCCACGACAAATCGGAAAGCAATTTCGTGGCGGCAATGGCCAAAGCCAAGTGGCCAACCCACTATGTCGCCATGAATTCGCTTTCCGGCAAGTCGCGCGCCCTGTACCTCACCGGCTATGCCTCCTTTGACGCGTGGGAGAAGGACAGCGCCGCCATCGACAAGAACAAGGCTCTCTCCGCCGAGCTCGACAAGGACAGCGTAACCGACGGCGAACTGCTCGATGGAATCGACCAGGCTGTCCTCTACTACGACCCTGATTTGAGCTATCGCCCCCCGACCAGCTTGGCGAACGTTCGCTTCATGGAGATCAGTGTGGTCAAAATCAAGCCCGGCCACAGGAAGGATTTTTCCGATGCCGTAAAGATGGTGATCGATGCCAACAAGAAGGGCGGCACGAGCTCGCAGTGGGCGGTGTTCGAACTTGCCTACGGTGGTGGAGATGAGTATGTCTTCTTCAGCGCCGACAAATCCATGGCCGAGATCGACACCGGCTATGCCGAAGACAAGAAATTCCGCGATGCCCTTGGCGATGACGGCTTGAAAAAGCTCACCGAGCTGGAACAAGCCTGTGTCGACAGCAGCGATTCAGAGTTATTCCAGATCAATCCGCGCCAAAGCTATCCGCCTGATGACTGGGTCAAGGCCGATCCCAACTTCTGGACGCCGAAAGCGGCCATGGCGCCGGCTGAAAAGCCGGCCGTAAAGCCCCTCCCCGCCGCCAAAATGCCCCCGAGGTAAAGTTCGCCTGCGGCTCAAACGAATCTTTCACCTGAGCGGCTCCGCGATGCGCGGAGCCGCGCTTTCCGTGCCGCCCTACCACCCTGCCCTCCGGCCCGATAAACTAGAAGTCACCGGAGAACCGGGACCATGGCGACCACAACCTCCCCAATTCAACTGCCCGAGCTCAACGCCGCCGATCTCTCCCGCTACGCGCGCCATCTCATCCTGCCCGAAGTGGGGATGGAGGGCCAGCAAAAGCTGAAGGCCGCGCGCGTCCTCTGCGTGGGAACAGGTGGTCTGGGCTCGCCGCTTGCACTATATCTGGCCGCGGCCGGCGTAGGCACGCTTGGGCTCGTCGATTTCGATGTGGTCGACGCGAGCAATCTGCAACGGCAGATCATCCACTCCACCAGGGACATTGGCCGCAGCAAGCTCGACTCCGCCCAGGAAAAACTCCTCGCCCTCAATCCCGCGCTCAACCTGGTCAAGCACGAGACCATGCTCGTGAGCGCCAACGCCCTCGAAATCCTCGCCAACTACGATGTCATCGCCGACGGCACTGACAACTTCCCCACGCGCTACCTGGTCAACGATGCCTGTGTGCTGACGGGCAAGCCCAACGTCTACGGCTCCATCTTTCGCTTCGAGGGCCAGGCCAGCGTCTTCGCCACACGCGAGGGGCCCTGCTACCGCTGCCTCTATCCAGAGCCGCCGCCGCCCGGCCTGGTGCCAAGTTGTGCCGAAGGCGGCGTGCTGGGCATTCTCCCCGGCCTGGTTGGAGTCATTCAGGCTACTGAGGTCATCAAGCTCATCCTCGGCAAGGGCGAACCTCTCATCGGGCGCCTGCTTCTCGTCGACGCGCTCGCTATGCGCTTCCGCGAGCTAAAGCTCCGCAAGAATCCCGAGTGCCCCGTCTGCGGCGCCCACCCCACGGTTACCCAGCTCATCGACTACCAGCAGTTCTGCGGAATCGCGTCTGAAACCCAACAGGAACAGGCAGTGAAGAACGGCATCCCTCAGATCAGTGTGCGGGAGCTCAAGCAGCGCCTGGACGCCGGGGAAGATCTCTTCATCCTCGATGTCCGCGCGCCCTTCGAGTACCAGATCGCCAACATCGGTGGCAAGCTCATCCCGATGTACGAAGTGCCCCAGCGCCTCGCAGAGATCGACCGCGATCGCGAGATCGTGGTCCACTGCAAGTTGGGCATCAGCAGCCAGCGCGTCGCCGAGTTTCTCGCGCAGTCAGGCTACCCCAACGTGAAGAACCTCGCCGGAGGCATTCGTGCGTGGGCCGAGCAGATTGACCCCAAAGTGCCGAAATATTAGGGCTGTGCCAAAATAGAAAGACAAACTGGAGGGGCGTTGCGCGTGCACTGCATGGCCGCGGACTTCATACCGCGCGATTCGTATCGCTATTCGATCGTCGCGCCGGAGTGGCCGGGGGTAAAGCTGCGCCTCGAACAGCGCCTGCGCCAGGGTTGACCAGCACTTAAGACACCTCGGCCGGTCTCCCGTTCTCGTCGAGCTTGCCGAAGATCATCTTGCCGCTGGCCGTCTGCAGCACGCTGGTCACGGAGATATCCACGCTCCTGCCGATCAGCTTGCGCGCGTGATCCACCACAACCATGGTCCCATCGTCCAAATACCCTACGCCCTGGTTGTACTCCTTGCCTTCCTTCAGAATGAGCACGCCCATCTTCTCGCCGGGCAGCACCACGGGCTTGAGAGCATTGGCCAAGTCGTTGATGTTCAGCACTTCCACATGATGCAGGTGGGCCACCTTGTTCAGGTTGAAGTCGTTGGTCACCACCTTGGCCTCCCACTTCTTGGCCAGTTCCAGCAACTTCAGGTCCACTTCGCGGATAGAGGGAAAGTCGTCGGGCACGATCTGCACCTGGACGGCAGCGTTGGACTGCATCCGCTGCAGCATATCCAGGCCGCGGCGTCCTCGCTGGCGCTTTGAGCCGTCGGTCGAGTCGGCCACCACCTGCAATTCGCGCAGCACGAACTCCGGCACCACCAGCGTGCCGTCGATAAAGCCGGCCTCGGCGATGTCGGCGATGCGGCCGTCGATAATCACGCTCGTGTCCAGGACCTTGGCGCTCTTGCGCGTGGGCTTGTCGCCTGAAAACACGATGCCCAACGCCGCCGGGTTCAGCAGGTCGCCCTTGCTGGCCCCCACCAGCAGGCCAATGTACGTCATGAGCAGGAGCACGAAGATCTGCACCACGGCGGAGTTCGTGGCGGGGATCGGCGCCCAGCGCAGCACCAGGCAAAACAGCGCGGCGCCGAAGATACCCAGTATGCTGCCTGCCACGGCGCCGATCAGCCGACGCAGCGTGAGCGCACGCACGCGCAGCTCAAAGACGATGACCGCGCAAGCCGAAGCCGCGCCTAAAACTGCGCCCTCCCACCCCGTCGGGATGCCGAAGGGGCGAAGAAAGTAACAAACCGCGGCAAGCAAAATTACAAAAAGAATGCGTAAAACTATGATGTCCATAAAAGCCTGCTTTCACTGGCAATGAAAAAATTTATGCCAGCCGGGCTACAACTGCCGAGTATGACGACACCCAGGCGCCATCGTCAAGAGGAAGCTCAGAAAAAGCAGGGAACAGGTAATAGAGTGCAGGGAGTAGGGAATAGGGAGTAGGGAATAGAAACGGGTCGAGCTCAGGGAAGCTCAGCAGCCCCAACTGCGGCTCCACATACCCAAGCAGGCGCCAATTTCCTCGAGAACAGGGAGCTTGGCATTACCGGGATTCCGTCTTTCCCGTTCCCTGCTCCCTATTCCCTGTTCTTAAGACGCCGCGGCCAGTTCCGCCACCTGCGGCATCCGTTGCGTGCCTTTGCGCGGACCGCGCTTGCGCGCGCTCATCACTTTAATGCGCTCCAGCAGCTCTTGCGAGGAGCAGTTCTTCCTCGCCAGCATCGCATCGGCTGCATGAATCTCTCCGGACCCCGCCCAGGGGGCGCCCGGTGCCCCGGCCTGCCCTTCGGCGAGCAGAATCATGGGCACATGGCCCGCCATGCGTTTCAGCCGCTCCACAAGCTGGCCCCCGCTCATCTGGGGCATGTTGGTGTCGGTCAGCACCAGGTCGATTTGCGGGGCCGAGGCAAAAACGGCGATCGCCTCGTGGCCGTTCGACGCCGATAGCACGCGATAGCCATTGGTGGCCAGCATGAACTTGAGCACCGAAAGCTCTTGTTCGTTATCGTCAACGCAGAGAATTACTTTCTTCGGGCGCATGATACGGGGATTCGCTCCTAACTTCAGTTTGTTGGGCCGCTTCCAGGGCAACAGAAATCCCCATCCGCTTGAGAGGCGGGTTTAGGTGTCCGTAGTCTTGGCCCGGTATCCGGAAGGAAAGCCAACCAAGCTCGTTTCAGATCTGCGATTCCGAATGCGCGGCGCGGGTGCCCGCAACTCAACGGCTGCGGCAACATGCTCCGGCCGGCAACCGGCACGAGATCCTCGGCAGGCAGCCTTATTTCGCGGGCAGGTGGTTACCGTTCTGGCGCGTAGTGAACTCCCCAATAACGCGCCGTGGATTTGTGATCAACGAATCGAAACTTTACGGGTCCCGGCTCTCCAGGGGAAGAGAGAAAGAGAAGCGAAGATGCGACGGAAAATCCGCGTGTAACAAATGAAAAACGGCTAGAACCAACGCTCAGCGTCACTTGCGAATATGAATCTCTGTTGAAAGCATGTGCATCACGGCAGGAAAAGCCGTCCTTTTGCCACAAGAACGGTGCTGCCCGCCACGCGCACATCCCGCACCCTCGCGGATTCCTTTTTCGCGGAGAGGAAAAGATCGCTGGGCCGGCCCATCTCCACACCCTGCCGCACATGAATGCGCTCGCCCGGCGCCGCAATTCCGCGCCCCACAAGATAGCCGATCGCGCAGCCGGCCGCTGAGCCCGTCGCCGGATCCTCGCCGCCATAAAACTGCATGCGCGCGCGGTACTTCACACCTTCCTTGTTTTGGCCGGGGTTCGGGGCCAGGACATAAAACCAGCGCCCGCCGCGCGCGCGCAGCCACTCGGTCGCCTCGTCCTGATCAATCTTCAACCGTCCCAGCGCCCCCAGCGAGCGCAACACCACAATGGCAAACGGAATCCCCGTCGACACAATCTGCGGCAAAAGCACCGGCTCCAGATCCTGTTCTGCTAGCCCCAGCAGCCGCGCCGCCCCCGTGCGATCCAGTTCTTCGCCAAATTCCGGATCCCGCTGCGTCATCTCGCCAAACAGGCTCTCGCCCTCAAACCGCACCGGCACCGGCCCCGCGTTCTCATCGAGCGTCACGGTGTCACCGTGCAGCGTCTCGGGCGCATACAGCTTCAGCACGCTCGCAGTCCCCAGGGTTGGATGCCCGGCAAACGGCAACTCCTCCTGCGCGGTGAAGATGCGTACCCGCACGCCCTCAGCCCGTTCCACCTCGCTCGTCCGGCGCTCCACAAACGTTGTCTCTGAAAGGTTGAACTCCCGCGCAATCGCCTGCATTCTTTCCGTCGCCAGGCCGCAGGTGTTCATTACCACCGCCAGCGGGTTCCCGCTGAGCGCCGTCTCTGCAAAAACATCCACGACGATATAGTCGAGCTGCAACATCCGATGAGTATGCCTCCGGCGTGACCTCAGTCTACGAGCAACCGTCACGCCGCGCTCATGTGGAAACCCGCGTTCCTGTGGAAACGCGCGCCACGCTCTGATTTCAATGGATTCTCTTCGCTGGGAACGGCGGTACACTTTCTCGCCAAGGTCGCGTCGTGTAGGACTGTTCAGGCCGGCTTCTGCCAGTTAACGAACAGTCTCCGCGCTCTGGTCCCGGATATTTGTTCTCTGGCCCTACAGAGCAATCAGCGGACGCGGCAACCGCGTCCTGGCGCGATCGAGGAAGAGCCTCATGCGCAGCGCCTCGCCGCGCTGCACAGCCACCAGGCGCATCTGCCTGCGGATATGGTCGATATCGTTCAGCAAATCCATCTGCGCTTCGTCGTGATTGGCATCCCGCTCCAGGCGCGCAATCCGCTCCTCGATGGTTTGCCGGAACCGGGGACTGATCTCGAAACCTTCCTGGGCAGCGCAATGTACAGCCATGGTAAGCACCTCGGGGCGGAATACATGAGGCCGAAGATTTTCTTGCCCGCGGCCTCAAGTTTTCTCTGTTGCTGCCGATACTAACGAAGACCGGTCCTCTGCGCCAGATTACGGTGTTGCGGGACTTTGGTAATGGACTGTCCGGAAACAGGACAGCCCGCAGTTCTTGGTTCATAGTTCACAACTCTCGGCGAATGCCGGCCAGCGGCGCCTTGAGCTGTGAGAGACGAACCAATCACCAAGAACTGCGAACTGTGAACTACGATCTGCAATGTGGCCGCTGACCCCTGAAACCTGTCTTTACCGATCCGCCACAATACCCAATTGCATCTGCGTTCCGCCTTCGAATTCAACGTTCTTTCTGGAAGCGGAAAACATGCCGGAAGCAGAACTGCTACCGGCGAGCATGACGCCGGGAATGCCGGTGGGATGAGGAATGGCGCGGGCCGCGGCTTGCGCATGAGCGCCGCTGCTCAGGTTCAAGTCGCCGTGTCCGGCCGTCTGCACCGCGGCATTCGTGTTCGCGCCAACGCCGGCGTCAGCGGGGTTACCCGGAGTGGAGGTGGTTGTGGCGTCTCTGTCGTACGGGCCTCCAGACGCATTGTCCACTCCGCCCACGGTTCTGCCGTTTCCGCCAAAAATTCCTCCTCCGCCGCTGCCGGAGCGGCCGCGGACCATCGTCGGCCCCCCTCCAGACATGCTGTCCATACCGCCATCCATGGGCGCGCCTAAGCCCTCGCTGTTCGCCGAACTCATCGCCGTCAGGCTTGCGCTCGGGCTTGCGCCGCGCAGCAGCGTGTAAATCGCGAAGCTTTGCCCGTTCTTCAGCTCCGCGCGGTCAAACGTGATGGCCATCTGCGCGTTGGCGTGTTCTTCATCGTGCGCCTGCACCTGGGTCACGTGGCCCACCAGTCGCGAGCCCCTGGGAATCACGGTTCCATCGGAGGTCTGCACCTTTTCCGTGGTCTTGAGAACCACACGGTCGCCCACCTTGGCCGTCTTCGAATCCAGCTTGCCCTCGAGCGCACCCGAAACCGAGCTCATCTCCCACTCGTGCGATGCAGCCTCATCGCCAAAGCCAGGCGCACCGGCTTTCACTTGGCCGTTCGCAGCTCCGTTTGCCTCAGTGCCCCCAGGGCTCGCGTTGGCTGGGGCTCCGGCATGGGCCGAGTCGCTGACGTGAGTGCCCCCGGCCGCAGCCGCGGCGTTCTGATTGCCCGTTGCATCGGCTTGCCGCGCCAACAGGGGAATGCTCGTAAAGGTAGCGAATGCCACCGCGACGAATGTGGAGGTTTTCATACCCATTTTCTCCATCTGGTTTGACTTTCAAGCCCGTGCGCCGTGTGCGCGGTTCGAGAAACACGCCCGGCCCCCAAGGCCAATTTCGATCAATTCGACTAATCGATAGGATGCAGAACAGAAAGGAGACGATTTGCCAAATCGCCAAAAAGCGCCGTCAGCAACCCGGGGTCACGGAGAACGCATTGATAAAAATCAAGACAAGAATGGATAAAAATTCGTTAGGAACGCAACCGCTCGTGAACGGCGCGGCTGGGTCGCACAGGGCACTATCGGCCCGTTTCCGGGATGCTAGAATGACGGCATCCAATCACCCGGCGAGCAGCTAAACCGAGACAACCCAAGGAGGATCCGCCATGCCGTATGAGGAGTACGATCATCTTCTCAATCTCGTAAGAAGGCGCAGGTCAATCCGCCAATTCAAACCGGACCCTCTTCCCGAAGGATGCGTTGAGAAGATCGTGGAAGTTGCGCGCTGGGCGCCATCCGGGTTTCACACGCAACCATGGGAATTCGTTGTGGTAAAGAACCAGGAAGTGAAAGAAGCGATCGTCAAAGCCCTCGACCAGTATGCTCCTGCGATCAGGAACTTGAAGCCCGGAGACGAAGGTCCGGCTATTTTGCACCCGACTTTCCGTGACGCGCCCGTCTTTATCATTCTGCTTGTTGACTGGAGAGCAAAAATCGGATTGCCTGGCCATCCCAAGGAGAAGAATCCCATAGTCAAGGATATTTACCAGTCCAGCATGGCCGGCGCGTTTCTGTATTTGCACTTGGCGGCGACTTCCTTCGGCCTAGCGTCCCAGTGGTACACGGCCGCTTCCCGCCCCAATGCGGAGAGCGCAATCAGAAAGATCATAGGAATACCCGAATGCTTATCCATATACGACATGTTGGTGCTCGGGTATCCGGCAGAAGCGCCTGCTCCCAAGGAACCGCGGAGCCTGGACGAGATGATCCATTATGACGCTTGCGGGCCGCAGGACTTCCGCACCGACGAGCAGGTAAGTGCTTATGCCCAAAAGACTTGGGAGTGGTGCATGTCTGAACACTAGGTTTCGAAACCAGGCAGTGGATGAAAAGCTGTAGGGTTTTTCCCTAATTTCCCGGCGACGGAGCGTAGTAGCCCTTGCGTACCTGCACCTTCAGGTTCTCGTCTTTGTCGCCCTTGCAGTCCACCGTAATGTGCCGGAAGGTGCCGTCCTGCTTGGCATTGGCGGGCGTGTAGCTGGCCACGTACTGGGTGCGGAGCTCGTCCTGAATCTGCTGGAAGGCCGCTTGGAGCTTGTTCCCGTTGTTGCCCACATCGATGAGACGGCCGCCGGTCTCTTCCGCGATCCGCTTGGCGTAGCCCCAGCCGTAATATCCCTCGCCCTGGCTCCAGTAGAGAGCGCGGTCGGCACAAAGGATCACATAAATGATCACGTTGTTTCGCTCCGCGGCCGCTATAGCTTCCGTAATTTTAGTGCGGCTGCCCTCATCCTCGCCGTCGGTCAGAATGATCATGGCCTTGCGGCCGGTTTCCTGATTCAGTTTCTCGTTCGCAGCCAGGTAAATGGCGTCATAAAGCAGCGTGCCCTTGGGGTCGCCGACAATGGGAACCGTTCCGCCGCCCAGGCCGGGAATTCCCGATCCACCGTTGCCGCCGGCGGTGTTGATCTCCGCCTTGTCCAAAGCGCGCGCCAGCAAATGCGTGCTGTTGGTATAGTCCTGCAACAGGTCCACGTTCACGTCGAACGAAAGCACAAACGCTTCGTCCTGTTTGCGAAGGACCTGCGCCAGGAACCCGCTGCCCGCCTGCTGTTCCAAAGGAAGCACGCGTTGCTGGCTGCCCGAGGTATCGAGCAAAATGCCCAGCGTCAGCGGCTGGTTGGTCTCAGCCACAAAGCTCTTGAGCGTCTGCGGCGCCTTGTCTTCCAGCACCGAGCAGTTTTGCTGGTTCAGATGCGGAACCAGGTTGCCCTTGCTGTCTTTCACGGTGAAAAACAGGTCTACCAGGTTCACAGTCTGCTTGAAGGTCGCAACCGGCGTTTCATCGGGCGGAGGGGCTGGCGCGTGGCTCACAGGGGACGCATCGGGCGAGGGCGCAAGCTGGCCCCATCCTGCCACCGTGAGGACGGACAGACCAACCAAAAGGGCGGCGATTCCGGTCCGGGAAAACATGCTAGTGTCCTGTCTCTAAAATTCGCATCATAAAAGCGTTGTCATCCTGAGCGAAGTCCGCCGCGGCGGACGCAGTCGAAGGACCTGCGGCTGGGGCTTCCGATTTATGCGACAAACTTCTGGGACACCACACTGGTCCGTTAGACGAAAACGCAACCACTAGGAAAGCATACCGCGATTGTTTCCCGGTTGGCAGGCAACCTGCGCGCCTCCGCCGCGTCTGATACTCTGTCTGGTACGTCCTGTTTTGCGGCTTTCGATGCGCTCGAATGAATACGCAGAAGGGCTCGAGGGAGGAAGAAACCGCGGTGAAACCAGGATTGAGGGACATCGCGCTGGTAGCGCTTTCGGGTGTGGGGTTGGTTTTGGCTTCGGGAGTTCTGGCCCAGCAGCAGCAACCCGGTGTGCCCGATGCGCCCACGCCGCAGGCGCCCACCACGCTGCCGGGCGTGGAAGGCCCCATCACGCCCGGCAGCGGCGCTGGAGCAGGGCCATCCGGTCCCAACTCGTCCTCTACCACCGGCCAACCGCAGCCTGCGCCGGAACAGCCGCCAGCCCCGCCCGCGAGCCAGCCCGCCGTGGTCCATCAGCAGGAACAGACCACCCCGCCCGAAGAAGGCAACGCTGCGACGACGCGGTTCGTCGTGCAGGTCAACTTCGTCGAGGTGCCCGTCACGGTCAAAGACTCCAAAGGGAATCTCGTGGCCGGCCTCACCTGGCGGGACTTTACGATCTATGAGAACAATGTCCGCGAGCAATTGCGGGTCTTCAGCGTTGATCCAAGACCGCTTTCCATCGCCTTTGTTGTCGACCAGACTCTGCCCTCGAACGTCATGCGCGAGGTGAATGAATCCCTGGGCGCAATCCAGGGCGCGCTCACGCCCTACGACGAGGCCGCGGTCTTTACCTACACCAACGGCGCCAAGGAGTGGACCGGCTTTACCGGCGCGCAGGGCGCACGCTTGCCCGCAGTGCTTTCGCTGGCGCAGGCCACCGGCAGCGACCCCATGGTGCCGGACAATAGCGGTCCGCTTGCCGGCTGCTCCATCCGCGAGAACGGCAACTGCGTCGATCCCAACCTGCAGCCAGGCCACTCCACCGGCAACGACACGTTTATCACCATCCCAAAGGAGATTCACACCCTTAACGACGCCATTCTGCAAGCGGCCAAGGAGCTTTCCACCCGTCCCAAGGATCGGCTGCGCATTATCTACGTGGTTTCCGACGGGAAAGAGTACGGCAGCAAGGCCACCTGGAAAGAAGTAGTGCGCTACCTGCAAACCAACAAGATCGCTGTCTACGCCACGGTCGTGGGCGACTCCGCCCGCTGGGGCGAGGAGTGGCTCGACCGCTTCCACCTGCCCTTCACCATGTATGACAACATCCTGTACAAATACGTCGCCAACACCGGCGGCGATATGTACGCCGAGGGCGCCGTGAACGGGATCGAGAAGAGCTACGCCAAGATCGCCGATGAGGCCCGCACCCAGTACACGCTGGGCTACCTGAGCCACGAATCCATCTACGACGCCAAGTACCGGAGCATTAACGTCATCGTCAACCGGCCCAACGTGGTGGTTACGGCCAAGCCCGGCTACTATCCCTCCGCGCAGGATTACAAATAAGCGCGATCGAATTTCCCAGCTTCAAAAACACAACGGCCTGTGCGTTCGCACAGGCCTCTCGATTTCGCTTGCAGTTGTCATGCGCCGCAGCGCATACGGCGGGAGCGCAAAGGCGAAAACCGCGGCGCTCAGGCCGCGCAATCAGCTCTGCTTCGGTTCGGTCGGCGCGGTGGGCGGGGGCGCGGGAGCGGTGCTCTGCTGCGCAGTCGGCGCTGCAGGCGGCGGATCGGTGACGCCTTTCAAGCCATCCCTGAAGCCCCTCAATCCCTCGCCCAATCCCTTACCCAGCTCCGGAATCCGCTTGGCCCCGAACAGCACCAAAAGCACGATCGCAATAATCAACAGGTGCGTCGGCTGAAGAAGATCTCCCATAACTTTCTCCTCCGCGCGCTTTATCGGTTCCAGGGTTGCTGTATCCCCGAAGCCACGAAACTCAAGTCAATGCGATCACCAGGGAGCAGCGGCCTTGAAGACTCTCAAAATGGCTTGAGCTGCCCTGGAACCGCCGTAGCTTGACCTGCGCGCTTTCTCAACTCTCTATTGTCGCACAAATGCGCTAAAAGATGCCCGGCGGCGGCCCGTTGTGGCAGACTGAGAGCAGTCGTGGAGGTTCCCCGATGAAGACTGTCAAGCTGCTCGCCTTAGCGGCGCTGATGGCGTTGGCCGCCGGCACGGCAAACTCAGCCGATCGTGATATTTACCCCGATCCCGCGCAGGCCAGGGCCGACCTTGGCGCAGCCCTCAAGACCGCCGCGGCCACCCACCACCGCATACTTTTGGATTTTGGCGGCAACTGGTGCGGAGACTGCCAGGTGCTGGACCTCTACTTCCACAACGCTCAAAACAAGCCTCTACTGGACGCGAATTTTGTGCTCGTTCACATCAACATTGGCAGGATGGACGCCAACCTGGACATCGCCAAGCAGTACGGAGTCCCGCTGGAAAAAGGCGTACCCGCGCTGGCCGTCCTCAGCGAACACGGTGCGCTTCTCTATAGCCAGAAGAACGGCGAGTTTGAAGCCATGCGCCGCATGGAATCGTCTTCCGTGACCGAGTTCCTCACGCATTGGCGGCCTGAGCGGCAAGGCTGCTCCACTGTCGTAGTGAATTGCTAAGCTCCCAGCACCATGCACCAGCGGTTTGGCTCTGCCCTGTTGATGGGCAGGCAAACGCTGATCGGACACAAGCCTTGATTCGGACACCAGCCTTGAAGTGGCCTGCCTCGACCTCGTGACCGCGCGGAATAGCGCTATAATTTGGCGATTCTTCTCAAAAAAGAAGAGTCCTGTTCATGGAGGGCAGAATGTACTGTTCGACGTGCGGCTTCCTCTTAAGCGGTCAAGAGCCCTATTGCCCAAAGTGCGGCAAAGCTCTCGCGCCGGCAAATCAGGGCGCGCCGGGCGGAGGCATCAGTTCTCAGATGGAGATCCATCGCGCCAAGGCGGTAGTGATGCGCAACAACAAGTTTTTCATCGGGCTGACGCTGCTGGGGAGCTTGTTCGCGCTCTTCCTGGCGGCGGGCTTCGCGATCATGGTCTTTGTCGAGCTGTTTCCGGAGGGCGGTTTCAACGCCGGACATGCGTATAACGCGGTGCGATGGGCTTTCGGCGCGCTGATTTTCGGCTTAATGTGCCCCGCGACGTGGAAGATGGCGATGGGCATGTTCCATTACAACGTCAAGATGGATAGCCGGGGAGTGGGCTTCACCCTGGGAACGAAGAAGGCCCCGCAAGAGCTGTTTCTGGCGTGGGACAAGGTGGCCGCGATCCAGCAAAAGCGCGTGGGGATGCACCAAGAGTTCACCGTGCAGGGAACGGACAGAAGCTACGTCACGTTTACGTCTTACACGTTTTTCCGGCCCAGGAAAGTGGCGCGCCTGATTGCGCAACGCACGGGGCTCGTCATCCAAAAGGCGTGATTTTATCCCTGCCCGGGCTCTTTATCCTTCCCCAAAAGTCTGAGCTTTCAGGCAAAGCCCACTCGACGGGTAAACTGCTCCTGATGTCCCGCCTCCGCTGCGCATGAAACCAGCAACATTAAAGGAGATTCCATGGATCCAATCGACCGCAGCCCCGGCCGCACCATCACCACGCTCTCAAGCCGCGAAGTCTATCGCAACCACTGGATGCGCGTGCGCGAGGACGAGATCCTGCGCCCCAACGGCGAAAGGGGCATCTACGGCGTGGTCGAAAAGCATGATGCGGCCATCATTCTGCCCATCGACGACGGGCGCGTCTGGCTGGTAGAACAGTTCCGCTACACCGTTCAGGAGCGCGCGCTGGAGCTGCCCCAGGGCGGCTGGGAGATGGAGATCGACAGTCCTGAGGAGTTGGCGCGCGGCGAACTGAAGGAAGAGCTTGGCCTCGACGCCGCGCTCATGACGCACCTGGGAACGCTCTGGATCGCCTACGGCTTCACCCGGCAGAGGGAGTACGTGTTCCTGGCTACCGGCCTCTCGCCCGTCCTGGCCAAGCGAGACGCGGAAGAGCACGATCTCGTGGCCCGCTCCGTTCCCATCGCCGAATTTGAGCAGATGATGCTGGACGGCGCGATCCGCGACGAATGCACGCTCGCGGCTTGGGGACTGTACTTGCTGTGGAAGTCCCACAATGTGGGCCTGCCCGGCCAATGAACCCTTCGGAGGCCGGCTTTCAAGTGACCTGCATCACACGCCAAAACCGCCAATTCCTGAATAATCAATGCTGAACGAGGACCACGCATAGGTAGGCGCCCGGATCTGTGCCCGGATCCGGACACGGCCCTGAACGGGAGCGCGATCCTCTGTCATTTCGGCGTTGCGCGAGGGCGATTTTTACTAGACGGCACATTCCCGCGCCTAAGCGGATGGGCCGGACCGGAGGACTGTTCTCAAAATGTTCAAGATTGTAGAAGCCCGTACCGTCGGCCTCAACATCAAGCAGTTTGTGATTGAGGCGCCCCGCATCGCGCGCAAGCAGCGGCCGGGGCAGTTCATCATTTTACGGCTGCACGAAAAAGGCGAGCGCATCCCGCTGACGATCAAGAGCGCCGACCCGGCAGCCGGCACGGTCACCATCGTGGCGCAATCCGTGGGCAAAACCACCTCGCTGCTCAACTGCCTGGAGGTGGGCGACTCGATTCTCGACATTGTCGGCCCGCTCGGCCACCCCTCGGAAATCAAGAACTTCGGCACGGCCGTGATTCTGGCCGGCAGCGTGGGCACGGCCATGGCGCTACCCACGGCCAAAGCGCTCAAGGACGCCGACAACCACGTGGTCTTTATCGAGGGCGCGCGCAGCAAAGAGATGGTGGTCTTTGAAGACGAAGTCCGCCAGGCCAGCAATGAGACCTACGTGATGACCGATGACGGCAGCTACGGCGAACACGGGCTGGTGACAAAAAAGCTCAACGACCTGATCGCCGCCGGCCGCAAGCCGGACTTTGTGCTCGCCGTGGGTCCAGTGCCCATGATGCGCGCCGTGGCGCAGATCACCGCGCCGCTGGGCATCAAGACCATGGTCAGCCTCAACTCCATCATGGTCGACGGCACGGGCATGTGCGGCGGCTGCCGCGTGCTGCTCGGCAACCAGAGCAAATTTGCCTGCGTGGACGGCCCCGAGTTCGACGCCTCGCAGGTGAACTTTGAGGTTCTCATGCAGCGCAACACGATGTACCGCGACAAGGAGTGCCAGTCGCTGAAGCAATTCCAGGAGCACAAGGAAGAGGAGTTGGCGCAGCTTCGCACCGGCATTGCTACCAGAGAGAAAGAAACGGCGCAGTTGAGCTCCAGGCTCACCGCCGCCCATGTCGCTCGAGAGGAGAAGCCCAATGCCTAAGACGAATCAGCTTGCCCTCAAGGAACGCATGAAAATTCCGCGCGCAAAGATGCCGGAACTCGATCCCGAAGTGCGCGCCCAAAACTTCGAAGAAGTCAATCAGGGACTGTCCGCTCTCGCGGTAGTCGAGGAAGCCTCGCGTTGCCTGGCCTGTGCCAAGCCCGGCTGCCAAATCGATTGTCCCGTGGGTGTCAAGATCAGAGAGGTAGTAGACCTGATCTACGCGGGCGATTTTCTGGCCGCGGCGTCCAAGATGCGCGAAGATAACGCGCTGCCCGCCATCACCGGGCGCGTTTGCCCGCAGGAGAAACAGTGCGAAGGCGGATGCGCGTTGGGCAAAAAGGGCCAATCTGTGGGCATCGGCAACCTGGAGCGCTTTATCGCGGACTACGAGCGGCAGAGCGGGAAGCTCGGCTTGCCCGCCATCGCGCCGCCCACAGGCAAAAGCGTGGCCATCGTAGGCAGCGGACCGGCCGGTCTCTCGGCTGCGGGCGACCTCATCCAAAAAGGCCATCGCGTGCGCGTCTTTGAGGCGCTGCACGAGCTCGGCGGCGTGCTCGTCTACGGCATTCCCGAGTTCCGCCTGCCCAAGTCGATCGTCAAGGGCGAGGTGGACAATCTCGCACGCATGGGCGTCGAGTTCGAGACCAACGTAGTGGTGGGCAAGAGCGTCACCCTCGACGAGTTGATGCGCGTGGAAGGCTACGACGCGGTCTTTGTCGCCACCGGCGCGGGACTGCCGATGTTTCTCGGCGTGCCCGGCGAGCACTTGAACGGCGTGTACTCGGCCAACGAATTCCTCACCCGCACCAACCTGATGCGCGCTTACCAGTTTCCTGAGTTCGACGAACCCATATACGACTGTCGCGACCGCGACGTGATCGTGTTGGGTGGCGGCAACGTGGCCATGGACGCCGTGCGCACCGCCAAGCGGCTTGGCGCCGCCTCGGCCACGATCGTTTACCGGCGCTCCGAGGCCGAGATGCCCGCCCGCCGCGAAGAGGTCCACCACGCCCATGAGGAGGGCATCGAGTTCCGCATGTTGACCAACCCGGTCGAGTTCCTGGGCGACGAAAAGGGCTGGCTCACGGGCGCGCGCTGTGTGCGCATGGAGCTGGGCGAGCCCGGCGCGGACGGACGCCGCCAGCCTGTCCCGATCGCCGGCTCGGAGTACGTTTTGCCCGCCAGCGTGGCCATCATCGGCTTAGGCACCACCGCCAATCCGCTTATCCAGAGCACCACGCCCGACCTCGCCACCAATAAGCGCAACTACATCGTGGCCGACGCAGAAACCATGCGCACCAGCAAGCGCGGCGTCTTTGCCGGGGGCGACATTGTCACCGGAAGCGCCACGGTAATCTTGGCCATGGGCGCAGGCCGCAAAGCCGCCGCCTCCATCCACGAGTACCTCACCAGTGGCGTGTGGGAGGCTGTGACACAAGACTAATCCCTGATCTTTACTAAAAAAATGGGCGGCAAGAGTGATCCTCTTGCCGCCGCCCTGTCCCTGGGTTGTCTTGAAGTTACTGCAGTCCTGCTAGACCTTCCGATCACAGTCTTCTAGTCGAGAACACGAGAATAGTGTACAATATTCTCGTATGAAGAACATCACCCTCAGCGCCGATGAGGATCTGATCGAGCGGGCGCGCCTGATCGCGCGGGAACAGCGCAGAACACTGAACGAAGCGTTCCGGGAATGGCTCGCGCAGTTTACGCAGAGCGCGGGAGACGCCCAGGAATTCGATGCCCTGATGAGGCGCCTGCGGGACGTCGATGCGGGCCGCCACTTCAGCAGGGAAGAATTGAATGAGCGATAGATTCTTCCTCGATACGAATATCTTCGTTTACTCATTCGATCAAAGCGCACCAGCGAAAGCCCGGAGGGCCGCGCAACTCATCCGCGAGGCGCTGACGACGCAAAAGGGAGTCATCAGCTATCAGGTCGTGCAGGAGTTCTTCAACGCTGCACTGAAAAAGTTCCCCCAACCGATGCAGGCGGCGGACGCCGGACAATACCTGATCGCCGTCTTTCGCCCGCTGCTCGCCGTGCATTCATCGCAGGCTCTCTATGCGGAGGCATTGTTTCTGCATGCCCAGAGCAGACTCTCCTGGTACGACTCACTGATCGTTTCGGCTGCAATTCAGGCGCGGTGCGAGATCCTTTTTTCCGAGGATCTCCAGCACGGCCAGCGGTTCGGAGCTCTCCAAGTCCGGAATCCTTTCCTTTGAACGGGTAGAACCGGCGCGTCGAACTTCGCTAAGCGGAACGTTTCGCAAAGGGCGGGAGCTTGAAGCGAGCCTGCGCCTGCAAGACTATTCCGCATGAAACCAGACGCCTATACCAACACTGTTCTTACCGTCATCGCGTTCATTCGGCTCCGAGGATACCGGCGCGTCGTCAGCGGAGTTTGGAAAATAATCTCACGATGGGTAGAACCTGAGACGCGCTCGCGGCGTGCAAGGAACCTGCGCTGGCGGCTGTTCGGCTTTGCAAAAAAGTGGGCGGCAAGAGTGATCCTCTTGCCGCCGCCCTGTCCCTGGGTTGTCTTGAAGTTACTGCAGTCCTGCTAAACTTCTCCCTTCTCAAGCGGGCCCCTGGTCCCAACGTCCCTAGTCTCCGCTTCTACTGCAATAGCTTGGTCACTTCCTGCTGCACACTATTAGCTTGCGCTAATGCGGCGATACCGGTCTGGCTCAAGATCTCATACTTCGACATGTTCGAAGTTGCCGCGGCGTAGTCGGTGGCCTGCACCGCGTTTTGCGCCGACACCACGTTCTCCTGCTGCGTGCTCATGACCTGGCTGATCGAATTCAGCGTATTGATCTGCGCGCCCACATACCCGTCCAGCGCCGCCACATCGCTGATGGCCAGGTTCAGGTCATTGAGTGCGGCCTGCGCATTGGACTGTTCGGTCAGGTCGGTTCCACTAAGGCTTTCGCCGGCCTGGTCGGAATAGCTCACGGTGGCAATGCCGCCCTTCCCGTTTGTGTCCGAAGTGAAGGTGGCATCGGCCGCCTGGCCAGTGGCGCTGTCCGCAATTCCATTACCATTCGGGATGGCTCCGATCGCAGGTGTCGAGACGCCGACGGTGTAATACGCCGCGGAGGGAGTGTAGGTGAGCGTACCAGCCGTTGTGTCGGTAAGAGAGGTCGCCGTAATTGCCGATTGATTGCTGTTTGCCGTGGTAATGGTCAGGGTTGCGGCAGCGCCCACTCCGCCACTGTTCGCAACGGTGAACCCGTCGTTGGTGAGTGTAGTCGCCAGATCGGCAAGGTTGTCAGTGGTGCCCGCTTGGCCAAGAGTCAGAGTGACGTTTGCGCCCGCGGCATTCTTGAGGCTCAGCGTTCCGCTGAGAAGATCGGTCTGAGCATCTGTGCCACCGGCTATGGCTAGGGTTCCCACCGCGCCAGGCGAAGCCCCGGCGGCTACTCCCGCGCCCGGACCACTGATCTCAATGCCGGTATCGCCGCTATGGCCCGCGCCTGCCGCCGCCACTGCCTGAGTTCCAGCCTGGGATGCCGTGGCGAAACTGGCGGTAATTCCCAGGTTCGCCGAGTTAATGGCATTGATCATTCCCTGCGCCGTGTCGGCGAAGCCAGTGGTGCCGCCAACGCTGATGGTTGCGGTTTTTTGAACCACTGCGCCGCCCACCCCCGTCGCCATATAGTTGACGGTCAAGTTGGTGGTGTTGTTGGCAAAAACGTCGCCCGCTGTCGCATCCGTGCCGTTTTTCGACAAGTCGATAAACGTGTTGCTCTCGCCGTTGCCGTAGGCCATGGTGCCGTCGGTGTCGCCCATGTCGGACGAAGACAGAGTGCGAATGTTCAAATCGTCCACCGAAGAGCCCTCAGTCGAGGAATCGCCGGTGAAAATCGCCACTTCATTGCCGCCGAACACTTGCTCCTGGTTATAAGTGGTCGTCGACCCGATGTTGGTGATTTCGGCCAGGATTGACTGGTACTCCTGGTTGGCCGCGCCCTCCTGCGTGGTATTGAGGGTGCCGTTGGAGGCCTCCGTAGCCAGGGTAATGGCGCGGTTCAACAGGCTCGTCACCTGCGACAGCGCGCCATCTGCGACCTGCAAAAGCCCTACACCTTCGGCCGCGTTGGTCTCCGACTGTGTGAGCGCCGCGGAGTTGGCTGCCAGGCCGTTCACCAGCGAGAGGCCTGCGGCGTCATCCGCGCCCGAGTTGATGCGCGAACCAGAGGACAACTGCTGCAAGACCGTTTGCAAGCTGGCGTTGGTGTTGTTCAAGTTGTTCTCAGCGTAAACTGCCGAAAGGTTGTTCAAAACACCGAGGGCCATAGGTCAACTCCTTCTCGGATGCTTTTTCTTTCGCCCCTCCGCCGCGCCTCGCGCCTTCCACGATCGCCGCTGCCTCATCCGCCTGGGACTCTTTGCATCCACACCCTTCATCGGTCCCCGCCAAAATAACTTTAGTCCTTTTCTTTAAGATTATTTCTGACTCGTTCTGTCGTGCCCCAAATCAACCTGTCGCGCCTCCGGTCAAACCCTGTCGCAATGCGCTGCAATCGCTGTCGCAGTGCGATGCACCTGTTTGTCTCGCTTCGAGCCACACGCAGCGCGCCTTCCCATCCGTCAAACCCATATTTCCCCAGAGCGTGTTTCATAAACCAGTTCCGCGTCAGGGCACGACTTCAGTCGTGCCGGAATGAACCGAAAAACGAGGGGTTTTAACCCCTGAGGGACGACGGCAACACCAACGGGCCCATTGATGAAACTCGCTGTAAGAATTTCCCGTTTCTCCATCCTGCATTCCTCTGCAAACAGTAGGCCCTCCGGCACTTGCCGGAGGGCCGGATCGAATCGGGTTGAGAGCTGTCTACGCCGCCTTCCTGTTGGGCTTATACCCCGACAGGCCGTAGAAAACGATGAAGAGATAGCCCACGATGGGCAGCAGGAACGCGTGCTGGTAGTTCATCTTGTCAGCCATCAGGCCGAACAACGGAGGAATGACTCCTCCGCCGAAGTTGCCCAGCGTGATTACGCCCGAGCCCTTGCTGGTCAGCGGTCCCAGCTCGGCGATGCCCAGAGCAAAGATCGTCGGATACATGATGGAGTTGGCAAAGCCGCAAAGGATCAAGCTCCAGATGGCGAGGTGGCCCGTCGAAAACATCCCGACGATCAGCAGAGCAACTCCCAAAACGCCCAGGAAGGCCAGCAGCTTGTGGGCCTTGATGGATTTCATCAGCACGGTTCCCGCGAAGCGTCCGATCATCATGGCAAGGGGATAGCAGAAGGCCAGCACGGCAGCAACTTCCTTTTCCCCGATCCCCTGCGGATAAAAGCGGCTGACCGCATGTGCGAAGGGCTGGGCCCAGCGCAAGTAGTCGCCAATCGCACTCCCCTGAGTCTCGAAGAACTTGATGGCGTTGGCAAACAGCGCAACCTCCAAGCCGACGTAGAAGAAGATGCCCACCATGCCCAGTACCGTGTGCTTGTAGCTCCAGATGCTGCGGCCCGACGTGGCTTCCGCGTTGGAGTCGCTCGAAGAAACGATCGCCGGCAAGTGGAGGAACATCACGATCAAACCGAGCACGAGGAGCGCAACGGCAATGGCCACATATGGGCCCTCGACAGAGTGAGCAACGGTTGCCTCGGATGCGTATTTGCTGACATTCGTGAGGATAAAAGTGCCGACTACGATCGGGGCCATGGCCGTGCCCAGCGAATTGAACGCCTGCGCGAGTGTCAGCCGCGCCGGCGCGCTATGTTCCGGCCCCAGAATCGACACATAGGGATTGGCTGCGGTCTGCAGGGCGCATACGCCTGCCGCCAGCACGAAACTCGCCGTCAGGAACAGCGGGAACTTGGCGTACGATGCGGCGGGAATGAACAGCAGCGCCCCAGCCACCATGATGAACAGCGAAATCACCATGGTGCGCTTGTATCCCACCAGCTCGATCAGCTTGCCGCTGGGAACGGAAAAGACGAGATACGCGAAGAACCAGGATGTTGTAATCAGGTTCGACCAGGCATGGCTGAGATGGAAGATATCTTCGAGCTTGGCTGACAGGTTGCTGTTCAGGTTCGTCAGGAAACCAAAAATACAGAACAGGCCTGTGACGATGATGAACGGGCCAAGATAGCTGGGTGCGCTAGGCGCAGCCGCAGACGTCGATCGCGTTGCCATAAAAGGTCTCCCTCCGCAGAGTTCAGGGAACACTGCTTAAAGGTGTCGCAACCACTCTACGCAGCGGCGCGGGTCAGAGTCCAGCGGAAAGCCATTGCATGCAGCAGATATTTGGCCTGGAATTTGAAAACAACGCACCATTTACACTGAATGTGCATGATTTCTACGCTTACATGGACCCCTGAAGGCGTCCGCTTTATTGATCAGACCAGGCTCCCGCTTGAAGAGAGCTACGTGATCGCAACCACCTACGAACAGGTGGCCGAGGCCATCGTTACCATGGTGGTGCGCGGGGCGCCGGCCATCGGCGTCTCCGCCGCTTACGGCATTGCCCTGGGCGCGAAGCAAAACAAAGCCACAACGGTCAGTGAGTTCGCGCCGGAGTTTGAAAAAATCTGCGCGCGGCTGGCCGCAACCCGCCCCACGGCCGTCAATCTCTTCTGGGCCATTGGCCGCATGAAGGCGCTTTTTGCCAACTTGGCCGGGTCGGGCATACCTTTGGACGAGATCAAAGAAAAACTACTCGCCGAAGCTCACGCCATGTACGAGGAAGACATCGCTGCCTGCAAAGCCATGGGAGCGTATGGCGCGGCGCTGCTGCCCGAGGAGGGCGGCGTCCTGACCCACTGCAACGCCGGCGCTTTGGCATCCTGCGGCTACGGGATGGCGCTGGGGGTCATCCGCTCAGCCGTCGAGCAGGGCAAGCGCATTCTTGTGTACGCCGACGAAACGCGCCCCTTCCTGCAAGGTGCGCGCCTCACCGCCTGGGAGCTGATGGCCGACCACATCCCCACCACGGTCATCTGCGACAATATGGCCGCCAGCCTCATGCGGCAGGGGCGCATCCAGGCAGTCGTTGTAGGCGCTGACCGCATCGCTGCCAACGGCGACACCGCCAACAAGATCGGCACCTACAATCTGGCCATTCTGGCGCGCGAGCACGGCATCCCGTTCTACGTGGCAGCGCCGTGGTCCACCATCGACCTTGCCACGGCAACCGGCGATTCCATTCCCATCGAAGAGCGCCCGGCCCGCGAAGTCACTCACCACGCCGGCAAACAGGTCACGCCCGACGGCGTCGGCATCTGCAACCCCGCCTTCGATGTCACTCCGGCCAAGTACATCGCTGCCATCATTACCGAGCGCGGCGTCCTGCGCGCGCCCTATGCCAAGTCCCTCAAAGAGATGGAACTGGTGGCTTACGGCAAAACCAGAGAAGGTGTGCCCTAGTCAGTTTTTTTGAATGTCGCCGCTGCTTGGGGTCGCGGCGACTTAAGTGCAGCGGCTTCGGGTTACGGCATCTCTGGTTTTGCTGTAGGCTCCGCGCGGTTCGCCGCCTCGCGGGTGAATCCTCTCGCCTCTCCTTGAACCTTGATCTGCGCAGGCTCGCCGCCCGGTGCAAGAGCGCAAAACGGCGCATAGGGAATGTTGCGCAGGACCGTAAATAGGACGACTACGACCAGGAAAGCCGTGATCCATCTCGGATGAATCCGGGTACGCACCGCTCCGGGCCGCGCGAACAACTGCCGCCCCAGCCCGTAAAGCGCTCCAGGCAATACCAACATGGCCAGTGGATTTTGACGGAACGCAAGGTATGGATGTCCGTGCACCAGAAAATACAGCATGCGCGTGCTGCCGCATCCCGGACAATAAAACCCCGTGAGCAGGCGAAATGGACAAGGCGGGAGAAAGGGTGTGCTCCCGGGCTTGAGAAAACACACCGCCACCACCAGGCCCGCCAAGGCCAGCAAAGTGACGTATGCCATCGATCGATCCGGCATCGATTTCATCGTCGCGGGCATTTACGAGTGCATTCTTGCCATGACGTAGAGCACATAGATCACCGGACCGGCGATGCATCCGACCCAAAGCAGAGTCTTGTTCGACTTGGAGTCGGCGAGAGCCCCGGCAATATCGCCCGCAGCAATCTTTTTATTAATCCCATTCGCCTTGATAATGCCCGCGATCCCGAGAGGCAGACAGCAGAACAACGTTACAAGCACGGCCTGAACCATGTAGTTCGGAATCTGCAGCGGAGCCGGCGGCATCTGGCCGGCCTGATACATCGGCGGCTGACCGAATTGCTGCGGCGGAACGAATTGCTGAGGTGGCGGCGGCGCAGCCGCGGCCATGTTGATCAGAGAGCCGCACTGCGTGCAATGCACTGCGGTTTCTTCATTCTGTTTGCCACATTGCGGACAAAACATTCAATCCTCCGATTTGGAACTGCCACAGATTTTCAAAAAGATGCCGTAGCTGCACAAAACTGAGCTATGTCGGATGGTCGGGGTTGAAGCGCGGTCGCTTACCGGCTTTACGTTTCCCGAATTATAATCCTCCTCTGGGATCGGCGCAGTTGTATCTTTGAGAATTTTAAGCAGATATTTCCCGGCGCAGGCTCACCTTGGAGCCGGTAGCGCTATCGGCTCGCATCAAAAGCGGTGGAACTGGTGCGTAGCATCAGCTCTCGACCCGCCAGCGCCGGCCAAGATCGACCAGCCATTTCAAACCAGCTTGACGCGAGAAGCTTATTTAGCTAACATAACTTAGCAGGACAATTGTGCATAAAGCTACGATGTTCGAGGCCAAGACGAATCTTTCCAAGCTCGTGCAGCGCGCACTCAATGGTGAGGAGATCCAGATCACCACAGGCCGCGAACGCAAGCCTGTGGTGCGCATTGTGGCCTTCGAACCTGTCCCTGCCAGCCGCCGCCTTGGCTTTTTGCAAGGCAAGGGCCGCGTCGGCCCGGAGTTCTTCGAACCGCTGCCCGAGGACGAGCTCGCACTCTGGAACGGCGAAGGCGAATGAGGGTCCTGCTCGATACGCACGCGCTGTTATGGGCCGCCTATCACAAGGAGCTGCTTTCGCCGCGGGCGCGGCGGTCGATTCGGTCACAGCGCAACGAGATCCTCGTGTCCGCCGCTTCAGCGTGGGAAATCGCCACCAAATACCGCTTGGGCAAACTTCCCTTCGCGCGCGATCTTGTCGAAGATTTTGTCCTCACAGTGACAGCGGCCGGCTACCTTCTGCTGTCGATCTCTGTTGAGCACGCTTTGCGCGCCGGCCGTCTTCCTGCGGTCCACAAAGACCCCTTCGACCGGATGCTCGCCGCGCAGGCGATCCACGAAGACCTGCTCCTCCTGAGCAACGATACGCAGCTTGACGTCTTTGGCGTGCGCCGTGAGTGGTAAATCCGGCGCCCCTCCTTACGACGGCGTGCGCACCTCGCTCGATGTGCCGCCGCCGGCCGGACGGTAGCACTTCAACGTGTAATCCATCACCATGCGGTCGGCGTTAAAGCGCCACCCAAGCGTGCGGATGGTCCGCTTCATGCGCTTGATCCAGCCCCGCGGCAGTCCGTCGCGGTCCCGGTCGTAATACAGCGGAATCACCTCGTCCAGGAGCACCCGGTAGAGCGCCTCGCCGTCGCGGCTGTCGTGCACGTCCATGTTGGAGTGCGTTCTTCCCGTTCCAATGGCGAATCCATTCAGACCGTCGTAGGCCTCGGCCCACCAGCCGTCCAGAATCGATAAATTCAGGCCACCGTTCAGCACCACCTTCATGCCGCTCGTGCCCGAGGCCTCCAGCGGGCGCCGTGGATTGTTGAGCCACACATCCACGCCCTGCACCATGAGGCGGCCCACGTTAATGTCGTAGTCCTCAATGAAGATAAACTTGTCGGCAAAGTTGCGGTTGCGCATCATCTGCGCGATCTGTTGCAGCACTCGCTTGGCCGGCTCATCGTGGGGGTGCGCCTTGCCGGCAAAGACAAACTGCACGGGGCGCTTGGCGTCATTCACCATCGCGGCCAGCTGCTCCATGTCGGCAAGCAGCAGGTTGGCGCGCTTGTAGGTGGCGAAGCGCCGCGCAAAGCCGATGGTCAATGCGTCCGGAGAGAGCACTTTATCCAGATGCTTCAGGGTTTGCGCCGGCTCGCCGCGTCGTTCGGCCTGCTCGTGCGCACGTTGCCGTACAAAGTTCAGCAATTGCCCCTTCAACGTAAAGTGTGTCTCCCACAACTCGCCGTCGTCCACCGTATCGATCGCTTCCCAGGTCTGCGGCTTTCCACTTTGGCGGTACCAGCCCACGCCCAGATGGCGATCGTAAAGGCGGCGCATCTGTGGCGCCAGCCACGACGGCACATGCACGCCGTTGGTCACGTGGCCAATGGGCACCGCGTCCTCCGGCTTGTCGGGATACAGGCCTCTCCACATCGCCCGTGAAACTTCGCCGTGCAGCGAACTCACCGCATTCACGCGCCGCGCCAGCTTCAGGCCCAGCACCGTCATGCAGAAAGGCTCCTGGTCGTCGGTGGGATGCCCGCGGCCAAATCCCATCAGGTTTTCGTGCGAAATGCCCAGCTGTTCGCGCAGGGGCCCAAGGTGTTCTTCAATCAGATCGGCCGTGAACCGGTCGTGTCCCGCGGGCACGGGCGTGTGCGTGGTAAAGATCACCTCGCGCGGAATCTGGCGGGCGGCGGAGTAGAAATCCAGGCCCTCCTCCTCCATGCGGCTGCGAATCGCCTCGAAGACGGCGAAACTGCTGTGGCCTTCGTTCAGGTGCAGAACGCCCGGCGTCACGCCCATAGCCTTCAGCGCGCGATAGCCGCCCACGCCCAGCAGCAGCTCCTGCCGGATGCGCGTGCGTGCATCGCCGCCGTATAGGCGCGAGGTCGTCTCCAGATCCTCAGGTGCATTGCCGGCCACGTTCGAGTCCAGCAGCAGCAGATCGCAACGCCCCACCTTCACCCGCCACACTTTGGCGCGAATCGAGCCGCCGCGCGTGGCAATCTCCACCACCACCGGTTCGCCGTTCACGCCGATCGCCGGCTGCATCGGCAGTTGATTGATGTCGGTCTCGAGATACTCCTCGCGCTGCCATCCGCCTCCGTCCAACCGCTGCAAAAAGTAGCCCTGTCCGTAGAAAAGTCCGACCCCGATCAGCGGAATGTCCAGGTCCGATGCGCTCTTGATGTGGTCGCCGGCCAGCACGCCCAGCCCGCCCGAGTAAATCGGCAACGACTCGTGCAGTCCGAACTCGGCGGAAAAATACCCCACCGGCCGGGGCCGCAGCACGCCCGCATGGCTCGCGCCCCAGGTGTGGTCGTCCATCAGATACTCCTGCTGGCGCCGGTAGGCGTAGTTGATGCGGCTATACAGTACCAGCTCCGAGGCCCGCCGCTCGATCTCGCCCAGCGGAATCTCGTTCAGCAACGCGACTGGATTTTGGTTGAGCTCGCGCCAGCGCTTGGGATTCAGCTCGCGAAACAAGCTCACGCATTCCGGGTCCCAGCTCCACCACACGTTGCGCGCCAACTCCCACAGCTTTTCCTGCGCCGGGGCAATGAACCGGTCGAGGGCCCGCGCCTCGCTCACCACGGGCGCAACCTGGCTCGCAGCCTGCACAAGCAGGCGAATCTCATTTTCCTGAAAGACGCGCGGCTCCCTGGTCTGCACCACCAGCACGCCCTGCAGCACGCCGCGATCGATCAAAGGCACGCCCAGGAAAGAGTGATACGCGTCCTCGCCCGATTCCTTGAAGTATTTGTACCGCGGATGCTCGCGCGCGTCGGCCACGGCCACGGGGAGCAACTGTTCGGCGACCAGGCCCGTGAGACCTTCGTGCAGGGGCATGCGCAGCGTGCCGATGCTTTTCGGATGAAGGCCCAGCGTGGCGGCAAGCACCAGGTTTGAGCGATCCGGCTCCAGCAGGTAGGCTGAGCAGACGTCGGTATTGAACCGCGTTGCGATCAAAGCCACCACGTTCATCAAAGTATCGGCCGGCTTGCCTTCCTGCGCCGCCAGGCTGGTAATCTCTTCCAGCGTCAAGACCAGGTTGCCGAAAATGGATTTGCGGGCCGGGGTCATCGGGATACCTTCGCCTTTCTGGTGAGATGGAAAACTCGTGCTTGCACGCTGCCCCGCTCAAAAAAAGAGCGGCTACGCATCGGGCGGTATCACGCGATGAAAAACAGTGTAAACATGATGTTTCTTGTTGGGACGCGCGGAAAATCCCGCAGCGTTCTAATGCGGGATGAATTCGACAATATCATATCCACGGCCGGCGCCAAGGGAAGTGGTGGGGCATGCGCTATCGATCGCGCGGGCAGGCGGTCGCTGGAGCTGGCGTCACCATGCTAGAGTGAGATTCCACGGAGTGTACGATGGCATCGGATGCGCGGCTTGAACCGGGCGCCGAGCCCGCATCATTTTCCAGCCGCAGGCACGCCACTGGGTCTGTTTCCGGGCATGCGCTACGCGAGCGGACGACATGACCGCGCTGGCGCTGTGCCGGGGATCGGCTTCGTCGGAGATGCCGCGATGAGCGAGCAGAAAACCACCAAGGTGGAGGTACGCCTGCCGACACGCCTGGGCTACGAGAAAGTGGCCATGAGCACGGCGTCGGCGGTGGCCAAGCTGATGGGCTTCCCCGAGGACCGCATCGAGGATCTCAAGACAGCCGTGGCCGAGGCCTGCATCAACGCCATCGAACACGGCAACCGGCTCAACGAAAAGCTGTCAGTGGGCGTCGTGCTGCGGGCAGACACGGACAAGCTTGAAGTGAAGGTCATCGACGACGGCACGGGAATCAAGGTGCAGCCGGCCAAGCCCGACATCGACCGTAAGATGCACGGTGAGGAAAGCCCCCGCGGCATGGGCATGTTTCTCATCCAGGCGCTGGTGGACGAAGCGGAGTGGGTGGCCGGAGCGGATGGCAAAAGCAGCTACGTCCGGCTCGTGATACGGCTGGATAAAGAAGCGGCTTAGCCGCGGTGTTCGAGCCCGGTAGAAAGCGGAGGCAATCGACAAGTGCAGAGCGAAACCAAATCGCGCATTGACCAACTCACTTCCCCATCCGGATTTCCGGTCGCCGTCCTCCGTTTTGAGGGCGATATCGCCAGCACATCGAAAGACGCGATTCTGGGCGCCTACCTGACGCTGCCCAAGGAAATCACGAAGCTCATCCTGCTGGACTTCACCAAGGTGGATTACATCAATTCCAGCGGTATCGCGCTGGTCATCCAACTGCTCATCGAAGCCGCGAACTCCGGCCAGAAGGTGTGCGCCTTCGGCCTCTCGGCGCACTTCGCCAAAGTGTTCACCATGGTCGGCATCACCAAGTACGCGGGCCTGTTTCCCACCCAGGCAGAAGCGCTGGCCGCATTTTAAGCGGCTGCCCGGCTCCACTGATATTGCTTGCTAGGAGTTTGCAGGATCGGCCGACGGCCCGCCTACTGCGGCCCCTTGTCACTCTTGGAAAAGAGCGGAATGTGGAACGGCATCTCGGCCGTGGACGCTTTCTTCTGCTTGGTGCTCGTGTCCTGGCGCAGAACGGTGCGCTGCGAATTGATGCACAGCCATCCGCCGCGCGCGCGCTCGAAGACATGCGTAAAGATGCCTTTTTCGTCCACTTGGCCTGAGTTCACCCTGTGGTGCAGCGTGTAGGTGCCGTTCACTACGGCGATATCGCCCAGCAGGCGCACCGTGATGACCTTCTGCGTAAGGTAAACCGTCTTGTCGTCCCCGCTGATCACCTGCACCACTTGCTGGTTGCGCGTGGTCACATCGCCGCTGGCGGAAACGTCGACGAACAAAGGAGAGAGCACCAGTTCCAGGCCATATTGGTCGCGCCGGTTCACGGCGTCGGACCAACTGTCCTCAATCTTCTGGAACTGCGCTACCTCGGGGCTCACCGTATTGGTCACGCCCTCCTGGGGGGAAGCCGGACTGGCGCTGGCTGCAGGCTCGGGCGCAGGATTCTGAGCGGCTGCGGCGCAGCACAAAAAAACGGCGGCAGCAAAGCAGGAAAAAAAGCGATTCATATGCGATCTAAACTCCAGCCAGGAGCAGTGGGCCCTAGGAAGCATCATAGCTCTTTGGACTCGGCAAACGGGCCGGACGGGAGCGAAAAAAGCGATAGCAGAGCCAGAATTGCTGTACCCGATGGCACGCCCTCTAAGTGGCTTTTTCACAAAGAAAAAGCCACCTTGCAGACTCTTCGAGATGGCACGAGAATTGTGGTTCTGCCCGAGCCCCGCCTGAGCCTATCACCAGGACTTATAGAAGGTTTTGCAGCCGGTCGGTGTTGTGAATCGTAACGTTGGACTCTTCAATCGAGATCCATCCGTCTTTGCGAAACTGACCGAGGGTGCGGGTGACGGTCTCGCGGGTGGTGCACGTCATAGAGGCCATCTCCTCATGAGTCAGCAGCAGAGGAAAGCGGTACTCGCCGCTCTCTGTGTGTTCGCCGATCTGATGCGCCAGCTCCAGCAGCAGGCGCGCCAGGCGCGCGGCCACGGTTTCGGCCAGCGCGATGCGGCACGCGTCCTGCAATGCGAAACGGTACTCCTGGCAGATGCACTGCACGGCGCGCAATTGGGCTTCCTTGTGGCTGCGCAGAAAGTTTAGGAAGCGCTCGCGCTCCACCGGGCGCAACTGGGCCTGCGTCAATGACTCCGCACTCACTTCGTAAACGCCGTGCGACAGCACCGCGTACAGGCCGAGCATGGAGCCCGGGCCGGCGACGCGCACGATCATATGGCGGTCTTCGTGCCGCCCGGCAGTCAGTTTCAAATAGCCGCTGCAGATCAGATAGAGGCAGCGGGCGTCTTCGCCCTCGGTAAAAAGAGAAGCCTGCGCGGGCAGCGAGATGGTGCTGGTGGCCAGCTCCAGATCCGCCAAAACCGCGCTGCCCAGCGAGCAAAACCAACCGGGCCGGCGATTAGCGCAAGCTACGCATCCCAAAGGCGACAACCGGGCCATGTGTTTTGGCCGTGGGTGCTCTGCAATCGAAATCTGTGTGTCCGCCATCGTCTTGTCCTCTGCTATACCGATGCGGTCCGTCGCCTCCACCGTGTCCCAAGCCCTATCTTGCGCTGCGAGGCCCCGATTGAGCTCGAATTGCTCTGATGCTTTCACTGTAGAGGTATCCAATCTAAGTTTGCTTGACCATCGCTCCGTTTGGATGTGATGGGGCTCACTATATGCTCGGGTTGGTGACGAATGTGACAGCCTCAGGGGTCGCCCTCCTCGCGAAACCTGCAACTCGCTGCTGCGCCGGGCATCCATTTGAAGATTCATACACCTACCCTTGTGATGAACGTCACCGCTTGCCAAGATAACAAGAACGTAATCTGGCGAGACGTGGTGATACTCCACACATGCGCGCGACTGCTTGGCGGTTGCAGCGGCCTTGCGCTCATATGGAGAAATCCCGACATTCGGCTGTAAAGTGGCTGTAAACAGTGATTTTTTGAGTTGTGCCAGAAAGTTCTTCTAAGGCGGTATTTTTCATGCGTAAAGATGGGCCGGTAACGCGATTGCCAATCAGTGCGGCACCCGGGAAGCAGCCGGGACTGCGAGTTTGTTTGATGTTGATGCTGGGCGGAAGCATTCTGTGCGCCACCGCGCTGGCAGCACCGCCGCCGAAAGATAAGCAGGCGGCCGCTCCGGCACAGGCAGCCGCTCCCGCGGCAACCTTTGTTGGCGTTGACACCTGCGCTAGTTGCCACGATGACGTGGCCAAGAGCTTCGCCACTAATCCTCACACCAAGATGCTTGAGATGCCCGGCAACCGCCCCGGCGTGACGTGCGAGAACTGTCACGGTGCGGGCAGCGATCACGTGGCCGCAGGCGGCGACGCCACCAAGATCTTCAATCCCTCCAAAGCCTCGCCCCACGACGTGGACGCAAAGTGCCAGGGCTGCCACGCCGCAACGCATCCTGACTACTTGCGCTCGCCGCATGCCAAAGCCAATGTGAGTTGCGTCAGCTGCCACTCGATTCACGGCGGCAACGTGCAGCTCCCCGGCCAGCCAGCCGCGAAAGCAGTTTTGAAGCCCGTCGAGGCCATTACGGCTGTCAGCGCCGGCTATCGGGAAAAGTTGTTGAAGGCGCCCCAGCCCACGCTTTGCTTCCAGTGCCACGCCGACGTGAAGCCGGCGTTCAGTATGCCCTTCCACCACCGCGTGAACGAAGGCCTGGTCAAGTGCAGCGACTGCCACGACGTTCACGGCACCTTCCAGAACAACAACGTGAAGGCCACGGCCGATCAAAACAATATCTGCACCAAGTGCCACATGGATAACCGCGGACCGTTCGTCTTTGAGCACATGGCGGTCAAAGCCGAAGGCTGCATGGGCTGCCACACACCGCACGGTTCGCAAAATGAGCGGTTGCTGAACATGCCGAACGTCAACGTGTTGTGCATCCAGTGTCACAGCCTGGTCGCTGCGGATACGGTGCACGGGATGAGCAACGCATCGGCCGACAGCATTCCATGCACGAGCTGCCACACCTACATTCATGGTTCCAACTTCAATGCGGCGTTTCTCCGGTAATGGTTTGGGACTGCGCCGCGTCCTCCGGAACCAACGGCCGCGCGGCCCAGATTCAGCATCGATTTTGTACTTGGGTTCAGGTCTTAATGCGATCGACGTTTTTATTCAAGTGAGGCTTCATATGATGAACACAGGCTGGTTTTCTCGGTCCTCCAATCAACAGCCCTCTTCCGCAAGGGTGCAGCGCATCGCCGGGGGCTTTGGAGTCGCAATTTTGCTGATGATAACGGGTATTGCGGCCGCCCAAAATCCGGCTGCCGATACTCAGGCTTCGGGCGCGCAGATGAGCGTCCCCAATGGCTATGCGGTCCATTCAAGCGTGGACCTAGGCGGGCGCATGACGGACATTGTGGGCAGCGGGGCAATGTACAACACCCTGGTCAATCTACAGTCGGGCCCCCGTGTGCTGGGCCAAACCTTTGAGATGCGCGCCCTTCCGGGCAACAAGCATTCGCTGCTCGATAACCTCACGACATTCAGCAGTGGTTACGGGGGCGAGCCCTACGCCTTCACCAAAATGGACGTCGACAAGCGCAAGTTTTACGAGTTCTCGGCGCTCTTCCGGCGTGACCGCCAGTATGCCGATTACGACCTGATAGGCAACCCGAACATTGTCAGCGGGTATTCGATTCCCATCAGCGGCTCGGCGACCCCGTACAAGTGGCCGCAGGTGATGGATTCGCCGTTCCTGTTCAATACGGTGCGGCGGATGACGGACACCAATCTCACCCTCCTTCCGCAGTCGAAGGTGACGTTCCGCTTCGCGTATTCGCAGAACGTTTTCCAGGGGCCGAGCCGGACCCCGAGCGGCGATGGGGTGGGCGGATCCGAGGTGATACTCGAGGAATATCAACGCAACAGCACCGACGTTTTCATAGGCGGAATCGATTGGAAGCCCGTGCACGGCACCCAGTTGACCTATGAAGAGGAGATCAACCACTCCAAGATCAACTCCTACTTCACCATGGATCCCACGTACTTTACCGTGCAGGAGCCGGACGGAACCAAGGTCGCCCTGGACGCCAGCTACCAAACCCAGTCGCCGTATGGCTACAGCAGCTCCACGGGCGCATTTACCCCCAGCGGCGTCTGCAACGCCACCAGCATGGTTAGTAAGACCACGATTCTTTATGCAAATCCCGCTGGCGGCTTGCCGATCATCGATCCGGCGTGCAACGTCATCAGCAGCTACTTCCGCAGCCAGCCCACGCGCGAGCTCTTCCCCACCGAGATCTTCCGGCTGCAAAGCTCGAGCATCACGAATCTCACGATGAACGGCAATGTCCGCTACACAAGCGCGAACATGAATTTGCCGAACTACTACGAGAACTTCCAAGGTCTGGACAAGAATGACCGCGAACTCGCCACAACGGGCCGCGCGCACGCCAAGCGGGAAGTGGTCGCAGTCGATTACGGTATCGTTTGGCAGGCGAGCAAGACAGTCGCCATTGAAGATCAGCTGAACTTCTCGAACGCGCACCAGCCTGGATCCGCCAGTTTCACGGGTGGAACCACGGTGACGGTGCCCACGACGGCGGGCGCGGAAACCATCAATAACACGAATCTGACCTCGACCCCGGCGACAAGCGGCACAGGGCCCGGAGCGCCCGGTGAAGGTAGCCCCGCCATCGGCGCGTCTGATTCCGGCTACTTCGGCCAGAGGTTCGTGACCAATAACTTCACCGTGAGCTGGGATGCCACGCCGCGCTCCACGTTCTCGCTTACCTATCGCCATAACAATCATGTCATCACCGAGGGCGCGCATATCAGTGCAACGGTAGCCAACGGCGTATGCCCAAGTAATGTCCCTCAGGCGTTCTGCGGAACGGTGACCATCAACGAAGACGGCGGCATCTTCAACGCCGCCTTGCGTCCCGCCAACAACTGGGATTTGAATGGCACCGTCGAATTACTTTATGACGACAACGTCTTCACTCCCGTTGCTCCACGGGAAACACAGCACTACAGGATCCACACCTTGTACAGGCCAAGGCCATGGGCGACGATTTCAGGCGCTTATAACGACCTGGAACGGCATAACAACACGAACAATACGGGCACCGTCTCCTTTGCCGCCGACGGCGTCACCCCCATGGCTCTGAGTCACGTCGATCACAGCCGGGTCCTGAGCCTGGGCGCGGACCTGATGCCGAACGAACACTACGGTTTCGATTTCAATTACGCCTACAGCAGTGTCTACACGTCAACCAAAACCTGCTACCAGGCCGCGGCTACCGTCCAGCCGGCTCTCACGGCAGGCGGCCCCACTACTGTCGTGCCTGGCGCCGCGTTCGAAACCACCCCTGGAACCCCGACCGCAGGGCTGTGCGGCCTTGTCCCCCTCGAAAGCGGCCACGGAGTGGCCTTGTTCCTGGGACCTGTACGGGACTTCGCGGACGCTCCGACGCAGTACGGATCGGCCGCGGTCACCCTGTCGCCCAACCCGAAGTTCCGCTCCGATATCGGCTACCGCGTCAGCGATGTGAATGGCAGCCGGCTCTTCAGCCAAGCGCAGGACGTCAACGGTACGCTGGTGTCCAACTATCAGTCTCCCTTCGTGAGTGCCAAATGGACGGTTCACCCTGGATTCATCTGGAAGGCCGAATACGACTACTACGGCTATGGCGAGGGCGGTCAATCCGGTGCGCAGTATTGCAACAACAATGCCACCATTACAACGTCCTATGCCGGCGCTACCATACCGGTTGTACCGTGCAGTTCTGTGGCGAATACCGCGATGTCCCCGGGCACGCCGGTATGGGGGTTCACCGCGCCACGAAACTTCCATGCCAATAACTTTACCCTGGGATTCCATTACGAGTTTTAATTGAAGTCGCAGCACGCGGCCGGCGGCGCTTCAAGCGTGCGCCGGCCGCGCATATCATTCAGGAGTCTTACCTATGAGCAACACGACTCGCTCTCTAGTAGCACTGGCCGCGGTAGTTCTTTTGGCCGGCGCTGTGAGCTTTGCCCAGTCCGCTGGGGAAGCGACCTACAAGGCCAAGTGCCAAAGCTGTCACGGAGCTGAAGGCACGCCGAATCCGGGCATTGCCAAAGCCATGGGCGTCAAGCCGGCCAGCGATCCGAGTGTGAAGGCCGACTCGGAGGCACAAATGATCACCATCACAGCCGACGGCAAGGGCAAGATGCCGGCCTACAAAGGCAAGCTCACCGATGCTGAGATCAAGGATGCGGTGGACTACTTCCGCACCTTTGCCAAGTAACAGTATTCGTTCGTGAAGCAAGCCAAAGTGTAAGAGCAAGGACAAGACGGCGCGGTCGTCGGTCAACTAGCCCCCGATCGCGCCGGCTTGTGTGAAGGGGTTCCTGCTACCATCTTCATGGCAGCGCCAGCGGTCCGAAAGCCAGGGCCGTTGAACCAGGAAAAAATCCAGCCGCAAGCGCAACATTGCGCTTACGGGCCGGTCAATAAAACCAAGGAGTTTCGTCATGAACAAGTTGATTCGTTCCCACGTTGTGCTGGCCGCGGCAGTGTTGCTGGCCGGTGTCTTTTGCTTCGCGCAAGACGGAGCAGCAACCTACAAGGCCAAGTGCGCCATGTGTCATGGCCCCGCCGGCACGCCCAACGCGGGAATGGCCAAGGCCATGGGCATCAAGCCGGTTTCCGATCCGTCCATCCAGGCCCTTACGGTGGCGCAGATCGAGGCCACGGTGAAGGACGGCAAGGGCAAGATGAAGCCCGTGGCCGGTCTGACTGACGCGCAGGTGAAAGACGTAGCCGCGTATTTCAAGACTCTCAAGTAGGCAATACAATCGCTCGAAAAGACTGAAGGCAGGCCCGCTATCCTCTAGCGGGCTGCCTGTCCATGGAGGCTGAGGGATTCGTGTCGGTGATTCAGAAATTCCGCGAAGATTGGCTCCGTCCGGCGCTGTTCTTTGGCAACAATCCCATCAGCCTCGCCGGCGGAGCCATTACCACCGCCTCCGGCATCACCATGATGAGTTACTGGCTGGCCGAGCTCTCGGGCCATCTCAGTAACAATCCCTATCTGGGCATCATCTTCTTCCTCATCCTGCCGGCGCTCTTCATTCTGGGGCTGTTAGTCATTCCCTTCGGCGTGGTGCTGCGGCGCAAAAAACTGCAAAAAGCCGGCCAGATTCCCGCCGCATATCCCCGCATCGATCTCAACGACCGCGTCTTCCGTCACGGCATCGATATCGTGCTGGTAGCCACTGTCGTCAACTTCCTGGTGGTGGCCACCGCCAGCTATCACGGCGCCGAATACATGGACTCGCCGCAGTTCTGCGGCAGCTCCTGCCACGTGATGAACCCGGAGTTGACGGCCTATAAGATCGGGTCCCACTCCCACGTGACCTGCGTCGAGTGTCACATCGGCGCCGGCGCCGAGGCATACTTCAGCGCCAAGGTGAACGGCACCAAGCAACTCGTCGAAGTCAGCTTTCATCCTCTGGCCCCGCTGGCGCCCAAACTCATTCCCAACTATCCCACGCCGATTCCATCGCCGGTCACCAGCCTGCGCCCCGCGCGCTACACCTGCGAGGCCTGCCATACGCCCACGCGCTTTGACGGCGACAAGCTGCTCGTCAAATCGAGCTTTGCCGACGACGAACAGAACTCGGAATCGCAGACGGTGCTCATCCTGCACTTGGGCGGCGAAGATTCCCTTTCGCACCGCACCGGCATTCACGGCGTCCACCTGGGCCACATCGAATACATCGCCACCGATCCCACGCGCACCTCGATTCCATGGGTGCAGCGCCGGAACCCTGACGGTTCTGACTCAGTCTATGCCGCCTCTGCGCTCAACGGCGCGCAACCTCAGGGTGAGCGCCGCGTAATGGATTGCATCGACTGCCACAATCGCGCCGCGCACGCCTTTGTTACCGCCGAAGAGGCCATCAACCGCGCCATGGCCGACGGCGCCATCAGCCCCTCGCTCCCCTTCGTTCATAAGGTAGGCCTGGCACTGCTGAAAACCGCCTACTCCAGCCAGGAAGAAGCCGGCGTCAAGATTCCCCAACAGCTTGAAGTCTTCTATCGCGCGCAGAATCCCGATGTGCTCACACAGAAAGCCGCCCTGGTGAAGCAGGCAAGCCAGGAATTGGTCCTGCTCTACGACCAGAACGTGTTTCCGTATATGAAGGTGACCTGGGGAACGCATCCCAACCACATCGGCCACCAGCAGTATCCGGGGTGCTTCCGCTGCCACGACGGCGACCATGTCGCCAAAGACTCGACCAGCATCACGCAAGACTGCTCCGCCTGCCACAACCTGCTGGCCGTGGAAGAAACCAAGCCCAAGGTTCTCGCCGATTTGGGCATTCAGACGGAGAGTGTCGGGAGCAAACAATAAGCTGTCCTGAGGTTTGAGATTTCACGGGTCCGCAGAGTGATCGGTTCCGGGATGTGCGCCATGCTGTCGCCGCGCTCAAATCGCCGGAAGCGCCAGCGTTCGGCTCCCAGTTCCCACGTCAAGAATCGACTATCTGATTCCTCCTAATCGCTATACAATCAGTGCCAAGCGCAAACGAATTCAAGAGCTGCTGCCCAAAAAGTGGTGTGGCGTGGCGGCGTTGCCTCAGGGATGATTGAGATTCGGCTTCTTCTGCCGGCGTACAGCTTGATACGACATCTGCGACGTTTGTGTACGGCGAGGAATAGGATGCAGCTACGAAGCTTCGGTCTGCCGCTTGCAACTGTTTTCCTGAGCAGTCTCCTCGCAGGCCGCGTTGCCGCGGCGCAAACCTCGTCGTCCGTGAGCATATCCGTTCCGGCCTCGCGCATCGCCGGCGATTGGCGCAGCACCGCTCCCGTCGCCATCCCCAACAGCAAGCCGCCGATGAACGCGTCCGCACCCGACCTCGGCGCCGCGCCGTCCAGCCAGGTCCTGAGCAGGATGCTGCTTTTGCTCGCGCCCGCTCCTGCCCGGCAGCAAGCGCTCGCCGCGGAGCTCGCGAGCCTGCAAAATCCGTCCTCACCCAACTATCGTCAGTGGCTCACGCCGTCGGCATTTGCCCAGGCTTACTCGAACTCCCCCTCCGATGTTGCTGCGGTTACGGCCTGGTTAGAGAGCCAGGGCTTCATGGTAGCTCCCTTGCCGGCCGGCTTCGGCTGGGTCGAATTTTCCGGCACGGTGGCGCAGGTGGAGCAGGCATTCGGCGCTCAAATCCACATCGTCACCACACCGGGCGGCACGCGCCTTGTTCTCACCTCCGGCATCTCGGTTCCCGGCGCGCTGGCGCCGCTCGTTGCGGGCCTGGTTTCGCTTGACGGAGTCCTCTCGACACCCGCGCTCACTGCGCCGCAGCCGCTCACCGTTTCGCCCGCCGATCTTGCCGCCCTCACCTCGCCTGCCAATGCCGCCGCGCTCACGCCCCGGCTCGTCGCGCAGCTTCTCGATTTCACATCCACAAGCGCCGACTCAACAAACAACAGAGGCGCCGGCGAAACCATCGCCATCGTCTCGCGCAGCAACGTGAACAGCGCCGGCATCGCCGCCTTCCGCTCGGCCTTCGGGCTGCCCGTTTCGCCGCTCGCCATCGCTCTCAACGGCCCCGATCCCGATCTTGACCCCGGCGTTGGCCCTGACCTCGCCAACGATCAGGCCGAGGCCACTCTCGCCGCTTCCTGGGCGGGCGCGGCTGCGCCGGGCGCGCGAATTCTGCTTGCGCCCGCGGCCACCACCAGCGCCACGGATGGAATCGATCTTTCGCTTGCCGCCATCGTCGACCAGCACTTGGCCGATATCGTCGCCGTCGGCTACTCGGCGTGCGAAGCCTCGCTGAGCCCCGCGCGTCAGGCGTTTTACGCCGCGCTTTACCAGCAGGCGTCCGCTGAGGGCATTTCCATCATTGCCGCTTCAGGCGATAGCGGCGCTGCGGCCTGCGCCCCGGCAGGCGGCACCGCGCCGGTCACTACCGGCCTTGCCGTCAACGCGCTGGCCTCCACGCCATGGAACACAGTCGTGGGCGTGGCGGGCTTTGCAACTGGCGGCGCTGCCGCAGGCAGCACGGCGCTTGCTGCATGGTCTCCCGTCAACGCGGCCGATCCCTCCTACGCTGGCGGCGGCGGCAGCAGCACTTTGTACGCCAGGCCCGGCTGGCAGCCCATTCCCGCGCAGCTTGCCGCCGGTGCAGCATCCGTCACTCGCAACCGCTTCCTGCCCGATCTCGCTCTGCCCACCGCCATCGATTCCGGCTTCAATCCCGGTCTGGCTTTCTGCCTCAGCAACTCGACAATCTCCTCCGGGGCTTCCACCGGCTGCACCCTCGTGCGCAGTGGCGGCAGCGGCGCGGCCACAGCCGTCTTCGCCGGCGTCGCCGCTCTCATCGATCAGAAATATGGCTCGCAGGGCAATCTGGCGCCCAGTCTCTACGCCACCAGCCGCACTGACGGCGTCTTCAACGACGTCCAGCAGGGAACCGCGCAACTGCCCTGCGTAGCCGGATCTGCCGGCTGCGGCGCTGGCGGCCTGATCGGTTATGCAGCCGCTTCAGGCTACGATCTCGCTACGGGCCTGGGCGTGCCCGATGTGCTGCGGCTGGTCAAAAACTTCGCGACCCCTGCTGCTACGGGCGTCACCCCCAGCATCTCGCTCACGGTTTCGCCGGCGCAGGCGAATAACACCTACAATCCGTCGTCGGTCGTTACCTTTACGGCGAAGGTCGTCGATCCCACCGGAGCGGGCATCCCTGGGGGCACGGTAACAATCCTCGACTCGGGCAACTACGATACACTGGCGCCCGACGCCGTGCTCATTTCCAGCGGCAGCGTCGCCTCGGGCAGCAGCGCAACCTTCCCTCCTCTTGAGTTATCGAGTTTCTACAATTACTCGGGCCCGCGAACCTACAATCTCGGCATCGAATACAACGACCCTGCTGGTACCTACAACTCGGTAGAAGCCCTCTATCTTTTGACCGTCACGTCCGAGTTGAGTCCTACGGTTCTCCAAATCACGCCTTCAAGCAACTCGCCTGCGCTGGGCACAAACGTCACTGTCACCGTGACGACAAGCGTCGCCGCCAGCGGTCCACCGGCGGGCAGCGCTCCACCCACTGGCTTGGTCACGCTCAACGTCAATGGCGTGGCTCTTACTCCGGTGTCGCTCTCCACAAAGGGCGGAGTCACAAGCGCGACGTTCACTTTCGAGGTCACACAGACCACGAACTCGATTTATGCGTCCTACCCCGGCGACAGCAACTACAGCGGGACCACTACCAATCCGTACATTCTGACGGCGAGCCGAGCCGCTACCGCCGTGGTTCTTACGGCGAACTACACTACGGTCGGACCCGGCGTAGCTGTGGTGCTCACTGCCACGGTGACTCCCAGCACCGCTCTCTCCTCCGGCAGCACGCCCAATCCCACTGGAACCGTGATCTTCTACGATGGCACGGCCGCGATTGGAAGCGCTACGTTGACCGCAGTGCCCAACACCGACTACTCCACGGCCACTTTCACCACACAAACGCTGCCCGGCGGCACGAATTCCATTACGGCTGTCTATCAGGGGGACTCAAATTACGGTTCCAGCACTTCGAATTTGCTCACCATCACCATCCAGGGCTTTACCCTCACGCCTTCGCCCAACAATCCGCCCGAAAATCTTGACATCGTGCAAGGCGGGTCAGGCGCGGAGTCCTTTATCGTCACCAGCGTGAGCGGCTACACCTCCCTGGTTCAAGTCATCTGCACGGTTCCCACGCAGGACGACATGACCTGCGCCGTCAGCCCGCAGCAGGTCACGCCCACGGCTACAGTCACCTTCGTAGTGCAAACCTACGTGACCGGTGGCCCGGAGTACGCCACAACCCTGAAGCCGCAAAAGCCTGATTCCCTCTGGCCGGGCGCGGCGGGCGGCGCGGCGCTGGCCGCTCTGGTCTTCTTCCTGCTCCCCTTCGGGCGCCGTGCGCGCATCTTCCTCCGCCGGGGCCCGCAGCGGTTCCTCGTTCTGCTCATGCTGCTCGCCGGGCTAGTTGGCGCAGGCGTCGGCTGCACCAGCACTGGCGCGCTCACGCCCTACGGCACACCGCTGGGCGTTTCCACACTCAAGGTCACGGCAACCGCATACGTGGACAACGTCGTAACCAGCCAGAGCGTCTATTTCACCGTGAATGTGACCGCACCCTAAGCGCTCGCGCTCTCGATTGCGAAACTATAGCAAAACCAGAGATGCTGTAACCCGAAGCCGCTGCACTTAAGTCGCCGCGACCCCAAGGAGCGGCGACCTTCAAAAAAAGCTGAATAGGGCACACATTCTCTGGTTTTGCCGTAGAACCTTGGTCCCGCGGACACTCGCCGACAGTCGGGGCAGAATTCCTGCTTTCTATTGCGTCATCAACTCCGCGCCGCTAAATGTCCACCAGCCGCTGCTGAGCGAAATGTCGAATGCAGCTACACCGGAATTGGTGGTATCAAAAGCGAATGCGAACTCCTGGTCCGTTCCGTTCGCCGGGTCCCCCACAACATTCACTGTCTGGGCCGGCATGTTGGTCACTCGCGCATTCAGCCCGGAATTGGGAGTGACGGTGAACTGCGCGGAGGCGCTATAAACATGGGCTTTCACGGTCACCAGATACATCGTATTGGAGTTGGCAGTAACCGTCAGGCTGATGCTGCTCCCAGCCCCGCCCGATACGGCCACCTCCTGGAGCGCGGGAAACCATGAGATGTTGTTGCCGATTGCCTCAAAGCCATTCGCGACCATTTGTGAGGGTGAAATGCTCAGCTCCGCCGGCATCGAGTTGTACTGAGTAGTCTTTGGAGCCGCACCAGGCTTCGCCGGGGCGCCGCGAAATTGCAGCATCGTCTTCGCGAGAAAATCCCGCTTCTCGGCCTCGGAGAGCGGCTTGCCCGTATGAAGCACCACCAGGTTGTGTCCCAGCGTTGCCGCAGGCGTCTTCGGCCCCGGGCGCAGCTTCTCCAGTTGCATCCGCCCTTCCTGTTGAGCATTCAGCGCGATTGCCGGGAAGGCAAGCGCTGCCGCGGTCAGGATGATGATTGTCTTTTTCATCGAAAACTCCTCCGGTGGGATTTTGACCAGGGTTCGATTCATGGCTTCCTGGCACGCGCTAATTCTATACGCCTGTATTGCCTTCGCGGGATGAAGCAGCGGCTTGGCGCTGAATACCCCGTTCACGCTTCGCTTGGGCGGGGTCGAAAGTCCACCATCGCCGCCAACTCCGCTGTCCCCCGCCGTGTTAGGCTGGCATTTCACGTTCAGGAGCACGATTCTTCATGCATTCCAATCATCCCGTCCATTTCAATCTTGTGGCCGCGGCGCACGCCGCCATGGTGGAGCACGGTTTTCAGCCTGATTTTCCCGCCGGTACCGACACCCAACTGGCGGCCATCCAGGCGCAGCCCGCAGCCCCTGCCGCCGGCGGCCTCACAGACCTGCGCGGCCTGCTCTGGTCCTCCATCGACAACGACACCTCCAAAGATCTCGATCAGATCGAATGGGCCGAGCAGTTGCCCGACGGCCGCATCCGTGTGCTCGTTGGCGTGGCCGACGTGGACGCGCGCGTGAGTAAAGGCACGGTCATCGACACGCATGCGCAGTCCGAGACCACTTCGGTGTACACGGGCGTGACCGTCTTTCCCATGCTGCCTACCGAGCTCTCTGAAGGCATTACCTCGCTGAACGAGAACCAGGATCGCGTGGCAGTGGTCATCGAGTTCGCGGTCGCTGCCGATGGCACGGCTTCCGATGGCAAGGCCTACCGCGCGCTGGTGCACAATCGCGCGCAACTGGCTTACAACAGCGTGGGCGCGTGGCTCGAGGGCAAAGGCGCGCCGCCGGCCAAGGTGGCCGCCAATTCCGGGGTCCCCGTCGGGCGAACCTTGCCCGGTGGGGTGGAGAGCGCCGATCTCGCCGCTCAGCTTAAGCTCCAGGACGCTGCCGCGCAACGCATGGCAGGCAACCGCTTCCAGCACGGAGCGCTCGACCTCGAAACCATCGAGACCCGCCCGGTCACGCTCTCCGACCAAATCGTCGATATCGCGCGCCTCCAAAAAAACCGCGCCACGTCGCTCATTGAAGAGTTCATGGTGGCGGCTAACGGCGTTATTGCGCGTACCTTTGAGGACGCGGGCGTCGCCTCCATCCGCCGCATTGTGCGCACACCTAAGCGCTGGGACCGCATCGTCGAATTGGCCAAGGAGAGAAAGGGCGTCATTCTCCCCGCCGAGCCCGACTCCAAAGCCCTCAACGACTTCCTGCTCGATCAGAAGCAAAAGGACCCCGATCACTTTCCCGATCTCTCGCTGATCGTGATCAAGCTCATGGGTCCCGGCGAGTATATCCTGGTCAAGCCCAACCAGCCATCGCCCGGTCACTTTGGCCTCGCCGTTCAGGACTATACCCACTCCACGGCGCCCAACCGCCGCTTTCCCGACATGGTCACGCAGCGGCTGCTCAAGGCGTGGCTCGCCCACGGGCCTCAGCCCTACTCTGAAGACACGCTCAATGCAATCGCGCTGAGATGCACTCAGATGGAGGATGCAGCACGCAAGGTCGAGCGCGAGATGCAGAAACGCATCGCAGCCGTCGTCATGCGCCCCCACATCGGCCAAAGCTACCCGGCCATCGTCACCGGCGTGAACAACTACGGAACCTTCGTGCGCACCCTCGATCCCCATGTCGAAGGGATGCTGGTTCATGGCGGCAGGGGCCTTGACGTAGGCGACAAGGTCACCGTCAAGCTAGTCTCCACCGATCCCGAGCGCGGATTCATCGATTTTGCTGTGTAAGCCATCTACTATCAATAATTTCCGATAAGAAACAGTAAGAAATCGGCCCACCGGAGGCTTTTACGCATAAGTTGTAACCGGGAAGCGGAAATACCTGTGTCCTGGGGGCGCACAAAAACGTCTAAATTAAAGAAACTGCCGATGCGCCATAAAGCCCATTTGCGCGCGGGCACTTTGGAATCGAAGCCCCGGCAGGCGGGATTGATCTGAACGGCCTACACGGAACCGATTTGCCTCCTGTAGCGGGTCGCGCCGGCTGATGCCGGCTCTCAGAATTAGGTGAATGGATGCACTCAGGCTCTCGTTCTCACTCGATTTTTATTGTTCTCGCCGCGGGCTGTGCACTGGCGGCCTGTTCGGCCAGTGCACAGCAAGCCCGCTTCGGCTCGTACACAACCGCCGCTGCCTCCGCCCTTCCCGACGCTCCCGCGCCTCAAATCGAGCTGGCGGCCGCCGCCGATCCCCAGTCCGGGCAAGCGCAGACCGGGCGGCAGCCCGCCGCGGGTAGTGAAAAATTGAACAATGGGTCCGGGCAAAGCGCCACGGCTCTCGCAACGCAAACTTGCACGATCAGCGGAACGATCACGGATGAGCAGGATGAGCTCGTGCCCGGAGCCACAGTTGTGTTGGAGGGCGCTCTTCCCGCCGACCGCCGACAAACCGTGGCAAATGACGAAGGATGGTTCGAGCTCAACGGGCTCAAGCCGGGAATCGCATATTATGTAACCGTCAAAGCCAAAGGATTTGCAAGCTGGAAATCGCCCGCCCTCGTACTCTCTCCCGGCCAGTATCAAATCGTGACCGATATCAAATTAGTGATCGAAGGAGAGCAGACGTCGGTGAAGGTCTACGCTTCTCCCGCGGAGCTCGCTACACAACAGGTCGAAATCGAGGAACAGCAGCGCATCTTCGGCATCGTTCCCAATTTCTATGTTGTCTACGACTCCGCGAATGCAGTGCCGCTGACGGCGAAATTGAAATTCAAGCTGGCCATGAAGGTCTCCATTGATCCCATCACGGTTGTGGGCATATTCTTCATGGCTGGCATCAACCAGGGCGCGGAGACTCCCGACTACCGGTTAGGAGCGCTCGGCTACGGAGAGCGCGTGGGCGCGGTGGCGGCCGATGGATTCTCCGACATCTTCATCGGGGGCGCAGTCCTGCCGTCGCTCTTGCACCAGGATCCTCGCTACTACTATCAGGGCACCGGAACAAACCGGTCGCGTGTTCTGCACGCGATTTCGTATCCATTCGTCTGCAAGGGCGATAGCGGACACTTGCAGCCCAATTACTCCACCATCGGAGGCGATGTCGCGTCGGCCGCGCTCGAGAATCTGTATTACCCGCGTTCGGACCGCAACGGGGGCATGGTGGTCCAGGAAGTGCTGATCAGCACAATTGAGCGCATGGCGAGCAGCTTAATGCAGGAGTTTGTGCTCCGCAAGTTCACCTCCGGCCCCAAAGCCAAAAACTAAGACCTTGCCGGGAGACCCTCGGCGGGGCCTTTAATGAGTTCTGGCCCGGCATCTCGCACAAATTTCTTCACCGCGATCCGACTCACGGCCTCGACACCCCGGGGTACCGACACCAACGATGCTCCCACGCAGAAATAAAAGCTCCGCGAGCAATTCGGCATCCGTGCGCGCGGATTTCAGCTCATCTCCGCGCCCGCGCCAGGGTCCTGTTGGCAGCAAACGTCCGGCGCGGCGCGTAATAGATCGCTTTGGCTGGAATCGAGATCGTCTCCCGCTCCGGGTAGCGCAGCGCCGTCAGATGCCCGCCGTACACGCACCCGGTATCGAGATTGACCGTGTTGTTCAACCACTCGGGCGCGGACACCGGCGTGTGCCCATGCACCACCAGCGCCTTGCCGTGATAATCCGCTGCCCAATTCTTGCGGACCTGCAAACCCGACGCATCCCTCTTGCCCGTCACTTCGCCGTGCAAGGCAAACGCGCGCGCCTCAACTGATGCGCGGCCCTGCATCGCCTCTTTCAATCCTGCGTGTGCAACCACCAGCCGTCCCGCGTCCAGCATCAATTGGCTCGGCAGCCCGCGCAGAAAACGCACCACCTCTGCGCGAAACTCTTTAGGCTGCGCCGCCAACTGCTCCAGCGTTCGTGCCATGCCACGCGAAACCTCCGCCACGCGGCCCCTCATGGCCCGCACCAACTCCACATCGCGATTGCCGGCTACGCACAGCGCCGTGCCCGCTCGCGCCATGTCCATCACCAGCCGCAGCACTCCCGGCGCCGCCGGGCCCCGGTCCACAAGGTCGCCAACAAAAGCCAGTGTCCTTCCCTGCGGCGGAGTCACAGCGAAATCCTCTCGCCGCCGCTTCACGCCATAGCCCAGAGCCTTCAGCAATTCCAGCAGCTCGACCAGGCAGCCGTGAACGTCTCCCACAATGTCAAAACACTCATTCGCATTACGCTTCGCCGGCGCGTCTTGCCTTCGCGCACGGCCGCGCCCTGGAGCAGCCGTAAGTTCATCCGCTACCCCCGATTTTTTGGTCCCACCAGCCATCGCCTATTAGTTTAGCCGGGCATCGGCGGTGCGGACCCAAGGCGGATGAAATGCGTTGTTTGGTATTTCGCAGGTTGGCGTCGCTTCGCGGCTTCGCAGGTGGCGAGTTCGCGCAGTATTTCTTTCTAGGACAGCGCCCGTAACCCTCCTGAGGTATCATTCCTGCATCGCGAAAACGCGAACAAAATCTGGCTTCCATTTACCGCCCCCGCGCCGGAGCAATCGCGGTTCTCCAGTTGCTGTAGGGCGAAGCCAGAGGGGCTGAGTGGCTTTTTCCTCAAGAAAAAGCCACTTTGCGCGACGCCAGACACTTCAAATAAACTGGAGAACCGCCGAAGAAAGGCCAACCATGGATTCCTCTCCTCTTCTCGTCTTCGCTTTCATCGTTGCCGGCATCGTAGCCATCTTTGTGCTCGTTACCGTGCTCAAAACCATGTACACGGTGCGCACCTACACCGCCGGCATCGTGGAGCGCTTCGGCAAGTACAACCGCATCGCGCGCCCCGGCCTGCAGTTTCTGGTGCCTTACTGCGAAACCGTGCGCTTCATCGATCTGCAGGTGCGCCAGGCAGTCGTCAACGTCGAAACCAAAACCAAGGACAATGTCTTCGTCACCATTCCCGTCTCGGTGCAGTACCAAGTCGTCGAGGCCAAGGTCTTCGACGCCTACTACAAGCTGAGCGATCCCCAGCGCCAGATCGAGAGCTATGTCTTCAACTCCATCCTCGGCCACGTGCCCACGCTCACCCTGGACGAAGCCTTCGAGCAGATGCAGCAAATCTCCGCCGCCGTCAAGAAAGATCTCGACGATGTGATGGACACCTTCGGCTACAATATCCTCCGCGCCCTGGTCACCGACATCGTTCCCGACGCCAAGGTCAAGGCAGCCATGAACGACATCAACGCGGCGCAGCGCGAGCAAATCGCGGCCCAGGCCCGCGGCGAAGCAGACAAGATTCTCAAAGTCAAGCAGGCCGAGGCCGAAGCGGAATCGAAAGCCCTGCAAGGCGACGGCGTCGCCCGCCAGCGCGCGGCCATCATCAAGGGATTGCAGGCCTCCGTCGAAGCCTTCAAGGGAGCTGTCGAAGGCTCAACCGCGCAGGACGTGATGGCGATGGTGCTGATGACGCAGTACTTTGACACTCTGCGCGAAGTCGGCGTGACGGGGAAATCGGCGACCATTCTGCTGCCCAGCTCACCCGGCACCGTCAACGATTTAATGACACAAATCATCGCCGGCTTCCAGGCCGTGAAACCGCAGTAACCAGACACAAATCGAGCTTGCCCCATCCTTGCGGCGTTTCTTGCCGCAAGGGTGGGACAGCACGAACCCTAACTCACTCGCTTTTTTCCTGACTTGCCGACCTGGCGGCTCGCTGACCTGCCGCCGGCGCGATTTTTCTCCACGCGCAGCTTCCACGCCGTGTGCAACGCGCCCCGCAGCGAATCCTCATTCGCAACCTCTAGCCGAATGTGCGTCGCGCCGTTGCGGCCCCATCCGCCGTGAACCGGCAAAAACAAATCCGGCCGCTCGGCAAGAAACTCCGCCTGCTGCTCCGCCGTGAGCATCAGATTGCCGAAACCTTCGCGCTCTGACGCCAGTGTGGCGAAGATCCGCCCGCCGACGCGAAAATCCGCCGCGCCCATGTGCGAGCCTTCCTCCGCGCCTTCAAGGCTCAGCGCAATCCGACGAAAATCCGCCGCAGTCATAGTCCCTAGGTCCCTAGTCCCTATGTCCCTGCCTCTTCAAACTCCTCATTCAGCCACTGGCTGAACGCGGCAAACTCCTCGTCGCGCCCCAGAAAATCCCGCACCATTTCTCTTCCGGGTTTTGACCCGCCCTGCTCCAGCACCGTCTTCCGGTAGCGTGCGCCAGCCTCGCAACCCAGCAAGTCCTCCTTGTTGAACTGCCCAAAGAAATCCAGCGCAATCACCTTGTCGAAAGCGTACGTATAGTAGTTCGACGAGTAGCCGGTCAAATGCCCGAAGCTCGCATACATGCGGTTGCCTTCGAGCCACGTCCACGGCTGGAACTCCTTGTACAACTCGCGCGTCGCGGCGTCCGGATCGAGCCCCGCCGGGTCCCGATCGTGCAAATCGAGCGAGAGCGTGGTGTAGTAGAGCTGCGTCCGGATCCAGTCCGCCCTCCCGAACGCGCCCGCCCGTTTCATGCTCCTGATCAGCGCGGCCGGCAGCACCTCGCCCGTTTCATAATGTTTGGCGAACGCCTGCAGCAGTTTCTCGTCGCGGAAAAACTCCTCCAGCATCTGCGACGGCACCTCGACAAAATCACCCTCCGTCGCAAACCCCGACAGCCCCGCCCACTCCGTGTGCCCGCCGAGAATCGCGTGCATCAGGTGGCCGAACTCGTGGAAGAAAGTCACCACATCGGAGTACTGCAAAAGCCCCGGATCGTTCCCTTCGCCGGCAGGAAAGTTGCAAATCAACCCTGCCTCAGGCAGCGCCCGTCCGCGCACGCCCGTCACCACCGGCGCTGCGGAGAACCACTTGTTCTTGCCCTCGCGCGGATGCATGTCGAGATAAAACCGTCCTGCCAGCCGCCCGCCATCGAACACCTCGAACACTGAAACCGCCTCGTGCCACGCCGCCGCGTTCGACCGCCGGAATTCGACCTTGAACAACCGCGCCGCCGTCTCCAGCACGCCGGCCTCCACCTTCGCATACGGAAAATACGGCCGCACCGACTGCGAGTCGAAGTCGAACTGCGCCCTCCGGAACTGCTCGTACCAATACCCGCGGCTCGTAATGTCGATCGCCGTCAGCCCCGGCTCCCGCCCTCGCGCAAACTCGAGCACCAGTTCGTGCTCGTGCCGCGCGCCCTCGCGGCTCGCCTCATCCAGTTTGGCCAGAAACGCGCGCACGTTCGCCGCCGACTCCATCATCTGGTCGGCCGTCGCCAGATCGGCCCAGCTTCTGAACCCAAGCACGCTCGCGATCTCCTGCCGCGTAGCCAGCAGATCCAGCAGAATCTGCCGGTTCGCCGGATACGCGCGCGTGTTGTACGCCAAAAACATGCGTTCGCGCAGCGCCGCGCTCGCCGCAAACGTCATCACCGGCATCATGTCCGGCGGATCGGTCGTCAGCGTCACACGGGCTCCGCCGCTCGCGTCTTTTTGCGCTGGATGCCGCGCAATGTAATCCGCGGGCAGTCCCTCCAGCTCCTCCGGTGTGGCCTCAATCGTCTTTCCGCCCTCCTGAATGTTCCGGCTGAACTCGAGAGAAAGCCCCGTGGCCTTGTCGTGCAGCGCCTGCAGGCGGTCGCGCGTAGCCTGGTCCTTGTCCACACCGGAAAGCCGGTAGCCCAGCAGCGTCCTCTCCACAAAATGTTTTGTCGCCGCGCTCGCCGTGTCCAGCTTGATCGCCGACAGCGCGTCATATACGTTTCGATTCAGGCTCAACGCGCTCCCGGCCATCGCCACGCGCTGCGCCTCCATCTGCGCCTGGTCGCGCACACCCTTGTCCGCGGCCACGGAGTTCAAAATCCCCGCCTGCGCTCCGGCCAGGTTCAGTTGCTCGATCGCTTTGTCGTAGAGCAGCAGCGAATTCTCCGGCGTGCGCTCGCCCTCCACCGCCAGCAGTGCGGCGAGCGTGCTCTCATGAGCAGCCAGCCGCGCGCCCACCCATGCGGTCAGCGCCTCAGCCGACCAAGCGCCGCCAGCCTCCCACACGTGAATGTCCTGGCCGGCAGCGGTAGCAAGCGTTTCTGTACTCATTGCGGGGAATCCTCCAAAACTCTAGATTAACAAGGCGCTGATCCGCCCGACCGCCCCACGGAGCGGGTCAACGCGCAATTTCCTGGAGAGGTAATCTACGCCGATTTACGCGCCGCATAGCTGTCCAACCGCTTCTTATAAAGCAGCAGGACGCTTGGACCAAAACACAGCAGCATCACAGCAATCCCCGTAACAATGCCGAAGCTGGTCGCGACCGGAGCAGAACAGTCGCCGCGGCGACGGACAACGATGTGGCTTGGGACCGCAATCAGAAGCTCCAGCACGCTGCCTCTGAGCAGCCATGAAATGGCTCGCGTGACGGATGCGCTGGAGTTTTTGAAATAGAGGCCGAAGAGAATTCCCCAAAGCAGCCATAAGGCTATCCAAAGTCCGATGACGCTCACTGGAGTGTCGAAAAAATCACTCCAGGAATTGCCACCGCGGATGGCGGCGTCCAGAGAAAAGATGGCAGCAAATGTAAGAAGACCGAAAAGCATCGAAGTGACAGCCACAGACACTGCGACGTGCGTCCTCGGCTTCAGCTTCTTAAATGAAGTATCAACCGATAGGAACAACAGAGCGGCCTGGCCGGCCACGACAGCCGCAATCGGCGTCCACAGCAGCCACGACAACTGCGCCTCGAACACGCTCAGCAAATACTGCGAAAAGACCGTTTTGAGCGGATCGGTATCTCCGGCAAGAATCAGGCCGGCGGGCGCAAGAAGGCCCAACACAATCACGGCGTAAAACACGCTGACGACAATGCCCCATTTCCGCATAGCACGCCCTTTCTGCGCTTCGAAGGAATGCTGCCTGCTCACGATGGTACGCCAGTTTCGCCGGGCGGCTCAGATGGGTGCCTGCCCGCCATCTGGTTCCGTGCCAAATCCCGGTCTACCCGCCCAGCGCTGCCCCGCCCAGGGAGTAAATCCCTTGGGTCCGAACCCACTCGCCGCCCACATTCCCGGTTGCATTGCTGGCAAAACCCCTTTAAGATGCGTCAATTGAAGGAAATGCCACTCGCGGTCTCCAGAACGGTGGACTCCCTACCCCCAGCGGCCGCTGTCGTGCCACGCCTGCGTGTAAGCAAGCTGTGTGTGGCCGTCCAGGGCGCCACGCCAGCCGAGCTCTTTGCCCACGCCGAGGCCGCCCTTAAAGACTCTGTTTTCCTTGAGTTCCGCCTCGATTTCCTGCCTAAACCCGCCGCTGCCCTGTCCGATCTCGGTGCCTTCCTCAACCACCGTCGCGACGTCACGGCCATCGCCACCTGTCGCCGCAAGTCCTTTGGCGGTCACTTCACCGGGTCACTGAACTCGGAGTTGGAGATCCTCCAGAAGGCCGCCGAAGCCGGCTGCCACATCGTCGATCTTGAAGTCGAGTCGGCCGAACAGACCACCCGGCCCCAGTTGGCCAAGTTCCGCGCCGCCCTCAGCGCCGCCGGCGCCGTCCTCCTCATCAGCTCGCACGACTTTACCCGTACCCTTCGTCTCGAGGGCCTCGAACAGACCGCCAAACGCATCGTGGCCTTCGCCCCCGAATTCGTCAAAGTCGTCTCCACGGCCCGCAGCCTGGTTGACAACCTCGCCATCCTGCACATGATTGAGAATCAGTCGCTCAGCGCCCACGTCGTCGGCATCGCCATGGGCGAAGAGGGCCTTATCAGCCGCGTCCTCGGCCCCCGCGCCGGAGGCGCATTCACGTTCGCCTCCGCAGCCGACGGCGCCGAAACCGCTCCCGGCCAGGTCTCCGCGCGCACCCTCCTCGACCTCTACCGCCTCGAGCAGGTTGACCAGGCCACGCGCATCTTCGCCGTGGCCGGCAATCCTATCGCCCACTCCCTTTCGCCGCTTTTGCACGTCACGGCCTTCCGACGCGAAAACGTCAACGCCATCATGATTCCGCTCAGGGTTCGCACCCTCGACGATCTGCTCGCTGTCGTCCGCGACCTGCCCCTCGACGGCGTCGCCGTCACCATGCCCCTCAAGCAGGAACTCCTGCCGCATCTTGCCAACATGGACCCGCTCACCGCCCGCATCGGTGCCTGCAATACCCTCCGCACCGGCGCCGACGGCAAGCTCTACGGCTTCAATACCGACGTCGCCGGTGTCGTCCGCCCGCTCGAAAAGCGCATGCGTCTCAAAGGCGCGCGCATCCTCGTCCTCGGCGCGGGCGGCGCGGCCCGCGCCGCCGTCTTCGGTCTCGTCGAGCAGGGCTCTGAGGTCTACATCGTCAACCGCACCCACGAGAAAGCCGTAACTCTCGCCCGCAAGGCCAAAGCCCACGTCCTCAAGCAATCAGCGCTCGCCAAACAGCGCTTCGACGCCATCGTCAACACCACGCCCTGCGGCATGACCGGCTTCAAACAGGAGCTGCCCATCAAAGAAAGCGAGCTCAACGCCTCGCTCGTCTTTGACATGGTCTACACCCCGCTCGAAACTCCGCTCCTCAAGCTGGCCCACGCGCGCGGCCTCGCCGTCATCAGCGGGCTTGAGATGTTCGTTCAGCAGGGAGCGCGCCAGTTCGAGATCTGGACCGGCAAGCCCGCCCCTGAAAGCGAAATGCTCCACGCCGTCGAGCTCGAACTCCGCCGCCGCGCCCCGGTCCCTTAGTTCCTACGCCCCGACGTCCTTGATGGACCCCTTCACACGGTCGCTGATCATCTGTACCGCCCGCAGCGCGCTTAGCGCCGCCCCCTCCTGCCAGCCCAGAATGTGGCTCACGTGGTCGCCCACAAAATAAATCGGCCCATCCGGCTCAATCAGCGTCGCGTAACCCGCTCCCAGCTCAACAGACTCCGCGTTCTCCGCCGGTCCGTACGAGTCGATCCACGATCCCTCGTTATATGGAACCTGCTTCCATCCTACAAAAATCGGCTTCTCCAACTCCTTCCCGTGCCCGGGGTGCAGCCGCTCCACAGCACTCCGCGACTCCGCGAATTTCTCCTCCAGGCTCAGCCTGTCAAACGCCGGCCGCATGTCCCATTCGAACCCGCTCACCAGCACGCCGCGCTCCGTAAACAGTCCCGCCGAAGGAAACCACACCGGGCTGCATCCCTGATTCAAAAACTCCAGCCCACCGTAAATGTTGTAGTCCTGCTCCCAGAACCGCCGGCTCTCCCACGCAATCTTGTACGAGCCTGCGTAAACGCACTCTTCAATCACCTTCTTATACCGCGCACTGAAGTCGTTGGCCGTCTTCTTCAGCATGGTCAGCGGCATCCCGCACACGCAGTAATCCGCCTCGATCTGTCTCTCCATCCCTCCCTGCGTGTAACTCACGCGCACGCCATTCGCCGTCCTGCGTATCTCCGTTACCGGCGCGCCATGCTGCACTGTCTCGCCCAGCGCCCTGGCAAACGCATACGGAATCCGGTCCATCCCGCCCACCGGCTGGAACATCGTTGCCTGCCAGTCGAACGACTCTTCAAAAAGCATCCCGTACCAGAAGTCCTCATCCAGCAGCGTATGCATGTCGATAGGCTTGCTCAGCACGCCGGTCTCGGTCCCCGCGCCCGGCTTGATCGCATACCCCGCGCGCTCGCTTCCCACGTATGCGCAGGCATCGTCCAGCGGCCCGTATTTCCTCAAGAAACTCAGCATCCGGTCGCGATCTTCCTTGCTCAACTCCTGGTCCAGCGCGCCCTTGCCGATGCACTTCGCCAGCAGCTCGCTCACGTGCCCCCGCGTGTCGTTGATCGCCTGCCGCTGCACTACCGGCTTGCCGCCGTTGGCCTTGTCATTCTGCAAAAAGCTTGACCGGCTGGTATTCACCTCCACTTCCAGCGCCACGCCCAGCTTCCTGCAATACCCAAGCATCGTGTCGTGCACCGACGGAAGCCGCGCCGGCCCCACGTTCTGATAATGTCCCACATCGAACGTGCACGTCTGCACGCTGCCATCGTTCAACACAATCTTGTCCCCGCCGCGCACACTCCAGTTCCGCCCGCCCGGCCGCTCCCGAGCCTCCAACAACGTGCAGTCGTACCCCAGTGCCTTCATCTCGTAGGCCGCCACCAGCCCCGCGATTCCTCCGCCCAGAATCGCCACCTTCACGCCCTTGCCTGCGCCGGGCGCCACTGCCAGCGGAGTCGCAGCCTCCGCCCGCGCCGCAATCAACCCCATCGCCCGCATGGTCATGAATGCGGCCCCGTACCCTCCGGCCTGACCAACCCGCATCAGAAAATCACGCCTGGATATGCCGAGCTTCGCCATCCCCATCCTGCCTCGCTCCTCTGAACATTGCTTGAGTGAATTCGATTTTCAGCCCGGGACTCTTCCGAACGGAACAGTTTGAAATTACCACACTCAACTCGCCAATTTGCTCACCTGCTCACCCACCGGCCCACGAACCGCGCTACCCTTTTCATTGAGAGGGCTCTCCCCATGCGCGCAGCCGTCTTCGACTCCACACAAACCACCCCCGGCGCCTGGCTTTCCATCGAAGAAGTCGCCCGTCCCGAGCCGCAGTCCGGCGAAGTTCTCCTCAAAGTCATTGCCTGCGGCGTCTGCCGCACCGATCTCCACATTGTCGAGCGCGACCTTCCGCCCCTCCACCCGCGCATCGTCCCCGGCCATCAAATCGTCGGCGAAGTGGTTGAAGGCGCAACCGCAAACCTCCCCATCGGCACGCGCGTAGGCGTCTCCTGGATCGGCGGCGTCGACGGCGATTGCTGGTTCTGCCGCCACAGCATGGAGAACCTCTGCGACCGCCCCGTCTTCACCGGCTACTCGGTCGACGGCGGCTACGCCCAATTCGCCACGGTCCGCGCCGATTTCGCCAACCCGCTCCCCACCGGCCTCGACCCCATCCACGCCGCCCCGCTGCTCTGCGCCGGCGTCATCGGCTTCCGCAGCCTCCGCGTCGCCGCCGTTGAGCGCGGCCAGCGCGTCGGCCTTTACGGCTTTGGCAGCTCCGCCTCGCTCGCCATTCGTATCCTGCACTCTTGGGATTGCTCCGTCTACGTCGTCACCCGCGGCGAGTCGCACCGCCGGGCCGCCCGGTCGCTCGGCGCTGCATGGGTCGGCGACGAAGACGCCAAACCTCCCGTCGAGCTCGACCGCGCCATCACCTTCGCTCCCTCTGGCAAGGTCGTCGTCAGCGCGCTCGCCGCCCTGCGCAAGGGAGGCATCGTCGCCATCAACGCCATTCATCTCGACCAGATGCCCGCCTTCGACTACGACCGCCTGCTCTGGGGCGAACGCCAGATGCGCAGCGTCGCCAACATGACGCGCCAGGATGCGCGCGATTTCCTCACCCTCGCCCGCGACCTCTTGTTTACCCCCGCCGTCCAAACCTTCTCGCTCGACGACGCCAACCGCGCCCTCGAAGCCGTCAAGCACGAAAGCGCCTCCGGCTCCGCGGTCATCGTTCTTTAGCAGGCCGTCTTGAGCAGGTCTTACGGCATTTTCGGAATCAACGTAGACTTTTCAAGACGCGGGCAAAGTGGCTTTTTCTTGAGGAAAAAGCCACTTGAAGGGCGTGCTTTCGGTCTACAGTAGTTCAGAAAATGCTATAGACATACTTCACCCCTTGCCCCCGCGCCAACGCAAAGGGGGCACCCCATCCTTGAGGCAGGATCATTGCGGCAGGAGTGGGAAGGCGTTATCTCTTCTTTGCGTAATCAGGCATGCCCTGAAAATCGATGAAGACCACGCGCTCATCGCCCACCACCCAGGCATCGTGGCCCGGCGGAATATGCAGCACATCGCCAGCCTTCGCGGTCCTCTCTTTCCCGTTGTCCATTCGCATAACCATCGTTCCGGAAACCATGCAGCCGAAGTGAGAGGACTGGCAACTGTCTGTCTTCGCAATCGGCTTCACACAGGTTGACCATTTCCATCCTGGCTCCAATGTGGCGCGCGCAATCGTAGTTCCGCCCAAATTCACGATTTCCAGCTTGCCCTTGTCAAACGTTCTCACTTCGGTTGGCGAACTGAAGCTCTTGGATTCCAGTTTTTCCGTCATTACTGGCATGGCTAAACCTCCTGGGATTTGATTGGGGATTTTCGTTCAGGCGTGCCGCATGGGCACGCAAAGACAAAATACACCTCTGATCCGTTCCTGTGAACCAAATTTTTTGTCATTCCGAAGTTTGGTTCGCCGGGGTTGCCCCATCCTTTCGCGTTCTTCGCGAAAGGGTGGGATGTCACGAACCCAAATCGGCAAGCTGAGACCCGAAGGCTGAAAGCCGGAAACTCGTCTCCTTATCCCTCTTTCGCCGTCACCGTCACCGTCCCGCCCCCCACCGCCGAAGCCGGCACGCTGGCCCACAGCAGATCAGGCGTCAGCTGCGGCCGGTATGGAACCGAAAGCAACAACCGGTCCCCGCTCCGGATCTCGTAACGGGAGATCGGCCGCGCCGCTGCAATCGCCGTATTCCAGCGCACCGTCACCTGGTCGCTGCCGTTGGCCTTCTCTACCTTCACCACCGTCGGCTGCGCCAGCCCCGATTGCGCCAGCTGGAAGTAATTTGTCGTTGCGCCGTAGCGTTCGGCCGTCTCGCGCTCAATCCGCCGCCGGTCCGCCGGCGAAGCCGGGTCCTGCGTCGCTGCCGCCAAATTGGCCACCAGCTGATCGTTCTCCGGCTTCTCCCGGTCGATGTGCCCGATCCCCGTCACCGCGCAGCTCACGCCCGGAATCGACAGCGAGTACCGCACCAGATCCTGGTAATTGGCCTTGCCCGCCTTGCCCACCGAGTAGATCACGTCCGCCGTCGACCTCGAGAAGCGCGACTCCTTTCCAAAGAAACTCCCGTCGCCGAACAGCTTCATCGCAATCACGCCCATGCCGCGGCCCACGGCCAGTTGCAGCACGTTGAACTCGTGCGAGGTATACAGCTTGTCGTTCGCGTTCAACGCCACCAGCAGAGTGTCCAGGTTGTTCTCCGTGTCGCGCCGCAGCACCTCCATCAGCACCGGCGAGCTCAGGTGTCCGGTCACTCCAATGTGCCGGATATACTTCTTGTTCTCCGGATTCAGGCCCGTGTAGTTCGTGCCGTCCCGGTAATCGAGCAGCGTCGCCATTGCCCCGATCCGTTCCGGCATCTTCGAACCGCGCTCGGCCATACCAAGATAGATCTGATCGATCTGCTCGATCGAGGTGATGCAATGCATCTGCATGGCGTCAAGATACGCGCCTTCCGGGATGTATCCCTTTCCGTCGCCGAACATTTGTGTCAGCGTGCGCTCAAGGTCGCTCACCGCCGTTGCGCCCGGCGTTTGGACAATCGAGGTGGATGGACCGGCCCCGAATCTCTCCCAGGTCTTGCTGGCAATGTAAAGGCTCTCGCGCAGCGCCGGGTTGTAGTCCGCGGCTCCCGGCACCAGGTGCATACGCCGGAACGCCTCTCCATATTTCACCTGGCTCGGTCCATAAACATTGGCCGAGTCAAGATAGTTCACTCCCAGTTGCACGGCGCGCACAATAATGTCGGGCGCGTCGATCCCCGGCGCGGTCCACTGCAACGACCCCTGCCCGCCCAGCGCCAGCGGCGTCACCCAGCGGCCCGTCCGCCCCAGCACCCGCTTAGGTACACGCTCCGTTGCCGTCTCCGACCACGCACCATGGCTGGTGGTCAAATATCCCGCCGCCGGCAGTGTGCCCAGCAGCTTCAGAACGTTTCGTCTGGAATTCATCTCTGCGTTCCTCCTTTTGGAATCTCCGGGCCGCCGCGGTCTCCAGCGAAGGTCAAAGTGAAAACAGTTTACAACGCGACTCCAAATTCCTCCATGCCCCTGCCCCTCGTTCCCTACGTCCCTTTCCTTCTCTTTTTGCCGTGCTCTTCCGCCTTGCCCTTTTTCTCCCCTGGCTCATGCGTGATCGGAATCGGCGCCATGTCCGGCCCGACGCGCTTTACCAGCGTGTCGATCATCTCGTAATTGATCGTCCGCGGAGCCGCGGGCCGCGTGATGCCGGTCGCGGGATCGGTGCTGACGTCGCTATTTGCCGCCAGCTGGAAGTTGAATGCCGGAACGTTCCCCTTGGGCGTGTTTTCGGTGAAAACGCGGACCGGCAGATAGCCCTGAATGGGATGCAGCCGGAAGGCCGTCTCGTAGCGATGCTTCTTAACGCTCCACGTAAACACACGCACCTGGTCGAAGTCGAACGGCAGGCCGGAGCTGGGTGGGGCCAGGACCATCAGGTACTCGGGAACCTGGTGGTCCGGCGTGCCTGCCTCTGAATCGGTCACCTTGGTCAGCACCCATGCGCCGATGATGCGCTGCCCTTCGGCGTACTGGCCAACCTCGTCGGGCACCTCCACATCCAGGCGGCTGCCGAGCAGCCAGCCCACGCGGCCTTGCGCGTCGCGCGCCAGCCACCAGTCTTCCATCGCCGGCGCCTCGGTCTCTTGCCCGCCAGCAGCCGCCGGTTGCTGGGGCGCGGCCGGTTTCGTAGTCGCCGCGCTCTTGCCCGGCGCATTCTTGCTTCCTTGCGCAGGTTTCGCCGCGCCGGGCGTAGGCAGCGGCCCAAAGACTTCTGCAGCCTTCTTCGGAGCCGACGCCCGCACCAACAGCTGCACTTTGGCGTTTCCGGCCAGCAAGTAAAATCGCTCCGTCTCGCGGCCGGGAAGCAGGTGCATGGAGAGATCGTCGCGGAGAGTGGCTGTGGCCGCTATGGGATCGCCTTTGTGCTGTTCGGCAAGCTTCACGAACCCGTCGTAGGTCTTGGCGTCGATCACGGCGTGGTCTTCAACCCAACCGATCTGGTTCTTTTCTGTCTTGACTTTAAGAAAGCGGCGACCCTGCTCCAGCACTTCGAGCGGCTGCCCGTTGACCACCTCGCACACCCGATTCGATACCGGCGCAACGCGGTCGTGGAGATAGGTCTCGCGCACGGAGACATACACCATCGCATGCTGCTCTTGATGGAACCGCCCGCATCCCGAGACCAGCGCAAGGGCCCAGAGAGGCACCAGAAATAGCGCGGAGACGTTCCGGACGCGCCGGACGAAATTGACGAGAAGGATTTGGAAACGAATGAGCACAGCTCGTGGCGTTCCCCTTGAGAATAGCACTTTCCCAGTGTTCCGTTGTCAGCGAACGGTGATCAGAAAAACAGGGAAAAAGCACCGAGGTAACGAGAAAACGGTGGGCTCTGAGCTTCTGGCTCTCAGCTTTCGGCTTTCACTGACAACTGAGAACGGATCACTGACCAATGCGATCACGGCAGCGCCGCAATCGCAATTGCTCCTACGGGATCCGTGCCGGTTTTAGAGGTGATTGCGGCGGTCAGCGTTCCCGAACTCATCGTGAAGGCTTCCAGGTCGGGATCGCCGCTTGATGTGGATCCGCCCGTGGACACCGCCAGCACAAAGTTATCGTCGCTATCCTCCGCCAGGCCGATGGGATCGATGCCGCCGGTAATATCGCTTCCTGCTGCCACCGAATAGGTAGTCTTTGAGGCCGAGATGGGAAACCAGGCGATGTTGCCGAACCCGGTATGGCCTTGGCCATTGGCAACGTAGACGTATTCGCCCGAAGCGATGGGCAGGATGGCGTTGGGCGCAAGTCCGCCGCTGGCCATTGGAGAGCCGGACGCCTGGGTCACCGTGCCGCTCAGCGAGCTTTAGTTGAAGACGCGCAGCCCGCTCGAGTTGGCCGAGGAATCTGCCAGCGTTTCACCGACGTAGAACAGCCGCTCTGTGGGGTCCACGGCTACGGACAGGGCATCGCCGCCGCTGTTCAAAACACCGGTTGTTCTCGCCGTCGCTCCCAGGGGACTGGCGTTGCCGGTGGTAAAGGGATCGATCAGCGTACCTGCGCCGCTTAGAGCCACAAAAACATTGTCGCCGTCGGGAGAAATAACCATCTGTTTCACGGCGGCATTTGTCAGGTTGTTAAAGGTCTGCGATGGAGGCGCGCCTCCGGTTCCGGCACGTTTTGTCCGGCTGCGGAATTCGACGCAAGCAGGCGGAAAAGCTATCTCACTGAAGAGACGCGTTCAAGAGAGATTTCGTTCGCGAAGGTGCCGACCCCTAATTGGGCCGGCCGCCGGAAGCCGCGCGGCGGCGGAAGCGCTCATCTACAGGCTGACGGCCTTGAAACCCCGCTTCCACGGTGTGCCAGTGCTCGATAGCTGGCTCGCCCATGCGCCAGCAGAGCAGGACGACCTGGTCGTCGACGCGGCAGGGAAAGTCCAGGAGGCCGGTTTCCAGATCTTTCACTTGA
>Ga0326728_10001281_pt1 | contig 89992 bp, 75 predicted proteins | sample MB3enrmetagenome_FD_207602 | JGI IMG/M metagenome (GOLD analysis project Ga0326728, IMG submission 207602) | Lab enriched peat soil microbial communities from McLean, Ithaca, NY, United States - MB31MN | ecosystem: Environmental > Terrestrial > Soil > Wetlands > Peat | place: USA: New York... | reverse complement strand
CGGGAGAAAGCGTAGGACGAAGTACATTCGATTGTCTATGGAAGGACGTTATTGGCGGGCGGCTGGTTGATCGGATTCCATTTGCAAAGATCGTTACGGTGCTGGCGACTGTGTTTGGGGTTTCGCTGGGGCTGTGCGGAGTTACATTTGTTCTTTCTTCGGGCGGCGGCCGCGGTGGCGGTTTCTTGATCGGTCTCGGGATACTGGAGCTGGTTGCGCTAGGAGTGTCGATGGCCGGTCTGCTGTTGACGCTTCTGGTCTTTGTGACACTTTCGCTTTTTCGGGGCTTTTCAGAGAAAGTGTCACAGTCGGAGGGTTTTCCCGAAGAAGAGGATGATACAAAGATCGACAAGAACGAATAGCGTTCCCAGAACGCGCAGAGTACGCTGGAAGGGGGCAAATGCATGGTTAAGAAGAAACTGCTGGTGCTGGCCGGTGTGGTGGGGATTCTCGCTTGCGGGGCTTGCTTTCTGCCGCCGTTGCCGGAGCACGAGCCGCCGCCTCCGCCGGTGCGCATTGGGCTCGATGGGGTTCAGAGCATCCGGGTTGAGGTGGCGAATGCATCCCCGTCGCATCATCTGGACTCCGCCGCTCTGGCGCGGAAGATTGCGGAGACGATTAATGAGCAGTCGTGGAAGACGAAGGTCAACGCTCACGTTGGGAAGGAAGCGGGAGGCGAGGATGCGGTTCTTGTTATCACCGTTTTGAGTGAGACCATGGAGGCGGCGCCGCCGGCGAAGACCGGGAGCATGACATTCCATGTCAAGGATTCGGCGACGCTGACGAGGCTGGATGGCGCGCTGGTGTGGCGGGAGACGGAGGCTGGGAATTGGATTACGCGCAATGTTGTTGAAGAGAACGCAGCGGATGCCTGGAAGGAACCTGGCTTGGTGGATGGCTTGGACAAGGAACTGAGCGACAGGCTGGTCTTCCGTATGTTTTATTGGCGTTGATCGAACCGAAGACTCCCACGGCATCATGAGCTGGTCGATTGAAAAAGATTGAATGCATGGCGACGCGATAGGATTCGAATGACTGAGAAACTCCGGCCTTATCTGTTTTATGACGTGGCGATCTCGATCTGCTCGACCTGCTACAAGCGGGTGGACGCGAAGATTGTCTTTGAAGACGGCAAGGTCTGGATGCTGAAGCGGTGCCCAGAGCACGGACACGAGCGCGTGCTGGTGGCCGACGATGTGGATTACTATCGGCGGGCGCGCGAAGTATTCATCAAGACGCCGGAGCAGCCGATGGTCTATAACACGCCGCTGAAGTATGGATGTCCGTATGACTGCGGGCTCTGCCCGGATCACGAGCAGCATAGCTGTCTGGCGCTGGTGGAGATCTGCGATGCGTGCAATTTGACCTGCCCAATTTGCTACGCGGGCAGTGGGCAGAACAGGAGCGAATACCGCACGCTTGAACAGATTGCCGCCATGCTGGATTGCGTCGTGCGCAACGAGAAGCAGCCGGACGTGGTGCAGATCTCCGGCGGAGAGCCGACGCTGCATCCGGATTTTTTCCGCGTACTGGAGATGTGCAAGGAGCGGCCCATTCGCCACCTGATGGTGAATACCAATGGGATCAGAATCGCGCAGGACGAGGAGTTTGCCAAGCGCCTCGCTGGGTTCATGCCGGAGTTCGAGCTGTATCTGCAATTTGACTCGCTCCTGCGCGAAACGGTGATGCGATTGCGCGGCGCGGATCTCCGAGGGATTCGCGAGAAGGCGCTGGAGCGGCTGAACAGGCTGGGGATTTCAACTACGCTTGTCGTGACAGTGGAGCGCGGCGTGAACGACGGCGAGTTGGGCGCGATTGTAGACTTCGCGTTGACCCACCCGGCTGTGCGTGGAGTGACCTTTCAGCCGGTGCAGCAGGCAGGACGCGTCCTCGGCTTTGAGCGCGCGCGGCACCGTCTGACGCTGACCGAGGTGCGGCGGCGCATCCTGGAGCAGACGGACGTCTTCAAACCGGAGGATCTGATTCCAGTTCCCTGCCATCCAGATGCGCTGGCCATGGCCTACGCGATCAAGATGGGCGACAAGACGCTGCCGCTCACCGGGATGGTGCAGCCGGAGGTGCTCATCAACGGGGCGAAGAACACCATTGCCTATGAGCGTGAGGCGGGTTTGCGCGACCATCTCTTCAAGCTCTTTGCGACCAATCACTCGCCGATAGCGCAGGCTTCTACGTTGCGCGAGCTGCTCTGCAGCCTGCCCCGCGAGCTACTTTGCTGCCTGTCCAGGGTGTTGCTGCCCAAGGATCTGAGATACAAGGATCTCTTTCGCGTACTGATTGTCCAGTTCATCGATGCGGAGGCCTTCGACGTGCGCAGCGTGAAGAAGAGCTGCATTCATATAGCGCATCCGGACGGGAAGAGGCTGATTCCCTTCGACACATTCAACATGTTCTATCGAGGAGATCTGGAAGAGACGCGGCTGCCTGGCCTGCGCGGCGCGGAAGGCGGCCAAAGAATTGAAGAAAAGGATAAACTGTCATGCTTGATTTAATCCAACGCATTGCGAATCAGTCCATCAATCCATCTCTGTTCATCGCTGGAATGAGCGTCATCTATTTAACGGGCTTGATCCTGTTGATTGCTGCTTTGATCAAGTTTCTGGAGCACGCTGCAATCTCCCATAAGATTGCCAGAAAGATAACCCACCCATTTTCGACCCGAGAGATGATCATCTGCATTGCGGCGCTGTTTCCTTTCTGGCTTCGTAGCATCGGGCAAATCAAAATGAATGCCTCGCTTCAATCCGCATATTTTGAAGTTGGCTTTGTTTTGATTCTTTGCGCCGTAACCTGGCATATCTGGGCAAAAGTCAACATTCGCGCCATGTGGTCCGATGGAATCGAAATCACGCAGGATCACAGGCTGATCTCGACAGGAGCCTATGCGCTGTCGAGGCACCCGATGTATGCATCCCTGCTGCTGTGGTGCTGGAGCGCAAGCTTCATGATGTTCAACTGGATTACCTTGACGATCTCCACTCTCGTGATTCTGCCGCTCATGATTGCACGCTCGCGCGCAGAAGAACGAGAGCTCAGTAACGTGCTGCCAGATTACATTTTCTATCAAGAAAGCGTACGCATGTTAGCGCCAACCATCAGCGGCTTCTACGCCGTTGCCGTCAAGATCATGGCAATGTGTTTCTTGGGCTATTACATTTGGCAGGGACTGACTTTACCCAGTGTGATTCTCCTTCCTGCCGTTCATCTGTACCTGGGATACAGTCTGACGCCGGAAAAGATCGCCTTCTCCTATCGCTCCAAATCCGGGATGATGATTGCACTATGGGGCCTGAGCCAAATATGGCATCCTATTTATTATCTGCTCTACATCATTTTGGCAATGTTTATTTACGGGCTAAAATTCAATTGTCCGTGCATGATTATTTACAACAAGTACCACCAATGCCCATGTTTTGGCTTGGCGGCAAAGTGCATCATGCAGAACCGCTCGGCAGGATGAGACAGACAAGAGATTAATGCCATAGGTCCGTAGGGCAGCAGGCCACGGCTCCCAAGATTTTCTGGTGACTTGTAGGAGAGCGCTGGCCGTGCTTCGGCCAAGAAGATCTGTGAACAGAGAGCTCCGTTGCGTCAGCGCCGACGCCGTCCGGAGAGTTCTGGCTTTGCGCTAAATCGCCGAGTATGAAACCCACCGGCTTCCCTCGGCTGGAAGGGCCTGCCGCCTCACGGAACGCCGATCTGGTCGGAAGACCAGTTCCCGGCAAGTGAAGCACGAATCCCGGACACTGGGTGACTAGTCAGGACTAATCTGCCGTCGGTGAGCGAATTGGCGATTTGGCGTGAAGCCAAAACTCCTCACGGCCACATGGGCGTTTTCCGTTGCCAATTGTTTGGGCTAGCCCATAATCAGCTTGTTTAGTTGTTTAGTCCCACGGTGTGATGGAGTAAAGTACGAGCAGTTGCCATCGGGGGAGGTTTTATGGGACAGGTACTCCATGGGAGCGCCCGAACGACAGCGGCAGTGCGTCGAGCGATACAAGATAGTCAAGCGAGCCTGAGCCGATTGGCCAGCCATTATGGGATCAACGCCAAGACGGTGGCCAAGTGGAGAAAGCGTAACTCGGTCGAGGATCTCGCGATGGGGCCGAGGCACCCGCACTCGACAGTCCTTACTGAGGAGCAAGAGGCGGTGGCGGTTGCCTTTCGAAAGCAGACTCTGCTCCCTCTCGACGATTGCCTCTACACGCTCCAGGCCACGATCCCGAAGCTGACCCGCTCGGCGCTGCACCGGTGTTTTCAACGGCACGGCATCAGCCGGCTGCCCGATATCGAAGGGGACAAGCCCGCAAAGAAGAAGTTCCGGCAGTACCCCATCGGCTATTTCCATGTCGATATCGCGGAGGTGCGAACCGAACAGGGTAAGCTCTACCTCTTCGTTGCCATCGACCGGACCAGCAAATTCGCCTTTGCCCAACTCCACGAACACGCCACGCGACGAATCTCGGCCGATTTTCTCAGAGCTCTGATCGCCGCCGTTCCCTACACCATCCACACTGTGCTCACCGATAACGGCACACACTTCGTGGACAACACGCCGGAACCAGCCCCGACCCAAGAACAGTGCGATTCCGAACAGTCTCTCCTCTTCAGGGTTCATGCTTTTGCCTGGGCCTGCGAGCAGCACAACATCGAACATCGCCGAACCAGGCCAAAGCATCCTTGGACCAATGGGCAAGTTGAACGCAGGAACCGGACCCTCAAGGACGCTACGGTCAAACGATACTATTACCAGACTCACCAGCAACTCAAAGAGCATCTCCAGGCCTTTCTCATGGCCTACAACTTCGCCAAGCGCCTCAAGACCCTTCGAGGACTTACCCCCTATCAGTTCATCTGCCAACAATGGCAGAAAAGCCCACTCCGATTCTCCATCAACCCTTTCCATCACACCGTGGGACTAAACAGCTAGAGCGGCGCCGACTCCAATACTACCGGTTAACGGTGTGACGCTGGGTCCCGGCGCTAGTGGGGATGCCGCCGGTGCCGTCCGCGACTTTCTGAAGTCCAAGTCAATTGACATCCTTCCGAAACAGCATGATGTCCGGTACAGGCAGGCCTGAGATTTGCGCTGTGAACGCATCGCGGGAATTGCTGCTTGAATTCCTGCCAATTGGCAATTCTGGTACACACTGTGGTACGCAGATTGGTCACAAATGGCTGCAAGTGATTGATTTCATTGGCTGGGCTACTAGATTCTCAATCTTAGAACCCGGGTTCAATTCCCGGTAGCGCTACCAGCCATTTGACGCTAAAGCCCGTTAAATCAACGGGCTTTTCGTTTGCCCGAAATGCGTGTCGGCGCTCGCCGCGCCGGTTTCAAAATGGCCATACACCTCTCAAATCCGCTCTGGGCGGCCACCTGCTGCAATGGGAAGACTCAGGCGCCTACCTGCGTCCAAAACCGCGCGGCTTGACCGGCGGCGCGACGGGCAGGTTGGTCTTGCCCGCGGGATAGACGGCGAGGAAGCGGTCCTGGCCCTCGCCGGAGCTGGCCGTCTCCACGCCTTCGATGCCGCGGAAAGCCATGTGCAACTGGCGGCGCTCGCGGCTGTTCATGGGCGGGAAAGCGTAGGGAATGCCGGAGCGGAGCACCTTTTCGGCGGCGGTTTGGGCTGTGAGGCGCACCTGTTCGGCTTGCAAGGCCTTGAAGCCGGCGGCGTCGAAGCTGATCAGGCTCTGCTCGCGCGGGTCAAGCCGGAGTATCTGCGCGCAAATGGTCTCCAGCGCAAACAGCAACTCGCCGTTGTGCTGGACGACGAGCGGCACGTCGGGGCCGGCCAGTTCAACGGCGAGCTGCTGTGCTGGCGAGCCCTCGGAGTCCTGGCCAAGGCCGGCGGCGGCGATGCGGTACTTGAGGCGCATTCCGCCCAGCTTGTTGAGGGCATTGAGGAAAGCGGCGATCTTCTGGGCAGCTTTTTGCAGGTCGGCGATGGGCATAACAATCCAGTATCGCAGAGCGAGGCCGGAAATGGGCGCGGAAATCGACCGCAGGCAGCGCTCCACGAGGATTCGGCTGGCGGGAACTCCGCTCTAGATCAGGTGTTCCAGCTTTACATTCTCCTGCGCATAAGCCTGGCCGGCTTCCCTAAGGAAGGGAATTGCGTGCACCGCGTCGAGTTTCGATCGCTGCGCATCTGTCTCCAGCAACTTCTCCAAAGCCGCGGCATTGTAGGACTGGTTGTAGCGGACGTAGCTGAACCAAGGCGTCCCCTGGATGCCGGCGCCGACCAGGTCGCCGATCTCCGCATCGAGCTGGTCGCCGTAAATGCATTTGCCCAGGCAGCGGCACAGATAATCCTGCTCCCATGCAATTCCCTGGATCAGAGCCACCGGGATGAGAGACACGTTATTCCCCAGCCAGAGTTTTCCCATCTTCGCCGTCAAACCGGAGGAAAAGCGCATGGTTCCCACAGATATCAGGCGAATATTGTCCGGCCCCGGCTGCCACTCGACCCGGTAGCACGGCAACACGGCCGTCAGGGCGGCGATGAGAGCGGGATTGTTGTAGGGTGTTACCGAGCCATCCACAAAGACAGAGGATCGGCCTCCCAGTTCAATCTCCTCGGGGTCGAAGTAAACCGGCGCCGCCGTGCTGGCTCTGACTACTTTCCACAGCGGGATCTTCAGATTGCAATCCGGCATGGAGGGATCGTTGAACTTGGCCTTCGGATTGTTGGTAACCGGCCAGGCCGAGCCGGTGGTATGGTTTCGAATCACGACCAGCAGAAGTTTTCTCAAGCGAGCGCTATCGAGCAGGGCCGGCGTCTGGCCATGGCCGTCTTCAGAGAAAGTCCTCTGCAGAAGCTCCGAAAGGGGCTTGGCCTCATAGCGAGAAACGAGGAATTTCTTGACTGGCCGATACCAGGGCACCGGCCGGAACATGGTCTTGCCATACTTCACATACAACTCGAGAATCTGCTCGACCGCCATGCCCCAGCAGAGGCCGGTGGCAATAATCGCGCCGGTGCTTGTCCCCGCGAAGAAATCGAAATGATCGGCGAGTACCAGGTCGCGGGAGCCATACTCGGCCCGAAGCAGCTCCTGGATGCGGAGCAGAACCTCCAGGCTGAAGACTCCCCGAATTCCGCCTCCATCCAGCGATAGAATCCGTTTCATGGTTTCACTTCCTTGGCAGTTTCACGTTCCGGATCAAGGACTTCCATTCCAGCAACTCGACCAGCAAGGCCCGTTCGACTCTGGCGGCAACCTGGAGCACGGTCGGCCACGTCCGCAGCGCATCGAGCTCCGTATCCAATTTCTTCAACCAGTCATGCAACTCCCGATAGCGCGCCTGGCGCCTCTCGCAATCGTGCACGACCAGCAGCGCCCCGGAGATCGTAGCGAGTTGAAAGAGAGCCGACACTGCGACAGCAAACCACATTCTCCTGACAACCATGTGGGTGTTCTTCAATACAGATCCCAGCACGAACAGCCATCCCGCCGTGAGGATCGCCGATCCCGTGCAAACCCAGCTCACAACACGGTATCTTCGCGCCTCACGCGCGGACTGCGTGGAGTGCCGCGAGAAATACTCCACCTGGCCCGCAACGCGCTCCCTGCGATAGCGCTCCTTGAATTCATCGATCGATGCGCAATTGCGAGCGCTATCCAGGGCCTGAAGCAGCTTGAGAGACATCAGCAAGCCGGCAAGTTCAGGAATGATCTCCGGCCCGATCGTCTCTTCGGCCACCGGCGCACCCCATTGAGCCAGAACCGAACGGCATACTTCAGCGGCCGTCCGGGTGCGCGCCCACAGCATTTGACGCCGGTTGAGCCTCAGCGCAACGGGAAGCGCGGCGGCGGCAATTCCAAGCGCTGTTCCAACTCCCAGCCATGTCCTGGGGTGGGACATCTCCAATCCCGCGCCGCTGAAAAACGCCGCCGCCGCCGTGCACACAATCGGTATGGAAGACATACGGCGAACCTGCGGCGCCAGCCGGCTGGCATTGGCATCGATCTTCTGCAGCCATGCCGCCGCCAGTTCTTTCGGGGAATCCGTCCTGAGCACAACGCCGGCGTCCGGCAGGGAGTTCAGGAAATCAAGCTCCGGATCGCGAAGCTCCTGCAGTTCCCGCAAAGCGGGCTCATTGAAGACCTGCATGGCTCCCGTTGCGCTGTGAAACCATATCACCGGCTTACCCATCTTGGTGGCGAAAGATACAATCTCCTGGGTCCCGCCCATCCCCCGCGATGGCTCTCCGTTCCACAAGGCGATCATGAGCTGACTCTGTTGCACCGTCTCGACACCGCATTCGTAATACCCCTCCTCCCGGGACTCATAATCGCCCGTGACCGCGACCGAGACGGCCCTGCTCAGCACCTGCTCGACGCGCAGCCAGGTAACCGCATCGAAGTCCTGCCGGAAGCGTTCCTTGGAGATGGGCAGCAACACCCGGAGGGGAATCTCCAGCTCCAGGCAACTCTCCGCAAACAGCAGGTCGCCGCCTGCCGCCGCGGACGAAACGCCATAAAGGACTCCCTGAGTGTTTGCCTTTTGTTCCCGGAGAAAATCAGCGATGAGCCGGCGGCACATCGGTTCATCCGGGAGGTTTCGATGTCCCGTGAATCCGACCGCGAGCACCGATGGGAGTCGAATGGCCGAGTTCATCTCTCTCCGGTTTGAGGACATGGTTGCAGGAAGAGGCGCACTTCCCGTCGTGCCGGGTGCGCTATTGCAGAATCTCCGTGAGCGGGAACTTGGTGATATCCACCGTCACCTGCGACGTGAGCTGGTTGATGAGGCGAAACACATCGCGGTTCCAGTATTGGTTGTCCGTGCCGGCTCTGCTCTTCTCATCGGCAATCCGATAAGTCTTTCCTCTGTAGCTCAGCTGGATCACCGGCTCCGTCTCCGAGCCCTCCTCCGGCCCGGTCAGGCTAAGCAGGGCGATCCGTTCAACGGCCGGAACCGCCTCATTGAATCTGGGCAGAGTCGGGATTGTAGCTCTCTGTTCCGGCGTAAGGTAGGAGCTGGGCGGGATGACGGGGTTGGCGTGCTCCAGCGCCTCATACGGCGCCTGCTCCTGGGCGGCGGCCGCCATCAGTCCAATCAAAGAGCGCATCACCAGATGAGCCGATACTCCAGTCGCCGCGGAAATTGTCTCGCAGTTGTCTTGCTGATTTTGCTGAGTCGCGGATCCTTCGACGGTAAAGCCGGCGGAGAGGATGGCGAGGACCTCACCGAGTGCAGGCCCCTCCCGGAGTTCCTTCATATCCGGATCGTCCAGGATCTCCTTCTTGATCTTGTCGACGTCGGGAACGAGCGTCGAGCCATCGGCGTGAAGCGGATAGAGGGAGAAGATAGGATTGAAGACCTTCTCGCCTAGAAGCCACTTCTTGGTCTTTGCATCATGTTGCCAGACAGCGTTCTTCTGCGCGGCATTCACGAAATCCGTGCCCTTCGGAGCGCTCGACGAAGACGCCATGCCGTCATCCGATTTAGAATCGTCGGGCGAGGATGCCTTGCTCCCGCCCGGTTTGGAGCGGTTCGACGCGGATGCCGTGCCGTCATCCAATCCGGAATCGGCGTCCAGCGAATAGGGCACGAAAGTGTTCTTGCCGCGAAGCAGCAAGTAGCCGTGCTTCTGCAGCCAGTAAACGACCGCGTTGATTCTGAGAAAAGTCACATAGCCGGAGAGCGTGGCCTGATCGCGAAGATATTCGGTGTCGGGGCTGCCATCCGATCTGAGATAAACCGTTGGAGGCGCGTTGCGAAACGTCTCGACGCTGCAGGTGCCGTCCTGCTTTGAAACTCTGGTAAGCTCAATCCGGTCCACCATCAGGCGGAGGAGCTGATCCACTCGCCAGCCCTGCTCATACAGGAAATAGAACGTCTCCGCTGGAACCGGCTTCAGGAGGAGTTGCGCGTTCGTCTCGTCATTCACCGGAATAAAAGTGAATATCGGATCGTTCTCATAGGTCACGCCAGGATTGCCCCCGCCCGTAGGCGAGCCAATCGCGACATTGCTGGTTTGGAGCGCGTAGGAAGCGTTTCCCGCCACGGAGGCTGCCATCTTATAGCTGCTCGTAATCTGGCCGATCTTGAAGAAATAGGTGGGATCGCGGTTGTCGAGGCGCGCCAGATTCAAGAGGACTTCCCGATTCGATGTCTCGGCATAGGTCTTTTCAAAGCCGGTGAAGTCCACCTGCAGCCGCTTGGCTGCGCAGCCGGACAAACCCAGGGACAGAAAGCCGATCAGAACCAGCGGGAGAGATGTTGCGGCGCGCCTCCGCGGCGGAAGGGGACCAGCCGCGGGGCATATATTGCGGTCTTGCAATCCTGATTTCATCTCCACTCCAATAAGATGCAGTCCATAGCGGTGGCGAAAATCAGGACCCAATATACTAGAGAAACTAGAGGGAGTTCAAGCGTAGAGAATCCTCCGGCCAGGGCAATTGCATTTCAAGACAGCGCCAGAAGGTTGGCAAGGCAGGCATCCTCCCCACCCGCGCGCTTGAGTCTCCCGCGCGGCGAGCCTTCCGATCGACCCCGTGCCCGGCGTTGCTTCTGCTGGGCAAGCGGAAGTTGAAATCGCAATGGACACAGCCCAGCCCGGAAACGCGAGCAACGTTGCCGCGCCAACCTTCCACGATCCTACCTGGGGTTGCGGTTCGCCGGTTTGACCGCCTTGGGCTTTTCGCCCTCCAGATGGCCCACGGGAATCGGTCCCAGGTCGGGGCCGGTGCGCCTGACGATGGTATCGAGCATCACGTAGCTGATGGTGCGCAGCGAGGCCGGACGGGTGACGCCGGTGACCGGATCGGCGGAGAGATTCTCGCCATTGGCGATCTGGAAGCTGAAAGTGGGCAAGTCACCGCCGCCGGAACCGGGCTGGAATCCCGTGCGCACGGGCAGATAGCCCTGGATGGGATGCAGCCGGAAGGCTGTCTCATAGCGATGGCGCTTGCGGCTCCAGGTGAATACGCGCACCTGGTCGAAGTCGAAAGCCAGGCCGGACTTGGGCGGGCTGAGGACGGTCACATATTCGGGAACCTGGTCGCCGGGGGAGCCGGAATCGGGATCGGCGACCTTGGTCAGAATGTAGGCGCCTACGATCCGCTGGCCTTCGGCATAGACGCCTATCGCGTCCGGCACATCCACATCGATGCGGCCGGCGAGCAGCCAGCCGGCGCGGCCCTGGGTGTCGCGGACCAGCCACCAATCCTCCATGATCGCCGGAGGCTGGTCGACGGCTGGCCCGGCAGACGGGCCGGGAAGCGGCTCTGCGCCGGACGAGGCCGAAGGAGACGGCCTGGTGACTGGCGCGGAAGCCGGCGTCCTTACTGCACCGGAGGCCGGGGCTGGACTTGCGCCGGACAAAGAAGGCTTGGGGGCCGTTCGTTTGGCGGGCGATCCCAAGCTGGGCGCAGCCGCCTTGGGAACCGAGGCGCGGGCCAGAAGCTGCACCTTGGCATTCGCCCCCAGCAAATAGAAGTGCTCCGTATCGCGGCCGGGGAGGATATGCAGATAAATGTCGTCGCGGACGGTAGCGGTGGCCACCACGGGGTCCTGCTTGTGCTGGGCGGCCAGCTGCACAAACGCATCGTTGGTCTTGGCGTCGATGACGGCGCGCTCTTCGATCCAGCCGATCTCGTTCTTCTGTGTCCTGACCTTGAGAAAGCGCCGGCCGCGTTCGAGTACTTCGAGCTGCTGGCCGTTCACCACCTCGGCTACGCGATTGGAGACGGCGGCTACCCGGTCGTGGAGGTACATCTGGCGGGCGGAGACGTACACCGTCTCATGCGGCTGCTGGTGAAATCGAGCGCAACCGCAGGCCAGCGCCAGAAAACTCAGGACCAGGAAAGAAGCCGGCGCCGGCAGCGATGGCAGGGCAGCTCGCAGGCGCGGGAGGAGATGGGCGGAGGAGATTGGGGATCGCGTGAACACAGCCGGTAGCGTTCCTCTTGAGGATAGCAGAGCAAGGGGCGGTGAACAGGGGGGCCGGGATGGGATCCGGCAGTTGCCTCAGCCAACACGAAGATTGGGAAAACGTACTCAAAACGGGAAAGTAAATGGCCGCGGGTTGGATGCCCTGCTCCGCGACGCGATACATTGATGGGGTGACGGACAATCTCATTCTGATCACGCTGCTGGTCAAGCTCGGCGTGGTCGCCTCGGTGGCCAGCGTGCTGGCGCGGGTGACCACCTTCCGGCGGCTGTTCTTTGCCGAGAAGCGCAGTTCGCGACAGACCCTGGCGTTGCTGGCGTTCATTGTCGTTCCGCTGACGCTGGGCGTGTGGGTGCGGATCGCGGTGCCCAACTTCCTGGCCGCCGATATCTCCTTTGCAACGGTGATTCTGCTCGGCCTGCTGCTGGGGCCGAGGTGGGCCGTGCTGGGCGGAGTGGCGCTGTCGGCGCCCGCGGTCCTTCACGGTGAGTACCTGGCTCTGCCCTTCAACGCCGCCCTGGGCCTGGCGGCCGGCCTGCTGGGCCGCTTTGTCGGGATGGAGGAGATCTGGTCGTTCACGCCGTTCATCGACCTGAGCCTCTACCGCTGGGTGCGCCGCAACCTGCGCCAGCCGCGCGTCGACCGCCAGATCCTTTTGCTGGTCCTGATCGCGGTCATGGAAATGATCCGCGACTGGCTGGTCCACTCCTACCCGCACCGGCTGTTTGCCCTGCTCTCCGGCCAGCTGTGGATTCAGGCGCTGGTGTGGCTGAGCGCGCCCATCGACGTGGGCATCGCGCTGAAGGTGTGGAACGCGCTGCGCATCGAGCTCAAGCTGGAAGAGCAGAAGCGGCTCCTGCTGGAGGCCCGGCTCGACGCCTTGCAGCGGCAGATCAATCCGCACTTCCTCTTCAACACGCTTAACTCGATTGCCTCGCTGGTGCGCATGAATCCCGAGATGGCGCGGGAGATGACGGTCAAGTTGGCCAATATTCTGCGCGCGCTGCTCAAAGACCACGACACCTACGTCCCGCTGAGCGAAGAGCTGAGCTTTACCGACGACTACCTGGACATCGAGGTGGTGCGCTTCGGCGCCGACAAGCTGAGGGTGGAGAAGGAGATCGACCCGCGCACTCTGGGCGTTCTGGTGCCCAGCATTCTGCTCCAGCCGCTGATCGAAAACAGCATCAAGCACGGGCTGGAGCCGCGTCTGCGCGGAGGCACGGTCACCTTGCGCAGCCGCCTCGCCGGAGACCGGGTGCTGATCGAGGTTGCCGACGACGGCGTGGGCATGGGCGGCAAGCCGGCCACTTCGCTGCGCCGCTCGGGCGCGGGCATCGGCATGAAGAACGTTCAGGAGCGGCTGGAGGTGCTTTACGGCAACCAGGCGCGATTCGACGTGGTCAGCAATCCCGGTCGGGGCACGCTGGTCTCGATCGAGATTCCGGCGCATCTGCCGGGCGCGGTCTGAGAGCGTTCGCTCGCATTGTACCGCTCTGGCAGTCGCCGGCCTTGGGCGTGTTGAAACGCGCCCAAGGCCGGCGTCCCGAACCTCGATCGGGTTTCTTCTCAGTGGCCGGACGCCGGAGGCGCCTCCGCCTCGCTGTCCATCTCCTGCTTGACCACCGGGCTGTTGGCCATGCTCTTGAAGACGTCGTTGGCAAAGAAGAACTTGCCGTCCGAAGGCACCATGAGCACCTGGATCTTGTCCGAGAGCCGCTCGGCCACGATCTTGTTGATCAGCAGGGGCGACTTGTTCAGCAGCTCCGCCTCGCTGGTCATGCGCTCGGCGTTGGCCTTGGCCATCAGCCGCACGCGGTTGGCCTCGGCGTCGGCCAGCAGGTTGCGCCGCTCCAGCTCGGCCTTGCTATCGATGACCTTGGCCTGGGCGTCGGCCTCGGCGTTCTCGATGGTCGCTTCCTTGCGCGCCTGGGCCTCCAGCTTGCTCTGCTCGATCTGCTTCTCCTTGAGCGGCAGCGTGTATTGCATGGCGTCGGCCTCGCCCTTGGCCTCCACCACGCGCGATTGCGCGTCGCCCTCGGCCTGCTTTACCTTCTGCGCCGCCTCCGCCTCAGCCTGTAGCTCGGCAATCTTTACCTGCTTCTGCTGGATGTCGGTGACCACGCCCATCTGATCGTCCTCCTGCTCCTTGAGCAGCAGCCCTTCCAGGCCCTTGGCGTACTCATCGGGCAGTTGAATGTCCGAAAGCATCACCTCTTCCACGACAATGCCGTCGGCTTCCAGCTTGCGGGTGATGATGGCCGCCGCTTTCTGCCGCACCTCTTCGCGCTTGGTGCTGAAGATCTCGCGCACCGTGTACTGCGGCGCGAGTTCCCTCCACGCGCTGGCCACCACTGGCGGCACCAGTTCTTTATCCACCGGCTGCGGCATGTGCGCCTGCACGCTGTCCAGTTTGTTGGGGTCGAGGCGATAGCGGACCGTCACCGCCAGCCCGATGTTGAGGCCTTCAAGCGACTGCACGGTAAGCCCGTTCTTCTGAGTCGGCGTCTTTTCGCCAACCTCCACGACGCCCGCCGTAAAGAGGTGATCGCGGAGGTCGAAAACTTCCACGCTCTCAATGAACGGCGTCACAAAATGCAGGCCCGGATAGAGCGTGCCCGGTAGCGTGCCGCTGATCTGGCTGACACGCACGCCGCCCATGCCGCTGGGCACCACCACGATGCTCGACGCCATGAGGAGGGGCAGGCAGGCCACGATGGCCAGCGCCAGCGGACCGCGCCAGGGAATCTCTTCCGGCGGCAACAGTTCGGTTGGGGCCAATTCGCCTTGGCCAGGCTCCGTCTCGCTCGCGGCCCTGCGGCGCGCCGTCAAGATTCGGATCGCAAGTTTGTACAGTGGAATTCCCAATGCGAGAGCCAGCAACAGCACTCCCGCAACCGTCAGCAGCAGCTTCAGTGCGATCATCTTCCTTCTCCTTCTTGCTTGTTCAGGTTGTTGAGTTGGTTGAATTTGTTCACCTTGGCCCGCTCCCTGACCTTGCGCCTCAGTGACAGCGTCGTTGCCCTATGAACATCGTTTCGCTCCCTGCGTTTTCCGGTTCCCGGCCAGGGAGCCACCAGCAGCCGGACCAGTCCTCCGTAGGTCAACTCCTCCAGAAGCAGCGCCGCCACCACCGGCAGCGCCGCCGCTTCCAAGCCATTCATTGCTTCCGTCAGCAGATTCATCTCGGGCCTCCTTACAGCGCGGCAACCAGGGTCGCAATCGCGCCGGCTGCCGGATTCGCCTTGCGGGTGTTCCTGGCTTCGGGGGCCGGGGCCTGCGCCGGAGCCTGTGCTTGCGTCTGAATCTGGCCCGCCGCCGGCGCGGCCTGCGCCGTCAGGATCGGCTGCGCGGCCGCGGCTGGATTCTGCCCATCGCCGAAGATTTGCGCCGTCTCCTGGTTGCGCTCGCCCACCAGCTCCACCGTGTCGCCCACGGCCACCAGCTCATAGAACTCTTCCAGGTCGGCCTGGGCCATGCGGATGCATCCATGCGAGGCGGCCTTGCCGATCGACTTGGGCTCGTTGGTTCCGTGGATTCCGTAGCCGCGCTTGCTCAGCCCCATCCAGCGCGTGCCCACCGGATTTCCCGGTCCCGGCAGGACGGTCTTGCCATTGTGGTGGTAGGTGGGGTTGGCCACGCGGCGCTCTATGGTGAAGGTGCCCACCGGGCTGGGCGTCGAAGGCTTGCCCACCGCCACGGTGTAGATCTTCTTCACCTGCCCGTCCTCAACCAGCGCCAGCTTGCGGTCTTCCAGGCTGACCACGATGACGCGCTTCTCCACCCCAGCAACGTGGGCCTGTTGCTGGGGACCCCGGTTGTGCGCTTCGGCCGCGGCAGCCTTCTGCTCAGACGCTTGCTGCTCGACTTTCTCGTTCGGCGCGCCCAGCGCCAGCGCCTGTGCCGCCAAAACCATCGCCGTCCCCGCCGCCACCGCCATCCTGCTGAGTCTCTGAGCCGTCATCGCATCCCCCGGTTTCGTTTTCAAATTGCCTGCGCCCAGACAAAGTGCAACCGGCTCGCCAATCACCGGCGACTGAAAACAAAGAGGTTATGGATGGAATGGAAAGGGAGGGACGTGTCGCCGCTTAGACGCTGTGTGTGCGCTGACACGGGCCGCGGCCGAAGGTGCCGAAAGGCCGGTGGCGCACCTAATTTCTTGGAATCCTATTCTTCCCACAAAGATGGGTGCCCCATCCTTCGCTTGTTTCTGCCGAAGGGTGGGTGACCCACATCTCGATTCTGAGATGTGGGAGAAAACGGTTTGCAGAGCATTTCTCTCCTGGAGCACACAATGGAAGAATGACAACTGAGACCCAACTCTGGCCGGCCCTATCTGCCTGGTATCTGCCCGGTCCGCGCCGCCCGCCCCCCATACCCTGCGGAGGCCTTCTTTCGACCTTTGCACCGCTTGTAACTTGCACACATTCAATTGTTTGTAATGACAACAACATCGCAGACTTATCAACGCTTGATCGGTCTAGGGTTGGGGGTGTAGCATGGGCATTTCAAACCACTTTCGGAGGTTCCTGATGAGCCAAGTCGGCATTGACCTGCAATACTGCTACGGAATCCGTAAACTTGTCCATCAGTTCGATTTTTCGAAGTGTTCGGCGTATGCGATTTACGCCCCCAATGGATCGATGAAATCGTCGCTGGCTCAAACGTTCAAGGATATGGCCGACGGCAAACCACCTACCGATCGCATTTTCCCTTCTCGTGCCAGCTCTAGAACCATTACCGACGAAAAAGGGAAGGAGCTGACGAGGGACAGGATTCTCGTCTTGCCGCCATATAGCGAGTTTTTCCGGCCTAACGAGAAAACATCGACTCTTCTTGTCAATAACGTGTTACGACAAGAATACGAGAAGCTCCATACCGACATCGACAACTCCAAATCCGCATTTATCGGCGCGATGAAATCCCAGTCCAACGGATCAAAAAAGGCCCTCGATAAAGAGATCGCTCTTGCGTTTACGAAGAGGGACGATGAGAACTCTTTCTACGTAGCACTTGAACGAGCATCAATTGAGTTGGCCGATCAGAAGACTGCGCCCTTCCAGGATGTTGCATACGACTCCATTTTCGATGACAAGGTTATAGAGATGGTAAAGGGGAAAGATTTCAAGACAGCGATAGAGGAATATATTACCCGCTACAATTCGTTATTGGCCGCCTCTGCTTACTTTAAGAAAGGGGTGTTCGAATACTACAACGCGAGTGAAATAGCTAAGGTTCTAGCTAGTAACGGCTTTTTCGACGCCAAGCATACAATCGTTTTGCATGCTGGCACAAAAAGGGAAATCAGCACAGAGCAAGAACTCGAAAAGCTAATCAAGGAAGAACTCGACCAAATCACCGAAGACCCACAACTGAAAAAGATATTCGCTGGCATCAAAAAGGGACTTGAGAAGAACAAAGAAGTCAGGATGTTTCAGCAGTACCTCAGCAATCACGAACTCCTATTGCCCCATCTCGCGAACATGGATCAGTTCAAAGAGGACATTTGGCGTTCGTATTTTAAGGCGAACGAGAATGCGTTCAACGACTTGCTCAGTCACTATCGGAAGGTCAAGGCTAGAAGGGCGCAAATAGAAGAGGAGGCTCGCAAGGAGATCACGCAATGGGAGAGGGCAATTGAGCTATTTAACGAACGGTTTTATGTGCCTTTTACGTTGGAAGCGAAGAACAAGGCTGCCGTCGTGCTCAAACACAATCCCATCCTTGACCTTTCCTATACATACAAAGATGGGGCAGATTCAACTCCCATAGACGAGACTGTACTTATGGCCTCTTTAAGCCAGGGGGAGAAGAAGGCACTCTACATTTTGAATATCATATTTGAGATTGAAGTCCGTCGTCAGAGCCAAACGGAAACTTTGTTTGTGGTCGATGATATAGCGGATTCCTTCGATTACAAAAACAAGTACGCGATCATCCAGTATCTCCAAGACATCTCTGAGGGTCCTGTATTTAAGCAGATCATCCTGACACACAACTGGGATTTCTTCAGAACGATCAGCAGTAGGTTCGTCGGTGACGCGGGATGCCTAATGGCAACGCGAAACAGCAACGGTATTGTGCTATCAAATGCCGGAGCGACAAGAAACATCTTTGTAAACGACTGGAAACCCGCCTTCTTTCAAGACAAGAAGAAACAACTCGCGTCAATTCCTTTTATGCGAAATCTCATCGAATACACACATGGAACTACTGATCCCGATTATCTCAAGTTGACCTCTCTCTTGCACTGGAAGGCAGACTCCGGGACTATCACGCAACGTGATCTGGATGATATATATAACAGATTATTTGGAGGAAGCGGTTCATCCGCAAACCCGGCAGCGCCAGTGGTCACGTTGATTAAGCAGGAAGCAGAGGATTGCTTATCCGCTGGAACAGGAGCAAATTTTGAACACAAGATCGTTCTCTCTATCGCAATTCGCTTAGGAGCGGAAGAATTTATGGTCACCAAAATCGCAGATGCGACTTTCACCGCGAAGATAAAGCGAAATCAAGCTTGGGTTCTCTTCAAGCGATTCAGTCAAGACTTTCCAAAAGAGACGAATGCGATTAGAACGCTGCAAAGTGTTCTCCTGATGACACCTGAAAACATTCACCTCAATGCGTTTATGTACGAGCCGATTATTGACATTGGGGATGATCACCTTCGAGGGCTATACCAGGAGGTTCTTGCGCTCTAGTGAAATGATGAACTCGGATGAAGCACTCGCTCGAATACGCGGCCTTCACAAACGTCGTGGATCGTGTTCTCTCAGTTTCCCGGCCCACACAATGGAAGAATGAGGACAGAGATCCCACTCCGGCAGGCCCAGTCTGTCAGGCATCTGCCCGGTCCGTACCCCCATGACCCCTACCCCCTCCCCCCAGTGGAGGCCGTCTTTCGACCCCTGCACCGCCTATAACTCGCGCGCAATCAATTGTTTGTAATTCTTACCCAGTGACGGATCGGTAATTGCAAACCCCGGATTTTGCCCGTTTTTCAGCCCGGAAAAGCCGCGATTTCAGCCGGAACAGGCCGCATTTTCGCCGTCTGGCCCGCGATTTTGAGATGGGAGACAATGAACCTCAACCATCGACCGCCGATGACCCGTGCAGGCCCGCTCACACCTGCATCACTTCCGCTTCCTTCTTGCGCGAAAGCTCTTCCATGCGCCGGATCTCCTCGTCGGTCATCTTCTGGACTTCTTCGAGGGCCCGCTTCTCGTCGTCCTCGCTGATCTTCTTCTCCTTGGCCAGCTTCTTGAGGGCCTCGTTGCCGTCGCGGCGCACATTGCGGACGGCGGTGCGGTGCTCTTCGAGCACCTTGTTCAGGTGCTTGCAGACCTCGCGCCGCCGCTCCTCGGTCATGGGCGGAACGGGCACGCGCAGCACCTTGCCGTCGGAGATGGGATTGAAGCCCAGATCGGCCACGCGCAGGGCCTTCTCGATCTCCTTGAGCGTGCTGGGGTCCCAGGGCGCAATCACGATCAGCTGCGCCTCGGGCGTGGAGACCTGGGCCAGTTGATTGATGGGGGTGTGCGTGCCGTAGTAGTCCACCTTCACCTGGTCGATCATGTGCACGTTGGCCCGGCCCGTGCGCGTGGAGGCCAGACTGGCCTGAAAGGTTGCTACCGCCTGGTCCATGCGCCGCCGCAGATCGGCGTTGAGTTCCTTGAGCGCCGGAATTCCGGCCATTATCGAGACTGCCATCTTTCTCCTCGCTGATTCCAAAACACTATATTAACGAATCTTAGCCTCGGCATAACCCTTTGCGCCGGACGAAATGGCTCGTCCTGGCGCCAGCCGGAACCTTCTACGTTACCACTGTCAGTTCCGTCGCCGTCGCCTGCTCGTGCGCGTGGTAGCTCGAGCGCACCAGCGGACCCGATTCGACGTGGCGGAAGCCCATTCGGATCGCCTCAGTTTTCAACTCGGCGAACTCGCGCGGTGTGTAGAGCCGGGCCATGGGCAGGTGGTCGCGCGAGGGGCGCAGGTACTGGCCGACGGTCAGGATGTCGCAACCGGCCGCCGCCAGATCGCGGAAGACCTGGAGCAGCTCGGAGGTCTCCTCACCCAGGCCCACCATGACGCCGGACTTGGTAACCCCGGCGGGCCGCAGTTCCTTGCCGTAGCGCAACAACTCGATGGAGCGCTCATACCGCGCCCCGGAGCGTACAGCGCGGTAGAGCCGCGGCACCGACTCGACGTTGTGGTTGAGCACCTCTGGCCGCGCTTCCACGACCATCCGGATCGCCTCCCGGCCGCCCTGAAAGTCGGGGATGAGCACCTCAACCCGGCAGCCGGGCGCCTGGCGGCGAATCTCTTCGATGACCAGGACAAAGGCGTGCGCCCCGCCCAGCAAATCGTCGTCGCGATCGACGCTGGTGATGACGGCGTGGCGCAGGCCGAGGGCGGCCACGGCCTGGGCCACGCGGCGCGGTTCGTCGAAGTCGATGGGCGCGGGGCGGCCCTTGGGCACGGCGCAGAATCCGCAGCGCCGCGTACACACGTTGCCCAGCATCATGAAGGTCGCGGTCCGGTGATGCCAGCACTCGCCGATGTTGGGGCACTGCGCGCTCTCGCATACCGTGTTCAGCCCCAGCGACCGCGCCAAACGCTTGAGGCTGTGGTAGTTCTCGCCCACCGGCGCGCGCGCCTTGAGCCACTCCGGCTTGGGCGCGGGCGTGCGCCGCGCCGGCTCGATCTGCACGAGTTCCGTCACGCATTCATTCTACCGGCCACGAAACGCGCCCGGTCCCGTTCCTCTCTTGGTACATCTCATTCCCGCGATTGCATTGGCTGAGAAAGCCTGATCGCAATCTCCTTGTGATTGTGCTACGGTAATCCTGGACCTCAACGAGAATCCCAGGGATTTCTTCGCAGGTCCTTGAGGTGTGCCATGGCATACTCCGCGGCCAGTGAGCCGGGCATCCTGCAGTTGGTTCGCAAGGCTCTTCTGCGCTCCATCGATGAGCTTTCTGCTCTTGCTGAGGGCAACCAGTCTGAAGACTTGCGCGCATCGCTCGCGGCGCTCTCTGAGAAGTTGAAGAAGAATCACTTCAATCTGGCTGTGCTGGGACAGACAAAGCGGGGCAAGAGCTCCTTTATCAATGCGCTGCTGGGTTCGCGGATTCTGCCCACGGGAGTTCTGCCGCTCACTTCCGTCATCACCAGGGTCACGTACGGGGCGGTTCCCTCGGCGGAAATCCTTTACAGGACGGGCCAATCCCAGCAGATCGCGGTCGATCTCCTATATGAGTACATTACGGAAGCCGGCAACCCGTCGAACCAGAAGCAGGTGGCCGCCGCCAAGGTCGCGTATCCTTCGCCCCTCCTGGCCATGGGCATCGACCTCATCGACACGCCGGGAATCGGCTCCACTTTCCGCAACAACACCGCGACGACCGAGGATTTTCTCGCCGAGGTGGATGCCGGCATCGTGGTTCTCTCCGTCGACCCGCCCGTCACCGCCGCCGAGTCCGATTTCCTGCGGCGCATTCGCCTGGACGTGCCCAAGCTTCTGTTCGTCGTCAACAAGACAGACCTGTCCACCCCCGATGAAGTCGAAGCCGTGGTCACCTTCCTTGAGAATGAACTGCGCAACCATGTGGGCGTCAAGAAGCCGGAGGTGTTTCCGCTCTCCGCGCGGCAGGTAATGAAAGAGCGGCTGGAGTACGCGCCCCATGAGCGCAACGGCATGAGCCCGTTTCTGGCGCGTCTTCACCACTTTGCCGCCGAGGAAAAGGAGCAGACGCTGTTTCAGTCGGTGGCCATCGACTTGTTGCGCATTGCCACCACGCTGCGCTTTGCGGCCATGGTAGGGGAGCGCGCCCGGTTCATGGCCGGCGAGGATATTGCCCGCCGAAAGCTCGCCCTCCAGGAGGCTCTGGCCTGTGCCGATCAGGAATTGAAGGACGTGCGCCATCTGCTCCACCAGGATGCCGCCACTCTCATTGTCCGCATCGAGAAAGATCTGAAGGAGCACGTTGCATCGGCCGGCCCGCGAGTGCGCAGCCGGTTGGAGAAGCTCAGCAACCAGCATCCCAACGATACCCGCAAAGACCTTGCCGAGCTGCTCGACCGGTTCATGCTCAACGAGGTTGAAGCCGTCTTTCAGGACTGGCGGGCACAGGAAGACGAACGCATCCACATGGAGCTGGGGGCGCTGTCGCGCCGCTTTGTGGAACGCACGAACGCCGTACTGGAAAGCCTGCAAAGGGCCGCTGGAGGCTTGTTCGACGTTCCGGTCGCGCCGGTGGCTTTCACTTCGTCCCTGGCAGTGGAGAGCCGGTTGTACTATCGCACGGAACCCGTATTTCAACACCAGCTTGACAAGCTGATCTTCGTCCTCCCCAAGTCCATGATGCGCCGCGCCGTCTTCAGCCGCATGCTGGCCTCGATCGACGTGGAACTGAACCGCAACGCGGACCGGATTCGCGACGACTATCTGCAGCGGCTGGAGAAGTCCGTCGACGCATTCGAGAAGGAACTCAAGGCCGCGGTTACGATTGTCGCCGACAATCTGCGCTTCGTACTGGAACCGCGGACCGACGGCGCGGCGTCTTCCGGGGCGGTTGTCTCGAAACTTGCTCCCATCATCTCCCAGTGCTCCGCGTTGGGTTAACGGAGCGATCGCCCGCCGCAGCTGCTGGCCGCTTCCGCCTGCCGGGGCGTCGATGGAGTTGGGGCCCGGTTGTCTTCGGCCCGTCCATGGACTTCCGCCGTCTGCCCGGCCCGCCAATGAACCCAAGCCGATGGGCACAAGCTGAAGAGCCTAGGCCGGTGCTACGGAACCGCGTGAAGCTGTTGGGCGAAGAATCTGCCCGTCTCCCGCAATCCTGACCATAGTCAGATGACCATGGTCAGGAGTATACTGAACGTATCAGGAGGCGACACCATGCGGACGATGGCGGTAGGCGAGTTCAAGGCCAAGTGCCTCGGCGTGTTGACTGAGGTGAATTCCACCGGCAAGCCTGTGCTCGTGACTAAGCGGGGCAAACCGCTGGCGCGGGTCTTGCCCGTCGAGGACCAGACGCCAAAGGAGAGCCCGGAATCGATCTTCGGCTGCTTGCGTGGCTTCCTCGCTGCGCCGGACCAGATTGACGATCTCACCGAACCGTTTATTCCCTTGGAGGAATGGGACCATCTGAAGGAAGGCTGGTCGCCGTTTCCACCTGAATGATCCTCCTCGACACGCACATCGTGATATGGCTGTTGACGGCTCGTGAGCGCTTGTCGGTCAGGGCGCATGATGCCATCCTGCAAGCTCGCACGGCAGGAGAGAGTCTTGCCTATTCTCCGGTTTCCCTGTACGAGATTGCCTATGCCGTCCACCGCAAACGGCTGCCCCTGAATTCTCCGACCAAGGAATTCATCGCCGCCATACAAACCAAGCTCGATATGGTCCCATTGACGCCCGGAATCGTAGTCTGTGCTGCGGAACTCCCGGACCCCTTCCACGGCGACCCCATGGACCGGATCATTGCCGCCACCGCCATCGTCATGGACTGCACGCTGATTACCCACGATGATCGAATTCGCCAGGCCAACGTCTGCAAAGTGATCTGGTAGGAGCGCTTACCGCAGCCTTTCCCGCACCTCGGGCCGCACCAGGTAGAAGAAGAACACCAGGTTCAGCAGTCCCTGCACCAGCGCGGCCCCCTGATGCAGGCTGGCGAAGATCCAGAGGTTATAAACCACCAGCAGGAACACCGCGCCCAGTGCCAGCGCCCAAGCCCAGCGCAGCAGCAGCGCAAGGCCGCCGCTGGCGGAGATAAAGCACGCCGCAAATACAAGAAACAGCGGGGGATAATGCCGACCTGCCACCACACCAAGAATGATCACCCCGGCCAGCGCCAGCAGGTAAAGGCTGATAAACGCCAGCCCCGGGAGCGCCAGCAGATCCCTCCAGGCTGAAAGGTCCTGCCGCGCCGGGCGAGCCTGGCCGTTCCTGCCGCCGTTGGTCCCGGGGTCCGTCATAGCGTATGCAGGTAGGCCAGCAGGTCGCTGAGCTGGTCGTCGGTCAGTTGCGTGGCGGGCATGTTGTTCCGCCCGTGCAGGATCACCTGCGCAAGCCGCTCGTCGGTGGGCGGCGCGCCCGAGGGCATGGCCCTCACCTTGGTCAGCGCCTGCAACCCCGGCCCGTTCAGAGGACGCGTCGTGGTGGGGTGGTGGCACCGGGCGCACTTCTGCTGATACACCTGCGCCCCGCGCGCCTCTTCCGCGGTCCACAGCGCCTCGGGCTTGGAGGGCGGCAGCGAACGGCAGCCGGTCGCCGGCTGCACTCCGGCAAGGCCGGCTGCGACCATCAGGACACTCAGGAAGCCAGGAACGAAACGCGTACGCATCTGCTTCCGATGATACAGGCTTACTCCGCCGCCGCTATGGCCTCGGCGATGCGGTCGATAGCCTGGACCTCGGCTTCGCTCCCCGGCCGGTGGCCGTTCACCAGAATCGAAAAGGCCAGGGTCTTGCCGCTCGCCGCCGTCAGGTAGCCGGAAAGCGCGTTCCCCTCGCTCGACGTGCCAGTCTTGGCCCAGAGCTTCCCCTTCAAGGCCGAGCCTCTGAATCGCCCGGAAAGCGTGCCGTCCACTCCGCCCACTGGCAGCGTCTCGCGCCACGCCGCTCCCCAGGGCTGCCGCGAGGCATAGGCAAGGAGCTGCGTCAAGGCGCGCGGCGCGATGCGGTCGTCCGGGCTCATGCCCGAGCCGTCGCAGAGAAAGAAGTCGGAGTCGTCCACTCCGGCGCCAACCAGAAACTGGCGCACCACCCGCGCGCCCTCGGCAAAGCTGCCCTCCGTCCCGTGCACCTTGCCCAGCAACCGCAGAAGCAGTTCGGCGTGCAGGTTCTGGCTCACTTTGTTGGTGACCGTGATGTCTTCGGCCACGGGCACGGAGACATGCCTGGCCAACACCTTGTAACCCTCCAGCGGCGCTGCCGCCGTTGCCACCCCGGAACGGCTCAGCTTGAGCGGCTGCGCCCGTTCGGCGCTGAAATCGCCTGAGTCGATCGAGTACTTGTGCCGGGAGGTGGCCGTTCCCGTCACGTTGACCCCGCGGCTGCGGAGCGCCTCCTTGAAGGCCGTCGCCGCAAACTCCGCCGAATCTTCGACCGCCAGCGCCGCATGGAAACCCGCTGAGGGCGCCATGCCCCAGGCGCGCACCAGCATCGATCCGGCCCGACGTTCGAGGCCCGGAGCGGCGGCGGGTTGCCTGGCCTGCGGGGCACCCGGCGCCGCGCTCTGCTCCGCTGCCGTCATGGCATTGTCCAGCGTGTAATAGTCCACATCCGGCGTCCACTCGGCGGCCGTCGCGGTCCCGCCCGGCGACTCCCGGTCTGCCGCAATCGTCAGCTCCGCCGTGTTCTCGTTGAAAGTGAGCGCGGAGACCGGTGCGCCATAGCTCCATTGCAGGTCGTCCCATGCCCAGGCCCGCCCATAAGGCTCGTAGAGAAAGTAAGTGTCGTCGCCCACCACGCTGCCATCCACTGTGCGCACGCCCGCCTGCTCCACCTGTTCGGCTAGCAGCGCCAGCACGTCCATCGCCTTGGGCGGCCGCTCTGCCTCGCCCGCGTTTGGAGCACTGCCGTTGGGTGCTGAGGATTTCAACTGCGTGGCAGTTCCGGGCTGATAGGGCTGAAGCTCGGTTACCGAACTCTGGCTGGCAGCGGTCTGGCCCGCTGCGGGCGGGTTTGCGGCAGCCGGAGCCGCGCCCTGCTGACCGGCCTCCGGCTCCCGGTACGGATAGCGCCGCGCGCTCAGCGTCGGATCGCCCGCGCCCAGCAGGATCAGGTCGCCGTGCAGCACTCCCTGGCTGTCGATCTCGCCGCCGGCCACCACGTTCGTGGTCCAGGTCAGCGTCTCCACCGGCAGCAGAGCATAGGCCGCGGCGGTAGTCGCCAGCTTGGCGTTTGAGGCCGGAGTAAACAGCCGCCCCTCGTTCAATCCATAAAGCAGCTGTCCATCGAGCGCCGTCACGCTGATGCCGAACTCCGCGTGGCTCAGCGCCGGCTCGGCCAGAATCGCACCGATGCGCTCCGCCAGCGGCCCCTTGGACGGAACAACGCGCGCCGCCGGCTGCGCCGCGGGCCTGGCGCCGCTTTGCCCCGCGGCCTGCGCAAACAGCGCCGCTGAAGGAACCAGAGCCGCCGCCAAAAGAAGCAGCGGAATTCGCCGAAAGGGTTTCATGGTGGGAGTGTAGCAGGAGGCACACGGGAGTGCGGCGTACCATCGAAAGAAGAGAGAGTTTCCCTGATTGAGCAGCGCGGGAAAGGGGAAGCGGAGTTTTGACCTGTGAGCGAGGCTGGAGCGAACAGACCGCTTAAACGCAGGGTGGCCGAATGGCGGTTGCGCACGCGCTCGCTCGAATTGGGCAGGCGCACGCTCATTATGGGCGTGGTCAACGTCACGCCCGACTCCTTCAGCGACGGCGGGCTCTTTCTCACTCCGGAAGCGGCCGTTGCGCACGCTCTGCGACTGCTCGACGAAGGGGCCGGCATCCTCGACATGGGCGCGGAGAGCACGCGGCCCGGATCGCGCGCGGGGGGCGCAGCGGGCTCGGAGTCTGCTCCGGCGGTCAGCGCCGAAGAGGAGCAGGCCCGCCTGCTGCCGGTCCTCGAAGGGATTCTGGCCGCCCGGCCCCAGGCAATCGTCTCGGTGGATAGCTACAAGGCCGCGACGGCGCGCGCCGCCCTCGCCGCCGGCGCCGAGATCGTCAACGACGTGAGCGGCTTCCGGTGGGATTCCGTAATGGCAGCCGCCTGCGCCGGATTCAAGTGCGGCGTGGTGCTGATGCACACGCGCGGACGCCCCGAAGATTGGCGCACCCAGCCGCAACTGGCTCCCGATGAACTGCTGGCCGCGGTGCGCTCGGGGCTGGCGGCGAGCCTGGCCGTTGCCGCCCAGGCAGGCATCGAGCCCCAGTCCATCGTGCTCGATCCCGGCTACGGCTTCGGCAAGCGCTTCGACGAGAATTACACGCTGCTCGCCCGCCAGGCGGAACTGCTCGCCCTCGGCCGTCCGCTGCTGGCCGGCCTGAGCCGCAAATCCTTCCTTGGCCGCACGCTCGCGCCGCTCCATGCCGGGAAGGACGCTCCGGTCGAAGCGCGGGAAGCGGCCAGCCTCGCAGCCATGGTCGCCGCCATCCTTCACGGAGCTTCCATCGTCCGCGTCCACGCCGTTCGCCCCGCGGTTGAAGCGGCGCTGATCGCGGATGCGGTGTTGGGGAACCGGACGTAACTCCCACCCGCAAAAAGTCGCCGCGGCGACACGCGGCGAGGGAGGGGCACCCGGCCACGCCTCGCTCATTTGTTACTGATGGGACCTGTGCCACCTGCCTCCCAATGCACTTCAGCGGCCTATGAACTCCGCTGGACCGCCACGATCCATCCGCGGTTCTCGGTCTGATTACGGGTGACGCACGTAAAGCCGCTGGCCTGCAGGTGAGCAATCAACACTTCCTCCGTGTTCGCTTTCCACAAATCGCCGTGGTAGAGCACAAGCATCCTATCGATCCGCCGCAACAACTCCGCAGGCGAGCCAAGAAGGATGGGAAACTCCGCGCCCTCACAATTGAATTTGACAAAATTGCATCGGACGATGCCGTTCTCCTCGAAAAACTCCTGCAGCGTGCAGCTTTCTACCGTCTCACTGCTCGCCGACTGTTGGTGCACCACTGAGTGGCCCCAGTTCTCAGCATCGTGGTAGAGGGTGCAGACTCCGCGCTTGCCGGAGAGCGCGAGGTGATGCGCGCGGAGGTTTGTCTTCCGATTGAGCGCCACATTCATGCTCAAAAAGTCGAAGGTGTCCTGGCAGGCCTCGATGGCGTGGACAGTGCCCCGCGGCGCCTTTGATGCAGCCAGCACCGCGAAGGCGCCGATGTGAGCGCCAACGTCGAGAATGATGTCCGTCTCGGAAGGCTTATACTCGGGAACTCCGGAGAAGAAGATGTCGTGGTGGAAACTTGCCTTCAAGACATCTTCATCGACTGTTCCGGGCCGATAAGCCATCTCAAAACCGTCGAAGTTGCGGATTCTCAGTGTGGAAGAGTGGCCGATTCCGCCCACCTCGGACAAAGCCTCCGAGAGCCGGTACGCCGTCGATTTTGCGGCCTTTTTCAGCCGTCGTGGAAGGAGCTTGGAGACGGCCCGCTTGAAGGCATGCAGGAACGGCATATTGATCCTCTGATTCGAAACGAGAGGTTCTCGATTCCGGATACTCAACCGGGCAAACCCGGCTGGTGCCCCGGGGCTGGCTTCTCAGACCTGGGATCGCCCCCACCTGGCGTCAATTTATATTCCGAAGAACAAATACCTCAATGACCAAGATCGCAATAAACAGAAACTTAAGTCCAACTGCCATTCTGTACTTGAATTTCACTTGCGCGGGTAGACCTCTTAGAAAGCGCTCACGTTGCAAACTTTCCTTGAAATCGTATAAGAATCCCAGATCGCTCACATACTTCAAGGGTTGCACAGCCTCCTCTGTCAATTGCAGCTTTAGCTTACGTTCCCAGTACGCGAAGAACATTGAGACCGCGAATGTTGCGGAGAGTATTACGACCTTAAATGCGAACACAGGCGCCCCGCTTCCCATCCCTCTCGTCCGGCTTCACCCCACCACCGGCAGGCCGGCCAGGGCCATGGCGATCTCCTCGGCCGGATAGTCGTAGTTCTCCAGCTTGCCGGCGTGGTATGCGATGTAGGACTGCATGTCGAAGTGCCCGTGGCCGCTGAGGCCGAAGAGGATCGTCTTCCCCTTGCCTTCTTCCTTGGCAAGCTGGGCCTCGCGGAGGGCGGCGGCGATGGCGTGGTTGGATTCCGGCGCGGGAATGATGCCCTCGGCGCGGGCAAACTGAACGCCGGCGGCGAAGGCGTCAAGCTGTTGAACCGAAGTGGCTTCAATCAATCCCAGGTCCATGGTGTGCGAGACCAGCGGACCCATGCCGTGGTAGCGCAGGCCGCCAGCATGAATCCCCGGAGGCATGAAGGTGCTGCCCAGCGTGTGCATCTTGACCAGCGGGGTCAGATGGCCGGTATCGCCAAAGTCGTAAGTGAATCTGCCCTTGGTGAGGCTGGGGCAGGCGGCCGGCTCCACGGCCACGATGCGGGCATGGCTCTGGCCCTTGAGGTTGCGGCCCACGTAAGGCATGGCCAGGCCGGCAAAGTTCGATCCGCCGCCCGCGCAGGCGATCACAACGTCCGGGTCATCGCCGGCCAGCGCCATCTGTTCAATGGCTTCCAGGCCGATGACGGTCTGGTGCAGCAGCACGTGGTTCAACACGCTGCCCAGCGCGTACTTGGTGTTGGGGTCCTTCGCGGCCACTTCCACGGCCTCTGAGATGGCGATGCCGAGGGAGCCGTTGGAGTCGGGATGCCGGGCGAGAATGGCGCGGCCCGACTCCGTCTCGGTGCTGGGGCTGGCGGTGACGCTGGCGCCGAAGGTCTCCATCATGGCGCGGCGGTAGGGCTTCTGGTCATAGCTCACGCGCACCATGTAGACCTTGCACTCCAGCCCGAAAAAGGCGCACGCCATGGCCAGCGCCGATCCCCACTGGCCGGCTCCGGTCTCAGTGGAGAGCCGCTTGGTGCCCTCCTGCTTGTTGTAGTAGGCCTGGGCGACGGCGGTGTTGGGCTTGTGCGAGCCGGCGGGGCTGACTCCCTCGTATTTGTAATAGATACGGGCGGGCGTATCCAGGGCCTGCTCCAGGCGGCGGGCGCGATAGAGCGGCGATGGACGCCACTGGGCATAGATCTGGCGCACCTCGCCGGGAATCTCGATCTCCCGCTCCCTGCTGACCTCCTGAAGAATCAGCGCCATGGGAAAGAGCGGGGCCAGGTCGGCGGGGCCGATGGGTTGCAGCGTGCCGGGATGCAAGGGCGGCGCCATGGGCTTGGGCAGGTCGGCGGCGATGTTGTACCAGGCAAGTGGGATGCGGGATTGCGGCAGATTGTACTGGATGGTTTCCATGCCCGGAATTGTATCAGCGGCGAGGGGCTTTTTGCCGTGACAACACGCGCGGCCCGCTGCCCGGGAATCGGACAAAGCGGGCGAGGCGTGTATTTTGGGGATTGTATCGATGCGGTGGTGAGCGGATGGCGCGAGTGGCGGTGGTGGGAGTGGGGGCGGTCGGCGGGGTGCTGGCGGCGCTGCTGGAGACGGCGGAAAGGCATGAGATTACGCTGTGCACGCGGCGGGCGCTGGACGAGTTGACGGTGAAAACGCCGGAAGGAGTGGTGCGGGTCGATGCGCGCAACCTGACCGATGCGGCGCGGGCCGAGGCGGTCGATTGGGTGCTGGTGGCGACCAAGACCTATGACGCGGCGGGCGCAGGGGCCTGGCTGCGGAGGTTGGCGGCCGATGGAGCGCCGGTGGCCGTGGTGCAGAACGGGGTGGAGCATCGGGAACGGTTCGCGCCGTACGTGGCGGCGGAGCGGATTGTGCCGGTGGTGATCGACTGCCCGGTGGAACGGCAGCCGGATGGAACAGTCGCGCAGCGCGGAGTGGCGCGAATGAAGGTGGAAGCGGGGCCGCTGGGGCGCGAGTTCGCGGAGCTGTTCAGGGGGAGCGCGGCGGAGGTTGAGCTGACTGAAGACTTCAAGACGGCGGCGTGGCGGAAGCTGTGCATTAACGCGCCGGGAGCGCTGAACGCGCTGACGATGAAGCCGGCTGGGGTGTTCCGGGATGCGGAGCTGGGACGGGTGGCGCTGGAGATGGTGCGCGAGTGCGCGGCGGTGGGACGCACGGAGGGCGCGCGGCTGGACGACTCGGTGGCGCAGCAGGTGCTGGACGGGTATCGCGCGCAGCCGGGGGATTCGATCAACTCGATGCTGGCGGACCGGCTGGCGGGACGGCCGATGGAGATCGACGCGCGCAATGGAGTGATTGTGCGGCTGGGTGAGAAGCACGGAATCGAGACGCCGCTGAACCGCATGGCGGCGGCGGTGCTGGAACAGGCAGGGGCCGGGTAGCCGGAGTCCCCGATCCCGATGTCCCGCGTTACGTTATGTCTTCAGTGTCGTAGACGGGTTCGGCGGCGCGCTTCTTGGGGACGCCGTGAACGCTGGAGAGCAGGTCTTCGACCACGTCCTCAAGCTGGCGCTGGTTTTCGATGACGGCGCTCATGCTCTTCAGGTCGTCGGGCTCCACAACGTGTTCAACCAGGGCGACGGCGTGGCACTGGGCTATGTGGTCGAGGCCCAGGCCCTCGGGGGTCTTGGCCTTGATGCTCACCTGGTCGATGTCGATCTCCAGAAGGTCGGCGACGCGGGCGCGCATCTCCGGGGCGATGGGAGAGATCTTGGGAGCGGCCAGGATGAGCGTGGTGTCGATGTTGACGATGCGGAAGCCGGCGTTTTGCAACTCTTCGATGGCCAGGTTGATGAAGATGGCGGAGTCGGCGTTTTTCCACCGGGAGTCGCCGGGGGGGAAGAAGCTGCCGATGTCGCCGGCTGCCACGGCGCCCAGCAGGGCATCGGTGATGGCGTGCAGCAGCACGTCGCCGTCGGAGTGGCCGGCCAGGCCTTCGGGGTGGTCGAGCGTGAGTCCGCCGATGCGCAAGGGCACGCCTGGCGTAAAGACGTGCGAGTCATAGCCAAATCCGATGCGTGTTTCCATGATCTTCGTGCCTGCCCTCTTAATTGCCGCTACTCTTGCCTATCGAGAACGTGCCGGTGCACTCCATGTCACCAGTGCCATCGGCATGGACTATACCGGAGCAGGTACCGCTACCCTTGATGGATTTGTATCTTCCGGTACCGCTTTCAAGATTCCATCGTTGCGAGAAAGGCTTTGTGATGTCTGTTGAGAAGGAGCCTTCATAGGAGTAGTACACCTTGTCTCCATTCTTCATTGTCACATTCATGCGGCCATGTACGCTCACGGATGCATTCAGCATCTCCTGGAACTCTGTAAAGTCGCTCTCGTCTTCCGGGAAACCTGCGTCGCTTGCCGTCGATTTGCAACTTCCTTGGATGATCGTATAGTTGTGATTCAGTGCGTCGCCCACGGCCAGGGTGTGGAACGCCGATGGTTTCGGGCAGCGCCACTTCGTATTGACCCTGTTCTGCGCCAACGCAGCGGAAGCCGACAAGAGCAAGGCAAATGCAACCCAAACCATCTTTCTCATTCGGATCCTTCCCGTGTCATGGGGACCGAAAACTCTTCCTTTTGATTCTCCCTCTTACCGGGCGCGCTGGCGGAGATAAAACTCGGCCAGCTCCAGGTCGCTTTGCTGGGTAATCTTCAGATTAACCTGAGAACCGTGAACCACAGCTACAGGATGGCCGGCGCGCTCCACGACCGCAGCCTCGTCCGTGCCGACAAAGCCGTCGGCCGTGGCCTCGGCGAAGGCCTGTCGCAGCAGCCCGTAGCGAAAGCCCTGCGGGGTCTGCGCCAGCACGACGACCTCGCGGGGAATGGTGGAGGTGATGATGGCGCCGTGGGCCGTGCGCTCCACCTGCTTGATGGTGTCCACGGCCGGCAGGCCGACGATGGCCGCGCCGAACTTGGCCACCGCATCGATTGTCCGGTCGATGGTGGCGGCGTCGATGAGCGGGCGCACGGCGTCGTGGACCAGCACGATGTCGTCGGGCTGGGCGGGGAGAGCGGCCAGGGCGTGAGAGACCGATTCCTGACGGCTGTCGCCGCCTTCGACCACCTGCGCGCGGCTCGAAAGGCCGTACTCGGCGATCTGGGCCTGGACGCGCTCGATCTCGGTCTTGCGCACCGCCACACAGATGGCCGTCACCCGCTCCACCGCGGCAAAGGCGCGCAGCGAATGGATAAGGATGGGCAGACCGTTGAGGGCGAGAAACTGTTTGGGCTGCGGGCCGGCCATCCGGGTGCCGAGACCCGCAGCGGGAAGAATCGCGAATACTTGCATTACGGGTGGAGTATACAACGGCGAAGCCTCAGATGGAACAGGAATTGCAGGAAAGAACGCGGCGGGGTTCGCGGCTTCTTACCCTTTTGCCAGACCGGGGCGCTGGCGCGCCAACTTTGCGTGCCGGGATCGAAACAGGAGGCGAAAGGATGGGCGCTCCGCTCAGGATCGTCATGCCGGGGTACACGGGGAAGGCGCAGGGCAATCGCATTTGAACCAGAGAAGGGTTTCCGGTCCATTTCGGAGCGCCCCTCCGGGGCGCCATCGATGAATTGGCGGCCTACCCAGGGCTTCCGCCCTGGGCTATTCTCGTGTCGCCCCTCCGGGACGAGGTTTGTTCGCGACGGAATATACACATTGCGATCAACTTCGGTTTTATATGCGATTGCCCTCGGGGAAGGCGAGACAACCGGGCATTGAGGCGCGCCGGCGTCTTATCATTTTGGGATGCGCCCAACGCTTTCCATCGACGCGACGCTGCTCAAGCCCGGTCTGAGGCTGGCCGTGGGTCTATCCGGCGGCGCGGACTCGGTTGCCCTGCTACGCGCCCTTGCCCAGAGGAGCGGCGAGCTGGGGCTGGTGCTTCATGCCGCGCACCTGCACCATGGGCTGCGCGGCGCGGAGGCCGACGCCGACCTGGAGTTTGCCCGCGCGCTGGCGGCGGAGCTGGGCCTGGCATTCCACCAGGCTCGGGTGGAGACGGCGGTCGAGGCCGCGCGAAGCGGGGAATCCATCGAGGAGGCCGCGCGAAGGCTGCGCTACGGGTGGTTCCGGCAACTAATGGCGTCGGGCGAGGTGGAGGCAGTAGCCACGGCCCACACCCGCGACGACCAGGCGGAGACCGTGTGCGCCAAGTTTCTGCGCGGCGCATGGACCGAGGGGTTGAGCGGGATTCATCCGGTGGTCGAGTTCAAGGAGGGACGGATTCTGCGTCCGCTGCTGGGAACGACGCGGGCGGAGGTCGAGGCATTTCTGCGCGGGTTGGGGCAGGGCTGGCGGGAGGACTCGTCGAACCGTCACCTGACCTTTACGCGCAACCGGCTGCGGCACGAACTGCTGCCGCTGCTGGAGGGCTGGAATCCGCGGCTGCGCGAGCACCTGGCGCAGATGGCCGCGCTGGCCCGCGACGAGGAGGCATGGTGGCAGGGGGAGATGGCGAGGCTGGCGCCGCAGTTGCTGCTGCCGGGCCGCCCGGTTCGGGGCGGGGGACGCGCCGCCGGGAATGGCCTGGGACTGGAGGTGAAGAAGCTGGCCGCGCTGGCTCCGGCGGTGCAGCGGAGGCTGCTGCGGTACGCGGCGGAGCAGTTGGGCGCGGCGCCGGATTTTCTGTCCACCGAGGCGCTCAGGGCGCTGGCGCTCACCGGCCGGGCCGGGCAGAGGTGTGAGCTGGCCCAGGGACTCAAGGGCGAGCGAACTCCGCGGGAGTTGCGCCTGGAGGTGGGGGCGACCGCCGAAACGAAGGGGATGACGCCCGAGTACGCCGGGACGGTTCCGGGTGAAATTGAGGCTCCGGCCTTCGGGCTGCGGCTGCGGATCGAGGTTGCGGCGTCCTCCGGGCCGGCTGATGGCCGGACGGCACCGCCGGGCACGGTTGCGCGGCTGAGGAACTGGAGGTCCGGCGACCGAGTCAGGCTGCGCCACTCCGGCGGCCCGCGCAAGGTGAAGGAGGTGCTGGAGCGGCTGCGGGTTACGGGCAGCCGGCGGGCGGTCTGGCCGGTTCTTGAGGTGGAAGGCCGCATCGTGTGGATGCATGGAGTGGAGTTGGAGCCGGAGGAGGGAATCGTCCTGGCGGCTATGCCTCTGGAGCCGGCCTCTCACGAGCCGTGCAACCCGCAGTCTCCGGCAAACGGAGCCGCGGGGAAGGGGTAACGGCGCGGATGCCGGGTTGAAATCCGCGGCGGGGTGGTTTCAGGTTTTGCGGCTTGAGAGTACAATTTGAGTTACTGCTTATCCGCGCGGCAAGGATGGGTGTCTGCCGTCAAAGTATTGCGCTTTTTCTGTGACTTAAAGGAATGGGCGAGCGTCTATAAGGGATGATGGAGGCGGTGCTGGAGGTCTGTTGAACGGCTTCTTCGCCGCCGGGAAAGAGGGATCCTGGTGAATTCGACCGTCAAAGGGGTCATGTTCTGGGCCGTGATCATCGCCTGCCTGGTGGTTCTTTTGACCTTTTGGCAAAGGAATGCGGTCGCGGGCAAGGTGGCGGAGATCTCCTACTCCGACCTATACAGCAAGGCCAAGCAAGGGCTGGTCTTCGATGCGGAGGTGCAGGGCGGCGAACTGCACGGTCACATGAAGGCCACGCCCAAGGACGAGTTCCACACCCATGTGGGTGAACATTACGAGAATCTAGAAGCCGCGCTGCTGGCCACCGATGCCCAATTCACCAAGAAGCCGGAGCAGAGCAACTTCCCCTTGCAATTGCTCTTCAATATCGGTCCGATCCTGCTCATTGGCTTCTTTTTCTTCTTCTTCATGCGGCAGATGCAGTCGGGCGGCAACAAGGCGCTTTCGTTTGGCAAGAGCCGCGCGCGGCTGCTCTCGATGCAGCAGAAGAAGGTTACGTTCAAGGACGTGGCCGGCGTGGATGAGGCCAAGGAAGAGCTGAAGGAGATTATCGAATACCTGCGCGAGCCGCAGAAGTTCCAGAAGCTGGGCGGGCGCATTCCCAAGGGCGTTCTGCTGGTAGGTCCTCCCGGAACGGGCAAGACGCTGCTGGCGCGGGCCGTGGCCGGCGAGGCTAACGTCCCGTTTTTCTCCATCTCCGGCTCCGATTTTGTGGAGATGTTTGTGGGCGTGGGCGCCAGCCGCGTCCGCGACCTCTTCGAGCAGGGCAAGAAGAACGCTCCCTGCATCATCTTCATCGACGAGATCGACGCTGTGGGCCGGCATCGCGGCGCGGGCCTGGGCGGCGGCCACGACGAGCGCGAGCAGACGCTGAACCAGTTGCTCGTCGAGATGGACGGATTCGAATCCAACGACGGTGTGATCCTCGTGGCGGCCACCAACCGGCCCGACGTGCTGGACCCGGCGCTGCTGCGCCCAGGGCGCTTCGACCGCCGCGTGGTGGTGGGCCTGCCCGATGTGCGCGGCCGGGAAGAAATTCTGCGCGTGCATGTGAAGAAGGTCCCGGTCTCCGACGATACGAACCTGAACGTTCTGGCGCGGGGAACGCCCGGATTCAGCGGCGCGGACTTGGCCAATATGGTCAACGAGGCTGCCCTGAACGCCGCTCGCATGAACCGCAAGCAGGTTACGATGTACGACTTCGAGCTGGCCAAGGACAAGGTGCTGATGGGCGCCGAGCGGAAGTCGATGCTGCTGACCGAGGAGGAGAAGCGTGTGACCGCCTATCACGAGGCCGGCCACGCGCTGGTGTCGTTCCGGCGCGAGCACTCCGACCCCATCCACAAGGTGACCATCATTCCCCGCGGCATGGCGCTGGGCGTGACCATCTTCCTGCCCGGCGACCGGCACAATTACACGCGCGAGTACCTGGAAGCGAATCTGGCCATTGCCTACGGCGGGCGCGTGGCGGAGGAGATATTTCTTAACCAGATGTCCACCGGCGCGGGCAGCGACATTGAAAGCGCTACCGACCTGGCCCGGCGCATGGTCTGCGAGTACGGGATGAGCAGGCTGGGTCCGCTCACCTTCGGCAAGAAGGAAGAGCAGATCTTCCTGGGCCGCGAGATCGCGCAGCACAGGGACTTCAGCGAGGAGACGGCACGCCAGATCGACCTGGAGGTGCGGCGGCTTATCGACGAGGCCTATCAATCGGCTCACACGATCGTCGAAACCCATGCGGACGCCATGCACCGCATCGCCGGAGCCCTGCTGGAGCGCGAGACCATCGACGCCGAAGAGGTGAAGATGCTGATCGAGGGCAAGGCGCTGCCTCCCATCCGCTCCGTGTTGGCCTCGCCTACCGACAAAGGCAGCGAGGACGTGCAGCATGTACTCAAGCCGGAAACCCGCGGCGGACCGAACTACCCCGAGGGCTCACCGTCACCGGCATAGCACGCTTCCTGCCTTGATGCAGACAGCGGGGCCGCTCACAATGAGTGGCCCCGTTTGCGTTGGGGCGAACCGGGGACGCGTCGCGCGCCTCTCATGGGCGGAACTTGCCTTCCGGACTTGATGGCGAGAGGGTAAACTGTCGTCGTGTCCATAGGGCAGCGCGCCGTCGCAAGGCGGATTCCTGCCGGCGATTCATCTGAGAGGCAGTTTGACCCCTTGAGAACCTCGCGCAGTCTTTCCTTTGTCTGGTCCGTTCTGCTGGCTTGCTCGGCGCTGCCGGGCATGGCCGCCGGGCAGGCCGCGCCCATGGATTTGAAGTTCGATTTCAGCGCCGGCCGCGGCAGGCCCGGCTACACGCGAGTCGCCCCGTCGGACGTTTGCTCCGACGATGCCGGCTATGGCTTCGAGCCCGGCGCGCAGGTCGCTACAGGCGACAGCGGCAACACCACCACCAGCGACCGGCCGTTCCTGTTTTCCGCCAAAGTGCCGGAGGGCAACTTCTATGTGACGGTCCGGTTTGGCGACTCCGCCGCCGCGACCACTACCACCGTCAAAGCGGAGTCTGGCCGCCTCATGCTGGAACGTGTTCAGGTTCCCGCCGGCCAGGTCGTCGAGCGCACCTTCACCGTCAATGTCCGCACCCCAAAACTGCCCAAGCTGCCGGCCAACGCCATCGGGCGCGAAGAGATAACCTTGGACCAGTTCGACTTGAGCAATGCGCGCGACTGGGACAACAAGCTGACCATTGAAATCGTCAGCCCTCATGCCGCACTGCGCTCCATCGAAATCGTCCCGGCGCCGGCTGTCGCCACCGTCTTCATCGCCGGCGATTCCACCGTCGCCGACCGCGACGACGGCGGCGATGTCAGTTGGGGACAGTTGCTCCCCCGCTTCCTCAAGCCGGGCGTTGCCGTTTCCAACCACGCGCAGTCCGGCGAGACGCTCAAGTCCTTCGCCAACTCCTTGCGCCTGGACAAGATCCTGAGCCAGATGAAGAAGGGCGACTATCTCTTCATCCAGTTCGCGCACAACGACTCGAAGGAAGCCTGGCCGCAGACCTATGTGGAGCCGGAGACCACTTACAAGGCCTATCTGAAGGTCTATATCGCCGAGGCCCGCCTGCGCGGCGCGACGCCGGTGCTGGTCACGCCCATGGATCGCGGCGTTCGCGGCACGGGCGCGCCCACCCACGGCCATGACGGTTATCCCGAGGCGATGCGCGAAGTGGCCGCTGAGGAAGAGGTTCCGCTCATCGACATGTATGACATGAGCATCGCTTTGTATAGAGCCGCCCGCGCCGACGCCCCCAAGATTCTGGCCGATGGAACCCACTCCACGGCCTATGGCGGCTATGAATTCGCCAAGTGTATCGTGATGGGCATCAAGCAGAACGGCCTAGATCTCGCCAACTTTGTCGTGGACGACTTCAAGGACTTCGATCCCGCTCGTCCCGACTCCGAGGCTGCGCTCAAGCTGGGCGAGATATTCAGCGAAGGCGGAAGCGGGCATGGGACCCGTGGCGAAACCGGTGGCGCGGCGCCCGCGGCGAATCCCCCGGCGAATCCTCGTTAGAGAATTCTCACGGATCATGGGGATGCTGTTCGCGCCCCACTCTCGCCGCGGGCATCCTGCGGTTTTACTATCCGTGGCTGGATCAATAAAATGAAGACGCAGCGATCTCCATCCCAGGATTCCCCTCCCATGACCGACGCGCTGAAGTCCACGCTTGTTTCTTCTCTTGAAGCCGCCGCCGCACAGGCCGGGCTGGTTCTTGTCTCGGCCACCGCGGGCAGCGACTTCCACGGCCGGCCCACGTCGGTCTTCGAGCTGGGCCTGGCCGGCTCCGCGGTCCCCGGCCGCGCGCTGCGCTTGGAGCTGAGCGAGGCCTTCGACTTCGGCCAGCCGCGCCTGCTGCCGGCCATGGCGGCCCACCTGGCTGCCGAGGCCAAGCGTCTGCGCAATCCGCGGCCCGAGTGCTACGTCACCCTCGGCGGCCTGCCCATGGCCTTCGGGCAGTTTCAATGGCCTTTCCACCGCTCGACCTCCCGCGCCGACACCTATATCGTCCACGGCGAAGTTCACCTGGCCGACGGCGGGGCGCATAACCTGCACGCCAAGGTCGCCGCCTCGGTAACCCAGACCTTCGCGGAGATTCTGCCCTCGATGGAGCAGCCCTGCGCGGAGAGCTTCGTCTACAACGCGGTGCGTAAGACGGTGGACATGGGCCAGCTTGAATTCATCAGGAGCGGCAACCGCCAGCCGGTGCATGTGACCACGCGCTACTACAGCCGCTGGCAGAAGAAGTTCCTGTTCACCGAAACCAGCGACGCCGAGCGGCTGGAATACCTGCTGCGCAAGGTTTACTGGCTGAGCGGCGTGCTGGGCGAGGGGCAGCCGGTGTGGATCGCCGACCCGAGAGACGCGCAGTATCTGAACACGACCGAAGAGGACTTGCTGCACATGGCCGGGAACAAGGCCGGCGATGGGCTGCTGGCCCTCGATGGCGAGTTTGCCGCAGCCACGCCGACGCTGCTGGCCCGAGCGCCGCAATACCAGGCCGCGCTCGAAGCCGCGCTGAACTTTACCAAGCCGCAGTTCAATGAGTCGATGCGCTCCGGGCATGCGAACATGTAGGCGCAGACAGCGCCCCGCGCTATCGGAGGCACGCGCTCCGCTGTTGGCCATGCATCCCGCATTGGCGCGAGAACGGGTCACACGGGAACCTTTTCCGCGCCGCTCGTGTCCAAAGAAACAAGGGGGCTGCCGCCAACAGGCGGGCCGCTGAACGTGTAACCTGAAGACGGGAGCGTTGTGCCGGTGCGTTGGATTGCAGTTGCGGCTGGTTCGATTTGTGCGGTGGCTCTGTTCGGGAGCGCGGTCCCGGTCGATGCGCAGCCCGCGCCGGCAAAGGCCCCGGCTGCGCAGGGCGCGACGCACCTGATGCTCCCGCCCGTGCCCGAGCGGCTGCTGCCGGACTCCTTTGCCGGGTGGGTGGCGGCGGAGCGGCCCCGGACGGTGACCGACCCCGCCCAGGCCGATGCGGAGAACGCCGCGGCGCTGAAGGAGTACGACTTGACCGACGCCGCGCTGGCCAGCTACAAACGCAGCGGCGAGACGCTCAGCCTACGCGCGCTACGCTTCCACGACGCCAGCGGAGCCTATGGCGCGTATACCTTCTACCGGCAGAATGGCTGGCCCAGGGAGGAGATCGGCTCGGGCGCCACGTCAAACCACAACCGGGTGCTCTTCTGGCTGGGCAACATGATGGTGGATGCGAATTTCTCCCGCATCGGCCCCATGTCCGGCGCGGAGATGCGAGAGCTTGCCGGTCTCCTGCCCGTCTCCGGCGGAGGCAGTGCGCTGCCGCCTCCCATACTGAGCAACCTGCTCAAGGCTTCGCTGGACGGTCAGACGACCCACTATGCGCTGGGGCCAGCGAGCTATGCGGGGGCGGGCGGAGTGCTGCCGGCTGACCTGGTCGGCTTCGATCGCGGCGCGGAGGCCGTGACCGCAACCTATTCGCTGCGCTCCGGCCCGGCCACGCTCACCATCATCGACTACCCCACGCCACAGATGGCCGCCGCGCAGGAGACCAGGATTCGCGCCTTTCTCAAGGCGGGCAGCCCCAAGCCCGGCGACCAGGCCCTGCCGCCCTGGCCCAAGCCGCTCATGGACTCCGACCAGGCATCGCTCGAGGTGCGCCGCAGCGGGCCGCTGGTGGCCGTTGTGAGCGGCGACGCGATTCCCGAGGAGAGCCACAAGCTGCTGGCAACAGTACACTTCGAGGCCGATCTCACCTCCATCCCCCAGCCCACGGAGTCGGAAGTGGCCAAGACCGGCAAGGTGCTTTTGGGCATCGTCTTGATGGTGGTCATCGGGTTCAGCGCCGCCATTCTGCTGGCGCTCTTCCTCGGCGGTGGGCGCGCCCTCTACCGCATCGCGCGCGGAAAACCGGTCTCCTCGGTCAACGACATTGAGTTCATCCGCCTCGGCCTGAGCGAAGTATGGGTCGAATCGGTACGGGCAGTGGACAAGCCGCCGGCGAAGGGTTGAAGCGATTTATAAATCCGTGGAAAACGGGGAACAAACCCGAGGAAACACCCTGAAATGAAGGAGTTGCGCGGGCGCAGGAAAGGCGAAGGCGCGTTGAATCCCGATTCCATCCGTTTTCCGGGAATGCCCATTAACTGATTGAAAATAAAAAGCTTATTCAGTTTCTGAATCCTCCTTGACACGCTCTCCACAGACTCATAGTATGCAGCCAGAAAGTTCTGATGGCTTTGCCTCCGTTGGAACTATTCTCCCTGAGGAAGGAGCTGCCCTGTTGCCGGGCGGCTCTTTCCGTCTTTGGAGGGTTTACCGCTCGGCGTCGTCCGGCTTCCCATTCGAGTCTGCCGGCGGATCGGTCCACTGGTTCCCGCATGCCTCGCAGAGCCAGGCGTTGGCCGGCTCCACGCTCTCCAGCACCGGGTCTTCGGCCTCGCACTTCGGGCATTTGGGCGGTTCAAACTCCGGCGGCTCCATGCGGGATTGATCGACGATCTCCGGCGGGACGGGCCTGGCGGCAATCTCGCGCGCCTCGTCAAGCTGATCGGCGGCGACCAGGACGCGGGGATAGATGATTCCTGATCCCGGCCGTTCGATCCAGCTCTCGATTCCCGCCCGCCTCAGCACCTCGTAGATCTGCCAGGCCTGTTCGCGGTCGTCACACTCGCAGAGCATCGTCTTCCAGGTGTACTCCAGCGGGAGATCGTCTTCCCTGTCCGCGCCGGGAACGCCGAATTCGATTCCGCCGGCATCCGGATCGACGGAGCTGGCCCATCGCGGAGGTGCGGGACGATCTGAATTTGCTTGCGCCTGGCCCGCGGCTCGCGGCTCATCCAGGCCGCGATTCCTCATCTCGCTGTGCAAAACCTGCTGCGCCGTTTCGGTCAGGTCGACGAAATCGGCTGCCAGTTGCAGCAGTTCTCCGTCGCTTATCTCGCGGTAATGCTCCGTGAGCCTTTGCCAATCCTCTGCGGGGTTCACTTGCATGAGGAGCAGTATAGCCGCTTTACCCTCGGCGAACATCAGGATAGAATCAACTGAGCAAGCCGACGTAGCTCAGCTGGTAGAGCAGCTGATTCGTAATCAGCAGGTCGTCAGTTCAAATCTGACCGTCGGCTCCATGTCAGTTTCGATTCTTACATTTACTACGAATAGAATGGCCTCTCAGTTAAGAGAGGCCATCTTCTGTAAGGTGCGTGTTCTGTCAAACGATTCTCTCTGATGGCGCAGCGGTCAGATCAGGCGACAAGTGAGCGTATCGGGCTGGCATGGCAATGCTCTTGTGACCTGCCAGCGTTTGAATCTTCTTGATAGACACCCCCGCTATGGCCAACCAGGAGCAAGACGTGGGCCTGTTGTTGCGCCAAGTGTAATCCGCTATACCTGCCTCTTTAAGTGCCGGTTCGAACCGCCAGCGGCAGGTCGCAAATTGACCGGGGAGCGGGAGTACCGGGTCCGAAGACTTGTGGGATACGCTGGGCCTACCGGCCCGGCCCGGCTTGCCAACGGGCCGCTCGACAGAAGCCGATTTTCAGCCGATCACTGGCAGCCCAATGACAGGGGAGCAAGCTCTCAACCGAGATAAGAATCAAACAACTCTGTAAACGTATGAATATAAATGAATTAAGTGGTGGGCAGTGAGGGGCTCGAACCCCCGACTTCCTGCTTGTAAGACGGATCGGTGGTTATTCTCTCATTGTCTCCCACTTGCTTCAACTACCGCAGAATCAAGGGTTTATGTCCGTCGCTGGCCGCCCGTTATTTCTGCCAATCTCTCTCAATTTCTGCCTAGACTACCCGCAGTTTTCACCGCAGTATCCAGACAGACCATTTTGGCGAACCAGACCCCGAAGACCCATTGAGACCCTATTTTGCCGTCTGCGGCACGATCTTCTCCAGTTGCGCGACCTGCGACTTCATCAAATCCGCGGCGGGCCCAGGGGGTGTGTAGGTAAGGCAGTGGCGCAGATGGTCGAGCGCTTCTTTGTATGCCCCTCTCGCGGCCAGCATCACGGCCAATAGCTGTTCGGTGTTGGGCGCCATGTGGCTGGGATCCATGGTCATGGAGGTTTCCGCGGCGGTCTCGGCAACGTCTGCATTGCCGAGGTTGTAATTGCCCACCGCACTGAGATACCAGATCTGCGGCGTCCCCACTGGGTTCAACTGGAGTGAGTGAGCGGTCGCATCGACCACATCCTGCCACTTTTTCTGCAGCGCCGCCAAAGCAGCAATCCGTTCGTAAGGCGGCATGTACTTTGGATCCGCCTCCGTGGCCTTCGTATACGCATTCAAGGCATCCTGGGGTTTATCCGTCTCCTCAAGCCTGCCCAGGTGGTACCAGGCCTCGGCAAATTGCGGATCGATGCTCACCGCTTTCTGCAAATGACGCCGCGCGCTATCGAGATGCTTGTCAGTCTCGTCGGAATGGGCCTTCTCAAACTCTTTGATCGCATCCGCCGAGGCCGATGCGGTGGTAGCGCTTATCGTGGAACCTACGGCCTTGGAATCCTGATGCAGGTGTATCGTGCCGATGTCCGGGTCATCCATGATAGAGCCGTTGACAATCGTTATCGACGTCGACTCAAAGCCGTCCAGAACCGCGCTTACCTTGCAGCCTACCAAAGCAGCGGCAGTCACTTTTTGCAGATCGCTTTTGGTCTTCACGATCTCGCTGGCCGGGAGTCTGGCTTCGATGTCGAAGTTGCCTTTCGCATCCGCTTCCGTGTTGTAGCGCGTCTTGCCGTCGCACTTTACGACGATCGGAATCGGGTCCCAGAGCGGCTTGGCGCCCTCCACGACCACCTTCCCCGCAAAACGCATGCTCCCGACCTGCGCGTTCAGCAAATTGCCAAAATTGACCTGAGGTCCGGACCCGCTGCTCATCGCCGGGTTGTTGGCGGCGGACTGAGCCTTAGCTTGAATACTCGCCATCGGCATCAACGTAATCGTCAAAAGTCCTGCGATAAAAAGAATGAGTTTCATGAATCTTCTCCCAATACGGTGCCGATTATACGCGCCTCGTGTATAGCCCGCAACAAGGTCCCCTCGGGCTTTCTTTCGAATACGAACGCCCTCTCGCTCAGCGAAGGACCCCACGATAATTCGGTCAGGCTCAGCGTCAAGCAGGGGCAAAACCACGCGCAGGCCGCCGTCTTTGCTAAAAACGCCACCTCGTTCCAATCCTCGTTCCAGCCCAGGAACGGACGATGGGTTCATTTCGCGAAACCGCCCGGTCCTATCGAAAGGCTGGTCAGTGGGCGAGTGGATTACGGGCGTGGGGGCTCGACAGGCGCTTGCGCGGGCGAGATTGGGCTCACATCTCCTGCGCCGCGCGTGCCCAAATAGACTTGAGAATCCTGGCTGCTGCCTTGGCTTTCTGCCGCTTGATTCAATCGCGAAAAGGTGTCACGCTCCTGCTGCGCTTTTTCCGTCATCTTTGCCCGCGCATAAGCTTTGGCAAGGTTGAAGTGTATCTCCGGGCTGGCCGGACTCAGCTTGCTTGCGGTTTCCAGTTCGTGCAATGCCGATGTCACGTCGCCTGCTTCCAGTGAGGCCCGTCCCAACAGGTAGTGAGCATCGACAGAGTTGGGGGCGAGGGCGAGGGCATTTTGCGACCAGGTAATCGCAGTGGCTGGGTCGTGCTGGCGGAGCGCGATGGACGCCAGGCGAACCAAAGGTAGCTCGCTCGTGGGAGAGAGGGCGATTTCCGCTTGCATTTGAATCGTGGCCTGATCGAACTCCGAGAGCGCGATCAAGGCGGTTCCATACGCGTAATGAAGAAAAGGCGTGGCCGGATACCGATTGAGTAAGAGCTTGAACTGCGGGAAGGCCTCGTCGTACTTGCTTTGTTGAAGAAGCGATTCGATGCGCCCCGCGGCGGTCACGAGGGCAGCCTCTCGCGTGTCGCCAGTGTCTGGAAATTCCTTCCTTCGCAAAAGCACCAGCCCGAGTGCATACTCCACCTTTGCAGCCAGAGGGCCCGCTGCATTCGCGGCCGAGGCCAGCACGTCGGCGGCCTGTTCAAACCGGCCCGCATGGACGAGCAGAATGCCGTATGTGTACCTAGCCGATGCAATAGACTCAGGACTTGCTCTCAAGCCGAGTTTCGCGCCGCGGTCCAGATGAATGAGCGCGTTGTCAAAATCTTTCAATTCATATTCGCAGAGGCCTAACAACGCCCAGCCCGTGCCGTTTTCGGGAGTCATGCCAAGCCGGGCCTTCAAGTCGGTGATTGCAGCGGAATACTGGCCTGCCATGTATTCCTGCATAGCCCGGTTCGAACGTTGTTGAGCGTCCTCCACATCGGGACCGGCCGTTGCGATGGCGTTCGCGTTGGCATAGAGAAGGACAATGCGTTGCTCGGGAATCGGATGGCCGGCGATAACCGGCGCCACGAATCTCCGCTCGGCGGCCGCCTGCTCCCGCTTGCCTGCTGCTTCCCAGGCTTGAGCGAGCAGCTCGTGAGCGTCCTTATTACCTGGAGAAATCCGGACGGCCATCTGCGCCGCTTTGAGCGAATCGCCCACTGCGCCTTGGCGAAGTTCGAGGCGGCTAACTTCGATCCACGTCATCGGCCTATCAGGCGAAATCCTGGTCTCCGCAAGGAATTGCTCCAGTGCCTCTTTCTCTTTCCCTGCCCTGGCAAGCGCGAGCCCATACGAAAATCGCAAATAGGGAACGTCGGGATAACCTTGCAACAGAGCGGCCAAGCGGGCGGGTTCATCGGCTCCGGCTGTTGCGGCGTCTCCGGCGGCCAGTACCAGCGCCTCCCGCGATGGATCAAGCTGCTCGGGAAGGAGAGGAACGCGCAACATCGCAAGACCCAAGGCAATCTTTGCCTGCGGCGACACGATGCCGGCCCCGAAGGTCGTCAATAGCAGATCGGAGGCGCGCTCAAATTCCCCTTCGCGGATCAATAGAATCCCCAGGTGATAGCTGGATACCCGTGCAATTTCGTCGTCGTCTTTGATTCCGAAGAATTGCGCCCTCTCCAGATGGGCGAGGGCGTCGTCGTAATCTCGCGTTTCGTATTCCGACAAGCCGAGAAGGCCCCAGGCGATGCCCAGGCTGGGCGCAAATTCCAGGACCCTTTGAAAGGTGGATTTTGCCTCCGCGAACCGGTCGCTGCCGTACTGCAACATGCCCAGGTTCCACAAGCCCTCTTTCCAGTCGGGCTTAAGTTCCAAAGCGCGCTGATAGTCGCGGATCGCGGCGTCTGTCTTTCCTGCTTCCGCCTCCTCGAGCGCCTGTTTGCGCAGGCTATCGATGTCGGCCGATGCCTCGGCCGCGCCGGCCACGGACTGGGCTACCGGTAAAGTTGCTCCAGGAGCCCGATCAACCCAGGCCAACTGAGCAAGAGCAACCACCAGCCAAATCGATCGAATTACCTGGATCGGCATAGACAACATCCGCCATTAAGTATACCCTTTGACTGACTATACGTCCTTTCATTGTGACGCAGAGAGAGGACACGCCCTCGCGCACCGCGACCCGCAAGGCCGACGGTCAATAGAAGCTGGAAGACGGCGCGAACGAGGCGATCAAGTTCGCCGTGGGGTCTGGTTTTCCGTGGGACCAGACAGAGAAGATTCCCTCCCCGATGAATTCCGTTTCCGACCTCTGTTTCATGGAGTGGGAAGATGATGCACAACAGAGCATTCCAATCGCCACAGCTCGCACTGTTCCATTGGGATTCCAGAGCCGCTTGCCTGACGATGTGCCTTGCGTTCTTCCTGGTGGCGCGGGGTGGTGCTCAGAGTCGCGGCGGCGGTTCGCCGAGCTTGCCTACCTTGCCCAGCGGCGCGCCTGTGGGCAGCAGGGAAGACTACGACATCCCGAGTCGAGACCCGGTCGAAGCGGCGAGGCGCCTGCGCGCTCTCAATATCGCACGCCAAAAGGCAATAGTTTCGGACACCAACAAGCTCCTCAAGCTGGCCACTGAACTCAATGCGGAAATCGCTCGAGCGAATTCGAGTTCACTTTCCCCAGCCCAGCTTCGAACGCTGGCGAAGATTGAAAAACTCGCCCACAGCATAAGCGAAAAAATGAGCTCCAATGTGTATGTGGGAATGGATCCCCTATCTCCGTTCTCTCAGCAACGCCCCTGAGGTCATAAGTTCTCCCGTCCCCGCGATTTCCCCACTGCGGCAGGGCAAACGCATCTTAATTTCCCAATAGGTAGAGCATGTGGTCATTGTCCTATCCGGCTTTTAGGCGTTTTCCGTGGACACCGCGTTTTGAGGCCTTGTCCTGTTTGCGCAGGCTGAGTGCGATGCGGTTGAGCATGGAGAAGTTTTGCACCGCGTTGGCTGCACGTTTGCGGTCCAGGTCTTCGCCGAAGCCAACGTCCAGCACCCAGTGCAGCTTGTTTTCGATGCCCCAGTGCTGACGAATCGAACGGTTCAGCCTGGTCGCATCGGCATTCAGACTGGTGATGTAGTAGCGGATTTCGGTCCCGGCCTTGGTCGTAGCCTTGTGATACCGCTCCGATTCGTTACACACCAAACCCTATAAGGACACCCACCGCGGTTTCCCTGCTGTTCGTTCATGGCGAGGGTTGTTACACTGAATACGCGCTTTGCGGAAAGAGAGGCTCTTTGGGGAGTGACGGGAAGGAATCTGAGGGTTTCCGACTCTGCGAGTCCGAGGCAGAGACCCTCAATAGTGCCTCCGACAACAAGCGGACGGCCGTCTATTCCGTGGGAGGCAACGGGCACCCCACTGGGACGCAGGTTGAGGTGAATCCGCAGGGCGGGAACGCTTCACGGCTGTTGGCCAACTTTCCCGGCTTCCACTTTGCCGGGATCGAAGGCGCCGGACCCAAGGATTGCCAACGAGCTTGCCAGATTGCTCCCCCGATTGCAAACCTCTCGCGTCGCCGGCTTCTGCGCAACCTGGCGACTGCAGCAGCAGCCTCTCCTTTGTGCGGGACCCTGCTCAGCCGCGCCGCTGCTTCGCCCGCGCCCTACCCCTTTGAGGAGGTGCCGGCGTCGAAGAGTGGCATTCGATGGGTGCACACGGCGGGCAAGTCCCCCGAAAAGTATCTGCCGGAGAGCAGCGGGGCGGGATGCGCCTTTCTCGACTTCGACAATGACGGCTGGATGGATATTTACCTGGTCAACAGCGGCAAAGCGAACTTCTACAACCCGCCCCATCCTTTGCAAAACGCGCTGTATCGCAACAACCGCGACGGCACTTTCACCGATGTCACTGTGAAAGCCGGGGTGACCGGCGGGGGCTATGGGATGGGTGTTGCGGTGGGGGATTACAACGGAGACGGCTTTCCGGATATCTATGTGACACAGTGCGGCCGCAACATTCTCTACCGCAATAATGGGGATGGCACCTTCACGGATGTCACCGAACAGGCAGGCGTTGCGGCGGGCGGTTGGAGCTCGAGCGCGGTATGGTTCGACTATGACAACGACGGCAGGCTCGACCTGTTCGTCTGCCAGTTCGCGGAGTTCGACATGGCCCACGGATGCGGCATGGATTCCGCCGGCGTGCGCCACTACTGCATTCCCAAAATATTCAACCCGAAGCCGAGCTGGCTGTTTCACAACAACGGCGACGGCACGTTTACAGACGTGAGCAAAGCGACCGGGATCGCGGACCATTTGGGGAAGGCGTGGGGAGTGGTGGCCACCGACGTGAAGAACGATGGCAAGATGGACCTGTTCGTTTCCAACGACACGGTCGCGAACTTCCTCTTTTTGAACCGTGGAGGCCGTTTTGAGGAGAGCGGACTGGCGGCTGAGGTCGCCTACAGCGAGAATGGCCGCGCCCGCTCCGGCATGGGCGTGGATTCGGCCGATTTCAACGAAGACGGCCTGATGGATCTGTTCGTCGCCAACATCGACGAGGAGTTCTTCTCGCTCTATCGCAACAACGGCGACGGAACGTTCGACGATGTTGCCATACCGGTTGGCATCGGCATGTCGACTCGCTGGATGAGCGGTTGGGGACTCAAGTTCTTCGACTACGACAACGACGGCAATCTCGACCTGATCGCGTCAGGCGGCTTTCCAGACGACCTGTTCGACGAGGCCTCTTCCGCCGTTCAGTGGCGGCAGCCTTTACTGCTCTTTCACCACGAGGGAAAGGCGTTCCGGGATGTAAGCGCGGAGAGCGGGCCGGTGTTTGCCAGAAAGTTTCCAGCCCGCGGGCTTGCCATCGGCGACTTCACCAACGACGGCGGAGTCGACGTGCTGATCCTGAACAACGATGAGGCTCCCTTGCTGCTGCGCAACAACGTGGGCAAACTCAACAATTGGCTGGGCGTGCATCTAATAGGACGCAAGTCGAATCCCGACGCGATCGGAGCCCGCGTCAGCTATCAGGCGGGAGACCTGAAGCGCTCACGGATGAAGGTGGGGGGAGGCAGTTTCCTCTCCTCGCACGATCCAAGGATGGTTCTCGGCATAGGCCCCCGGACGAAAATCGACAGCCTGGAAGTGAAGTGGCCGCTGCCTTCCGGCTCCGTCGAGCGCTTCACCGACCTGCCCCTGAACCGCTACATCACGATCGTGGAAGGCACGGGCAAGTGGATACCGGCGGGGTAGTCGGTTACTCCGGAAAGGCCTCGCCGGGTTTCACAATGCGGATTCGGTGGTCTGTGAAACTGGCCTGCATCTCCAGAATATAGACCGTCGCCATGTGACAATTTGTGCAATTGCCGACCGCCTTGGGACACGCAGCTCCCGGATGTCCGAAGGTCCTCTTCTCTCCCGGTGAGTTCACGTGACAATTCCGGCAAATTGGGTCGTAGGCCGTCGCATCGGTTTCAAGCTGCTTGTGCGGGTCGTGGCACGCGGTACAAGCGAGGCGAGCGTCGCCGTTGCCCCAGCACTTGCTGGTAACCAGGCGGTACGGAGCGGAGAATCTCCGCGGCTGTCGCCGGCATCAGGTTCCGAGCCATCGGCGTCTCTTTCTGTGTGGCTGCTTTGGACGCATGACACGGCGCACAAACTCCCGGTCCGGTAAAGCCCTCGCGGGACGGCGGGCTCTAGGTCGGCCAAGAACCGGGTTCTGCAAGATGGTCTTCGGTCGACAGTTGACCCATCGCGGCGCCAGCGTGCGAGACGAGCGCCATTGCCAGGGCAAGCAAGCGGATTCGTCTGGATTGTCCGCGCAGGGTTGCATGCAGCCACCCTGCGCCCGACGGTCGAGGGATTCGACTCCAAGAAGCGTGAACCTTGGCCATGTGGTCTTTTTTGTTCCGGTGAACCTTGAACCTCAGTGCCCAGCATACCCCGCTTCCGGGGAAAGCCAAGGCCAAGTTTATCCGAACCCTGGTTTCCACACTCGTCCCTGCACGCGAAGTGTTGATACGGCTCGACTTCCACGCCGTTTCCGGCCCGCTGTCGATCGGCTGACCCACCCTCTCGATGGTACGCGTACCACTCTTGAAAAAAAGCCAAAAATTTGTATTGACAGGGCTTGATGGTACCGTTACCATGTTGCGCTAAGGTTGAAGAAGGCGCTCCGATGTCCTGAGTGAGGGGATGAATGTGTCCCTGCATTCAAACGTTTTAGCGAGTTCGCTGCGATTTCCAGGAAAATGGATGGAGGTTCAGCGAAAGAAAACACACGATAGCCTCTGTCAGGAGACCAACGAGATGCGAGATTCAAACGGAAGAAGTAGTCCTGCGTGTCTGCCGGGGATTGGGATACGCGCGATATTCATGACGCTCATTATGCTGGTGGCGGTTCCCGCCGCTGTGCATGCACAAGCCTATTACGGATCCATTGTCGGCAATGTGACTGATTCAACCGGCGCCGCCATTGTGGGGGCAAAGGTCGTCGCCATCAATACGGCAACGGCGGTCAGCTCCACCACCACCACCTCGGGCACGGGTACCTACTCGCTTCCGCAGTTGGCGGTAGGAACCTATGCGATACACATTACCGGGCCGAGTTTCAAGGAGTTCGTCGTCTCCGACGTCGAAGTCCACGTTTCCACGAACACCGCAGTGAATGCCACCCTTCAACTCGGCGCGGTCAGCGAAAAGGTGGTCGTCCACGCCGACGAAGTTCAGGTGGCGACCACATCGGCCGAGGTGGGCGAAGTCGTGGTTGGCACGCAGGTTCGCGAGCTGCCTCTGAGCGGCGAGAACTTCGTGGGCCTCACCCAGCTTTCACCGGGCGTCAACGCGGCCCAGGGCGCCAACTTTGTGGGCAAGGGGCTTGACGGCGGAGTCAACTTCTCCGTGAACGGCAACCCTTACACGAATAACCTGTTCCTGGTCGACGGCGTGAACAACAACGACGTCGGTTCGAACCGGACCATTCTCGTCTATCCGTCGGTGGACACGATCGCCGAATTCAAGATGATCCGCAACTCCTACGGTCCTGAGTATGGCCAGGCTTCCGGCGCCATCATCAGCATCACCACCAAATCCGGCACAAACAATTGGCATGGCGGCGTCTTCTATTCCGGCCGCAATGACGCTCTTGACGCCAATAACTGGTTTGCCAATCACGACAAACTGGGCAAAGCCAAAGAGCGCCGCAGCGATTACGGCTACAACTTCAGCGGGCCGGCCATCAAGAACAAAGCCTTCTTCTGGTGGAACGAGGAGTGGAACAAGGAAATCCAGGGTGTACCTCTGGCCGCCTGTGTTCCGACGGCCGCGGAAGAGAGCGGCGACTTCAGCGCGTATGGGAGCGCCACAACCGATCAATGCGGCGCCACTCTTCCCACGATCCCCAGCTTCGCAGCAGCAGCGGGGAATCCGATGAAGATCGCTGCGCCGGATGCGGCGGGCCTGCTGGTCGCAGCATTCTATCCGACGGGACCGACCGCAACCACCAACGGAAACAATTTTTCCCAGCTGGTCAACAATCACCTCAACTGGAGCGAGTGGAATGTCCGCGGCGACTACGACATTACCCATGCGAACCGGGCTACCCTCCGCTGGACCAACGATTCCTGGACCAATCCGGCGCAAAACGATGGCTCTCCTTTCTGGGGTGAGTCCGACTTCCCGACCATCGATTCGTCGTGGAGCCAGCCTTCCAGAAGCATCGTGGCCAAACTGAGTTCAACCATCTCCAACTCCATGGTCAACGACGTCGAATTCGGCTTCGGGCAAAACCGCATTATCACAACTCTCGAGGGAACAGAGGCAGCCAACGTTCCGCTGCTGCAAGCGGCGTATCCGGCGACCTTCCCGTCCGCGATCAAGCAGAAGGGCGAGTTCTTCGGCGGGTGGGGCGGCCTGAATCCGTACGGGTACGTCGGAGGCGCCTCCGGTGGCGGAAGCGGCACGACTTCGATGTGGAACATCGCCCCCTACGGCAACCACGAAGACCTCTACTCCGTGCAGGACAACATCTCCAAGGTGCATGGGAACCATCTGCTGAAGGCGGGCATCTTCCTGGGCACGAATGAGAAGGTTGAGAGCAATGGAAATGGCGCGGATCGGCCAGGGTTGCCTGGCGGCTGCACAGCTCCACTTTGCGCCCAGACCAACAATGGCCTGGCCAACATCCTGCTCCCCGGCACCGGCGCGAACGCTCAGATCTTCTCGGGCGTTGGCGAGAACAGCATCGACGGCATCGCCGACGTTCATTGGCACGATATTGAACCCTATTTTGGCGATTCCTGGAAGATCAGGCGTAACATCACGCTCGACTTGGGCTTCCGCTGGTCGATTCTGCGCGAGCCTTTCGGTGGAACCGGCGGCGGTAACACCTCGCCCGCTTACGACGAGGGCGGCAATTACGCGAACCAGTGGGCCAACTGGAGTCCGGCAGCCTGGAGTGCATCCGCCGCGGCAGCGAACCCCACGGACGCCTGCAACGGCATTCTTACCGTGCCGGGGACCACGCCGTGCGCGAATCAAGTCACATTCCTCGCGGGTATCGGGGTGCCCGTGAAATTCAGCAGCGGCACACCGGGCCCGAATGCAGCTCTGGTCGAGGAAAACAACCACAGCGTAGCTCCGCGCGTGGGCGTCTCCTGGGACATCTTCGGGAACGGAAAAACGGCACTTCGGCTCGGAGGCGGCCAGTTCTATGAGCGGGAACTGGTGGGCATCGCGGAAAACCTGGCCCGCAACGCGCCGTTCGTCCTCGGCATCAATACCAACCGATCGATGGATTCGACGGCGACTTGGAGCTGCCCTGCGCCGGTACCACCGGCCACCACGGTGCCGCGTTCGGCCTGCACGTCGGGCGGTCTGAGCAGCGCCTCGGTTTCGCCCAACGCCAACAAGGACACCGGCGGCCATATTCCCAACGCGTGGCAATGGAACGTGTCGATCGAGCGGGAATTGGCTCGCAACACGACGTTGCAGGTTGGCTATGTGGGCAATACCGGCGTGCATCTTACCTCGATGCGTGACGCAAATGCTCTTCCACCATCCAACTTCATGGCTGGCGCCTTCGCCTCTGGCGGTGCGCAGAACGCCTTGCGTCCCGCGAGCAACTTCGGCATGATCGGCGGCTTTGCCCGCGGCGGCCACGCCAACTACAACGCTCTGCAAGTGTTGTTCCGGGCCCAAACCGGGGCCTCTTCAACCTTCCAGGCGGCCTACACCTGGTCGCATTCGATCGGCAACGTCGAAGAGGACAATTCGTCGGGCAGCGTCAACCAGGAAGCCATCACCGATCAAGCTAACCCGGGCCTGGACAAGGGCAATACCAACATCAACCGCCCCAACATCTTTGTAGCCAATGAGGTGTATTTCCTTCCGAAGCTGGCCAAGTACAACCAATTCGTACAGCAGACAGTTGGAGGATGGGAAGCCAACAGCATCTTCACCATGGCTGAAGGCAGCTCATTCAGCGTCTTCTCTTCCGGTGCCAGCGGCGCCTGCACTAACCTGGATTCAAGCGGTAATTGCATCGCAGGTTATGCGAGCAACCTCACTGCACTGGTCGGAACCGGCTACACCTCCAATCAGCGTCCACTCGCCACAAGCACGTCTTGCACTGCGGGAACAGGCGGAGTCAACCTCGAGAACCTCGCCCACTTCTCGCTGGTTGGGTATGCAATCGGCACCTTCCCGAGCAACCTGGCCAGTCGCGGCACCTGCAGGGGAGCACCGGAGACGAATCTGGACGGCCAGGTTGCCAAGAACTGGACGATCAAAGAGAAGCTTCGGGTCAAGTTCGCCATGGACTTCTTCGACTTCTTCAACCATCCCAGCTTCAACAGCGGCAATCTCGAAGCCGGAGGCTTTACATCTTCGAGCCCGGTATACTGCGGCGGAGCCACTGTCCCAACCAAGGGCGGCGGTCCCACTGGACAACCTTGCAGCGCGACCAACAACATCATCACCAGCGCCGCAACTCCCACCGGCTTTGGGCAGGCGGGGAGCGAAAACCTGAACGAAGGACGCACCCTGCAATACAGTCTCAAATTGACGTTCTAAGAGCGCCAATTCAGACCATGTCAACAGGGGCGGCGAAGCTTGAGTTTCTTGCTTCGCCGCTCTAAAACGAAGATGCAAACCCGGTGAGCCGAAGACCGGCTTTGGCCCGAACCAACAACCAGAGAGGCGGGGCTTGACGATCTCCAGCCCCGCCTCTCGGCGTTTGTTCGATAGAATGTAGTCTGCAATGAAACCTCATTCGGGAAAACCTGATCGGCAGCTTGAGGAGAAACGAAAGTCCATTCTCACTTTCGTCCTCGTTCTTTTTCTGCAAGGCTTTCCCTTGGTTTTCCTGCCTCCCGCCCTTGCCCAGGAGAAGCAGGCAACCAAACCCGCCAGTCCGTCCCAAACGGAACTCGTCAAGAGATTGAAAGCGGCGAGCGATGCACGCGATTCCCACGACGAGGTTGCCGTGGCGCGAGCCAGCGAGCGCCTGATCGCGCAAGGCCTTCGCGAGATGGCGCAACTGAGGCTGGTTGAGGCTGACGTTCCGCAAGCTATCGATCTCTACAACAATTCGCTCAGCTTTGAAGACAATCCCGACACGCGCATCGACCTGGCAATCGCAGAACTCCAGGCCGGTCATTTTGACGATGCGATCCAGCAGGCCGAGAGGGCTCGCGCAGCCGACCCAAACGGTATCCGGGCCAACCATGTGCTCGGGAGCGCCTTCGTACAAAAAGGGGATTATGCAAGCGCAGTGGTCCCGCTGACACGTTTAGCAAATGCGGAGCCGAGCATTGAGAATCTCTACTCGCTTGCCATCGATTTGCTGAACACGGGTAAGCCGGATGACAAACTTCGCGCCGTCGAGGTCTTCGAGCGGATGAAGAAGACCGCAGGCGACAGCGGCTCATTGCATGTGCTTTTCGGGCGCGCCTACCGCGATGCCGGTGATATGCCTTCGGCGCTCAAAGAATTCCAGCGTGCCGTGGCCCTTGATCCGCACACCATTCACGCCCATTACTTCCTCGGCCTTGCGCAACTATCGATGAACGAGTGGAAGCCAACTCCGGGCGCCGAGGCCGATCTCAGAACAGAAGCAGAGTACTTCCCACACGACTACCTCGCCAACTACATGCTCGGCTTCATCGCCTCCGGGGAACGCAAGTTTGAAGAATCCGACAAGTACCTCCTGGCGGCTTCGAAGATCTCGCCTACGGTGCCTGAGCCCTTCCTCTACATGGGCTTGAATGCTTTTTCCCAGGATCGGATGGACGTCGCCGAGAAGATGCTGCGCAAGGCGGTCGAGCTAACCGGAAGCGATGAGGCCCGCTCCAACTATCAGATACGCCGGGCCTATGTGGACTTGGCCCGTATTCTGGCCAGAGGTGGACGCAACCAGGAAAGCGCCGCCTTTGCCGCCAAAGCGCGCGAGTTGCAGAACAAGACAATGGTGGAAAGCCAGCAAAGCGTCTCCGCCATTATGCTTGCGGGTGGAACCGGCGCTGCCGCCGCTGTTATGCCGCTGAGCCGTCAACAGGAAGACCAGGCCGCGCCATCCGTCCAGAGCGGCGCCGATCTTTTGGCGCACAGCAAGATGTCCGCCGAACAGCGCGCCGCGGCAGAAGCGCGCGAGAAGATGCTTCGGTCGGTGCTGGCGCTGGCGTTCAACGACCTGGCCACATCGCAGGCAATTCAAGGAGGATATTCTCTGGCGCTGAGTAACTATCAGCAGGCGGAGCAGTGGGACCGCACCCTCCCCGACCTGGAGAAGAACCTTGGTCAGTGCGCCTTCCGGGCAAAGAACTATGCGGAAGCGGTGCGCGGCCTTTCGCTGGCATTGACGCACAACAGCGAATCACCGGCGCTTCGCGCCATGCTTGGCATCTCCTACTTCGCCACCGACCAGTTTAATCAGGCGGCGCAAACCTTTGCGCCCCTCGGCGCACGCGCCATGGAGGACAGTGAGACCGGTTATGCCTGGGCCGCCTCTCTGACACACATCGGCGATTTGAAGAAGGCGACAGAAGTGTTGAGCGCCTTCGAAGCGCAGCCTCGACCAAACGATACACTCCTGCTTGACGGTCAGCTATGGACTGAGATCGGCGACTACGCGCGCGCAATCGCTACCTTGCAGCGGGCGCTCGCTTCCGATCCATCATTGCCGAAGGCGCATTTTTACGAGGGACTCGCTTATATTCGCTGGGAGCACTGGCCGGAGGCCGCAAAGGAGTTTCAGGCCGAGCTGAGTCTCAACCCTGGCGACCCGCATGCGCAGTATCATCTTGGCTTTGTATACTTACAGCAATCGAAAACCGACGATGCCGCGGCGCTCTTTGGGCAGGTGATTGCCGCGTATCCCGACTACGCCAATGCCCAGTACGAGTTGGGGAAGATCCTGCTAGACCGCGGACAAATCGCGGACGCGGTTGCGCATCTTGAAGCCGCAGCCCGCCTCAGCCCGCAGACGGACTACATGCACTACCAACTGCAGGCGGCCTATCGCAAACTGGGCAGGGACGCGGATGCGGACCGCGAGCTTGAAATCTACAAGGAGCTAAAAGCCAAATCCCGGGAACGCATCGCGGATCAGTTGAGGCAGAACCCATAGGGAAGGAAACCATCCGCTTGTTTACTCGCCGCTGCCACATCAGTTTCCTGCGATCCCTTGTTGCCGCCTTCTGTGCTGTGAACGTCGCGGCCGCGCAAATGGGGTCGGGCCATAACGCGCCGTCTCCCCCGCCGCCGGGCGCGAAATCGACCAAATGCAGCGGCCGCCCGGTTCCGCAGTTGGAAGATATTACCGCTGCCGCCGGCATCACCTTCAAACACGACACGGCCCCGGCCAAGAAGTACATCCCGGAATCCATGAGCGGTGGCGTGATCCTGATCGATTACGACCGTGACGGCTGGCCCGACATCTATTTCACGAACTCGCCTACCGTCGATCAGGCTCTCAGGGGAGTGAAAAGCGCCGGAGCCCTCTACCACAACAACCGCGATGGCACCTTCACCGATGTCACCGCCAGGTCCGGCCTGACCACCCCCTGCTTCGGCATGGGGGGCGCAGTGGGAGACTACAACAACGACGGCTGGCCCGACCTTTACCTCACCTGCTTCGGCGGCAACATTCTCTACCGCAACAACGGCGACGGCACCTTTACCGACGTAACGGCCAAGGCCGGCGTCAAAGACGGCCGCTGGTCGGCGGGCGCTTCGTTCGGAGATTACGATCTGGATGGATTCGCCGATCTCATGGTGGTCAACTACGTCGACTTCCATCTCGACGATATGCCCGGCTTCGGGAGCGCTTCGTTTTGCAAGTACAAGGGCATCGACGTGCAGTGCGGTCCACGCGGACTGCGCGGGGCCGGCGACTCGCTCTTTCACAACAATGGCGACGGCACCTTCACCGACGTGTCGAAAGCCGCCGGAGTCAGCGACCCGGACGGTTACTATGGGCTGGGTGTGGTGTGGGTGGACTTCAACAACACCGGCAGGCCGGATATCTATGTCACCAACGACTCCACCCCCAAGTACCTTTACAAGAATCTAGGCAACGGCAAGTTCGAGGACATCGGCCTTCAATCCGGGACCGCGGTCAGTGAAGACGGCTCGGAACAGGCTTCCATGGGAATCGCAATTGGCGATTACAACCACACCGGCCGCCCGTCGATCTTCGTCACCAATTTTACCGATGAAAACGTCCTCCTCTATCGCAACGACGGCGACTGGAACTTCAAGGAAGACTCCTTCCAGTCGGGCGTGGCGCTGCCGTCGCTGCCCCTGGTCAAATGGGGAACGGCCTTCGTCGATCTCGACAACGATGGCTGGCTGGACCTCATCCTTGGCGCGGGCCATGTCTATCCGCAGGTGGATACATTGCCCTCCGGGGCCGGCTACCGTCAGCAGGGCGTGCTTGAGCTCAACCAGAAAGACGGCACATTCTGTGACGCCAGCACCCAGGCTGGAAATGCTCTGATGGAAAAACGCGTCTCGCGCGGCCTGGCCGTAGGCGATCTTTTCAACGATGGCAATATGGATGTCGTCATTGAAGACCTTGACGGAAGCCCGATGATCCTTCGCAACCACGGCGTGCCCGGACGCCACTGGGTGAGCTTTGAGCTTGACGGCACCAAGAGCAATCGCCTGGCGCTCAATGCCCGTATCAAAATTGTTGCTGGCGGCATGACGCAGACCGATGAGGTTCACAGCGGTGGCAGCTATCTCTCGCAGAACGACCTTCGGGTTCACTTCGGCCTGGGCAGCGCCACCAGGATCGACAAGGTCGAGATTCATTGGCCATCCGGGTTGACCGAGGAACTGAAGGATCTGGCTGTCGACAAGCACTACAACGTATTGGAAGGCAAAGGTATTGTGGATCCGGCGGTCGCCAGGCCGAAGCCGGTCAACCATCCGTAGGTGGCCTTGCATTCCAGAAGCGTAGTCACAACATTTCCAAATTCATCACTGCACCACTGCAAGGGGCGCAAAGGATGGGTTGTGGGCGCTGCAATTGCGGTCAACCCATGATCCGCTAACATCTGCGTGAGGATTACATTTGATCAACACGCGCGGATCAGCCCCGAGCCGATTCATATCAAACAGATAAATGCTGCTACCCCACCCTGAAACGTCGATATAAAGGGACGGCGCAGTATTCATATACAGAAACGGGCCCCCAATTGATATGATGTCGCCGTGACATTCGGCGACGATCAATGTACCTTCCGGCGACCAGGAAGGATGAGAGCAGGACTTATTATTATTTCTACTAATTTGAATGAGCCCTGTTCCATCCGCATTGATTGCAAAGAGCTGCTGAGTACCTTTCCAGAGGCCCTTAAATGCAAGGCGCGAGCCATTCGCCGACCAGACCGGCGAATGAGCTTCCAGCGCCGGTTCTGTCAGTGCTCGTGCGGATTCGGCATGGTTATCCCTCAGGTCCGCTATGTAGAGGGTTGAATTGTGACCATCTGAAAACGCTGAATAGGCAATCCGCTTGCCATCAGGAGACCAGGCGGCATCACTTGCCACCACTGGAGGCTGAGCGCTTACCCCATCGAGCGACTTCAGGTCGAGGGATGCATCGAGGTCGGCGAAAAAGGAAATACCCAACCCAAGGTTCTCAACCTCCTTGCGACTCAACAATCCGAGATCTCCCCAGTGCATATAGATTGTCGGGAGAAAGTTATCGACAGAAGGATAGTATTCATACAGAAAAGAATCAGGTTGCCATTCCTTGCCTCCGCGCTGTTCTTCCTCTGAAATATTTCCGAGCGTATCCACACGATCGCACTTTGCATCAAGCTGCTTCCCATGAGTCACGCAGACCTTCGGATTCAGACTGCCTGAAGAGCGCAGGGCAATCCACTGAGAATTTGGAAGCCACTGAAGATCCCTGACATTCGGCACCACGGAGGAAATCTTCCTGGCGTCTATGGCATTCAACGACATCAGTGCGAGATTGCTATGTGGCGCGAGCGTTTGGTAAAAATCGCGAAAAGTCCATCTACCTTCCTTCGCGATCTTGCTTTCATCTACAGGGATTACTGGTTCATCTTGCAGAAACGCGATCTGCTTTCCGTCAGGTGACCATGCAGGGGTATGGCTTCTGTGATCGGAGGTAAGTTGCTTCACCTCCGCTCCGTATGGGTCCATGGTATAGATATCCTGCAAGCGCTTGTATATATTTATATTTGCAGGATCTGAATCGACCTGATAATCATAGACAATTCGGAGCTTAAGCTCTTGCTTTCGACTTAAGCCTTGTGAATTACAGCAGACGCATCCAAGGGCAAAAAAGCTCAACAATAACAGGCAGCGTCGTGTCATCGTCGTTCTCTTTCTTTCTTTCTTCAACCTCTCTTCGATTGGAGGGGCGGAGTGCGGCTTCGGTTAGGCTCTGGCGGAAAAATCGAGCGGTACGGCACTCAGGCCTGAGGAGCCCGCCCCGCACCACAGCCAGGTTCGCGTCAGGCCGTCAATGATTCGCGCTCCTCACAGTGCCGAGGTCAACGGGCATGTCAAGCGTCCCGAGATTCTGCGTGGACATATCGCTGACGCCCAGGCGGAGGCGGTACTTGCCCGGCTTGAGCTCCAGCTCCTGATGGATTGGAATTCCGGATGCCAACGCAATCTTGTACTGGTCCGGCGTCAGATCGAGATTGAGCACGCCGGAGGTTTGCGGAGGCGCGGCGACTTGCTGCGGGCCGTCGTTGAGAGCGATGAGCAGAACCAGAAACTGCGCGTGGCGCTTGCCATCGTTCGTGCTGGTGAAGTTAGCATTCGATGGATCGAGGACGGAATCGATACGCAAGGCAGAATGCTTCGCGTCGGGAAGCTGCACGCGGGCGCGCAACGCGAGCATCGTGGACTCCGGCGTCTCGGGCTGTAGCGCGATATGCAAATCCTTGGCGCTATCGGCGGGGGGGTGCGTATCGGAATCCGCAAAGTAGCCGCGCCGATAATTGAGAGATCCGCTCTTCCCCACCAGCTTGACGTGAATCTTGCGGAACTGGCCGTTCCATTTCTCGTTGCTGGGGCGGTAGGCGAAGGTGTAATAGTTGGATCCGTCCATCATGCTGCGCCGCAGCGCGCCTTCGAAGTTGTTGGTGCCCACAAACGCTTCTCCGCCGGTTTGATCCGCCAGATCGTTCGCCGCATATCTGAGGGCGGACCGCGCAATAAACTGGTTTTGCAAGGTATCGCCCACCTGCGGATTTGCCGTGGTGCCCATTGGTCCGCCAATCGGCGACACTGAACCCGTCCCCCTGCTCGTTACTGGAACACCGCCCGTCTCCATCCCCAGCAGACTAATGGGATATACGGAGATCTGCGAGTTGGCAATCAGGTTGGCCGTCTCGCGAGCCTGCGCCAGGTCGGGTGTGGACCGGAAGCGCGGATCCATCAACTGCGCACCCACTGAAACCGGGAAATCCTCCGAAAGCCAGAGTAGATTTTTTCGTCCGGGATAGCCGCTCGTCGCGCGCGCCAGCTCCGCGAGAGCCGCAATGGTGATATACGCGCGATTGTCGCGGTGAACGGCATCCTGCTCTCCCTCCGCGGCCTTGAACTTGTCGGCCATGCCACCTGGATCGTAACCGATCGCTTGAGCGAAATCGGCAACAAAGTCGTCATCCTGCATGGCCTCATCCTTCGATCGGATGAAAGTCATGTCATTGGGCTTGATCGACTGCGCCGCGGCCAGCAACCGGTCCGAACTGCCCGTAAAGTTCTGGACCATCTGCAGATTATTCCGCAGAACAAAGAGCGCGACACTTTGCCCCGACGGCAACTTCGAGAGGAACTCGAGAAGCTGTTTGCGAGCGTAAAGCAGATCGGACCTGGGCGTGTTCAAAAGGTCGAACAGGACGATGTTGATGGCGCCGGAAGCGGCTTCTCGATTCGCAACGTTCGTGAATAGGAGATGCGGAGCGGTGGGAGCCGGTGGTCGTCTCCCCGGTGCGGAGGCTGCCTGCTTCAAACTGTGAGCCTCGAAGTAGTCCACCTTCTGCGGCTTGCCATCCTCTTCGATCTTGAAGTCCTGCTGCGTCAGGCCCCGGACGACCTGCCCGCTCCTGTCCCGAACGACAACATCGACAAATACCAGGCGGCTGGTTAGCCGAAATGTGGGGCCATTCGGTAATTCCTGCGCCCGCGATCCACACGGCGTGGCAAGGAACAAGATCAGGTTGGCGAGCCAGAAAATGCGAATGCTGCGAGACATGGACTCGCACCCCCAATGCAAACCGGATTCGAGTCCGGCAGCCCCTCTGCGTGACCGGATTTCGCTTGCCGCATGCAGAGGTCCAGTTTACGACAAGACCTGGGATACCGCGTTCTGATTAGCCTCGTCGGAGGTCGCCGCTTCCTGCGGGTCGCATCGACTCAAGCGCCCCGGCCTCGGGTGCATCATCCCTGCTTTGCTTTAGCGGTTGCATCTGTCTACAATCAAGACCGCACGCCATGAAGCATACGGGGAATTCGCACCGCTGTATCTTTGACGCCAGGCTTCCAGACAGGTTATCCGCAGCCATGCTTCAGAGTAGAATGCGGAGTTCTGGATCTGATTAACCAATGCCGCCTCTGGCTGCCTACTCGCTAACTACCCGCAAAGAGGATGTCAGCAGAGTCAAACACGCTCTATCGATTAATGAATCACAACCGGTGTCCGATGCTTGCAGCCACAGGATCGGCGCAACACGATCTCGACCGGCAAAATGATCCGGTTTCCCGTCTGGGGCAGCTCACCGCGCTCGATCCGATCGAAAAGCAGATTGGTGGCCACCCGGCCCATCTCCTGCGTTGGCTGGCGAACCACGGTGAGCGGCGGCGAGATCAAGTCCGCCAGATCGAAGTCGTCGAAACCCGCAAAGGCAAGATCGTTCGGCATCTTCACACCGAGGTTCAGGAGCGCGGCGAGCACATACCGCGTTGCCAGCGTGTTCGATGCAAAGAAGGCTGTTGGCGGATTGGCTCCATGCAGCTTGTTTTCGACGGCTCGTAGAGTGTTTTGCTGGGACTCGCAACCGAAAAATGCATCCACTTGCAGACCCGCATCGCGCATCGCGCGGCGATAGCCTAGAAATCGTGCGTTGATCGTGAACAGGTCGCGGCTGAGTCCCATGAAGCCGATGCGCTGATATCCATGCTCGATCAGATGCTCGACCATCCGGCGTGCACCCGTGGCGTTTTGCACCAGCACAACATCGAACGTCGGGTCGACGGCAGGACGGTCAAAGGCCACCACCGGAGTTTTGCCAAACAAGGATCGCGTAAGCCGGGATCCCCGGAATCGGGACGGAATCAACACCATGCCGTCCACATGCCAGCGCAGCATCTGCTCCACCTCGGCATATTCGGTGTCCGGATCTCCATTCGAAGTCGTGATGATGACAGAGTATCCGTGCTCCTTGGCGATGGTCGTGACTGCGTGTGCGCAATTGGCAAAAAACGGATCGTAAAGGTAGGGAAGGATAAGGCCGATACTACGACTGCGGTGACCGCGAAAAGCGCGAGCCAACTCATTGGGGCGGTACTGCAACTGGTCGATCGCCGTTTGAACGCGCTGAGCCGTTTCCTCGGTGACGTGAACGGTTCCGTTAAGCACACGTGAGACAGTCATCGTGCCGACGCCGGCTAGGCGTGCGACGTCGCTCATGGTGGGTTTTCGCAACCCCTGTCGTACTCCAATTTGTTGTTTCCACTGGTCAGCAGTTTGATTCTGAGGAGAGTCCGGCATTTTGATCGCTTCAGCAACACTCATTCTGTGCCAACTCAAGCCTGCACTTTCGGATGTGAACTGATTCTTTCTTTAATGGTACTACCTTGAAGCTCATTTCAGAAACAGCAATCTTAGGCCCATGCCCATTCCGATGATTGCCAAGATCGTTGGATGGTCCCCGAGCACGATGGCGAAGATGGCCGCGCGGTATGGTCACTTTGGGATCGAGGAACTGCGCAGCGCGGTGGAGTCCATTAGCAGCCCAATAAGCCAGGAGATTGCGGCGGTGTACCCGCAAAATCCCCCGCATTCGGACAGGGGCAAGAGAACCAACATCGACTAAACTATTGATTCTAATGGTGGGCAGTGAGGGACTCGAACCCCCGACTTCCTGCTTGTAAGGCAGGCGCTCTAACCAACTGAGCTAACCGCCCACGCGCGGCGGCAAGGCGATGCCGCCCTTTTGAAATCATAGCAGCGCGGCGACGCCGGGCGAGGTTTCACGTCATGGCGCGGGGATGAGCGGCCGGAGTTGATAAACTCACCCGGTGAGCCGTCTTATCGTCAATGCCGATGACTTGGGGCTGACTGCCGGGGTCAACCGCGCGATCCTGGAGCTGCACCGGGCCGGTTGCGTGACCAGCGCGACCCTGCTGGCACGAGCCGCGGCGACCGATGAGGCGGTCGAGATCGCCCGGACAACACCGTCGCTGGACGTAGGATGCCACGTGGTTCTTGCGGATGGCGATTCCGCGCTGCCGCGGCGCGAGATTCCTTCGCTCGTCAATGAAGCGACAGGGCGCTTTCAGCCCACGCTGGGGGCGTTCTTGAAGCGGTTGCTTGCGGGCCGCATCGGGTCCTCCGAGATTGAGGCCGAGGCTGGCGCTCAGATCGCGCTGCTTCAAGGCAAGGGCGTCGCGCTCACGCACATCGACACGCACAAGCATGCGCACATGTTTCCCGGCGTGCTCAGGCCGGTGCTGCGAGCGGCGCGGGCGGCTGGGATTCACCGCGTGCGCAATCCGTTTGAGCCGGCATGGAGCCTGCGCGCCACGCCCCGCGCTCCCTGGCTGCGCCGCGCGGAGGTAGGTTTGCTGCGGCGGTTTGAGCCGGCTTTCCGGCGCATCGTGGCTGAGGAGGGCTTCGCCACCACCGACGGCGCAATCGGAGTGCTGGCCACCGGAACTCTTGATTCCGCAGCATTTAATTCCCTTCTGCGCGGGATTCCGCCGGGCATCTGGGAGCTGGTGACGCATCCCGGCTACAATGATTCAGATCTGGCCACGGCGGGCACCCGGCTGGTAGCCTCGCGCGAGATCGAGCGCGAGGCGCTCGCGTCAATGGACTGGGGAGACGAGATCGAGCTGATCGGTTTCTCCCACCTGAGAAACGGTTGATTCCGGCTGCCTCAGCCTTCGGACGCAAACCTCGCGACCTGTGAAGAAGAGGAACTCCAGTTGCGGCCATTACGTACTATTGTTGACTGACAAAGAGGGAGTTCCTGCACTCGATTGGGAGATGGAGACTCGATGGAGATGAATCTCGTATGGAAGATATTGGTCTGCGGATGGGTTGCATCCGAGATTTGTCTCACGCTTGCAACGCGGACCCGGCGCGGCGCAGGCAACGTGAAGGACCGTGGATCGATGTCGGTCATCTGGGTGACGATCACTCTGGCGATCTTCGCGGGCGGGATGATTCGCGCCTCGATGGGACCGAACCTGCTCGGCGGCGCGCACTGGCTGCTGGCGGCTGCGATCATCGTGGTGATGGCCGGAATCGCCATTCGATGGACAGCGATACTGTCGCTGGGCAAGGCCTTCAGCCCGAATGTTGCCATCCGCAGCAATCAAACCATTTATCGGGATGGCCTTTACCGCCTGGTGCGCCATCCGGCCTATACAGGTTCATTGCTTTCGTTTCTGGGCCTGGGAATTCATTACCAGAATTGGGTTGCCTGCCTGGCGGTTATCGTACCCATAACCGCCGCCTTCCTCTACCGGATTCACGTGGAGGAGGTGGTATTGAACGAGGCTTTCGGCGAACAGTACGCGGTCTACAGTCAACAGACGAAGCGGCTGATTCCGGGCATCTACTAGGGCCTGTTCCGCCTGTCAGCGCAGAATTGAGAGCCGTCGCAGCCTCCAACCGCATCTATCCCCAAGAGTTCCTTCACACAGGCAAAGAGAAGGGTTTATGCGCATCGGCATCACCTGCTATCCCACCTACGGCGGCTCGGGCGTGGTGGCCACGGAACTGGGCATCGAACTGGCGGCGCTGGGCCACGAGGTGCACTTCATCTCCTACTCGCCTCCGTTCCGGCTGAGCGGGCGCGACGAAGGCATTTCTTATCATGAAGTTCCGGTGTCGAGCTACCCGCTGTTCGAGTTCCCGCCCTACGATCTGGCGCTGGCGTCGCGCATGGCCGAAGTGGCTGAATTCAATGAGCTTGACCTGCTCCATGTGCATTATGCGATTCCCCACTCGGTGAGCGCGCTACTGGCGCGGCAGATGCTCGCTGTGCGCGGGCGGCGGCTGCCCTTTGTGACCACGCTGCACGGCACCGACATCACCCTCGTCGGTCTGGACCGATGCTACCTGCCGATCACCAGGTACGCCATCCAGGAGAGCGATGGGGTTACCAGTATCTCCAACTATCTAAAGGAGAAGACGGTCGAGTATTTCGGCGTGACGCGGCCCATCGAGGTGATCGGCAACTTTGTCAACTGCGATGTTTACAGGCCCTACAAGGATGAGGCCAGGAAGGCGGAAGCCCGCAAGCGGCTGGCGGCGCCGGAAGAGGCGATCCTGATGCATCTCTCCAACTTCAGGCCGGTCAAGCGGGTGGTGGACGCGGTGAAAATCTTCGCGCAGGTGGAGCGGGAGACGCCGGCGCAACTGGTCATGGTGGGAGACGGGCCGGACCGCTCGGCGGCGGAGTGGCTGGCGCATGACCTGGGAATTCACTCGAAGGTTCACTTTGTGGGCAAGCTGGAACGCGTGAACGAAGTACTGCCGCTGGCCGATATCCTGCTGATGCCAAGCGAGTTGGAGTCGTTCGGTTTGGCGGCGCTGGAGGCTATGGCGTGCAAGGTTCCGTCGCTTGCCACGCGGGTGGGCGGAGTGCCGGAGCTGATAGACGATGGGGTGACGGGGCTGCTGTATGAGGTGGGCGACATCGGCGGCATGGCCCGGGGAGCATTGAGCCTCCTCAAGGACCGGGAGCGGCTGCATGCGATGCGTGAGGCGGGACGGAAGACGGCGCAGAAGCGCTTCTGCTCGACGCTGGTGGTGCCGCATTATGTGAACTATTACAAGCAAGTGCTTGCTTGGGAAAGGGATTAGGGATTAGGGGTTAGGTTTCTCGGCGGGGTCGGGAGCGAAAGTGGGCGTGAAGCCCAGCCGGCGCCAGAAGAGGTCGAGTAGGGCGACCGTCTCCGCGCTGGTGCGGGTGGTGGTGCGGATGAGGATTTGAGTGCCGGCGCCGGCGGCCAGGCTGGCGGCTTCGGCGGCGATGGCGACGCATTTCTCCGGACGGCAGGTGCAGTTGGCCAGGTCGGCGATGGAGAGGCGCGTGGTGGGGGTGGCGAGCACGGTGCGCGGCGGGGCCATGCGGTCCAGCAGCCAGAGGATCTCCAGCTTGGACTCCAGCTCATCCGGCACGCAGTCGATGACCAGATCGGCCGAGCGGACGGCGTCCTCGATGGTGGAGACGAATGCGACCTCCGGCGCCGCTCCCGGAGCCGGACGAAAAGCATCCTGGCCGAGTTGTTGGCGCAGGGCTTCGCGGGCGTGATGGAGGTTGCCGGGCATCACGTCTTCAAGGAAGACGCGGAAGCCGGCGCGGGCCGCGCTCGAGGCCAGCCAGCGGCCCAGGGGCCCTGCTCCGATGATGGCGACGGTGAACAAGCGGCGCTTACTTTGCGGACAGGGCTTCGGCGACATCCTCAGCGCTGGGCTTGGCGTTGAGCAGGTGCTCGGCGACGCGGGCGCGCTCCTCGGCGGTCAGCGCGGGTATGGTGGCCAGCACCCGGCGCAGGGTTACGGCAACATCGTCAATGTAATTCATCAGGCGGATGGCTTCTCCAGAGAGCGGCATGGTTTCCCTCGGGTTTCAAGTTCTTTTCTCATTGTAGGCGGCGGGCTTGCGGTAGGAAAGCCAGAAGCGGGTGGGCCGCCCATCCCTGGATGACAGCATTACTGGGCGCCAGGGAAAACGGCAACCCCGGGGGGACTCAAGATGACAACCGTTTTGGGGCAGAAGAGTCTGTAAAGCCGTGTGAAAGGCGCGTACAATGTCGGCATGTTGAGATCGGCTGAACGTGTGGCGCTGGAGTTTGTGCGGGCGGTCAATCGCCAGGATGTGGAGCAGATGGCGGCGCTGATGTCTCCAGGGCACCGGTTTGTCGATTCGATGGGGCAGACGGTGAAGGGACGGGAGGCGGTGCGGGCCTGTTGGGGCGGGTACTTCCACATGGTTCCCGATTACTCGATTGCCGTGGAGGAGAGCCTCTGCGATGGGCCGGTGGTGGTGCTGCTGGGGATGGCGAAGGGGACGTATGTGCCCGAAGGGTGGTTGAAGGCGGAGAACCAGTGGGAGACGCCGGCAGCGTTCCGGGCGTCGATCAAGGACGGCAAGGTGGCGGAGTGGCGGGTGTACGCGGATAACGAGCCGATGCGGCAGAAAATGAGGATAGGCGTTTAGGGCCATAATAGACAGCTTTGTAACCTGATATTCAAATTCCTTTCATCTGCCTCATATATCCATCGTTAACTCTGGAAGCTGTTCCCGGTCCGCTTGACTGGACGAATTCCCATCTCAAAAACTGGAGCCCGCTGAATGTCCGATATTGCGACAGCACTCGAAGGCCGTCCCCCGGCTGCGGCATTGCTTGAAAAAAGGATGAAGAAATCCCACGCCATGATCAGCGGAGGCATCGTTCTGGCAGCGCTGATTATCGGCATCAGCTTCATCGTCTTCCACATCCTTGAGGACTTCAACGGCGTGACCCTCGGCAGCGCCTGGCCTTACGTGCTGCTGGCCACGGCGCTGTTCATCGCCCTTGCCTTCGAGTTCGTCAACGGCTTCCACGACACGGCCAACGCCGTGGCCACGGTCATCTATACCCACTCGCTTGACCCCAACATCGCCGTGGTCTGGTCGGGGCTGTGCAACCTGACCGGCGTTCTGCTCTCTTCCGGGGCGGTGGCCTTCTCCATCATTACGCTGCTCCCGGTCGAACTGATTCTCCAGGTCAGCTCGGGCGCCGGCTTCGCCATGGTCTTCGCCCTGCTCATCGCCGCCATCCTGTGGAACCTTGGCACGTGGTGGTTCGGGCTGCCGGCCTCCAGCTCACACACCATGGTCGGCTCCATCATCGGCGTCGGCATCGCCAACCAACTGATGAGCCCTCATACCGGCACCTCCGGCGTGGACTGGGAACAAGCCACCAAAGTCTTCAAGGTGCTGCTCATCTCGCCCATGATCGGCTTCGGCGCCGCCTTTCTGCTGCTGCTGCTTTCCAAGCTGTTCATCATTACAAAATGGGCCAGGCATATGGCCGCTCTCTACCATGAGAACCACAAGAAGCCCTTGTGGGCGATTCCCTCCATCGCCATCACCGGCGTCGGCGGGACGTACCTGATGAACCTGGTCGCTCCGCTTATTCTCGGACTTTTCGGACCTCTGGGCCCGCCCGTCTGGCAGCCCGTCGCATTTCTCGAGGCTTGGCAATCTCCCATAGGGCTGATTGTCGTCATGATCCTGGTGGGACTCGCCGGACTGTGGATCCTGGCTTTGGGCGCCAGGCTGGTGATCGAGAATGCCGACGTGCTGTTCACGGCGCCCAAAGGCAACACTCCTCCACCCTGGCCCATCCGCGCTCTGCTGATCTTTACCTGCTCAGGCGTCAGCTTTGCGCACGGCTCCAATGACGGACAGAAGGGCATGGGCCTCATCATGCTCATCCTCATCGGCACGGTCCCCACCGCCTACGCCCTCAACCATGCCGTCACCGCCAATCAGGTACAGGACTTCATCGCCGCCTCCGATCAGGCCGGACACGTCCTCGACCGGCATATAGACAAGACCGGGTATCTGGGTCCGGATGCCCGCGCCGAAGTGACCGATTACCTGCGCACCAAGGAGGTTCAGCCGGACACCGTGCTGGCGCTGCACGAGCTGGTCCAGGATCTGGCCGGCGAAGTGGTGGTCTACAAGGAGTTCAAGGCGGTTCCGCCCAAGGATCAGGCCAACGTCCGCAACGACATGTACGTGACCAGCGAGGCCATCCGCCTGATGCAGAAGAACGACGCCAGTCTGATCCAGGCGGGGAAGACGCCGGTCTTCAGCAAGGATGAGAATGCCGCCCTGGGCAATTACAAGAAGAAGATCGATAACGCCACCAAGTTCATCCCCACCTGGGTCAAGGTGGCCGTGGCCCTGGCGCTGGGCATGGGAACCATGGTGGGCTGGAAGCGCATCGTGGTTACCGTGGGCGAGAAGATCGGCAAGGAGCACCTCACATACGCCCAGGGCGCTTGCGCCGAGTTGATCGCTATGTGCACCATCTCGGCCGCCGACAACTTCGGCCTGCCGGTCTCAACCACCCATGTGCTGAGTTCCGGCGTGGCCGGCACCATGGCCGCCAACGGCAGCGGCCTGCAATGGTCCACCATCCGCAACATCGCGGCCGCCTGGGTCTTCACGCTCCCGGCCGCGGCGCTGCTCTCCGGAACCCTCTTTTACCTCTTCCGGCAGGTCTCCAACTAGGGCCAGGGCCGGCTCGCGGAACGCCGGCTCTGTTCTCGTGCCCTATAGAAACATTCACGATGCGACCACCCCGATTGGCTGCCAATCGGGGTGGCGCGTTTACGGCCGAATTCCCGATCTCCCTCCCGTTCGCAGGCAACCTGCTACAGATTGAAGAGCTCGCGCAGGCGGCGCGTTTGCGCACGGCTGACCGGGATCTCGGTCTGGCGTTTGTCGTTCATGCGCAACTGATAGGTGGATTTGAACCACGGCACCACCTCGCGGATGTGGTTGATGTTGACCACAAAGCCGCGATGGGCGCGCCAGAAGAGCGCCGGGTCCATCAACTCCTGCAACTCCTCGAGCGTGCGGCACTTGGAGTGGCCCTCGAAGGTCTGGGTGACGATGCGAATCACGCCCTCGTCGATGGCCGCGTAGCAGATATCGGCCTGATCGACCAGGAGCAGCCGGCTCTGCGCCTGCACGATCATCTTGTTGGTGAGCCTGGCCGGTTGGGGAATGCGCGAAGCTCCCTGGGGACGGTCGAGCAGGCGGAGGAGCGCTTCGAGCTGGGACTCGATGGGGGAGTCGGTGTGGGACTCGGACGGCGGGTTTCCCCCGGCGGCGACTGAGGCCTTGCTCGCCATGCGGCCGCGAACCCGCTCCACGGCCTGCTGGACGCGGGTGCGGTCAAAGGGCTTGAGCAGGTAATCCACGGCGTTCACGTCAAAGGCGCGCACGGCGTACTGGTCATAGGCCGTGGCAAAGACGATCTGCGGCAGGGGCTGGGCTTGCTTGCCGGCGAGCGCTCTGGAACGGTTGCGCTCCATGAGCCGCTCGATCACGGCAAAGCCGTCCAGGCCCGGCATTTGCACATCCAGCAAGACGAGGTCGGGATGGTGCTCCTCGATCAGGTCCACGGCCTCGATGCCGTTGGTCCCCTGCGCCACAATCTCCACGCCTCCCACCTGGTCGAGCAGGTACTGGAGTTCGTCGCGGGCCAGTTGTTCGTCGTCGATGATGAGCGCGGAGATAGGCATGAGGGCCGGAACTTCGATTGTAGGAAGGGAACCGGGCCGGGTCAATTGCGGCATGGGGAACATCCATACCGGGTTCCCACGCTTGCCGGAAACAGAAGACGCGGGTCCCCTTCAGTTCCGCTCGGCGCAGGCTTTCGACACCCCTGTGCTCCGTTCAGGGTCGTCCCTGACGAACAGGGCGGGAGAGATGGACGGATTTGGCGACAAACGCGGCAAGTTGGCCCCTGCCGCGCAGAGCTCACAAGTTAGCGAGTTGGCGGACTCATAGCCGGCGCAACTTGCAAAGGCGAGTTGGGCTGCTCCGGATGACAGATGGATGGTGCGCCTGCGCCCCCAGGAACCGTGGGTCTGCCCTACTCGGGCAGGGCGCGCAAGCGGGCCGGCATGTGGTCCTTGGCCAGCTCATGGCCGCAGCGGGTGCAGTACAGGTCCGTGGTGCGCACGGTGCTGAAGCACTGGCCGCAGTTGGCGGCGAGCCGGTAATCGCACTGCGGGCAGAAGTGGAAGTCGCCCTGCACGTGCGTGGAGCAGCTTGGGCAGCGCGAAACCTCCGGCTGGCGGAGCAGGAAATACAGCACGGCGCCGATGCCGGCTGGCATGACGAGGCAGATCAGCATCCAGAACCGCGAACTCATGGCGCGGCGCGGCGCGTCCCTGCTGACGTAGCCGACCATCAGGAAGTAAAGGGCGATCAATATGCCCCAGGAAAGGTTGAGGTAAACGCGAACTCCGATGGGCGGCACATGGTGAGGTTGCTGTTCCGGCAGAACCAGCCAGAAATAGTACTCGACAAGTACGAAAGCGGCAGCAGCCAACACGATGGACCAGACCGGGATCAGCCTTGCGTCTTCGTTGGCGGAGATGGATTGTGGATCGCGCATGGGACAACCCCTCCCTCGGAGGGCCTTTCAGAGGATCAAGCACAGCTTGACTGCTCTTAGATGGACGGAGGAGCGAGTGCGGAAGTTGCGCGCGGCGCTGCGGCCGCCATTTGCCGGGGAGCTTTCGGTCAGGATTTGCGGCGCAGCCAGCCGGCCAGCAGCGCCGAGGCCAGCAGCGCCGCGCTGAAGAAGGCTATCCACACGCCGAGCTGGCTCATGGGACTGGTTAGGTGTTCCTCTTCAATCAGGGTATCGGCGATCCACCAGACCGGCGGGGCAAGCACCAGCAGCAGCAACAACACGGCCGCGAGCGCCACGCAGCGGACGCGCTTGCGCCCCGCCTCCTGTTCCTGAATCACGCCCAGCGACGCGCTGACCACGCGGCGGGTGCGAAAGGCGACGGCGCACTCCCGGTCGGCCTGGTTTCCGGCCAGAGCCGAAAGCAGATCGGGGTCGGCGCTGGAGCCGGCCCTACCCCCGGCGAACCCAGCGGCCTTCACACCGCCCCCTGAAAGCGCGGAAGGGCGCGCTCAAGCTTGGGCTTGATGGCGGCAAGGCCCCGGTAAAGTCTTGATTTTACGGTGGAAAGAGGCGCTCTGGTGACCTTGGCGATCTCTTCCAGCGACAGCTCCTCGTGGAAGCGGAGCACCAGCACTTCGCGGTGAAGCGCATCCAACTGGAGCAGCGCCGCCGCAATTCTCTGCCGGTCTTCGAGGTTGGAAAAGCGGTCCATGGGCGTCGGCGCGCCGTCGGCAATCTCGAAGCTCATGGGCCGGTCGTCGTCCCCTCCGACCTCAAAGAGTTCGTCCAGGCTGGACATGGTGCGCTTGCGCTTCTGGTCGATCACCAGGTTGCGGGCAATGGTAAACAGCCAGGTGTCGAATCGCGCCCGGCCGTTGAACTGCGAGCCGCGCACCAACACCCGCATCCAGACTTCTTGGAAGAGGTCTTCGGCCATTTCGCGGCTGCCGGTCAGGTAAAGCAGATAGCGCATCAGGCGGTGCTGGTAGCGGACGATCAGCTCGTCCAGCAGCCCGGCTTCCTGGCGCTTGAGCCCGGCGGCGACGGCAAGGCTTTCCTGCCGCGCCTGATCCTGAACTGCGGTGGCGAGACCCTGACTGAAAATAGGGCGAACGGGCGCGGCTATACTCATCTCTCCCAATTAGACGCTGGAAAGGGTCGCGAAGTTCCGGAAAAAGTGGACGGAGCGGGACAATCCCTCCCCTCAGCATCGACCCCGCGCCATGGAAACCGCGGAAGGAATACTCATTCGCCGGCCCGGGAGATCTTCGCGGCCACCCGCAGGGCCTCTTCGACGGCCTTGGCGGTGCGGCGCTCGCGGGACTCGACGCTCTGGTAGCCGAAGATCCCCAGCAGATGATTGCGCCGCTGCGCGGGAGTCATCGCGTCCCATCCCCGGCGCGCCTGGGGCTGGCGCAGGAAGGCCGCATGAAGAATGGGTGGCAGCTCGGTCTCTCCCTCCAGCGTGAGCAGCAGGCGCTCGGCCATCCTTTCGGCACGCTGCTCGCGGCTGGCGGCGCTCTTCGGCTCGCTGACCCAGGCGCCGATCTCCTTGCGATTGGAGTAGCTCAGCCCGTCGTACCACTTGTGCAGCCGGCGGTCGCCCTTGAGCGCCTTGGCCAGCTCCGGCGGGAGCGTTGCGGCGCGTTCTTCCAGGTCCGGCTCCAGCCGGATGCGCGCCCGCGACCCCACCTTGACTCTCGCTGCCGCCTGCATCTTCCTGTTGACCAGCAGAAAATACCCTCCGCCCGGCGCGCTGGCAAACAGCGAGGTGCGAAATGCGAATCCCTCGATCTCGCCGCGCACCCGCATGCCGCGCCGCTCAGGCCACGCTTCGGCCGGATCGAAGGGAATCCGCGCAACCACCCAGCCGAGCCCCGTCCCCAGCGGCTCCAGCACAGCGGTAAAGGACTTGATGGGGGAGGAACTCATCGCTTCCCTACTTATAACTTCTCGCGCAGGAAGCTGATCACGTGGTCGGCCTGCACCACGCCCACCATGCGGCCCTGGAGGTCCACCACCGGGAGCGCGCGCAGGTTGTATTTGTCGAACATCTCGGCCAGCTCGTCCTGGCGCAGATCGGCGGGGCAGGAGAGCACGCGGGGCTCGGCCAGCACGGCCAGCCGCGTCTCCGGCAGCGCCATCACCAGCCGCGCCAGCGAGACGGCCCCGAGCAGCATCCGTCTGTCGTCCAGCAGGTAGACCTCGGTCACGCTCTCCGGGTCGCCGTCGAAGCTGCGCAGGGCCTGGACCGCCTGGGCCACAGTGGACTCCTTGCCCACAGAGACGAAGTCGGTAGTCATGCAGCCGGCGGCCGAGTTCTCGTCGAACTCGAGGAGCTCCTCCACCTCCTGCCGCTCCTCCGGCTCCATCTCCTCGAGAATGGCGTCAGACTGCTCTTCGGAGAGCTCTCCCAGCAGGTCGGCGGCGGCGCCGGGGTCCATCTCCTCGACGATATCGGCGATCCGTTCCTCGTCCAGCTTCTCGAGCAGGGCCTTCTGCATCTTGGGTTCGACTTCTTCCAGAGCCTCGGCGGCCACCTCCTCGTCGAGCGAGGTAAAGACGGCCTCGCGCTCGGCGGGCGCCAGGTCTTCCAGAATCTCGGCCAGGTCGGAGGGGTGCATCTCGGCCAGCCGCGCGTATTCGATGCGCAGCTTCACACGCCGCGCCGGATCGACCTCGATCACATCTACAAACTGCCAGGGAATGCCGCTCGAGCCGAACTTGCGCGAGAGCGTCTCCAGGGTAGCGCGCGGCAAAAGCCCTTTGAAGACCCGGCGAAAGGCGCCGCGGAGGCCCACTTCGACCTCGGCAACGCGCAGCAGGTGAGCCGCGCCGCGTCCCAGCCACTCCAGGTCCACATCGTTCACCCGGACCACCTTGCGGCCATGAATATCGATGATCTGCCGGTCCACAAGGTCCTGCTGAAGGTAGATGTAGTTGCCCTCGTCCTTCAGCGGAACCATCGCTCCAGAGGAGCGCAGCTCGAGCGTGCCGGCGGGCGTCTCCATCACCTCCTGAGAGGGCACGATGGACAATCCGTCGCGGGTCTTGAGCACCAGCCCGGCCACCTTGCCCGCATCGGGACCCGTGGCCACGGCAATATCCTTGAGCCGCCCGCGCAGATAGCCCTGCGCATCGGTCACCGGAGTGCCGAGAAGCGCGGTCAGGCTGACGCGGGCCGACGTGCGAGGCTGCATGAGGTGAGTGTATTCCTTTGCGGCGGGTTTGGGGCTGTGGATGCATTCGGGATGCTAACTGCCCCCGGCGCGGAAGCGGGAGAAGCCCATGCTGCACTCCAATGCCGCGAACCGATCTTCGCCCGCCGCTTGACACAATTCCACATCAGCCATGAAACTGCCAGCTAGGTTGCTGAGGCACGGAGGGGCGCTGGCGCCCGGCCCGTTCCGGAAGAGGCGGATTCAATCCCGGTGAGCGCACCCAAAACCAGGCAGAGTTTTTCGCTGCCCTCGACCATGGAGAGCGTGGACGCGGTGGAGGCGGCCGCGGAGAAACTCGCTACGGAGGCCGGTCTGGACGAGGACGAGCGCTTCCGCGTGACCATGGCGGTGCGCGAGGCCACCGTCAACGCCGTTCTGCACGGCAACGAGTACGACCCCGCCAAGCGCGTCTCCGTTGGCATGGAGAACACCGGCGCGGCGCTTGTGTTTACCATCGCCGACCAGGGCAAGGGCCTCGATCCGGCGACGCTTCCCGACCCGCGGGCACCGGAGAACCTGCTGCGCGGCACCGGCCGCGGCATCTTCCTCATCCGATCTTTCATGGATGAGGTACACTTTCGACAACTGCATCCCGGAACCGAGTTGACATTGGTCAAACATCTGGCGCCGGCAAACAACAAGACCTGAGCACAGTTTCGAGCGCGGAGCATCGGCGGCGCGGGCGGGCTGAGACGTTCCCGGCGCCTGGAACCGCAAAGGGAATACAATCGCAGTATCAACAGGGAAACCCTGGCATCAACAAGGAGGAAACTCAGTGGCACTTACTATTGCTTCCCGTGAAGTGAACGGCGTCGCCGTTCTGGATCTCAGCGGGCGGATCACTTTGGGCGAGGGCAGCGTGCAGATTCGCGATGCCATTCGCGAACTGCTCGCCAAGGGCCGGAAGAGCATCCTGCTCGACCTGGGCGAGGTGAACTACATCGATAGCTCGGGGCTGGGCGAACTGGTGAGCGCCTACACTTCGGCCCGCAACCAGAGCGCCGCGCTCAAGCTGCTCAAGCTGACCAAGAAGGTCCACGACCTGCTGCAGTTGACCAAGCTTTACACCGTCTTCGACATCTACGACGACGAGGCCGCCGCCATCGCCTCTTTCCAGTAGACCCGGCAGGGCCGCGCCCGAAATCCAGCCGCGAGCCTCAATCGTGGAAAAGGCCATCCCGCGCTCCGGGATGGCCTTTTCGCGTCCGCAGCGCCGGCGCGGAAGCTCAACCTCAGAACTTGACCGACGGCGTTGTCCGCGCAGCGGGACTGGCCGTGAAGTAGGCGGTGTTTTCCTTGAAGCCGGCCATGCCCGCCCAAATGTTGTTGGGGAACTGAAGGATGAAGGTGTTGTAGTCCTGGATGGCGTCGTTGTAGCGCTTCCGGGCCACGCTGATGCGGTTCTCCGTCCCCGCAAGCTCATCCTGCAAGCGCATGAACTGATCGCTGGATCTTAGATCCGGATAGCGCTCGCTGAGCAGAAGTAACTTGCTCAATGCTCCGTCCAACTGACCGTTCGCGGCGATCTTGGCCTGGGGATCTCCGGCGCTCAGCAGGCCCTTGCGCGCCTCGGCGATCTCGGTAAACACGCCGCTTTCCTCCTTGGTGAAGCCCTTGACGGTCTCCACCAGGTTGGGAATCAGGTCGGCTCGCCGCTCCAGTTGCACATCCACCTCCGACCACTTGCTCTTCACGTTCTGATCCAGAGCCACCATCTGGTTCCTGGCGCTCTGGTAGCTAAGGAAGCCGATCAGCAAAGCCAAAACCAGAACGCCCGCGATGCCCAGCGCAATCCAAAGTCCGCGACTCATACAGTGCCTTTCTCCTCCGGCCTCCGCTCAGGAAGGCCCCGTTTGAAAACTCGAATGAACTACCAGCTTCCACCGGCGCCGCCGCCGCCGAAACTGCCGCCGCCGAAGCCGCCAAAGCCGCCGCCGCCGGAATCGCCGCCGCCGAGGAAACCTCCGCCGCCGCCGGAACCGCCGCCAACGCCCCACCCGCCCCCGCCGCCGAGCCAGATGGACGGGCCCCAGCCCCAGCGCCTGAAGACGCCAAAACCAGCCAGGATCCGCAGAACCCAAGGGCCTAGAATGATCAACAGAAAGAACGCCACCACGAGACGGCCAGCAATTCTCGTGCCCAACGATGGCGGCTCTTGCGGCTCCGGAGCGGGAGGCGCTTCCGAAGCGTCCTCGTCCAGCGTCACATTGGCGTCGGCGGCGATCCCCTGCGCCACCTCGCCCACGGCCAGGGTTACGGCCCCGTCGAAGTCGTTGGCCCGGAGATAGGGAACCATCTCCCGGCCAATATCGCCCAGCTTGCCGTCGGGCAGAATTCCTTCCAGCCCATATCCCACATCGATCCAGCGCTTGTGGTCGTCAACGGCCAGCAGGACCAGGACGCCGCGGTCGGAACCCTTGCGGCCCATCTTCCACTTGTCTTCCAGCTCGTTGGTATAGACGGGCGTATCTTCGCCATCCAGGGTATGGACGGTCACCACGGCTATCTGCGCATTGGCCTGGGAGTGGTCCAGTTGCCCGCAGATGCGATCGATCCGCGCAATGGCCTCGGGCGACAGCACATGGGCAAAGTCGCTGACGTAATCGGTGGGCTGGGGCAGGTCCTCCACCCGCTCGGCCAGGGCAGCCGTGGCGGAAAAACCGGCGGCAGCGGCCAGCAGCAGGCGGAGAACGAGCAAAGATGCGCGGCGAAAGCCCTTCATCGCTCTCTATTTTACGCGGATGGCAAGAGCAAGGTTCCCGCGGCCCGATTTCATGCCCCCAGCTGTGAGCTTCCGGCTTCCGGCTAGAGGCTGAAAGCTGTCGTTGCACTAAACTGGAAAGGAAATGACTCAGAACGAGTTTCCGCCCGCCCCTATCGCCCGCAAGCAGCACACTGAAACCCGGCTGCACGGCGTGGTCCTCAGCGATGACTACGCCTGGCTGCGCGACAAGGAAAACCCCGAGGTCAGCGCGTATCTCGAGGCCGAAAACGCCTACGCCGAGGCCTTCATGGCCCCGCTCGCAGGCCTGCGCGACGACCTTTACCGGGAGATGCTCTCGCACGTAAAGCAGACCGACATTTCGGTTCCCTTCCCGGATCGCGGCTGGTGGTACTACGCGCGCACCGAAGAAGGTCTCCAATACGCCATCCACTGCCGCAAGCGGGACACGCCCGGCGCGCCGGATGCCACAAGGATGCTGGGTGCCCCAGGTCTCGATTCTGAGAGCTGGGAAACTTCAAATCTCAAGATGGACGACGTTCGTGCCGAGCAAGTCATCCTCGATTGCAACCTGCTGGCCGAGGGCCACGCCTACTTCTCGATCGGCGCCACCGACATCACCGACGACGGCCGCTGGCTGGCCTACTCGACCGACACGAAGGGCTTTCGCCAGTACACGCTGCGCATCAAGGATCTCGTGACCGGCGAGACGCTTCCCTATGAAGTGGAGCGCGCCGGATCGGCGGTCTGGGCCGCGGACAACCGGACCCTGTTCTACACCGTCGAGGACGAAGAGCAGAAGCGTCAGTTCCAGCTCTGGCGTCATGCCCGCGGCACGCAAGCCTCGGAAGATGTATTGGTTTTCCAGGAGGACGACGAGCGCTTCAACATAGGCGCGGGCCGCACCCGCGACGGCAAGTTCCTGGTGGTGGAATCGGCAAGCCACACCACCACCGAATCCCGCGTGCTGGCGGCCGACGATCCCCTGGGCGTCTTCACCCTCGTCAGCCCGCGCGAGGACGAGCACGAGTATTCCATCGACCACCGCAACGGCCTGTGGTTCATCCGCACCAACGACCGGGGGCGCAACTTCCGCCTGGTGACGGCTCCCGCGGCCACGCCGGGCCGCGAGCACTGGACGGAGCGCATCCCGCACCGCGACAGCGTGATGCTGGAGGAAGTGGATCTGTTCGCCGGCTTCTTCGTGGCCTGCGAGCGCGAGGACGGCCTGCCCCGGCTGCGCATCTGGCGCTTTGCCGGCGACGGGGCCGAGGCCGCGCCCGGCGGCGAAATCGCCTTCCCCGAGCCGGCCTACGACGCCCATCCGCACGTCAACCGCGTCTTTGAGACAGCGGCCTTCCGCTACGCCTACCAGTCGCTGGTTACGCCTGCCTCGGTCTACAAGTACGACCTGGCCACCGGCGCATCCACGCTGCTCAAGCAGCTTGAGATACCGGGCGGCTTCGACCGCGGCCTCTATGCCAGCGAGCGCGTCCACGCCACGGCTGAGGACGGCGCGCAGGTTCCCGTCTCGCTGGTCTATCGCAAGGACAAGCGTGTAGCGCCGGTTTCCGGACCGGCTGTAGTGGGGGCCTCCAGGCCCCCACAAAACCCCCTATACGTGTACGGCTATGGCGCTTACGGCTACGCGCTACCCATCGGATTCAGCGGGAACCGCCTCAGCCTGCTCGATCGCGGCGTGGTCATGGCCTATGCCCACATCCGCGGCGGAGGCGACCTGGGCAAGCCCTGGCACGACGCCGGCAAGATGCTGGCCAAGCGCAACACCTTTACCGACTTCATCGCCGCCGTCGAGCACCTGACCGCCGCGGGCTACGGCGATCCGGCGCGCGTGGCCATCGAGGGCGGGTCGGCCGGCGGGCTGCTCGTGGCCGCGGTCGCCAACCTGCGCCCCGAGCTCTTCCGCGCCGTCCTCTCGCACGTTCCTTTTGTGGACGTGATGAACACCATGCTCGACGCCACGCTCCCGCTTACCGTTCCCGAGTACGAGGAGTGGGGCAATCCGAACGAAGAGACTTACTTCCGCTACATGCTGAGCTACTCGCCCTACGACAACCTGAAGGCGGGGAGCTATCCGGCCATGCTGGTCAAGACCTCGCTCCACGACAGCCAGGTGATGTACTGGGAGCCGGCCAAGTATGTGGCCAAGCTGCGCACCCTCAAGACGGATAACAACCCGCTGCTGCTGGTGACTAACATGCAGGCCGGCCACGGCGGCTCAAGCGGCCGCTACGACTATCTGAAGGAGATCGCCTTCGACTATGCCTTCCTGCTGCGGGAGCTGGGGCTGGTTTGATAATGTAACCGCAATGCACGGATCGATTGATAGGAAGGTATTGCCATGCGAAATCGGCTACCGTTCGCGTTGCCGCTGGCTGCATTGCTTATGCTCCCTTGCGCGTCCCAGGAGCGGGTCAAGGGTACATTCACGATGCCAGACTCGGCACTTCTGTTTGAGACATCTGAGACAACGCCGCCAAACTCGTCAGACGAAGTGCTTCTCGTTGTCTCAACGACGGGCACTGTCGTGGTGCATAGTCCCCCCGGCCTTTGGGGCCAAGGTGGCAGAGTCACCGGCCTCGCCCCCGGCGCCGATCGAGTCACCTGGAGCCTTGGATTACACGATGCCTCTGAACCAACGAGGTTAAGATCCGTTCTTGGTGTGTATTCTCTGCTCGACAAGACATGGACGACGTACGGCGACTTCTGTGCGGGCGACATTGGTTCGCAGGTCTTCTCATCGGATGGATCAAAGATTGCATTCGCAGCCCGGCCAAGGTTCGCGTCAGTTCATTCTCCGTGCGACAACAATCCGGAGTTGTTGCAGATTCTCGATATTGCGACCGGTAAGTTAACGCCGGTCCCCTATAACGGCGAAGTATCTGAATTTGCGCGGCTCAGTTGGTCGCCAGACGGAAAGTATCTGGCAGTGCAAATCGGCGCCTTGAAGCAGATTATTGTAATTGATGTCGGGTCAGGGAGCGCGAGAATTATTGGCGAAGGCCTAAATCCTTCCTGGTCGCCGAAGGATGATTGGATTGCTTTTGAGGATTATGAGGGGTTTAAATGCATGCTCATTCATCCGGACGGAACTGGAGCCAAAGTGGTTCTTGATCTGGGAAAAAGATTCCATGGGTATCGGACGTTTCTCCAAGGCGCAGTTTGGTCGCCGGACGGACAGAAACTGCTTCTCAACGAACAGAAAGGCGATTCCGGCGGCATAGACGTGACCATGCTTGATCTAGCAAGCGGCAAAGTGACCACGAAATGCAGAAATGGACCGGCGGTGCTGGGATGGGTGAACGAGAAGCGCTGATAGTTATGGCCTCCCGTTGCGGTGGTCCCCTAGCTTTCATGGCCTGATGTACAGGCAACAACAGCAACCGCAGGTCCTTCGACTGCGCAGATTGCAAATGCGCAACCTGCTTCGCTCAGGATGACAGATTTGTTTGGAACGTTGACAGATTTCTTCGGGATGGGGAAGCACGCTTGAGCAGCGAAGAGGAAACAACCCGCGCGCAAGCAGCCGAGCTACCCGGCGCGGAGGAGCCGCGCGTCTTCAGCGGCTATTCTCATGCCTGGCGGGCGCTGCGGCATCGCAACTTCAGGCTGTTTTTCGGCGGGCAAACTATCTCGCTGATCGGCACGTGGATGACGCGCGTGGCCACCAGCTGGCTGGTCTACCGGCTGACCGGGTCGGCGCTGCTGCTGGGCACGGTCAGCTTTGCCGGGCAGATTCCCACGTTCCTCTTCGCGCCCTTTGCCGGCGTATGGGTGGACCGCCTGGACCGCCGGCAGGTGCTGGTGTGGACGCAGGCGCTCTCCATGGTGCAGTCGCTGGCGCTGGCGGCCCTCACCCTTTCGCACCACATCGCGATTCACTGGATCCTTGCGCTCAGCGTGATGCAGGGCATTATCAACGCCTTCGACATGCCCGGCCGCCAGGCGTTCATGGTGAAGATGGTCGAGGACCGGAACGATCTATCCAACGCCATCGCCATCAACTCGTCGATGGTGAACATGGCGCGCCTCGTGGGCCCGTCGCTGGCCGGCATGTTGATCGCGGTCTCCAGCGAGGGCTGGTGCTTTCTCATCGACGGCATCAGTTATCTGGCAGTTATCGCGTCGCTGCTGATGATGCGGCTTCACGCGCCCGTGGTGAAGCGCAAGGCCGCGTCAACGCTGACCGAGTTGAAAGCCGGCTGGACCTATGTGTCCCATTTCGTGCCTGTCCGCACCATCCTGCTCCTGTTTGCCTTGGTGAGCCTCATGGGTATGCCGTTTGTGGTGCTGATGCCGGTCTTCGCCAAGTCGGTGCTGCACGGCGGGCCGCACACCTTGGGGTTTCTGATGGGCTCGATGGGCCTGGGCGCGCTGCTCTCGGCGCTCTCGCTGGCGGCGCGCAAGAACGTGCGCGGGCTGGTGCGCATCATCCCCATCGCCGCGGCGGTCTTCGGTTTGGGGCTGATCGGCCTTGGCCTCTCGCGCCATTTCTGGCTCTCGATGGCGATGGTCTTCATTGCGGGCATGGGCATGATGCAGGGCATGGCGGCCAGCAACACCGTCATTCAGACCATCGTCAGCGAAGACAAGCGCGGGCGCGTGATGAGTTACTATACGATGGCTTTTGTGGGCATGGCGCCCTTCGGCAGCCTGCTGGCCGGGACCATGGCGAATCTCCGCCTGGGGGCGCTGGGCAATCGTTTGGCCGCGCACTTCGCGAACATAGGCCTGGCGCCGTTTGGCGCCTGGCTGGCCAGGACCATGGCGCATCAAGAGGGCGCTCCATGGACGGTGATCGCGAATGGATCCGTCGTCCTGCTGGGCGCGGCATGGTTCGCGACGCGGCTGCCGGCCCTGCGCCGCGAGATCCGTCCGATCTATCGCGAGATGGGCATTCTGCCCGCGGAGGAGGAAATACAGCAATGAGCGATCTCAAAATCGAAGCGCGGCATACCGCTGTCGTGGTCATCGACCTCCAGAAGGGCATCGCGGGAATGCCCGGCGGCGCGCCTCATTCGAAGCCCGCCGTGATTGCCAACGCCGCGCGCCTGCTGGCCGCGGCCCGCCAGGCCGGGGCGCGGCCCGTCCTGGTGCATGTAGGCGGCTCGGCGGATGGAGCGGACCGGCTGCATCCAGCCGCCGACCAGCAGATGCGATTTACAGGAACTCCGCCGCCGGACTGGAGCGAATTGATTCCCGAGCTCGACCGCCAGCCGGGCGACATTGTGATTCTCAAACGGCAGTGGGGCGCTTTCTACGGCACCGATCTCGATCTGCAACTGCGCCGCCGCGGCCTGACCACCATCATCCTTTGTGGCATCGCCACCGAGTTCGGCGTGGAAAGCACGGCGCGCGACGCCTATGAGCACGGCTACGAGCTGATCTTCGCCTCCGACGCCATGACCGGGATGAGCGCCGAGAGCCATGCCAACGCTATCGAGCGCATCTTTCCGCGCATGGGGCGCGTGCGCTCGACGGATGAGATTTTGGCTGCGCTGGGGGCTTGATGATTCCATTCCCACCCTTCGAGCCGGGGACGCTCGAAGGATGGGGCACCCAAATTGTTGTGGAATTGTGCGACAGTCTATGCCTGCGGGACGCCGCACAGATGGACGTTGATGCCCAGCTCCGCAAGCATGGCGGCCTTGGTGGCAAGCGCTTTGTCCGCCATCTCCGCTGAAGGCGCATAGGCGACGTTCACGTGGTTGGCGCGATGGCGAGCCATGAACTGGTTCTGGCTGACGCCATGGAAGACGGCGTGGACGATGGGCCACTGAGGCGTCGTCTCGCGCCAGCGGCGCTCGGTTTCGCCCGCGGCCAGGCTGACCACTGTGCCCCGTCCCAGGTCGGCATGGAGCGCGCCGCCCTCGACGAAGACGCGGCTCCAGACGATCTCTCCCGGCCTGCCGATGCCCTTCAGCGATCCGCCGCCAAGCGGGAAATACATGGCCGGCTGGCGCTCGCTGCTGGCCCCGGCGTAGCCGCCCACGTAATGATTCGCCGGCGCGGCGCCGGAGATCTGCAGCAGCCACACAAACGCGTCGAAATCCTGGCCCCGGTAGCGTTCGCCCCAGCGGACGTCGTGCAGCGTTGTCGATGGATCGAGCCCCAGCGCGCTCCAGCAGCGATTCGTAATCAGCGCGTCCACGCCGGCACATTCGTCCACCTCGTTGAAGTGCACCAGCGGACCGCCGGGGTAAAGCTCCTCATTCGTGCCCTCCGCAAATACCGGAGGACGATCGGCATTGTTCAGCATTCCCTCGGCCAGGTCGGAGGCCGCCGTCAGGTCTTTCAATCCCTGCTGATACTGAATGCCGATGGCGTCGCAGCCGAACTCCTTGGCGATGCGCACCGCCGCGATATACATCCTGCACTGTTCGACGACCTGCTCGAGAGTCAGCTCGGTCGCTGCGTCCTTGCCTAACTCGAACTTAACTCCCTTGGCAGCCAGCCACTTATAAACGGCCTCCGCTTCCGCCTGGGGCACGGTGCGCATCCTGGCAAAGAGCGCGGACTGGCTCAGGCGCTCCTTGTAGATACCCGCCGGGTTCAACAACTCGTCGTCGACGATGGCGTTGTACATGCCCATGCAGCCTTCGTCGAAGATACCCAGGATGGCCTTGCGATGCTTCAGTTCATAGGCAAGCCCGGCGCCCATCCGTGCGCTCTCGCCGGGAAGCTTGATCAGTTCGAGATCATGCACATGCGAGTTATCGTGGAGGATCTTGCCCTCGCTCAGCCATTGCCGAAGCCCGGCGAGAAAGAAATCGTCCGTAAACTCCTTGCTCCATAGGGAAGAAAACTGCCTGCCCGCCTTGACAAGCGATCCATTCAGGTTGAGAAGGCCAACCAATCCAGGCCATTGTCCGGACCAGTTGGCGACCGTCAGGATCGGCCCCCTATGACTGCGCAGACCGGGCAGCACATAGTGGCTGTACTGCCAGGCCGCTGTAGCGAAGACCAGCCTAGCCTCCGGATGGATCTTCATGAAGACATCCATCCCCATCCGCTGCGACGAGATGAAGCCGTGCTTTGCGGCCTCGTCGTACGCGTGGGCGCGGACCAGCTTGATGCCCTGCGCGGCGAAGGCCGCCGTCAGCTTCTCTTCCATCTCCCTCTGCGCGGGCCAGCACGCCTGGTTGGCCGCCAGCCGCAGATCGCCGCTGGTGACGAGGAGTACTTCATCCGCTGCCGGTTTTGCCGCTTCGCTTTCGCGACCTGCCATCCTGATCGTCTCCCTGAAACTGTTCCGTCTTCCGTCAGGGAGAATATACACTAGCGGCCCGCAGCCCGAGTGCGCCGGCGGAATCCGTTCCCCGGCTACAATAGGAATGTGAGCGGATCATCCCCACCCACGGCCCCGTCCGTGGGCTTTGTTTCCCTGGGCTGCCCCAAGAACCTCGTCGACTCCGAGGTCATGATGGGCCTGCTCGACCGCGCCGGCGCGCGCCTGACCGCCCGTCCTGAAGAAGCCGAAATCCTCATCGTCAATACGTGCAGCTTCATCGACACCGCCAAGCAGGAGTCGGTGGATACCATACTCGAAATGGCCCGCTACAAGGCAACCGGCTCGGCCAGGAGGCTGATCGTCGCCGGCTGCCTGGTAGAGCGCTACGGCGGCGAAATCCGGAAGAGCATCCCGGAGGTGGACGCCGTGGTCGGAACCGGCGAGCTGGAATCCATCCTCGAAGCCGCGGGCCTGGCCCGCCCGCAAGCCGCTGCGGTTCCGTCTCCGTTCAACATTCTCGGCGGCAGCGGCCGCGCCGAAAGCCGCCCCGGCCGGGAATTCCGCGCCGGAACCCATAAGTCTGAAACGGGCGCTTCCCGCCCCGAAGGCAATCTCCGCGAGCGGCAGGGCCGCTACCGCCGCGACGTATGGGGGGGCGCGGCTCATCTCCTGCCCACCTATCTCTACGACGAATCCACGCCCCGGTTTCTCACCACACCGAGTTCGTCGGCCTACATCAAGATCGCCGAGGGCTGCGACCACCCGTGCAGCTTCTGCATCATCCCCAACCTGCGCGGCAAGTTCCGCTCGCGGCGCTTCGAGTCGGTGGTCGCCGAGGCCCGGCAATTGGTCGCCCGCGGCGTGCAGGAGATCACCCTCATCGGCCAGGACACGACTTGCTACGGCGAAGACCTGGGCCTCAAGGACGGCCTGGCGGCGCTGCTCGATGCGCTCGCACGCATCGAAGGCCTGCGCTGGCTGCGTTTCCTCTACGCCTATCCCAACCGCATCACCGGTCGCCTGCTCGACACCGTCGCCCGCCACGACAACATCTGCAAGTACCTCGACGTGCCGCTCCAGCACGCCTCGCCCGCCGTCCTCAAACGCATGAAGCGCGGCGGCGGCGCGGAGATCTTCCTCAGGACGCTCGAAAAGGTCCGCGCCGCTGTTCCGGGTATCGCCTTGCGCACCACTTTCATCGCCGGCTTCCCCGGCGAGTCTTCCTCGGACTTTGAACTATTGGAAGAGTTTGTCGGCGAGGCGAGATTCGACTGGCTGGGCGTCTTCGGCTACTCCGACGAGGAGGGCTCCGGCGCTTTCTCGCTGGACTGCAAGGTTCCCATGCGCACCACTGAAGCCCGCAAGCGCCGCCTGATGAAGCTTCAGCAGGCAATTTCGAAGCGTGCCAAGCAGGAGTGGGTGGGCCGCGAGTTGGTGCTGCTGGCCGAAGGCGAAAGCGAAGAGACTCCGCTCCTGTGGGAGGGGCGGACCCAGTTCCACGCCCCCGAGATCGACGGCAAGGTCTACATCAACGACTTCGGCGAGTTACCCGCTCTCGAACCCGGCCGATTCTATAAAGCGCAGATCACCGAAGCGCATGAGTACGACGTTGTGGCACGCGTGGTCTCCGGCCCGCTGTAAAGTGGAATAAAGTTATGCCCGCCAAGAAGAAATCCGCCAAGGTTCTCCGCTGCCCCACCTGCGGCATGCTGGTCCGCTTCAACGACGAGGACTTTCCCTTTTGCAGCGACCGCTGCCGCAAGATCGACCTGGGCAAGTGGGCCATGGGCGTCTACAAGATCAGCTCTCCCATCCTCGATCCCGAGGTGCTGGAAGACCTTGGCGGCCTGGGCGGCAGCCGCGGCGGAGACTCCCATGGCGAGTAACCGCCAGGCCTATATCTGCCAGCCTCCGCCCGCGCGCCAGCGGACCCTCTGGGCCTGGACGGTGGCGACTTTCTTCGGCGCGGGCTTCGGCAGGCCCGGCCCCGGCACCTGGGGCTCCGTCGCAGCGGTGCTGCTCTGGGCCGGCTACGCCTGGGCCTTCCATCCTGCGCCGCGCGCACTGCTCGCCGCACTCCTCATCGGCATCGCCTTGACCCTCATCCTCGGCGAGCCGGCCGCCACCATTGCCGCGCGTGAATCCGGCCGCCACGACCCTGGCTTCGTGGTCATCGACGAGGTGGCCGGGCAGTGGATCGCCCTGCTCTTCAGCCCGGTGGACTGGCGTCACGCCCTGATCGCCCTGGTCCTCTTCCGGCTTTTCGACATCACCAAGCCGTTTCCCGCCCGCCAGCTTGAGAGCCTCCCCGGCGGCTGGGGCATCGTCTTCGACGATGTGGCCGCGGGGCTGTATGCTTTGGGTGTGGCATCCTTGTTGCGCATCTGGATCTGACATGGCTCACACGCACGCCCAATCCGTTCCGGAGATCCTCCCCGAGCCGCGCATCGACGACGTTCTTCCCGCCGCCGCTCTGCCCTACGGAGAAGTCGAGCTGACGGGCGCGCATCTCGGCCCCATCAATAACGGGCAGCCCGCCATCTTGCCCACCGTCCTGGTGGACGGCCATCCGGCCCAGCTGGTGATGAGCCGGTCAACGCGGCTGGTTCTGCGCGTCCCCGAGCAGGCCTCCGCCGGTCTCATTGAGGTTCGCAACCCCTTTGGCGCCAGCAACATCGCGCCTCTGCGCGTGGCGCGCCAGCTCTCCGATGGATTGCACCCCGTCACCAGCCCCGCCGTCAGCCGCTCGGGCATGATTTATGCCACCATCTCCGGGCCCAGGGGCAAGATGACTCCGGTCTCTGTTGTTCGGGTGAGCCCGGACGGCCGCGGCACGCCCTTTGTGACCGGAATCCTGAACGCCACCGGCCTGGCCTTCAGCCCCGAGGGCGATCTCTTTGTTACCTCCCGCGCCGAGGGCAACGTCTACCGCATCGACGCGGCGGGCGAGTCCACCGTCTATGTCGAGGGTATGGGCGTGGCCACCGGCGCGGCCTTCGACGCCCAGGGCAACCTCTTCGTCGGCGACCGCAGCGGCACCATCTTCAAGATCGATCCCCAGCGCCAGATCTTCGTCCACGCCACTCTGGAGCCCAGCGCAGCGGCCTATCACTTGGCAGTCAACGCCGCCGGCACACTGTTCGTCACCGCTCCCTCGCTCTCCTCGAACGACGCCATCTGGGCCGTCGAGCCCAACGGCGACACGCGCGCCTGGTATCGTGGCCTGGGCCGCCCGCAGGGCCTCGCGCTCTCCAGGGAGGGCGACGTTTACCTTGCCGCCTGCCTTCGCGGCCGGCGCGGCCTGGTGCGCGTCACACCGGAGGGCGAAGCAACGCTGGTGGTCGCCGGAGTCAACCTGGTCGGCGTCGCGTTTTCGCCCCTTGGCGCCACCGTCCTGACCACGGGAGAGGCCGTTTATGATGTGGATTTGGGCGTCGAAGGGCTGGCGCTTTTTTAGCTGGCAACTACTCTTATGAAATCCGAAATCATCGCCGTCGGCTCCGAGATGCTCACCCCCTGGCGTCAGGACACCAACTCTCTCTACGTCACCGAGAAGCTCAACCAGATCGGCGTCACCGTGGCCTTCAAGACCATCGTCGGCGACCGCCGCAGGGATCTGATCGGCGCCATCCGCACCGCGCTTGGCCGCACGGACATTGTCGTTCTCATCGGCGGCCTGGGCCCCACCGAGGACGACCTCACGCGCGAGGCGGTCGCCGAGGCGCTCTCGCTCACGCTGCGCCGCGACTCGACCCAGGTGGCCGCGCTGCATGCCCGCGCCGCTACCTGGCGCATCCCCATGCCCGCGAACAACCTGAAGCAGGCCGACGTTCTTGAGGGCGCCGTTCTTCTGGCCAACCCCAACGGCAGCGCCCCCGGCCAGTGGCTCGACACCACCTTCGGCGGCTACCGCAAACTCATCCTGCTCCTCCCCGGCCCGCCCGGCGAATGCCGCCCGCTCTTTGACGTGGAATGCCTGTACCGCCTGCGCGCCGTCGTGCCCGCGCGTTCCATCGCCAAGCGCACGCTGCGCGCCGCCATGATTCCCGAGTCCCAGGCCGACAAGCTGCTGGCCCCCATCTACTCCACCTACGCTGATGTGGAGACCACCATCCTGGCTCACTGCGGCGACATTCAGCTCATCCTGCTCTGCTCCAATTCCAACGCCGCCGCCGCCCAGCAGCGCGTCGACGAGCTGGCCGGACGCCTGGAAGAGGCGCTCGAGGACTGGCTCTACTCCTCCGAGGGCGAGTCCCTGGAGCAGATCGTGCTCTACTACCTCGGCCTTCGCCAGGCAACCATCGCCGTGGCTGAAAGCTGCACCGGCGGCATGCTCGCCGAACGCATCACCAGCGTGCCGGGCAGCTCGCGCTCCTTCCTCGGCGGGGTGGTCGTCTACTCCGACGAGCTGAAGACCGCCTTCGCCGACGTTCCGCCGGAACTCATTGCCCAGCACGGCGCTGTCTCCAATGAAGTGGCCAAAGCCCTCGCCACCGGCATCCGCCTGCGCGCCGGCGCCACGTTGGGAGTAGGCGTAACCGGCATCGCCGGCCCCACCGGCGGCACCGAATCCAAGCCCGTGGGCCGGGTCCACATCGCCGTCTCCGACGCCCAGAAGACGGAGTCCGTCGAGCGCACCTTCCGCGGCGACCGCACCCGCATCCGCCAATGGACCACCCAGCA